>Ga0315279_10000397_pt1 | contig 89262 bp, 52 predicted proteins | sample YL17G06_20_MG_FD_203694 | JGI IMG/M metagenome (GOLD analysis project Ga0315279, IMG submission 203694) | Sediment microbial communities from Yellowstone Lake, YNP, Wyoming, USA - YL17G06_20 | ecosystem: Environmental > Aquatic > Freshwater > Lake > Sediment | place: USA: Wyoming | collected...
TGCATAATCGTTACTTCCCGGTGTTGGAACACATCGTCTCTGCGGTCGAGTCCCACTTTTTGAGCTGGTCGAGGGGGAACTCGACGCTGCGGCGACTATGCGCAATTATTTAAGTCGCCATGTTTAGCCGGGGCAGCGTGCTCGCCCAGGCCTGCACCTTTTTCCTATGCCCTTGCTGCTCGAAGCGCGCCGCATCCGCGAACCGGATGTCCATCCAGTCGGCCAGAGGCTGCGGCTCGAGGGGCAATGAAACGCCCAGGCTTGCTGCCTGTTGTGCGGTCAACTGGCGGCTGGGTAGATTAGCAGGGACGCTTTCGGCCGGCAAGACCTCCAGCATCAGCACTTCAAAAGGACGTATCCACACTTCGGCCCTATCCCCGGCTCGAAACCCGGAACCATCCTCCCGCACGATCCTCTTGCGTTCCGGAAAGTGGGAAACGATCTCGACGGCTGTGCCGGAGGCCGCCTCAAGCCCCAGAGCGGGGCCGAGGCGCAATTCCGCTTTCCGGGACGCGAAGTGCACATTGTTGATGAACAGGAAGCCATGTGTGCCTTGGAAATACCCGTAGCCATAAACCTCGTTCTTCCAAGGATCGCCCAGAATGCTGCGCCGCTTGAGGAACAAAGGCTCGTTCTGCTTTACCAGCGAATCCATCGCGGCCAGGAAATCCACATCCCGATCGTGGAGGAGGTAAACGTCACTCCAGAACTGAGGGAAGAGCAGATTGCCGCGGCCCAGATCCATGATCAGGGCCTCTTTCCACCGTTCGTTCCCCATGAAGTTGCCCCACCGGATGTCGGAGAGCCAGACTCCTAAGCTATCCTTGTTAATAGGCGGAATGGTCTTAGCAAACTGGGTACTCTGATCCAAGTTCAACGTGACCGAGTCGCGGTAGTAAAGGGTCGGGAACCAGCTCGTGCCGGAACCTTCCATGTACAGCCCGGACTCGAAGATCGAGTCGCCATGGAGCGCAAAAAAGGGCGAGCGCACCCCCCAATACCACATGACGTAGACATCCGGATCGGCCTGCCGCGCACTGTGGGCGATGTCGAGCAGCCGCTCGTACATCGCCTCCACCGAGTACTTCCCGGGCAAGTGGCTGTGCCGCGTGCTGTTGCAATAATAGTTGCCGATGTCGAGCTTGAAGAATTTGAGGCTATGCTCTCGCATGTGGTAGAGAATCGCGTTGCGCAAGATGCTGAAGTAGGGCTCTGAGGCCACACAGAGCTGTTCCGGGACGCCGCCGTTGGCAATGTAGCCATTTCGATAGGCAGGGCGCGAAGGCTTCGGCGCGTCCGGGCCGCCCGGAGTGGGAACAAAGCTCGGTTCAACGGCCGGATACTCGCCGCAAGACCACCCTCCCCCGCTTACGGAAAACCAGAGTCCGAACTTCATTCCCAACGCCTTGACTCGCTCGACAACCTTGCTGGGGCCGTTCGGATAGCACTGGGGAACAAAACGAGTCAAGTCGAAGGAGGTATCCATCCAGCCTTGGTCCAGGCTGAAGTATTCAAATTTCAGTCCCCTCTGTTGCCATCTCTCCAAGACTCGCAAGACGTCCAGCGCTTCCGCATCCGCAAGGGGCGGACAGCCGCCCCACTGGTTATTAATCCCGTAAGGGGTGTATAGCGAGATCGCTTTTTTCTTTCGAGGGCTCTTCTGCTGGATATACGAGACGAACTGTTCGAGCGACTGCCCCGCCTTGGCCACGGCAAGGAGCGCCGTATGGCTGCGCGCGCTACTTCCTGGCGGCAGGCGCCGCGCCGGGAAGTGCATGAGTCGGATACGGCCCTGGTCGCCTTGATTCAATCCTGCCGGATGCTCGAGGGCGGAGAAAGCCTCGTCTCCCACGAAAATCGGTTCTCCCGGGCCCCCTTCGGACGTGGACGCGCTGGTTGTGAAGTCATCGAGCTGCACATCGAGGAGGAGTAATTCCTGATTGCCCGTGTTGTTGACTTCCACCCATTTCCGCCTTGCGGGACCCTCCAGTTCGTAGTAGGCAGAAACGCGTATCCCTTGCGATGGGCTGCGAAGTTCAAAGACAACCCGGTGGGTGTCTGCTTGCCTGAGCTCCTGGACTTCAAAATCGGAAACGCGCAGGTAGGGTTGCCCAACCGAGACAAACTGGTCCGCCCAGACGGGCTCAAAAACGTAATGTTTAAGCACCTCGTCGCTTAGCCCGCCAAAGTGTTTGTCGTAACCGCGGGTTCTCACGGCCAGGAGATTCTTCTCTCCAGATCCGAAACGCAGCGCCGAGTATCCGGGGTTTCCCGGCGCAAGAGCAAACTCCCCCGGAGTCCGCCAGCGGCCCGAGGAAGTCCGGTGCCCGACTTCCCTTCCGTTGATGTAGATCCAATATTCATGCCAATCGAGGTGGTCATAGCCGCCCAGAACCAACACGACTTCTTGGCCCTGGGCACCTTTCGGCAATTCAAACCCACAACGAAACCAGCCGTAACCATCGTACGTAATCCCGCCGCGAAAACGCTTGACCCCCTGCAGCGCTCTCAGGAGGAGGTTTTGTGTCGCTCCCCATCCGGCGTCGGATGTTCCCGGCAGGTGATAACCGAGCTTCAGTCCTTGTTCCTGGTCAGGAGGGACTGGAGTCTCCTCCGGGCCATATTCAAATTTCCACCAGGGAATTTCCACTCGCTGCTGGGAAGCCGAAAAGGTTAGAACGAGTTCCTGGACTGCCGACAACGGGAAAGTGTGGCCGGAAAGTTTGTTGTCAAAACTTGTGCTGCCCAGCTTTCCGTCGCGCCATTCCAAGTCCCACGTCAGGAAATCGTTCGCGAGAGCAATCTTGCCCTTGCGCCCAACTCGTCGGGCCCTCCTGAGCCCTCCGGGCGCCGGAGGGCGCGCCGGAGCCTGCCTTTCAAGCGCCTCCATGGCAGGCGAAGCTGGCGCGGCCAATGCCGCCGACATGAGCCCGGCTCTGAGTAGAAACTTCCGCCGATCCATTTCTCACCCCCAAAGGGCACCGCATCCAGAGTCTACTCTGAAAATTGGCTGCGTAAGGGCGGGCTTTTACCTGTCCCGCCATAGGCGGGACCTGCCCCGATCTTGTCGGGGGCCCGCCAATTGACTTTGCCGCCGTGGCCACCCGCTCCAGCGCCTGCGGACCAGTTTTTACACACGCCGGGAAACCACCACCCCTTAGTCCCCTCCTTAGTAAGGAGGGGATTCAGGGGTGGCTATCGTAGCCTAGATTCGCTTCTCCGCCCGGCGGTCTCGGAACGGTGGTCTACCGCCGCACGAAGGCCGCCATTTAGCCTAGCAGCGTGCTGTGAAGTGGTGCGCACGGACCCGTTTGCCCCTTAACTCCCTTTGTTGCCAACATGTTCCCAGCTTTTTGGATATTTACCCTTTGTTTTCAATAACATTCTGGCTTCGCTCGCAGCTTCCGAAGACTAAGTGCTTTGTTACGTCAAGGTTACCTCGTTTTTGGCTCCTCTTCCTTTGTTTTCAATAAGATTCTGGCTTCGTTCGTGAGGCCAAAACATAAGTCCTTTATTATCTCAAACATTCTGGCTTCGTTCTTCAAAAAAAAGAGTTCCTACGCTTTTCGCCCCCGCAGTCGGTGGCGCAATGAGCGCAGTAAGACCAAGCATGTTTTGCGCAGGGAGCCAGGGCGGGTTGCCAACAACGCGCGGGGCCAATCATAAGCTAGCCTATAGCCTACAGCAGATTGCTCCCTCTGTCAAGCAAAAAACGCACCCAGCCGCCACGATTAATTCCCACCACCAATTACCGCAAGCGCCCGGTAGACCCACCTTTCACGATTAAAGGTCGACCAATGGGTCCCCAACACGCGGAGGCTAGTCCGCGGTCGCAGTGCTTTGACCCTGAACGCTCTCTGGCGATGGAGTCCGAGCCGCTCGATCGAGAGTCACTCCACATGGAGGTCGCGCCTGAACTGACGCAAGCCGCCGTGCCCCAAGTGGGTCTTGGGGACTTCGTGGGTAAGACGCTTTCCCTCTATCGGATACTGGAAGAAGTCGGGGGCGGCCGGATGGGGGTCGTGTACAAATATCCGCCTCGGCCGAACGGTAGCCTTGCAGTTCCTGGTAGGGGAGCACCTTTACGGTGCTCCCGACCTGTACGGTGCTCCCGGCGAGGGACGGGGACGGGAGGGCCGTGACCTGTCCCGGCGCAGTCGGGAAGGCCCTCCCCTACCAGTTGATCGCCGGGCGCTGGAGCGCTTCCAGCGTGAAGTCCGCACCCCTCCCCGCCGGCACTCAGCAGGTCACCCGGCCGCAGCGGGGACAGCGCCAGACGGCCGCGAAGAAGCATTGCCCGTGGCGGTCCTGAGCCCGCGCCAGGCGCGGCACCATGGGTTGTCCGCAGCAGGCCAGACTGCCATGGGAATCACGGTGGATTTCTGGCACGGGAAGAATCGGCTTGGTTCCACACGGACCACTTTCCACGGGCTTCTGTTTTGTTCCCCACATTGTTCAGATCAGTGCTCGACCTCAGCCGGCGCAGGGTTTGTGTCGAGCTCCGGAGCTGGCGGCTTCGAAGGAGCGCTAGCCCCGGGGCTCGTCAAGACGAACGAGGTGCGCCCGCTGACTTCCTCGGCGAAGTTGATGCCACCATACTGGTCAAGGCTTCCGCAAAGACTTGATCATTTCCATCTTGCGCTCCATAGCGTCGCGGATGGCTGGTCCTGGCGGGTTGCCCTGCATGTTGTTCACCCCTACCAGGGTGTTGTTGACTCCCTCGTCATACACGTCCGTCTTGTTGTTTCCGCCCACCACGGTGCAGTAGGTGGTGTCCATGGGACCCCACCCCCAGTCAGTCGTAATTAGGCCCACCGGAGCCCACAACGGCTGCAGCCCTTGTACATTGTTCGCCTTCAGCATGCACTGGCTGCTTCCCTCGGCCGCGATCCCCAGCAAGGCATTTCCTCCGCTGATGCGGTTGTTTGAGATGACTGCACCCACAGCGAAAACGGCGTCGATGCCCGCCCACGCCGGGTCCGTCCCAGAGCCGGCAAGCTGGATAGTGTTGTCGCTGATCACAAAGTCAGCGGCTTTCCCCAACCCCGAAGGCGGTCCGAAATCTACCACCCAGATGCCATCCACGTAGCCTCCCGTGGCTTTGAACGTATTGTGCCGGATGAGAAACTGCGAAGACTCTTGCGGGATCGACACGTCGCCCTGCCAGCCTAGAACGCCGACGGCGCTGTAGCCGGGCACCGCTACGTTGTTGTAAGAATACTCGAGGACCGAATGGTCCAGGTCGGCAAAGGCGCCTCCACATGGACCATTCTCAACCACATTTCCGTCGGAGGGGGAGCCTCCGATGGTAATCTGTGCGTTGTGGACGCCCCAGACCAGTAAGGTATCCTCTCCAGTCCTAAAGCGACTGGACACAACCTTAAACGTCCCTGTCAATGGTTGGTCAGGGGAATGCCCCATGAAGAACGGGCCGTCATCATAGTTGTGGCCGGACCACAACAATGGCCCGGGTGCACCTTCAAACCGGACCCGCTCGACCAAGAGGTTCGCCGAGGTACCAATAACACCCAGAATCCCAAAGAGATAGGTTTGGCCGCATTGGTCGTAAAAGCACCATGAGGCTACGGGATCGTGTTCGGTCACATTAAACGTCATGTCCGAAACCGTGATGTCACCCGCCATGAAAATGATCAGCATCGGGTACTTATTCGTGCGGCTCGGAGGATTTGCACCGAAGAGACCTTCGCCGACCGGGCCTGCGGTCACGTCAAGGAGCGGTAGGGCTTGGATGATCGTTGCGTCCATGCCCATCCCTCTGAGGCTTCCGTGGAAATCCTCGCCGAAGAGTTGCGTGCTTTTGTAAGTTCCTGCGGACAACTGAATGGTGCATCCGGTGGGATGGTTGGTCATGCAATCATCCAGCGCCGCTTGCAGGACAGCGGTGTCATCGCCGCCACTCGCCGGCCCAACGTTCACGGTATACACGCCGGCCGCGGCGGACATCGAGAAGGCCAAAAGGAAAACTAAAACCATACCTACCCGTCTTTCCCGTTTCATATGTCACCTCCTGACATTTGCGCAAATTGGACGTCACACCCCCACTTGGGCACGCTTGGCAAGCCCGAAGCAGAACCTCCCGACATCTATTCGAGGGATAACTCCCTACGCGCCCAGCTTTCAATGCACTGCGGCTCTAAAGCGGGGCGAATCTCAATCCACAGCTAACGTGCTGAGATATAAAGGGATCGGTGAAACTCTCCACTCCCGCCAGCCCCTTGCTTTCCGTTTCTGAGGTGGTAAAGTACATCCCAGAGCTCCCAAGGAGCCTTTCCGTGGAGTATGCCGCCGTTCCACGCTGCGTTCGATTCGGAACTTTTGAAGTGGACCTTCGAACGGGAGAGGTCCGCAAAGCCGGGCTGAAGATCAGGCTGCAGGCACAGCCTTTCCAGGTTCTCGCGAGGCTCTTGGAGCATCCGGGCGAAATGGTGACGCGCGAGGAACTCCAAAAGAAGCTGTGGTCCACTGACACCTTCGTCGATTTCGACCATGGCGTGAACACCGCCATCACCAAGATCCGTCAAGCCCTGGGAGATTCGGCGGAAAACCCGCGTTTCGTTGAGACGGTCGCGCGACATGGGTACCGGTTCATCGCGCCGGTGGAAGCTGTAGGGGCGGTTCGCGAACCGCCCCTACAAATTCAATCCATCGCCGTCCTGCCGCTCGAAAATCTCTCCCGCGACCCGGAACAGGAATACTTCGCCGACGGCATGACCGAGGCGCTGATCACCGACTTGGGCAAGATCAGCGCGCTGCGGGTAATTTCGCGGACGTCGGTGATGCGCTACAAGGGGACCAAGAAGCCGCTGCCGGAGATTGGGCGGGAATTGAATGTGGATGGAATCATTGAAGGTTCGGTGGTGCGCTCCGGCGACCGCATACGCATCACTGCCAACCTGCTCCACGCCCCCACCGACCGGCATCTCTGGGCCGAGACCTACGAGCGCAACCTGCGCGACGTGCTGGCTTTGCAGCGCGAGGTGGCGCAGGCGATTGCGAACGAGATCAAGATCAAGCTGACGCCTCAGGAGCAGGCGCGACTCGCCCGCGCACGTTCGGTCAACCCTGAGGCCCATGAGGCCTATCTGAAGGGCCGCTACTACTGGAACTTGCGCACCGAAGAAGGGCTGAAAAAGGGGATCGAGTATTTCCAACAAGCGATTGAAAAGGACCCTGGCTACGCGCTGGCGTACGCCGGGTTGGCCGACTCGTATGTTGTCCTGGGAGAGTGGGCCCTGATGGCGCCTTGGGAAGCCTTCCCTCGCGCGAAGGCAGCAGCGTTCAAAGCCTTAGAGATGGACGAAACGCTGGCCGAGGCCCACGCCCCACTGGGCACTGCCAGAGCGAATTATGACTGGGACTGGGTGGGTGCGGAGAAGGAATTCAAACGTGCCATTGAGCTCAATCCGGGCTATGCGACTGCTCATAATTTCTACGCCCAGTATCTATCGGCTATGGGGCGACATAAGGAAGCCATTGCGGAGATAAAACGAGCCCAGGAGCTGGACCCCCTGTCGCTCCAGATCAACGCGACTGGGGGCCTTGTTTTCTTTTTCGCGCGTCGGTACGACGAGGCGATTGCGGAATGCCGGAGGACGCTTGAGCTAAATGCAGGATTTTATCCGGCACACCTCTATCTCGGCCTCGCATATGAACAACAGAAGCTATACGCGCAAGCTATCTCAGAATATCAGAAGGCCGTCGCTCTTGAAGAAGGCAACCCAGCATGCTCAGGATACCTCGCGCGCGCTTATGCGGCTGTGGGGAGGAGGACCGAAGCCCTGAAAATCATCTCTCAAGTGAGAGAGCTCGCGAAGCGAAGGTATGTCTCACCTTACCGAATAGCTCTGATTTATACCGCTCTAGGCGATGCCGACCAGGCATTCGCGTGGTTGGAGAAGGCCTACCAGGAGCGCTCAAAGCTCGATTCCCTCAATGTGGATCCGAGGAATGATCGCCTGCGCTCCGACCCGCGCTTCCAGGACCTCCTGCGCCGCATGAATTTCCCGCCGTAGGGGAGGGCTCTGCCCTCCCGCACACGCGGACGGGAGCCCGGAGGGCTCCCCTACCACGCCGCATGAATTTTCCGCAATAGGGGAGGAGCTGGTAGTCACGGTTCGTGCTTTCCTCCGCCGCGGCGGATGGGCTTTTTCCCGTTTACGAACCCACGATTAATTCCAACCACGAATCAACCGTGGCTACCGCTGCGGGCTGCCGGCGGACGTGAGGCTGCGAAAGTAGGCGCGCAGGGCGGCATGGATTTCGGGGCGATCGTAGAGATGCTTGCCGACGTAGGGTCGTGTGAGAGGGTAGGTCGGGCCACGACCCGGGCGGGCCAGGGGCCACTCCTCGCCGGTTACGCGGAAATCCCCGATGCGCCACCCGTACATATCCAGATGACGTATGCCCAGCTTTAGAGCCATGTCGCAGACCTGGCGGATCTGATCCACGGTCGGAAGCTTGGCTGGGCCCGGCTTGTACAAATCAGGGGTGTTGTTGGCAACCCAGAACGAGTAAATACGCAGCTTGTCCGCGCCGACGACCGCCCGCGTGCGTTCGATAACGTCTCGGGTGTGCTCGGCGACCCGCGCTCCCGATTCCGGGAAGTTATCCCAAGGAACCGCCGTATAGGCACAAAACGCGTCGAAGTGCTTGGCGACCCGGGCTAAATCCACGCCGACCGAGTCCCGAGCACGAGGTTGCAGCACATAGTCGTCGTCCTCGAGGTAGATCTCGTGGTGGGGGTTGGGGTCCGCTTGGCGAATAAACTGCACCGTGTCGCGCGCCCAATCCTCCCACCAACCGGCACGAGCCTTCACCCAACCAGCCCAATCCGTATCCGAAGGCTTTCGCGGCAACTCCCTGCCAAATCTCCGGCGTTCTACTTCGCCATAGGAGATGATCTGCTCGTCGGGAGGGCCCGACTTGCCTCCGAACCGGTCAATCGGGCCAGTTTCGAAGGAGTCGTCAAAGACGTAACCCGCAAGAGCGGGTTCGGGCCCATAGGTAAGAGCGATTTTCTGGAGATAGGATTTCCATTGCGTCCGGCGCCAAGCGGGGTTGAACACGTCGAAAGTGAAGCGCAGGTGGCCGGCGACATCCACCTGTTGGAACTCGGCGTGCCGAGGCAACGAATTGGCAGTCGGATGCCAGACGCAGAGATAAGCGCCCAGGCCGGCGCGTTGGCACGCTTGCAGGGCATACTTTCCGTCAGCCTCGCGGAAAGCAAAAGCATCGGTAGCCAGACCCCAAGCGAGGCTGATGTCCGTAAACCCGATTTCTCGGGCGGCCCGGAAGTCTCTCTCCCACTCTGACTTGGGGGCAGAGTTGAGCCAATACCATACACCAAGCCGAATCGGCCTGGTTTGCGCGAAAACGGCGACCCGAACCAGAAACAGCAGCACAAGCGATTTCATGACAATTGATTTCATAAGTGGGAGTCCTCCTTATGCCGTGCTGCCGAATTCGGCGCGAACGCCCGCGATCTCGCGGAGCCACTTCCTTGCGAAGCGCGATTACGAAGTGAACACCCAAAAGAGCATCGCACGGCTCCGCTCGTGAACCCGCAGACTCGGTCGGAAAACGGCCGAATCCGCGCCCGCCCCCACACGCTCTCTCGGTACGGAACCTGCATGGTTACGAGGCTTTGTTCAACACCCACTCGAGCTTGTGGTCAAGGAGCGTGGCCTCTGTCGGCCTTCCTGAATCGTCCCAGCCCATCAGTCTGTAATAGGTGGCAATGGACTCTTCAAAGCCCCGCCGGTCGAGCACGTCACCCTGCCGCGGACCGGAAGCAATAGGCTCCTCAAAGAAGCGGTCAGGCAGCGTATCGTCTTTGGAACTCATGCCCTCGCGGAGGTTGTACCAGCGAAGCAGATGGTTCCTCCTCTCTCCGATGCGCATTACCTCGTAGTCACTCGTCTCCCAGCCTGTAACCATCGCCAGCATCGACGCCATTTCGGGAAGCGACAGGATCCGCGTAGGAGCAATGGCGAAGATGCAAAAGTCGAGGGCGTCAGCCGCTGACCAAAGATTGTTCAAGACCTTATAATTGCGCACCTTATCGGGCCCAAGATAATCCATGGGGATACGGTTCGTGATGCCAAGCGTACGGGAGAGTTTCAACGAATGCTCCCATCCTACCTGGGTATCGAAATCCCAGTCGTGCTCGCAGATGTCGTAGCGGGGGCCGACAGGCGCAGTGGCAAACCCCAGCGCGAGATTGGTCTGCGTGCGCGGCTCGAAGCAGACCATTTCGAGTCCTTTCACGTGCATGGCGAACCGTTCCGCTCCTCCGCCTATCTGTCTCGCGGCCAATCGTGTGCCTTCAGCCAGCACGTCTCCAAGCTCCTTGCGATGAACGATGTTCATCATTAACCGCTCGGCGGAGTCTCGGTCCCCGAAGCGCGCACACTGGTCTGAGGCAGGGTCGAGGATCCGCTTCTCGAACAGCTCCATGGCGAAAGAGATCGTAAACCCCAGCGACGTGGGGTCAAGCCCGTACTGGTTCGCAAGGTTATTGGCACGCAACACCCAGTCCAGGTCTGTGATCCCCAGGTTTGGTCCCATCGTGCCGGTTATCTCCTGGTGAATACCGCTGGCGCGCGGGTCGAGGTCGTTCGCCGAAAGGGGGTACAGGAACTTGATGCAGTCGTTCGGGCAACCCGGGCAGACCCCTGTGCCACGAACGCGTTTCAGGAACTCCTCGGTTTTGAACCGCTCCATACCCTCGATTGTCGAGCGGGAGTAGTTATTCACGCACAGCGCGGCATCAATTCCGTGCAAATAAAGCCAGCAGGAAAAACCCGGAGGGTCCTTTTGCCAGCGGCTGAGGTCGTTCTCCGCGATCCGTCTCCCAAACGACTGCGTCGTGGATTCCAGCTTCTGGGAATCCGCTACGGCCGGCAGGTGCCCGCCGCGAACAATGACAGCTTTCAACCGCTTGGCGCCCATCACCGCTCCCATGCCCATCCGTGACGCCTGGTAAGTGCGGTCCGTTACGATTGAGGCGTACCGGACTCGATTCTCTCCAGCGGTTCCGATCGCCGCCACGTGGATCCCAGCTCCATACTGTTCCTCCAATCGGTCGGTCGTTTCTCCCACCGTGAGGCCCCACAGGCCACGGCCCTCCACAAACTCCACCTTCCCGTCCTCAATGAGCACGGCAACGGGCTCAGCGGAGGCACCCGTGAATATGATGGCGTCTGCACCGCTCGCCTTGAGCGCTGTTCCCCACGGACCCTCCACACGGGTCTCACCAATCCCACCCGTCAGCGGACTCTTCCCTGCAACCGTGAAGCGAGCCAGCCCTGCGGCTGGATGTCCGGCCAGCACGGAAGAAGCAAAGATAAGAAGGTTCTCCGGGCCGAGCGGATCTATGCCGGGCGGCGTCCGTTCCAGGAGCAGGCGGGTCGCGAGCAGCCCTCCGCCCGGATACTGCCGAAAGAATTCTTCCGGCCGCCGGTCGAGTGACCATGCGCGGTTCGTGAGGTCAATCCACAGCAAAGCACCGTGATACCCGACTTCTGACGTCGACATCACTGAATGATCCTCCTGGTCAACTGATCAAATGAGCGATTAGCCGGAATTTCCGCCTTCAATTTTCGGCCGACCGATAACATATAGCCGGGGTTCTGATACCCAATTAAGATGTAGCGCAACTGTTTCGGCGTGGCGACCGATCCTGGTGCCGCTCTGCAAATCAGGTGCCGGGTGTCGGGTGTGAGGTGTCAGGCGCGAGCACCGTCACAATCCGGTTTCGTCAGGTCTGCCTCGGCGAGCTGGAAAATCGAAATTGGAAACTCGAAACTCGTCCGAGTTTGGATGGCTTCCCCCTGAGCCGCGTGCCAGGAAGTTCTAGTTTCTGATTTCTGGTTTCCAGTTTCCGGGTCCCAATCCCTTTTTCGCCGGTCGAGCCGTACGACTCGGCGTAGGGGCGGATCGCGAACCGCCCCTACCAGCCTTCAATCCCTTTGCGCCCTGCCGCCTAGTCAGGCCAGGGCAAGCCCTGGCCCTACATCCCTTCAAACCCTTTTCCGTCAGGTCTCGCTCTGCAACTTCAACTTCGCCAGGCCGAGCGCCGCTCGGCCCTACCGTCTGCCTGTCTCACTCCGGCAACGGCGCATCCTTCGCCCACTCTTTATTCGGCGTGGGACCGAGTTCGAGAACCAAGTGACCGCCCTCCACAAAGTCCTTCTGCCGAATCCACCATTGGTTTAGCGGCGTCCCATTGAGCGTGGCCGACTGGATGTAGCAGTTCGTACGCGAAGCGTTGCGGGCTTCGATGGTGAAGGTTTTGCCTCCGTAGTGTGGCTTGGAAAGATGTATGACAACCCTTGGATAGAGAGGGCCGCCGATCTCGTAAATCGGATTGACCCGGCACCCGCCATCCACTTGGAAAAGCCCCAGCGACGACATCACAAACCACGCGCTCATCTGACCCTGATCCTCGTCGCCGAGATAAGCGTCAGCGGGACTGTGGCCGTAATAGGCCTCGAGAATGGCGCGCGCCCATTTTTGCGTGAGCCACGGCTGCCCGGCCCAGTTGAAAAGCCACGCCACATGCATGGCAGGCTGGTTGCCGTGGTTGAGCGGGTAGTCCTCCCACATGCGCTCGTCAGCGGCATTGAACCGCGCAGGAGCCGCCTTCTCAAACGCCTCGTTCAACCGGCTGACGAACCGGTCTCGGCCCATAGCACTCACCAGGCCCGGCACATCCTGCGGCACGAACCAAGTGTACTGCCAGGCGTTTCCTTCGACGAACCCGGGCGTATGGTACGGGTCAAAGGGTGTCACCCATTCGCCGTTTGCCTTGCGCGGCCGGGCGAAGCCCGTGCTCGTATCGAAAACATTTCGCCAGCTCTCGGAACGTTTGAGGAACTGCTCGGCAACGTCCTTGCGCCCCAGCGCCAGAGCAAGCTGGGCCACGCACCAATCGTCATAGGCATATTCGTAGGTGTTGGAGGTCCAGGCTTTCCCCCCAGCCATGCCTTTTACAACGGGGCCGTCTTCTGCTACGTAGCCATACTTGAGATAGTTTTCCAGGTTTTCGTTCCCAACCGCCCCATCGGTACCGAAGATCCGAGGGAGCGTGGTCTGCATCTTGACGGCCCCAGCGAGAACTTTTTCACCATTCACGCCTTTCACGCCATGCTGGTACGCGGCGACGAGCAGTGGAATTTCATGCTCGGCTACCATGATGGGGATGTACTTCAAACCCGCCGGACCTTTCGCTAGCCAGCCGCATTTGTCGTAGAGTTGGAGTTCCGACTTCACCCATCGCGCGGACCACTCGGGCGCCATCAGGTTCATCACCTGGTTCATGTTCCAAAAGGTGGTCCAAAGCGCGTCACAGCCAAGCATTACGGCGTCAGGATCGTCGAGCCTCTGCTCGTGCTTGTCGGGATCAATCCACTCTCCATTAACATCGCTCCAGGTGTTCCGGCCCGACAGGGAGCGGTAGAGATTTGTGTAGAAACGCGCTTTTTCACGAGCGTCGGGGGTTTCAATTTCGACGCGGTTGAACAGCTCGTCCCATACCCGCCGCTGGTTAGCGGCCACCGCCGCGAAATCCCATCCGAATGGCCTTGCCAATTCCTGTTCCAGATTCAGGCGGGCATTCGCGATGCTCACCAGCGAGATGCCCGTGCGCACCAGAATCTTCTCGTTGGCTGCGGTTTTGAAGTCCACAAATGCGCCGCAGTCGCCGACTAAAGCCAATTCCTGCGCGCTGGGAATGGTTCGTTCCCCTTGCCAGCCCCCCAGCGTCTCAAAAGGACGGCTGAATTGCGCAACGAAGTGCAGGTTAAATCGTTGGTCAATGTTCTCGCACACGCGGGAGAGATTCGTTTGGACGGTGCCCTCGATTTCGGCGGGACCCGTGCGACGCACTTTCGCGCCGAGTACATGCATGAGGTATTCGTTGGGAAGAAGGAAATCAAAAATCACCCGCGCCTGATCGCTGGCCGGAAAGGTGTATAGCTGAAGTGCCGCGCGCGTCGTGGCAGTCAGCTCCGCTTTAATGCCGCTGTCCTTGAGAAATACTTCGTAAAATCCGATACCGCCGCGCTCGGTCGACTTACTGAACCGCGAGCTGTACCCGGTGCCGTCCAGGCCCGGCTTCGTGCGGAGCGGTCCGGCCGTCGGCATCATGCCGAGTCCCGCCATCGTCCACTCGTGGATGTGGCTGAAGCAATCGATGTGCTCGAGCGTGTAGTCGTAGCCGGCGCACCACCCCTGTGTCTGATTGTCGGGAGAGAGCTTGACCATGCCAAACGGCATCCACGGCCCGGGCGCGATCATCCAGCGCGAATGCGCTGTCCCTTTGAATACGTCCACATAATCGGCCGGCGTCGCGGGTGGAGAAGGCCGCAGACTCAGCCGCGTTTCGTGCAGCAATTGGCCCTCCGCGCTCAGACGAACCAGAGTTGTCTTGTCCGCGCCGGAAGCCGGCGCGGCAATTTCGAAGACCTGCAGGCCCGGCTCCGTCGTTAGCTCATGAGTTTCTCCATTCGCAATTTCCGCCTGGAGTTTTCCAGGAGAGCCGGCGCGGAACACTTCCACGCGGATGGTGGCCGGCGTCTTCTTGCTGGCGGACACGGCGTACGGTGCTGTGGCGACCGAGCGGACAACGGTATCCGTCACAGGAGCCAGTCGCGCCTCGCCCGCAGTCTCCAGCCGGAGAGCGTCGAAAATGAGCCAACTGCCGCGTGTGCTCCGCAGCGAGATCTCGTTGTAGCCACGCCGCAGCAGTGAGGGCGGGAAACCAATCTGGATAGATTGCTTCTTGGCGGACTGCAAATTGCCGCGCAGTGAATCTTCGCTCCCTCCGGCGGCAAGAGCGCGTTCAAACCGGGTACCATTGATCGTGACGCGCAGCCGGGGCGGATGCTGCGGGTCCGAATCGCAGAGGTCAATCGTGAGCACGCACCGGCCACTGGCCGGAGCCTGCTCCAGAACAAATCCGATCGGGAGAGTATTCATCTGATCCCAGCGCCCGTTCCCGCCACTACCCCCCCAAGTGTCCAGCGGTCCGGGAAGAACGTAGGGCCAGTCGCTCTCCGGCTTGGAGAGCCCAATGTAATACGCCTGATCCGGGCTGCCAAATTGCTGGAGGAACCGCCTGTAGTCGCCGGGCGCCAGAGCAAGCTCGCCGAAACTGCCGTCGGACTTGCCGATTTGCCAGAGCGCTGAGATGGTTTCTGCCTTCGCAGATCCAGCCAAGGCCAATTCGCGCGATGGCCCCACGGTTGCAACCCCTGCAACAACCGCCGCATTCTTCAGGAATTTACGCCGGTTCATCTAAGCCTCCATGGAGGGGAGCTATTCTCCGAGGACTTGCACGAGGTAGGTCCGCTCGAGCGGGCCGTCGTATTCCAGGAAGTGGATAGTCTGTCGGGATCCCTTCACGATCTTGCCGTTTTCAATCGGGAACGTGCAACTGATGCCGCCGACGATGCTCTTCAAATGTGCCTCGGCATTGAAGCCGAGCCGGCCGTCGAAGTCAAGGTATCGCCGGTGGTGATAGTTCTCCTCCTCGGGGAAGAGGCGGGAAAAGTGCGTGAGAATATCTTCTTGCAGGCACGGGATGCCCTCGGTGACGAGCAGGCCGGAAGAGGTGTGCGTGGTCAGCACATTCACCACGCCGTTCTTCACTCCGGATTTCGCCACCACTTCTTCGACCTGCGTGGTGATGTCAATGGCTTCCTCGGCTTGGCGCGTTTGAATCTTCAGACGTTCAAGCTTGATAATCATCGTCCTCAGCCCGTTGTCCTTTGCTGCGATCCGTCGCTAAGAGACCAACCGGGATAGGCCGGGGCAAGCCCCGGCCCTACAAGCGGCGCGCGCACGTCCTCGCGTTCAGCCTTCGGCATTCCTCATTCCGATTTCGTCACTCCCAGCAGCCTCTCCGCGTTCTCCTTCAGGATGAGGTGCAAGCAACTCTCGGTAAGCGCCAGGCTCTTCAGAGCATGCAGCATGTTCTTGATTTCCACGCGCGGATAGTTCGAGCCAAACACGACCCTGTGGCGCAGGCTGCGCTCGATAACGGTGGTAGGAATCTGCTTGCTGAACACGAACTGGAAGAACTCCTTGGGGCTGTCGTAGTAAAGGCAGGAAGTGTCCAGATACACGTTCGGGTACTTCAGCGCGAGCGCCGTCGCCTCCCACACCCAGGGCCAAGCGAAGTGCGCCAGAACGAAGTTGAGCCGGGGAAACCTTCGGATCGGCTCTTCGAGCAGCAGGGGATTGCCACGTTCAAGCCGAGTTTCCGGCGCCCAGCTCATCCCCGTATGGATGAGCAACGGAATCCGCAAGCCTTCCGCCGCCTCATAGATCGGAAACACCTTGGTGTGATGGGGCGGGAAGTCCTGGAGCGCCGGATCGAGCTTGAGGCCTCTCAGGCCGAGATTCCTCACGGCCGCTTCCAGCTCCTTCGCTGCGCCCTTCTTCAAAGGATCCACACTGGCAAAGCCGATGAAGCGCTGGCTCAACTTGCAGAGCTCCGCCACCTGCTCATGCGAGCTCACCGCGTCTTTCCGTGCGCGGGCGCAATCGATCGGCAGCAGGACCGCCCGCTCGATCCCGGCCACGTCCATTTGCAGGTGGAATGTCTCGAGCGGCTGAAAATTGTTGCCAATCTGGAATACCCGGCGCGCCACCCTTTCGTAGTTCGAATACGTGGTAACGAATTCCCGGATCAGGACCGGATGGGTGTGGAAATCAATCATCGTTTCACTTCCAGTCGGGCGTGTTGGCTGAAAAAGTGGTAGAAGTGCTCGCGATCTCGAAAAGCCTCCGTGCCTCCCGGGCGCGTCGTCGAGAAGGCGCCGGCCAAGTTGCCGTGCGCCAGGCAGGCGCCGAGGTCGGCTCCCCGCACGTACTGATGGAGAAAGCCCGCGTCGAAGCTGTCGCCAGCCCCCACGGGGTCCACCGCCTCAACACTGACAGGTGGGGTCATCACTTGCTCGCTACCGTGCTGGGCCAGCGCCCCCTGGGGGCCCAGCTTGACCACCACCACCCCCACCTTACTCGACAACTCCCTCACCGCCTCGGCGAGACTGTCCCGGCGCGCCAGCTTCCTGGCTTCGCGTTCATTGGGGAAAAGCACGTCCACGCAGGGCAGGACTCCTTCCAGATCGCTATCCCAGCGGTCCTCGGGGTCGTCGTTCGTATCGAGCGAGGTGGTCAGGCCCGCCTGCTTCATGCGCTTGAAAAGCTCGCCGATTCGTGGGCGAAGGGCACGATGCAGGAAAAAGGACGAGAGGTGGAAATGTCGTGCCGAGGCCAGGTAGTCGAGGTCGAGGTCTTCAAAGCACATCTCGAACATCGTGCCCGGGTAAGTGAGGATGTTGCGGAAGCGCGGCCGGGGAAGGATGACCGTGAGGCCCGTGCTCGTGGGCCCACTGACCCTGCGGACTTTCGACACATCCACGCCGCCTTCGGCGAGACGTTCCAGGGCGATCTCGCCCAGCGGATCGTCGCCGATGCGGGAGATAAAACCCACGCGGCTGCCCAGGACCGCCAAGTTGTGCGCGAAGATAGCCGAGGAGCTCCCGAGAGTTAGCGCCAAGCGGTCAGCGAGTAGTTCCCGCTCCGGAAGGAGTTGTTCCGGGAGACCGTAGAGGATCAGGTCAAGATTCAACTCACCGACGACCGTGATGTCAAACCGAGGCATAGCCATTAGGGCAGTGACAAGTGACGAGTGACCAGTGACTGATGTAAACGAACATGAAGAAGTTACGAGTGCACCCTCACCCGGTCCCGACGAGTCGGGACCACCCTCTCCCCTGGGAGAGGGCTGCAATACCTTCCCCCGCCTGTAATCCCAGCCCTCTCCCCTGGGGAGAGGGTGGCCCGAAAGGGCCGGGTGAGGGGTCGTTTAAGCGCCTGTACGGGGTGTAACTTCACTTTGTACGTTTGCATTAGCCACTAACCATTAGCCACCGGCATCCAGGATAACAGCGCGCGAGAGATTCCGAGGCCGGTCGGGATCGTGGCCTTTTTTCAAGCCGGTGTAGAGGCCGAGCAGTTGCCCCGGTATGATCGAGGCAGCCAGCCGCGCAAGTTCCTCAACGTCCAGGCTCAGTTCCACAAGGAAATCTGCGGCCTGCCGTACGGCGGCGTCCGCGTGGTTGGCAATCACGAAGGTCGTCCCGCCCAACCCCTTCACTTCTGCGAGCACTTCCCGCTCCGCATCGTAGCCGGTTTCGGACAACATGAAGACCACCAGCGTTTCGGGCCCGACAGTCGCCTTCGGCCCATGGCGGAACTCCAGCGTGTGATAGCACTGCGCGTACGAGCAGGACATCTCTTGAACCTTCAAGCCGGCCTCGCAGGCCACCCCCACGAACGGACCCTGGGCCAGAACCACGTAGTTGGCAAAGTCATGCGACTCGACGAACTGCCGGATGCGCGGCGGCAAACCATCGACGAGCGGTCCCGCCTGGTCGGGAAGCTTCTTGAGCGACGCCAGGGATCCGGGCCGGTCTCCCACCACGGCGGCCAGGCCCTGGAGGGCCAGCACCATCGAGCTGAACGACCGCGTCATTACCATACTCTGCTCGTCCGCGGGGAGAAGGTATAAGGTCGCTGTGGCAATGCCTTCCAGCGCTTGATGCGTCGCACAACTGACGGCCAGCGTCCGGATGTTCTGTTTTAGTTCCAGCCACTCGGCCGCCTGCAGAATTTCGGAGGTGTGTCCGGAGCGCGAAATCAGCACTGGCTGGCAGCTCGTCTTCCTGGGCAGTACCAATTCGGGATACAGGAGTAGTTCGGAGGCAGGCACCGCCCAGCCCCGCTGGCCAGTCAGGGCCGTCCAGCTTGCCGCCGCCGCTTGCGCGACGTAATAACTCGACCCGCAGCCGATGAAAATCCATTCGGGCGCCACCCCCAGTTGCCTGGCGACCTGCCCAAGGTGGTCGTTGTCTTCGAGGGCCCGCCAACACTCACTCCAGCAACGCGGTTGGGAAAGGATCTCTTCCTGGGTATGTATCCCCCGCAGGGCTGCGCCTCCACTCATGGAAAATCGTGTGTCCGTCAATTCACTTTCTCCCCGCTGCGCACTGGTCGAGAACCCTCGACTTCAACTTTGGCGCGGCTCAGGATTCTATGCCGAGCTGCCCTGTGGATTCAAGCTCAGAACCCCTTTGAGTGCCTCATCTCGGCCGCGCCGCACCGGGCCCGCCTACCGCATAGAGTCGGGGTAACCGCTGGTCGACTCCCGGAAGGGGCGGAAATGCCGCGTGCGGCTCATTCTGATACCAGTAGGCAACGGAAAAATAGTTGTCAGAACGATGATTGGCATGCCCATGCTCAATCGTCGCCCGTATGGACTTCGTAAAGGTGACAGGCGCAGCGCCATGAAACCGGTACACTACCCAGCGACTTCCCGCACGCTCTGGCCCCGTGATGGGTGCCCCGAACATGTCGAAGAAGAAAGCCTGACCGCCCCAATCGTGCGCCCCCAGGAAATAATCCTCAGTCCCTGTTCCGGTGATAGAAGGCAGCTTGGCGCCATCAATGAAGAACATATCGTCGCCTTCACCCCACCAGCTATCCTGGTTCTGAAGCACGGACATCGTCACTCCCATGAAGTTGCCGTGTCCTGTCGCTTCCATCCAAGTGTAGTTGCCTTCGCCGTCGAGGTTGGGCTTCGTCTTGATCGCGGGCTCTCCACCGGTCTGCCAGTTGGTGGTCCAACCCACGGCGGGCGCGGCCTGTCGGTACTGGGCGTGAAAATAGAGAGTATCTGCGGGCAGCGGCTTCGGGTACGCCCGGTAGTCGATATTGAAGTAGACATCTCTCGTGATTTGCTGCCCTTCGTTCGTGAGCGTAATCAGCGCCTTCTTCTGGAACGGCATGGCGAAGAAGCAATTCAGCCCACCTCTAGGGGCCACCGCCAGATAAGCGGATTGGTAGACGAAGTATTCGCCAAGCCCGAGCCCGAAAAAATCCCCCAGCGGGGCCTCCACGCTGGGGCTCGGTTCATTATCCCAGTACATTCGCAACACCAATTTCTTCAGGTGGTAGAGCTCGGTGCTGCCGATAGTGATCCAAAGGTTGGATATGACGCCCGGCCCTTCTTCTTCGAGGAGCGTCATCGTCTCCCCGACCGCTAGTGGCCGCGAGTCGTCGTTGGCACCCGTCCGATCCCAACTCGAGACGCGTCTTAGAACGTACTGTTGGGGCTGGGTAGGATCGGGCAGGGTGCCGGGCACTTCCTGGCCCGCCAGGGGAAGCCCTATCCCCAGGGCAAGTAACAGGTAAACCGATTGCCTCATTTAAGCCTCCAGTTTAGTGCTTTATCTCGGCTGCGCCGCACCTGGTCCGCCTACCGCATAGAGTCGGGGCAACCGCTGGTCGACTGCCGGAAGAGGCGGGAATGCGGCGTGCGGCTCATTTTGATACCAGAACGCAACGGAGAAGTAGTTATCAGACCGATGATTGGCATGGCCATGCTCAACCGTCGCCCGTAGGGATTTCGTAAAGGTGATAGGAGCATCGCGATGAAACCGGTACATTGACCAGCGACTTCCCGCGCGCTGTAGTCCCGTGACCGGTGTCCCAAACGTGTCGAAGAAGAAAGCCTCACCACCCCAACAATATGCTCCTAGGAAATAATCCTCGGTCCCTGTTCCGGTGATAGAAGGCAGCTTGGCGCCATCAATGAAGAACATATCGTCGCCTTCGCCCAACCAGCTATCCTGGTTTTGAAGCACGGACATCGTCACCCCCATGAAGTTACCGTGTCCTGTCGCTTCCATCCAAGTGTAATTGCCCGCGCCGTCCAGGTTCGGCTTCTTATCGATCCAGGGCTCGCCCCCAGTCTGCCAGTTGGTGGTCCAACCCACGGCGGGCGTGGCCTGCCTGTACTGGGCGTGAAAATAGAGAGTTTCTGCGGGCAGCGGTTTCGGGTACGCCCGGTAGTCAATATTGAAGTAGACTTCTCTGACGAGTTGCTGACCTTCGTTCGTGAGCGTAATCAAGGCCTTCTTCTGGAATGGCATGGCGAAGAAGCAATTCATCCCGCGGGTAGGGGCCACGGCCAGAAAAGCGGATTGGTAAACGAAGTATTCACCCAGCCCGAGCCCGAAAAAATCTCCCAGCGGGGCCTCCACGCTGGGGCTCGGTTCATTATCCCAGTACATTCGCAACACTAATTTCTTTAGATAGAAGAGCTCGTCGCTCCCGATCGTAATCCAGATGTGAGATATGACGCCCGGCCCTTCTTCTTCGAGTAGCGTCAGTGTCTTTCCAACGGCTAGTGGCCGCGAGTCATCGTTGGCGCCTGTCCGATCCCAGCTCGAAACACGCCGTAGAATGTACTGTTGCGGCTGGGTGGGATCGGGTGGGGTGCCGGGCACTTCCTGGCCGGCTAGGGGAAGGCCAAGTTCCAGGGCAAGAACCAGGTAAACCAATTGTCTCATTTGAACCTCCAGAGGATGTGCTGCCTAAACAGTGCTCTAGCCCGAATTATTCCGTAGCTTGCCGGGAGTCAGCGGCGGTTCGGCCCGTCCGTCAGTTGACGGATTGGCGCGCCGGTTTAGGGCCGAAGCGCGGCTGAGGCTGCGATTATACTCGCTGCGGAGCGGCAGGCTGGTAGTTTCTTCCCTGAAGAAAGCAGGCGTCAGCGACACCTCCGCTGGCGGGTTGGCAAATTGCGGGGAGACACGTACACGGCCCCTTTACACGTCTGTCTAAGCGCAGTAGACTTCGGGGCTTGATGGTTACGCCTTCGCATTGCGTTCCGTGTTCCGGATGAGATGATCATCCCTCTTTCGAGGGAGCGCAATGAGGCCCTCAGGGCCGCCGGAGGTTGATTTCGAGAAGGGAGTACGAGGTATGAGCGGCAATTTGAACCGCAGGAATTTCCTTAAGACGGGGAGTCTGGTGGCGACCGGAAGCTTCCTGGTGGATGGGGTGCGCACGCACGTGTTGGCGGAAGCAGAGGACGAACCTGCACCCGTGCATTCGGCCAACGATCAGATTCAACTGGCCCTCATCGGGGCGGGTGATCAGGGCCAGTGGGACACTTCCATCGCGCTTCTGGTGCCGGGGGTAAAGCTAACCGCCGCCGCAGACTGCTACGACGGCAGGTTGGCGCATTGCCGCGAGTTGTGGGGCGACAGCATTCTGACCACCCGCGATTACCGCGAAATTCTCGCGCGTTCGGATGTCGACGCCGTGCTGGTCGCAACTCCGGACCACTGGCATATGCAAGCAGCCATCGACGCGATGAACGCGGGGAAAGATGTGTATCTCGAAAAACCGATGATCCACCTTTACAGCGATGGGCCGGAAATCATCGCGACTGCTCGCAAGACCCAACGCATTCTCCAGGTGGGCAGCCAACGCGTCAGTTCCATGATTTACAGGAAGGCCAAGCAGTTGATGGAAGCAGGTGCGATTGGCAAACTCACCGTAATTAATGCCTGGTGGGATCGCAATCCCAACTACCCGGTGATGGCTTTTGTTTCCTCTCTACCCCCGGATGCCTCACCTGAAACGATTGATTGGGAGCGTTTTCTCGGAACGGCTCCGAGGGTGCCTTTCAACCGAGAGCACTTCTTTCAGTGGCGGAAGTGGAAGGCCTATGGCAGTGGCGTAGGGGGAGATCTTTTTGTGCACCTCTTTAGCGGGACTCATTTCGTAACAGGTTCGCACGGACCGACCCGGGCGGTGGCCACAGGCGGAATCCGCTACTGGAAGGACGGCCGCGATCAACCGGACGTCCTGTTGGGGTTATTCGACTACCCGGAAGGCTTCAACCTGCATTTGCGCGTGAACTTTGTAAATGGAGCACCCGAGAATGAAGGGTTCATGTTTACCGGTTCGGAAGGCATCCTGCAGATTAGCGGGGATGCTGTTAGCATCACACGCGCACCGCGCCGGCTGACGCCCGATTACAATGTCAACTCGTGGGCCAAGGCTACCCAGGAGAAATTCAAGGCGGAATTCCGAAAGAAGTATCCTCTGCTCCATCCGACGGGCGATCCGCCGCTCGGAGAGGAAAACTATATAGCTCCGCCGGATTACATTGACAGCTACGATCACTTCAAGAACTTCTTCGAGGCAGTGCGCACGCGGCGACCGGTGGTCGAAGATCCGGTGTTCGGGTATCGCGCCGCCGGTGCTGCTTTGCTGGCCAATGTGAGTTACGAACAGGGCAAGGTGGTTCAATGGGACCCGGAGGGGATGAGGCTCGTCTGACACGTGCCCTGGCAGCAGATGTAGCGCAGGTCCCGGTCTTCGGACCTGCGGCTCTTCAATGGTTTTGAGGACGCCCTGCACGGGCCTATTGCGACGCCAAAAGATCTGGAAAAAGCCGCAACCCTGCCTGCGGCAGGCGGGTCCGGAAAACGGGAGTTGCGCTACACGCTGGATTGTCAACTCACCTCAAAGATACTTCTCCAGTTGCTCCAAAAAATAGCAATAGTTCTTGTAAGGGGTATCAGGCGTGGCGCTGTGGTCCAACATAGGGATGTACCCGCCGTCGCTGATCAGGGGCGCGATGCGCGCAAGTTCTTTATCGATCGCCGCCTCTCCTTCTACGAGCACGCGCTTGTCTACTCCACCCCAGATGCGGAGGTCCCGCCCGTACTTCTTGCGCACAGCCAATACATCCATTCCGGCCTGAACTTCGAAGGGATACAAGATGTCGATTCCCGCATCCATCCACACGGGAATAAGCGGGTCGATGTTGCCGTCACTGTCCAGGCCGAAGAAATGCACGCCGCGGCTTCGGCCGAACTCGATCACCTTTCGGTAGCGCGGGAGCATGTATTTTCGAACTAACGCCGGGGAAATGAGCGGCGCGGTGCAATACGCCATATCTTCCCAAAAACCGAAGACATCGATATCCGTCTCCTCGAGCATCTGGGAAAGGATGGCAATCAGGAACTCGGCGTCCGCGTCCATCATTTCCTCCACAAACGCCGGGTCATCGTAAAACAGCATGCAAAGCCGCTCGACCCCGACCAGATTCCTGAGCGGGCCAAAGAACCCTCCCCAGCGGTCGGCGATGACGACAAACGGGAAGGTGCGATGGCGAAACTTGCCCAGCCGCTCGCGCCAATCCGGCCCGATGCGCTGGTGGAGGTCGGGCCGCATCCTTGCGCGCCAGTACTTGCGGAAGTCTTCGCGCGTTTCAATAGGAAAACGGATGAACTGCGGCATCGAGCTCAGGGGATTCTTCCTGAATTCCCTCATCACTATTCCCTGCGGGTCCACATAGGTCACATAGTTCTCATCCTCAGCGATGATCGCTCGCTCGAAAGGCGGCTGCGGCCAGAACCAGGAGTATTCCACCAGCCAGGGGTCGCACCCAAAATCGGTTCGCCCAGGATCGTATCCCCCTTCGCTCGCCCAGCGCTCAGCCGTCTCGGGCCACGTGGGCCACATAAACTCGTGAAAGGGGACCCGGTCAGGTTTGCCGTAGTTCATCGTCTGGTTGAAGCGCTCCAAAGGGTTCATGGGGATTCCTCAGTACGTAAATCGTAGGCTTTGTGGGTAATGCCACAACGGCCATCCGCCAACCTGCATCATCCCAGCAGATTCGCGCGGTAACCCGGATGTTAGCACCGGCTTAAAATGGAGCCAGTTTCATCGGTTAGGAGGGAGCCACTCAGCGGGAAAGTTCGCTTTTGGGGACACGGAAGCCTCTGCGGGAAGTGCAAGTGAAATTCTCCCACGCTCCAAGTTCCGCAGGTCCCGACCCGCTATCAACGCAAACAGATACCCTCCAGCGCCGTCAGTCAGAAGGGCCACCACGAAGAGCGAGGCGAGCCCGTGTACAGCGCAAGGCGGCTTGACCGATAGCCGGGCTCCCTCGTAGGGGCTCATATCGCGGCTCGGCCGTGGGCTGCTCAGCGCGATACCCAGTCACTCCTGCGCTCCAGGGGTGAGCATGAGCAAATTGGCGCCGAAGCGGATTTTCCTCCGAAATGGTCGGGCGAGGCAAGGAAAACTCCCTGAACCTGAACCGCGGGGACGGCCGCTTCCGAGGGCTTAGGGCATCTTGCCGGCGTAATCGCGAATTCGCCAGTCACACTTTCACCTTGACATTCTACCTGAGGCGCAGTACCTTCCACCTAGAATGTCTACCAAAGAACAACGCGAACGTGTTGAACTGCTGCAGGGGACGTTGGACCTGCTGATCCTCCGCACCCTGCTGCTGGGGCCGGCGCACGGCCACGCCATTGCCAAGGCCATCGAATTCAGATCCGACGACGTTTTGCAGGTCGAGCAGGGGTCGCTGTACCCCGCGCTGCACCGTCTGATCAAGCGGGGCTGGATTTCCGTCCAGGAAGGCACCTCGGAGAACAATCGCCGCGCCAAGTTCTACCGGCTGACACCCAGGGGAAGGCGCCAACTGGCGGTCGAGACCAGCAAGTGGGACAGGCTGGCGGGAGCAATCGCGCGGATTCTCATGCCCGCGGAACAGGAGGGCAAATCATGAGCCGTCGCAAGCGCATGATGGAGAATCTGGACCAGGATATCCGCGACTACCTCGAGCGGGAGACTCAGGACAACATCGAGCGCGGCATGCCGCCAGAGGAGGCGCATTATGCTGCCTTGCGCAAGTTTGGCAACGTAACGCGGGTCAGGGAGGACACTTGGGAGGTGTGGAGTTTCGTTTGGCTTGAGCAACTCTGGCAGGACATTTGCTACGGCCTTCGCCAACTCCGACGCAGTCCCGGCTTCACCGCGGTGGCGGTGTTGACGCTCGCGTTGGGCATCGGCGTGAACACGGCCATCTTTAGCCTTATTGACGCGGTCATGCTGAGGATGCTGCCCGTGGAAAAGCCTGGCGAGCTATTTCAGGTGCAAGTCGGCAATGCGGATGAGGGTGGGGGCGGAAGTGAAGGCGAGAGCCCTCTCACCACTGCGATGTGGGAGCAACTGCACGACCAGCAAGACGTTTTCTCGAGCACCTTCGCTTGGGCCGGCACTAGCTTCGATCTAGCTGAAGGGGGCACAACTCGTGCTGTCAATGGACTGTGGGTCAGCGGTGGCTTTTTCAGGATCCTCGGGCTGCGCCCCGCGGCGGGACGCTTGATTGCCGATTCGGACGACCGGCGCGGCTGCCCGGCTGTAGCCGTGCTCAGCTACGGATTTTGGCAGGAACGCTACGGCGGGGCGAAGAACGCCATTGGCAGCACACTCTCCCTTGGCAGCCATCCCTTTGAAGTGATCGGCGTCGCGCCGCCTGGCTTCTTCGGCTTGGAAGTGGGTGGGAAGTTCGACGTGGCGGCGCCGACCTGCGCTAAGGCGATCATCGAAGGAAAAGAGCTACGCCTAGACAATGTCCAGGTTTATTGGCTGAACGTAGGGGGGCGCATCAATCCGAAGGTAAGCAGGGCGCAGCTCACCGCGCGACTCCGAATCCTTTCGACCAGGCTCTTCGTGCCACCGAACGCGTCAGCAGAGGAACGTGAAGCTTTGATGAAAATAACCCTGCGGATCGTTCCCGCTGGGACGGGTATTTCCAGTCTACGCGGCAAATTCAGCCAGTCCCTCGAGATCCTGATGGCGGTGGTCGGAATGGTACTGCTCATCGCCTGCGCCAACCTCGCGAGCCTGACGCTGGCCCGCGGCGCGGCGCGCCGCAAGGAGATCGCGGTGCGGCAGGCGTTGGGGGCCAGCCGCACGCGCCTCATCTGCCAACTCCTCACCGAATGCGTTCTGCTTTCCTCTGCCGGGGCACTGCTCGGAGTCCTTCTCGCGCGCTGGACGGCCGCCCTGCTGGTGCGCCTCATCTCGACAGCACACAACGCGGTCTTCCTGGACCTCTCCCCCGACACTCGCATTCTGGGATTCGTCCTTGCGACTGTTGCGCTCACCTCTCTTCTCATGGGCTTGCTACCTGCGCTGCGCTCGACGCGGGGGTCGCTGAGTTCAGCCATGAAGGGTAGCCAGTCTTCTGAAGCAGGCCGGGATTTGGGCTTTCGCGGTCGCCAGTGGATCGTCGGGTCACAGGTGGCGCTCTCACTTCTGCTCCTCGTGGCTGCCGGCTTATTGCTGCGAAGCTTCGTGAAGCTGGTAACGCTCGACGCCCGGTTTGATCGCAACAACGTCCTGCTGGTGAGGCCCAACCTAAAGGCGGCAAATGTGCCGCTGGAGCGCCGGTTGGCTACCTACGATGAGATCGAAAGCCGCCTGAAGGCTTTGCCGGGTGTGCTTTCGGTAGGTCGGGGAAACGAGCCGATAATCGGGGCTTGCGCGGAATTCGGCGATGTTCAATCCCAATGGTACAAGCTGTACACCAGTCTTGACAACTTTGAGGACGTGGTCTGCGGCAATTTCATCTCGGCCGGCTATTTGCCAACGCTGCGAATACGATTGCTGGCTGGGCGCAATTTCTCGAGCGCCGATATCGAAACTTCCTCGAACGTGGCTATCATCAATCAGACCTTCGCGCGCCGGTTCTTTCCTCACTTAAATCCTATCGGAAGGACCTTTCGCATGAACGGCATGCCAGGAGAAAAGGCCTTCGAGGTTGTGGGATTGATGGAGGATTTCAAATTTGTGTCGCTGCGAGAGAAAGCTCATGCCGTCACGTTCCTGCCGTTTAGCCAGTTGCCCACCGTGCTGCTAGATTTTCCAAAGGATTTCGAGTTGCGGACAGCGATCCCGCCCTCGGCATTGGTCGCACCGGTTCGGGCTGCGGTTGCCGAAGTGAACAGTGCAATTCCTCTCCAGTTCAACACGCTGGCCGAGCAAGTAAATGATTCCTTGGTGCAGGAGCGATTGATGGCGTTGCTTTCCGGCTTGTTCGGCCCGCTGGCTCTGGTGCTGGCGATGATCGGCCTTTTTGGAACGTTCAGCTATTTGGTAACGCAGCGGCAAACGGAGTTTGGCATTCGGATGGCGCTGGGCGCGACGCCTGGCTCGATTCTGGGCCTCGTTATGCGCGATCTGGTCGCAGTCCTGGCCGGCGGCTTGGCCGCTGGAATCTTGATTTCGCTGGCCGCAACGCGCGTCTTCCAACAAATGCTGTTTGGCCTCGGCCCGCGCGACACGACAACGATGCTTTTGGCGGCGGGTGTTCTCTCGGCCGTCGCGCTGATCGCCGGATACTTGCCGGCGCGGCGTGCGACCAAGGTAGATCCCATGGTGGCGCTGAGGTACGAGTAGGTGGGCTCGCCAGGGCGGGCCCGATGGGGCCTTCAAACACGAATAATGACTTTGAAGCTTCGACGTCCACGGGCAGCCATGCAACACCGAATCGCGCCGACAGAAAACTGAATTAAATTGAATCCGACTCGCATGTAGAAACTCCTATAGAGTTTGTTGCCGCCTCCCCGCCGATGAGGCCCGAAGAACCCGGGTCCCCTTCAACCTGACGAAATTGGCTCCGTTTTATCCCGGTGCTGACACCCGGAAATACGGTAGTGACGCATTTTGGTTTTGTAGCCGGGCTTTGTCCGCCAGTTGGCGGACATGTGCCGCCCTGCCCGCCCCGGCTCGCGCCGGGAACGGGCCGGGGAAGGGCGGCGCTACATCAAAATGCGCCCGGGATGTGCCGCCCTGAAGGACGGCGCTACATCAAAGCCTGCCCTGCTGGGTGCGCGGCCAGGGCACAAACACCTTGTCGAGGGGCACGGGTTTTAGGTAAGGCTTCCCGTGGTGGAAGTTGTTGATGTTCTGCATGAACTGCCCAACGATGTCAGTGCCATCAAGCATGTAAACGTTGATCCGATAGAGCACGCCGAGGTCGGAAGGGTCATCGATGATTTCCGCAAACTTCGTGGCCATGGCGCGTGCCATCCGCTGGGACTGCTGAAACATTTCCAGGCTGCGGTCCAGTAGCTTCATGAACTCTTCACGGTTTCCAGCGGCCCTGGCCCTGAACGCCGCGTCAAACTCGAGGTAAGCCTTTTCCAGGAGCACGAGCGTATCCAGATGCATCGCGTAAGCTTCGGTCTTGTTCCGCAGGTAGGCCAGTTCGCTGCCAGCACCCGGCGCCACCTGCTTGTCCGCCTGTTCGAAGTGGGCCCATGCTTGGCGGAGTAGCCCTGCGGCGTGTGTGTAGTACAGAGACTGATCGCGGGCGTGGTCGAGGAAGCCTGCCCAACCCGCAAAAGTCGGCCCATCGTAAGGATTCCCCTGCTCGGCGTACGAATGGATAATCCCAATTTCATAGGGAACACCGCAGCAGGGGAAGTTATTTCTCCCGGTCCAGCCCAAGTATTCCTCATTCTCTTCCAAGATCTGGTAAGCCCTCAACACTTCCGGAGCAGCGGCTTCCCCGAAGATGCGCCGGACGTAGTCCCGGTAAAACTCGTCAGGCTTCAGGTGCGGCTTCCAGGCGCCCTCGGCCATGAACTTTTCGTTGTGCTCCATGCCGCGCGCGCGGTTCACCTGCGTGGTGTGCCCGGCTACGCCGTTTTCCAGGGCGCCTTCGAAGGTCCGGTCCTTGTAGTACATGTTCACGCTGAACTGCATGCCCAGCATGCTGCCATCGTCGTCAGAGCGCGTGATCAAGGTGCGCTCGCGCTCCCCCATGCCGCCGTAATCACCCATGGGAACTCCCATGGGAGTCCAAATGCCGCGGGAAACCATGTCGGTGAAAGGCACATCTTTTGGGAACATTTTATCGAGCAGCGGATAGACAAAGCCGCGCCCGAAGGCTCCGAAGCCGACCTTTGCTTTGGGATTGATGCGGGCACGGGCCTCCAGCGCGCTCCGCATCACTTCGACCGTGCCGATGTCGGAATCCACTACTCGGTCCGCGTTTCGCTCGTAGCCGTTGGCATAAGCCTTCCAGTGCAGCGCTTCCTCCGTAAAGAACTTGGGCCGTTCCTGTAAGGTATACGCACGGCTCCGGTCATCCTCGCAGACCGGGAACAACTCAGGAAACCAGAGGAAATATCCCTCTGCTTCCGGATAAGTCGTAAACAGGCTCTTCAGGCGGCTCTCGTTGATTTCATGCACCACAGGGTCGCTTGGGCACGCGTATGCCCCTCCGAGGACAGGTTGAAACGGCAGATCGCCAGCGCGACTTCGAGCAAAGCGTGCCAGGTTGGGTGGCATGCTGACGGGATCAATTGCCAACCAGGTTTTGATCTTTCGCGTTTTGGCATACGCGATTACGGCACGCAACAGGTCTTGCGCTTTCTCAAAAGCTTGGTCCGGCGTTTCTACGTCCTGCAACTCAGGGGGTGCAATACGTGGATATTTGAAATGCTCCCGCCCGATTGCCACATCCTTGACCAGAAATGAACCGGCCTGATGCCGCCACAACATGTAGCCGCTTTCCTTTACCGAAGCATCGCCCAGGAAATTCTTCTCGCCGCGATACTCGTAAGTCAGCCAGGGTGTGTTGGGAAACCAGAAAACCTGCAGGTAGTTCATCCGCATTTTGGCCATCTGGTCGAGGGTCCGCTTCCAGTCTTCGAGTGACCACAGTGTTTGGTTAGGATAACAATTGTCGATGTGGATGCCCCGACGCCGGAACGCGGGCTCTACGCGCTCGTCGAGGGACGGCAGCACAACTTCAGCCCGTTTCTCCGGCAGGATATCCTTGGTGAGCAAAAAGACGAAACCCAGCCGCTCCAGCAAGTCGTATGCCGCGTACATCGTGCCTGCCTCGTCGTTTCCCCCCACGACCAGTGCCGGCCGCCCTTCCAGACTGATGCGCCGCAAAATGTAGCCTTCCGGTTTCAACCCTTCAAAGTTCACCTGCCGGCGACTGGCCGCCTGGCGCACCAGTTCGTTGCTCCCGGGACCGCCCACCAACAAAAGGCTCTTGCCCTTCGCCTGCCGGCTCACCTCGCGCGAAGAAATCATCTCGAGCTTTGCGTCCGACAGCGTCTCGATGTGCTTCTGCAATTCGCCGCCAACAAATCGGTCGAAGGGGCTGGCGTTATCCCCCAACACAATTAGCGCCTCCGGTTGGCCATGGCTGGCGATCAATCCCGGGCTGCTTCCCGGCGGAGACGCCTGGAGCATTGGACTCAGCACTCCACACAAGGCCACGATGATGGACAGCTTCGCAACCCGAAAGGGGATTCGAAGCCTTGTATTGCTTGCTTTCCTCCTGAGGTCAGTTCGGGAAAGCGGGAGAAGTGCAGACGCAATGGGGTGGGTAGAAACGAGAGTCGGCATCTTGACCTCCTGAAGCCTATTGTAGCGGCGGGCTACCGTCTGCCGTCGACTGTCTACTATCTACCGTCTACCACCTACCGTCTACCTCATTCAGCCGTGCCATACGCGGCGCATTTTCAATTGGGGACTCCGGACTTCGGACTGAGCGACTTTTATGAGCCAACCGGTCCCGATGCAATCGGGAAGGGCTGCCTTCTCCGATGCCCTCTTTGTTCTCAGGCACTTGCCGGCACTAACCCCTAGCACCTTGCACCTAACACCTAACACCTTTATTTTCACACACATTCTGGCTTCGTTACTCCCTAGTTCTCAGGCACTTGCCGGCACTGCCCCCTAGCGCCTTGCACCCAGCACCTAACACCTTTCTTTTCATACACATTCTGGCTTCGTTACTCTCTATTGCCTACTTCCTTTGTTTTCATAGACATTCTGGCTTCGTTCGCGGGGCCTTCGGTCCCGTCTCTTTGTTTTCAATAACATTCTGGCTTCGTTCGTCAAAAAAAAGAGTTCCTACTGTTTTCGCCTCGGAACTTCGCAGGGGCGGACAACTTGTCGGCTCCAGACGCGGCGTGTGGAGCCTCGCTGCAGGGTTAAAGCCGGGGCAAGTGAAGCGCGCGGTAACATGACTCCGTACCTAGCCTATCACATGGCACCAGCCTTGTCAAGCGAGAAATTTCCGGGCCGAATCCCCTTTGCTGCTGTAGGGGCAGGGCTTGCCCTGCCCGAGGGCGCAGTTGTAGCCACGGCATGCTTTCTATGCCGTGGGCCCGTAGCGCAGTCCGTCAGTTGACGGACTGCGGCTCTTCGGCCTTTTGCCACGGCGAATCCGGCTGGGATTACTCTGTTACGTTAGGCGCTTAGGGCGCAACATGAAAAATAAATTGTCGATGTTGGACCCGCGCTTTTGGAGTGCGGGAGCTTACTCCCGCTTTCCTAGGCCGAAAACTTGCTTTCGGCCAAGGGAGGATCACCGTCGCGTGCCAGCAAGCGGGCACTGACCCAAAGCGGCGGCAAGCCGCCGCACTCCAAAGACGCTCTGCGCCAGCCACTTCTTCTGAGCGAAGTCCCAGAAGAAGCATAGATTCTTACCGCCAAAGTCTGTGCAGCTCGTACCGTTCCAACTTATCTTGACCGAAGCCGATTTGCCGAGCCCACCAGGCATTCAGCTTTTGCTTTATGCGTGTCGTAGACGGATCGGGTTGGAACGGCACTCGTCGCACACATTTTTGCGGTATCGCTCTTTTCGACTTTCGACTGTCGACTTTCGACCGGCTCAGGAGCGTGGAGAATTTCAAATACGTTTGGCCAGGAATTACATCGCTGGGCTCGGCTTCCACCATTGAGGAACCAGCCAGCCTTCCGTCTCGATCTCGACCTCCGGTGGAAGATACGCATTGATGGCCAGCACTAGATCCTTTCCCGACCACGCATGATTTGTTCGAATCTTAAAGACAAGCCACGGACACCACTCGTTGTTTTCGGTCTGCCGAAAATTCGGCACCGTCTCGAATCTCAAAATAGGTTGCCCACCGATCGTGCCCTTAGCCTGCACTAAGTCTGCAGGTTGCCGATATCTCCACCACTTCCCTTCCCTTCGAAAGCGGAGCACGATCGCGAGCACGTGCGGAGCAGGCCCGAAATCCGGAAGTGTTGCCCGTCGCCCCAGAATTCGTTTCACGTACCCCATCCGCTTGAACTCCTCCAATGTCGGACGGGGCATCGTGGATCGAAAACTCGTGTCCGGTGGACCGTAATGGATTTCCATGCCTGAGTATCCCGGCATGTTGCGTACCGATTCGTCCATCCCCAGGATGTCAAGCGACAGCCGATGAACTTCAACATCCGGCGCCTGCGTTGCCAAGCGGCGAGCCTGAAATCCCGCAAGCTCCGCGCCCGGCTGCTCGGGGGTCAATTCCCACATGGCAATTTCAAAAGGCCTCAGCCACGTTTCAATTGTTTGCCCAGCCTGGAAGACGGACGTCCCAGCCGCGTCTAACCGTGCTTGCTCGGGGAAATGTGAAAACAGATTCACTCGGGTGCCTGGCGATGCGCTAAGGCCAATAGTCTGATCCAGCTTTAGGCTCAACCGGCGGGGCTGAAAGTTCATGTTGTTCAAGAACACGAACCCGTGCGCGCCCCGGAAATAGGCATAGCCGTATATGTCATTCTCCCATGGGTCACCTAGTATCTTCTTGCGCTTGTAAAAGACTTCTTCGTTCTCTTTGGCCAGCTTCTGAATTCGCGCCAGGAAGGCTACATCCTCAGCACTGAATCTCTGCAAATCGCCCCAGATTTGCGGGAATAACAGGTTTCCCCGTCCTAAATCCATCACCAGGGCTTCGCGCCAGCGTTCCTTCCTCATGGCATTGCCCCACCATGTGTCCGTGATCCAGATTCCCAGGCTGTCCTTGTTCATAGGCGGGATCAAATCGTTAAACTGCACGCCTTGGTCCATAGCGAGGGTCACCGCGTCGCGGAAGAAGAGCGCGGGATAATCCCCTGTACTCGCCCCCTCCATCCTGATCCGGCTCTCGAAGATCGAATCCCCGTGCAAAGCAAAAAAAGGGGATCGAATCCCCCAGTACCACATGATGTACAGATCAGGTGCGGCCTGGCGAGCCAATCGCGCCGTCTCAATGACCGCATCAAAGCTGGCTTCGGTTGAGTATTTGCCAGGAAGATGCGCATGGTCGGGATTGTTACAAAAATAGCTCGATGCATCTAACTTGAAAAATCTGAGGTTGTGGTTGTGGATATGATCGAGGAGGGCGTCGCGTAACATGCTCGCATACGGCTCCGAGGCTAGGCAGAGGTGCCTGGCCCCATCAAAGATGTCAAAATTGTCTCGGAACAGATAGTCAGGCCATTTCCCGCCCGCAAGAACGGTTCGGCTCGGGATCGTCTTGGGGTTGAGCCCACAGGACCAGTCTGCCCAGGTTCCGGAAAACCAGAGACCCCACTTCATCCCCAGTTCGTTTATTCTCTTGATAACTTTGTCAGGCCCTTCAGGAAAGCCGTGGGGCCAAAAGCGGGTCAAATCGCCTGTCCAGTCTTGCCACCCGACGTCTGGGACGTAGTAGTCAAGCTTGATCCCGTGTTGCCTTTGCCACGTTTCCAACAGCTCGACAGTTTCGAGCATTTCTTCATCGTTTAGCGTCCAGCAAGGCTCATCCGGCCAGCCATTTATTCCCAGAGGATCGTAGATGCTTACCATCTTCTTTCTCGGACTGCGGCTTTGAATGTAATCCACAAATTGCTGCCGGCCGCTCCCTTGGGGAGCTACGCCAACTATCGCTATCTTGCTCTGGATTGAATCGCCGGGGGCGAGTTTCTTCCCTGGGAAGTGCCGCAGCCGAACGCGCCCGTTCATGCCTTGGTTAAGTCCCGCGGGATGCTCGACAGCGCAGAATACCTCCTCGCCGACGATCACGGGATATCCGTAATCGCCCTCGCTCATGGAAGCGTCGCACCTGAAATCGTCCACGTCGACGTCCAGGAGCAGGCGGTCCAGCGGCCCCGTATTTTTGATGTCCAGCCATTTTCGTCTTATGAAGCCATCCAGTTCGAAGTGCGCTGTCACCTGCAATTGCTCTTGAGAGTTCATGAGCTCGCAAACGTACCCTGGTCGGCCGCCTTCTGTTCGACGACGCCAACTGTTAAGCCTGAAGTCTGAGATTTCCAGGTAAGGCTGACCCAGAGAGACGAACTGGTCGCAAAGCCGGCACTCAAAAAGATAACGATCGAGAATCTCATCACGTATCCCTTCAAACCTCTTGTCGGTCTCAAAAACTCGAATAGCGAGAAGATTCTTTCTCGTACGCCCAAACTTCAGCGCTGCGTATTCCTTCGATCCCGGGCTAATATTCAATTCCCTAGGGGTTCGCCAACGGCCCGAGCTTTTCCAGTTGCCAACCTGTTCTCCATTCACAAAAACCCAGTATTCGTTCCAGTCCTCCTGGTTGTATCCCCCTAGACAGAACACAATCGGCTGCCCTTCCGCCTCCGGAGGCAGCTCAAACCTCTGCCGGAACCACGCATAGCCATGAAAGACCGGGGGAACGTCCCCATAAAGCAGACTATGACTGGTCTTCCAGCTCTCTTCCTCTCGAAATTCCTCCAGATGGTACCCTCGCAGATATCCTTGTTCTTGAGCGGGCGATGACTTGTCGTTGTCAGGACCAAGCTCAATGTACCACCAGGGGATTTCTACCCGCGCTTTTGCTTGTGAGAAAGTGAGCAACAGTTCCTTGGCTTCCTCCAGCTTGTAGTAGTGGCCACTCAACTTATTGCGGAAGCCCAGACTCTTGACGCCTCCCCCGGTCATTAGCAGTTCCCAGTCCAAATATTCATTGGTTAGAACGAGCTTCTGCCCCTCCCTATAGCCCCCTGCGTCTCGATCCGTAAGACCCTGGCGGGCTCCCGACGAACCAATTACACGGGTTGGGGCCAATGAGGCCAGCCCAGACTTTATGAAATCTCGCCGCTTCATAAACTCGATCCTCCCTCAAGTAAAGTAAGGAAATCCAATCCCGTTCTGGTCTAGGTTTTCGCCCATCAGTTTTCGCCTGCTCCCGGATGTCTGCGGCGTCGACCTCGGCATCGGCGACCGTTTGCACACAAGACGACGTGTCCCGCCGCTCCAAGTGGCTCCAACGGCGCGTGCTTGCCTTGACGAGGGCTTTCGTAACACGAAATCGCAGGAGCTTTCAAGAAAAACGTTTTGATAAGACCCCACGTCCCCTGAAAATAAGTTTAGCGATGTGCTCGCAACCCCAAGGCCACCTCGAAAAGTGACCTGACAGAGTTCCATAGGCTTCATCACAATACACGGAAGTCCGACTACAATGCTGCGATCCGGCCCGTAGGCATTGCGCATTTTACAGGGCAGGAAAATGGTTTGACCAAGGAAAACTTTTTTAGTATTAGTTGGCGTGCGCGAAACGATCTGCGCGGGCTGGGCGAGGTGACCTGCCCGGGAGAAAGATGGAAGATGGCTATCACTATGGACGGGTCCTGTCTGGCCAGAGTGCGCGCGGCCATTCAACACGAATCGGGGGTGGTGGCCAGAATCGGCCGCGTCGTGCTCAAGGCGCCCTTGCGCGCGCGGAGCATGTCGATTAGGGACCTGGCCAAGACCTGTAGAGCCAGCGCCGCCACCGTCTACCGGTTCTGCCGGGATTTAGGCTACAACGGCTACAAGGAATTCCAACTGGACCTTGCGGCGGCCACAGCCCGGACCGATACGATTACTTTAGGTGAGTTTGCCGAGGACGCGAGCCCGGAAACCATAATCCGCCGAGTATTTGAATACAATCGCCACAGCCTCGCGGACACCGAGCGGATGCTGGATCACCGCGTTTTGGCGCAGGTAGCCCGGCTGATTCAGCGCAGCCGGAAGGTTCTGCTGCTGGGTAGTGGGGCGTCGGGCTTAGTGGCTCAGCGGGCTGAGGAAAGCCTGCTAAGTCTGGGCTTGACGGCCATTGCCATCACGGACCCCTACTCGCAGATTTTCGCCACTGAAAACGTCGGCGCTGGAGATGTGGTGGTAGGCATCAGCCATACCGGCCAGACGACGCATGTGGTCGAAGCCATGCGGGCGGCGCGGCGCAGGGGTGTGCGCACCGTGGCTCTAACAAACTACCCGCGGTCGCCCTTGGCGGCGGCGAGCGACTTCCAATTGATCACCGCCTTTCGCGAGCATCGCATTAACGCCGCGGTCTCATCGTCCATCACCGCGCAGTTGTGCGTGCTCGCTTCGCTGCACTTCATTCTGGGCAGTTGGGGCGGACGCAAGGCGAAGCGGCTGGCCGACGACGCCGAGCAGCGAACTCAGCGCCTCCTGCGGACCCCCATGGTTAAGAAGCACGTTTCAACTCTCTCCAAAGGATGAAAATGTACAAACCATACTACGATCCGGAAATTTTCGTTCAATCGTTCGACGGAATCGACCTTTCTAATCACCTCGTCGCCACCTACTTCATGGACGATGAGTTGCCGGGCGAGGATTTTGTCGATCACTTCGCTCTGATTCAGTCCATGACCATCGAAGGCTCCACAGGGACGTGGGAAAAGGTGGAAGAAGAGACCGAGGAAGTCCGGCGCACGCTGAGCGGTAAGATGGTGGGATATTTTGAGATTCCTTCTGGCGACCCCTCTCGGCGCACCGCAGTCGTCCAGTTGGCATTTCCGATCGATGCCTGGGTTGATAATGTGCCCATGATGCTGCTGAGCATCGCGGGAAACTGTTTCGCCTTCAGCCCCAAACTTCGCCTCCTCGACGTCTTCATCCCGGAAAACCTGCTGGCCAAGTTCCAAGGCCCCAAGTTCGGCGTGCCGGGAATCCGCAAGCTCCTGAACGTGCCGGCGCGGCCACTCTCGCTCCACATCATCAAACCGAAAATGGGGATGACGCCCGCCCAAGTCGGGAACCAGTGTTATCAGACGGCCCTAGGCGGCGTGGACATGATGAAAGACGACGAGATGACCAGCGACGTGTACAACAGCAAGTGCGAGGATCGCCTTAAAGCCGTGATGGAGGCGTTGGATAGGGCACAAACCAAGACCGGCAAGCGGCCCATCTACTTCCTGAGCATTACCGACGAGCCCCGGCGCATCTTCGACAAGGCGGCCCGCGCGGTGGAGTTGGGCGCCAACGGCTTGTTGGTGTGCTACTCCGCCGGCCTCGCGGCCATCCGGCAGTTGGCCGAGGACCCGGCGATCAACGTGCCAATTCTTGTTCATGGTTCACACATGATTGCGGCACAGCCGCGCATTGCCTGGCCCGTCTTCGCTAAGCTCGCTCGGCTGTGCGGGGGCGACCTGATGTTGACACCAACCTACTGGTCCAGCATTCCCATGGTCAGCCTGGAGGAAGGCCTTCGGACCGCGCAGGTCAAGCTGGCGCCGCTGGGGCACATCAAGCCCATGTGGCCCATGCCCTGTGCCGGTGTGTATCCTGGACTGACGCCCATCCTGGTTGCAGAGTACGGTCCAGACATCACCATTCCTGCGGGCGGCGGCATGTTGGGGCATCCCGACGGCTATATGGCCGGGGCGAAAGCCTGGCAACAGGCCATCGCCGGGACCATGTCCAACGAGGACTTTCTGGAGTACGCAAAGAAGCCGGAAAACAAGGAACTCCGCCGCGCCCTGGAGAAATGGGGCTACATTGAGCGGCCCAGGACGCCCTGGCTGCGCGTTGCCCCTAAGTTTCACCCCAAGCCGATGAAGTTTGAAGACCACTGAAGATTTCTGCACGTTATGTAGGGCCGCCCCTTGGGGCGGCCTTGGCCTGCCTGCCCTGCCTGCGGCAGGCGCCAGGCAGGCCGGGGCACGGTTCGACCTTGCTCACCGTCCCTGAGCGAAGTCGAAGGGAAGCCCCGGCCCTACAAGCGTGTTTGGTCGCGGCGGAAGGCCGCGCAGGGCCACTCGACGCGCGGCGACCACCGCTTACTCCCCTCCTTACCAAGGAGGGGAAGCAGGGGTGGTTGACGGCAGTGCCAGCCGGAGCCGGCGTGCCACCAGCCGGAGGTTCTCGACTGTGGGCCTTCATCGTTTTCTGGCCTTTGACCTCGGAGCGGAGAGCGGACGCGGCGTCGTGGGGACGCTCCAGGATGGACAATTGTCACTGGAGGAAATCCACCGTTTCCCGAACGAGCCGGTAGAAGTTGGCGGGACGCTCTATTGGGATGTTCTCGCTCTCTACAACAACCTGCTGAAGGGAATGAGAGAGTACACGGCGCGTTATGGCGAATCGGTGGAAGGGGTCGGGATTGACACCTGGGGCGTGGACTTCGGCCTTCTAGACCGGGAGGGCAAACTTCTCCAGAACCCTGTCCACTACCGTGACCGACGAACGCACGACATGCTGGAAGAACTTCGCCGCAGGATGGACCCCGAAGACTTGTTTCGGCGTACCGGCATGGCCCTGTTGCCGATCAACACGTCGGTCCAACTGCTGTCGCTGCGGGTGAACCGGAGCCCGCTCCTGGAATCCGCCACAACCTTGTTGATGATGCCCGACCTCCTCGCCTACTTCTTGACGGGTCGGAAGAGCTGCGAGCGCACTAATGCTATCACCACGCAACTTTACGACCCGTGGAAGCACCAGTGGAGCGAAGAAGTTCTTCGCAAGCTGGACCTGCCACGGCCCATCATGCCTGAGCTGACGGATCCAGGTACAGCACTCGGCGAACTGCGCGATTCCGTGAAACGAAGCGTGGGATTGAACCGTGGCGTGGCTATCGCCCCCTGCACGCACGATACGGCTTCTGCCGTAGCCGCTGTGCCCGGCAAGGGCCAGGACTGGGCCTTCCTCAGCTCAGGGACATGGTCGGTGGTAGGGGCGCTCACGGACGAGGTCGTTACTTCCCCGGCAGCTTTCGCCGCAGGGGTATTCAACGAGCTGACCCTCCAGAGCTTCTTCTTCTGTCGCAACATCATGGGCCTCTGGCTTCTCCAACAGGCGCGCGCAGGCTGGGTGCGCGCCGGCCAAGCGTATGCTTATGAGGACCTCGCAAAACTGGCCGAGCAGGCTTACGAGGGAGGCCCGCATATCGACCCGGATGACGCGGGATTCCTGGCGCCCCAGGATATGTCGCAAGCCATCCGCGAGTACTGTACGCGGTCAGGGCAGAGGCAACCGGAGGGAGCCGGAGAAATGACTCGATGCATTTTGGAGAGCCTGGCGTTGGCTTATCGCCACAGGCTGGATCAGGTGGCACGCATGCTGGAGCGCAAGTTCCGCGTCCTGCACATCGTGGGAGGCGGGTCCAGGAATACGCTTTTGTGCCAGCTCACGGCCAATGCCACAGGCCTTCCTGTTTTGGCTGGCCCGGCCGAGGCCACCGTCGTCGGCAACGTGCTCGTCCAGGCGCTTGCCGTTGGTTGCCTGACGTCCCCCGAAGAAATTCGCGACGTCGCGCGCTCATCTTCAACTTTGATCGAGTACGAGCCGAGGGATGGCCAGCGTTGGCAGGATGCCTACGGGAAGTACCTTCGCCTCCTGAAGCAAGAGGCATAAGAACGCCTCGCGGAGGTGGAGTAACACAGCGGCTGGGTGGCGGAAGCCATGCCCTGACGTCTCGATCCGTCACTACATTATGTGAAACTCGATAAGAGCCATCTTCAGGAGGAGGCTTTCATGATTGCGAATCATCCCTTTGGCGCTTGCCTGCCGACGTTTGGGAACTGCGCGGACCGATACTGCCTGGGCGGCTACGGTGGAGGCGGAAACACCGTGCAGGAGATGTTCGACCTCGCCCTGCAGGTCGAAGGTCTTGACGGTCTGGAACTCGTGGGCAACTGGCACGTGAACGACCAGAACATTCATGATGTGGCCAAGATGTTTAAGGGCGGCGGCTTGAAGATTTGCATGCTCGTACCCGATCTATGGACCCAGGCCAAGTGGGGTCGGGGAAGCCTGGCGGCACCGGACGCTCAGACACGCCAGGCCGCGGTCGATGAGGTCAAGAAAGTCATGGACTGGGCGGCGGACCTCGATTGTCCCTATGTGGACGTATGGCCTGGCCAGGACGGGTTCGACTACTCCTTCCAAGCTGATTACCTCGCGGCCTGGAAATGGTTGCGCGACGGCCTGGCGGCTTGCGCCGAGCACAACAACAAGGTGCGCGTGCTCGTCGAATATAAGCTCAAGGAACCACGGACGCACTGCTTTGTGAGCACCGTCGGCAAGGTCCTCTTGCTCCTTCAGGGAATGGACAACGTGGGTGTCCTCCTCGACGTGGGCCACGCCCTCGCCGCCGGCGAAAACATAGCGGAGGCTACAGCGCTCCTCGCCAGCCACGGCAAGCTCGATTACGTGCACCTGAACGACAATTACCGAAGCTGGGACGACGACATGATGGTCGGCTCCGTGCACCTGGTCGAGTATCTGGAACTGGCCTATTGGCTCAAGCGCGTCGACTACCGGGGCTGGCTAACCCTGGACATTTTCCCGTACCGGGAGGATGGTGTCCGGGCGGCGACTCAGTGCCGCGAGTGGATGGCCGCCCTGTTTCGTGCCATCGAGCGGGTGGGAATGGACACCTTCGAGGATGTTATCCGGCGCGCGGACGCCTGCCAGGCCTCAGAGCTCGTGCGACGTGCCCTCAACCTATAAGAAGGGTGTGGCACGGGCGTCTCGCCCGTGATGGGCCACGGCCAAGATGGCCGTGCCACAAAGGGTGTATGCCATGGTGAAGATCGAGCCCTACGCCGGCGAACCCAATATCCACCGGCTGACCGCGACGATGCGCGGCGAACGCACCGACCGGGTGCCGCATTTTGAGATTCTCATCGAGGACGAACACGTCGCGAAGCTGCTCGGCCGAAAGGCGGGAAACACCCTGGGCGTAGGCGGTGATCCAGCCAAGGGCGCGGCGGCAGCGGAAGGCGCCCGCCCCATGTATCCACGCGACTACATCGAACTTTGCCGCATCCTCGGGCAGGACGCCATCGCGCTGGAAGCCATCTGGACGCCTATAAAGCAAGTCCGGCCTGACGGCACGGTAGGGCCGATTACTGACCGAAGCATCAAGACCCGCGCTGACCTCCAGCGCATCATCTGGCCCGGCGAGGCGGAGCTCGAAGAGCGCATGCAGTACGTTCACGAATACGTCGCCGCGGCAAAGGGCACCGGCATTGGCGTCGTCTTCCTCTGCGCCTCGATCTTCCAGACCCTCTACGAATTTGTGGTGGGGCTCCACGACTGCATGATCATGGTCATGGAGGACCGCGACCTCTTCGAAGAGTTGATGTCGCACTCGGCGGACTACTTTGCAGAACTGGCCCGGCGCGTGGTCCAGGCAGGAGTGGACGTCTTCTTTCCGGCTGATGACTTTGCGTTTAAGACCGGCCTGTTCGTTCGCCCGCAACTCTTCGCGCAACTCTGGCGACCCCACTACGACCGCATCCTGGCCGCGGCGCGCGACGCCAAGATCCCCATCATGTTCCACTCCGACGGCAAGATTGACGACGGCATCGAGATGCTCCTCGACATGGGGGTGGACGCCATTACGCCCATGGATCCTTCCGGCATCGACTACCGGGATTACAAGAAGCGCTACGGCTCGCGCTTGACCTTGCTCGGCAACATCGATCTGACCTGGCCGCTCATCGAGGGGAAACCCGCGGACGTCGAAAAAGACGTCCGGGAACATGCGGAAGTTCTCAAACCCGGCGGGCGGTGGATCGCCGCCAGCGCCCACAGCGTTGTCAACTACATCCCGCACGAGAACTTCCTCACCATGATCAATGCATTTCACAAGTACGGAACTTATTGAGAGTTGAGAGTCGAGAGTTGAGAGTTCAGGCTCGACTCTCGACCCTCAACCCTCGACTCACGACCGGGCTGAGAAGAGGAGACGAACAGGAACATGGCAGTAGCCATCAAGCTGCCCGACATGGGAACGAATGTGGAAGAATGCAAGCTCCTTACCTGGCGAGTCCGGGAGGGAGAGCGCGTCAAGCGTGGCGAGGTGCTGGCGGAGATCGAAACCGATAAGGCGGTCGCCGAACTCGAGTCGACGGCGGAAGGTGTGCTCCTGCGGCATGTGGTCAAGCCCGGTGAGCCGGCGCGCACGGGCGACATCCTGGCCTACGTGGGCCAGCCGGGTGAAGTCGTAGCCGAGGGCCGTTCCAACTTGTTCGGTCGACAAATGGACTCTAGTCAAGATCAGTTGGAACGGCCCGAGGAAACGAAGCTTGCACCGCCTGTTGGTGGGCCCTCCGGCGCCCGCAGGGCTCAGGAGGGCAAGCCTGTTGCTGCCGGGATTTCGGCGGCGCGTGCCCAATCCCGCGCCTACGGGACCGGCGGCCCGCCGCCCGAAGGCCGGGCAAGCCACCCTCGCGCGGCAGCAGGCTCTGGGCCGCAGGGCGGGCCGGTCCGCATCGCGCCTGTGGTCCGCAACCTGGCGGCAAAACTCGGCGTCGATCTCGCAACAGTACATGGCAGTGGCGTGGGGGGAACAATCACCCGCGAGGACGTTCTCCGCGCCGGACGCACGGCTCCTTCGCCTGGCGCGGCGCCGCCAGGCGAGCAACTCCCGCGCGCGCAGGCGGCGGTGGCCCGAGCGGTGCTGCGGAGCTGGAAAGAGATCCCCCATCTCCATATTTCCGCCACTATCGACATGACGGCGGCGGAGCGGATCAGAACGGCGAGCGAGACGACCAATACCCGCCCCAGCTACGATGCGATCTTCCTGAAGGCCATGGCGCGGGCGTGCGAGGCCGTGCCGCTGGTTGCCGCCAAGTTGGAGGGCGAGCGCGTGCTGAGGCCACAGGGAATTCACATCGCGCTGGCCATCGGCTTCGCGAACGACCTTTTCCTGCCCGTCATCCGCGACGTCAACCGGAAGGACCTCCGCACTTTACAGGCGGAGATATCTGAGCTCGCCTCCAGGGCTCGTGCGGGCACGCTGAAGCTTGACCCGCCGCGGCGGGCTGGCGGCTCCATGGCCCTGAGCAATCTGGGCATGTACCCGGTCGAAGACTTCGAGGCCATCATCTTTCCAGAGCACAGCACCATGCTGGCCATCGGGGCGGTGAAGAAGAAACCTGTAGTCGTTGACGATCAAATAGCCATTCGGCCGGTGGTCACTGCCACGCTCGCGGCCGATCACCGCCTGATCAACGGTCGGACGGCGGCGGAGTTCCTGAGCAAGGTCAAGCAGATCATCGAGGCGGGCGAGCTAGATTGAGTCGCCCGTGGAGGGAAGTCATGGCGTACGAGGCGGAATTTCTTTTGTCGCTTTACCGCAAGATGGTCCTCATCCGTCAGTTCGAGGAGCGGGTCAAGTATCTTTTTCTGGAAGGCATAATGCCCGGTACCATCCATCAGTACAACGGCCAGGAAGCCATCGCGGTCGGCGTCTGTAGCGCGCTCGACTCGGGCGATATCATTACCAGCACCCACCGGCCGCACGGCCATGCGATTGCGCGGGGACTCAGCGTCGAGTCCATCCTGCACGAGCTGTTCGGGAAAACGACAGGTTGCTGTCGAGGGAAGGGAGGGTCGATGCACCTCGGCGACTTGGAAAAGGGCATGGTGCCGGCCATCGCCATTGTGGCGAGCGGCGTGCCGATCGCCACCGGGATTGCCCTCGCCTTCAAGATGAAGAAGGAACCGCGGGTGGCCGTATGCTTCGTGGGCGACGGCGCGGTGAACGAGGGCGCATTCCACGAGGGCGTCAACATGGGCGCCGTCTGGTCGCTGCCTGTGGTCTACGTGATTGAGAACAATCTCTACTCGGCCTCCACACCTATCTTCACCATGGTGCGTGTCAAGAAGCTTTCCGACCGCGCCGCGGCGTACGGAATTCCCGGAGTGACGATCGATGGCAACGACGTGCTGGCGGTCTTTGAGACCGCGCGGAAAGCCGTCGCGCGTGCGCGCAACGGGCAGGGGCCTACTTGGATCGAATGCATGACCTACCGGATCACGGGCCATTCCCGCCGAGACCCCTGCAACTATCAACCGGAAGAGGAACGGAAGCAGGCTCTCGAAAAGGAGCCCATCCGGCGCTTCGCAAGCTATCTCCTCGCGGATGGAGCCGCCGACGAGGCAGCGCTCGAAAGAATCCGCCAGGAGGCTGATGCCGAGATCGAGCGGGCCGTGCAATCGGCCCTCGCCGCACCGGATCCGAAGCCGGAAGAGGCTCTAAAAGACTTATTCGTGTAGGAAGGGAGGAGAGGCAATGGCTCGCATGACGGTTGCGGAAGCGTTGCGCCAAGGTCTCCGCGAGGAGATGGCCCGCGACGAACGGGTCTTTTGTATGGGTGAGGACATTGGCATCCGCGGCGGGTGGGGTGGCGCGTTCACGGTTACCCTCGGCCTCGAGAAAGACTTTCGCGAGCGGATCATCGACACACCCATGTCTGAGGCCGGGTTCTTCGGCGCGGCGTTAGGCGCAGCCTTGATGGGCTTGCGGCCCATCGTCGACGTGCAGTACGGGGACTTCATTTACTGCGCCATGGATCAGGTGGTGAACCAGATCGCTAAGATGCGCTACATGTCGGGCGGAAAAATCAAGGCGCCGCTCGTCATGCGCGCCCCGGTGGGCGCCACCGGCCGCGGTGCCCAGCATGGACAAAACCCCGAGGCCCTTTTTCTCAGTGTGCCGGGCATCAAGATAGCGTGCCCGGCCACCGCCTATGACGCCAAAGGATTACTCAAGGCAGCCATTCGCGACGACAACCCCGTACTGCTCTTCGAACACAAGCTCCTCTACGGCGCCAAGGGTGCTCGCGCCGAATCGGGCAGCGTGGATGCCTCGAGCGACATCCCAGACCAGGACTACGTGGTGCCTTTGGGCAAGGGGATCGTGAGGCGGGAAGGGAGCGACGTCACGATCATCGGCACACTGCTCATGATGCATCGCGCGCTGGCGGCCGCCGAGCAGTTGGCTGCCCAGGGCATCAGCGTCGAGGTCATTGACCCGCGCAGCTTGGTCCCGTTCGACTGGGACCTCGTAAAGGTATCCGTCATCAAAACCACGCGCGCCGTGATCGTACAGGAAGGGCCTCGCCAGGGTGGGTGGGGTGCGGAAATCGCTGCCACCCTGGCGGAATCCCTGAGCGATTACCTGACGGCGCCCGTCCTGCGGGTGGCTTCGCCGGATATCCCTGCGCCGTTCTCGCCGCCGATGGAGAACTTCTACCGGCCCACTGTCGAACGCATCGCCGCCGCCGCGCGCAGTCTGGTGCAACCCGAATTCGCAAATTGAGTGGCACTGTTGCGCTGCAATCCGTTCGATTGAACTGGCTTCGACAGTCCGTCGGCTGACGGACGGAAGAACGGAACCCGCCGCGGTTCGACTTCGCTCACCGCCCTGAGCTTGTCGAAGGGCGGCGGGCGACGGGAAATTGCCTTAATTTGGGCTTCGAGTTCCTCCCAAGTAACCCCTCACCTGGCTCGCTACGCTCGCCACCCTCTCCCCGAAGGAGAGGGCTGATTTCGCTGTTTGGCTCCATCCCTCTCCCAGGGGAGAGGGTGCCCGACGGAGGAGGGCGGGTGAGGGGTTTTTCCCTTCCAGGAGGCGAAGAGCCTCGTTCAACTTACGAATTCGGGTCCAACCCGGCTAGTGCCGTGAGTCGCAAATAGGTCTAAAGAGGCAATCGCGACATCAACCTCTCCCCTACTTCACCGCCATGACTTTCAACGCCATTTCGCCGTGGAGGTCAGGCAGCGGGACATTGAGGGTAGTGCCCGTCGCCGCGAGTTCCTCAATTTGGAGCACCTTGCCCTTTTCGGTATTCCAGTACTCCACGCGATACTTGCCGGGCTGAAGGCCGGATAAGGTAACATTGGCGCGCCGCACCGGCGACGGAGTTTTCTTTTCGACGGCAACGCTGAACCAACTCAAGTCCCGGTGACGGATCCACAGCAGCCTTGTTCGCTTGCCGATCAGCTCGAAGAGCCGTAACTGATCCATCGATGTACGGGCCGTCTCACCACGGGTGAAGCTCTCTTGGTTGAACTCAATGTCGGTGATGAAATTGGAAATGGCGCGGAAGCGGAAGTAGGCCTGGTGCCGGTCTACGTGCTCGTCCCACCACCAGACCATCCCTGTACCTACGGCAGCACTGAATAGTCCGCCCCATAGCGCCTCGTGCAAATGGAAGCAGGTCACATCCTTGTCCGCCAGATCCCCTGCCAATCCGTACTTCGTCGTCACCTCTCGCGCGATCCCGGTCTCGCCAATAATGAAAGGCCGCCCGGTAGCGCGGACGGCGGTCGAGAACTTGGGCAGGAACGAGCCAAGATTCCTGGGCTCCTCATCACCTGACCAGCCGAAGTAGGGATGTACGTCATTGAGGTCGCCATTGTCCTCGCCCCAAAACTCGGGCGAGGATGCATGGTGAGCGGAAGATTTGATGAGGTGATGCCAGGGGTCCACGGCACGCAGATATGCGGTCATCTCCCGACTCCATCTGCTCACATCGTCGGCCTCGAGGGTTTCAATCTCATTCCACAACTCCCAGGAGAAGATGTTGGGCGAGTAACCCCAACGACCGATGATGTACCGTATCTTGTCCCGGTACATCTCCTGGCTGAGCGGATCCGTGGCAAACTTCTTGAAGCCGGACTGGTGGGCACCCAGTAGGCGCCCCCACGCCGTATCAGAGGCCCTGAAGGGCTCAAAAATCCCTCCCGAGCACTCGCCGTTATCGTTTCTCTCCGGGTTGAAGCACAGGCAGATGAAGATGCCGTTTCGGCGCGCGAGTTCGAGGACAGAGTCCAGCCGCCAGGCGTTTTCCAGCGACCAGGCCCACGGCTCTCCCGGTTCCAGGTAGAACACAGGTTTCATAAAAACCCGCGCCCAGTTTGCGCCGCTCCGGCCCATTTGGCCAAACCAGCGCGCGTACGCCTCGTCCCAAGGCAATGTGACGGAGGCCATTTTTGCCCCGGGAATGGCCTTACCAACCTCGGTCGTGAAGGCTACGTTCTGGCCAACCGCGAAGAAGTTGGTGCTATCGTCATATTCCAGGTAACGTGGGGCCAGCCGACTCACGCGTATCATGCCATGGCTTGAGGACCCTCTCAGGGTGAATCCCGGACCTTCCTTGGTGGCTACCAACTCCCCCTTCACTCTAAGTTTCACTTTAAAGCTGTAACGTCCGGCTTCCGGCCCCGAGAACCGCACCCGCCAGCCTGCCGAACCCGCGACGGGGACGCCCTTATGGTCGCGCAGAATATGGTCCTCGCTGTAGAATCCCGGCACTCGCATGGTCTTGCCTGAGGGAAGTGTGAACTCCGCATCGAGCGCGAGTTCCGCTGCCCGAAATGGGTTCAACCCCTTGCCGCGTACGGGTATTCTGAACTCGCACAGCTCGAAGGTGCTCTGTCCTGCCCGCAAAGGGGGAATCGGTTCAATGCCGTAGGGCCGTTTCGCAGATGCTCCTCCAGCCTGCACCGGGGCCTTTGATGGCGCCGACGGCCCGGTTGCGCCTAACCAGTCTTTCGCTTTTGCCCACACCGAAAGGAGCACCGAAGTCCCCAGCGACCCCACAAACCTGCGTCGATTCATCATTGCCCCTCCTTGTCTATACGGCGCGCTCAAACCAGATGAGCATTTTGCTCTCTCGACTGATGGACCGTATACATGTTTTTGCCTCCGCAGGCAATGCTCCAGTTTCCGGCAGCGGACCCCAACATCGGTTCTGCGCTTGCCAGCCCGGCAAGGTATAATTGGCGCTTGCGCATACCCTGGCAGCTGTCCCAGAGGGGTCTGAGAAAACTCATGAAGCGAACCGTAATCATCGTTCTATGCCCAAGCGCGATTCTGGCCGTGGCTCTTGCTGCGTGCCTCATCTTCGCGCAGCGAGCGCCCGAATCCTCGCAGGCGCGCCGAAGCCCTGTGCCGCGGGCGGAGGGTGAGACCTCCGCGGCGGGCTCTGCGCCGCTTCAGTCCCATCGCAACATCGGCAGGGCTTACTACGAGCAGGGCAAGTATGCCGAGGCGGTTGCGGAATTCCAGAAGGTGGTAGCTTCCGGCCAGGCGCTGGCCACCGATCACCTCAATCTTGGCCTGGCCCTCATGCAGGCTAACAAGCTCAACGAGGCGTTGGGCGAGGTGACCACAGCCAAGCAGATGGACCCCAAACTCCTGGCCGCCGATTACAACCTGGGCATTCTTTATAAGCGCGAACTGCGCTACCCGGACGCTGTAGCTGCGCTGAAACGCGTAATTGAGGCCGACCCTAACGAACCCGCCGCATGGTTTAATCTCGGTACCGTCTACTTCGCCGAGAAAAACCTGGAAGAAGCCCTGGACGCCCACCAGCATGTCGTCGGCATGGGTTTTGGCCGCGGCCAGAACTTTTACGTTGCTTCGCTGTTCCACACTTTCACGACGCTGGTCCGCCTGAAGCGCCTGGCCGAAGCCGAAAAAGTGTTGAAGCAGCACGAAAAGATGCGGGACAAGGTCCCCGGCATTTCCCTCCAGAACCCCGCCCTCGAGGGCGGAAAGTACGGCGCTATCCTCGTGCCTCCGGTGCCCCCGATGGAGATCGCCCGCAGGTCGAGCCACGACAAAGCGGAGTTTGCCGAGATCACTTCGCAATTGGGTGTTTCCTTGCCGACGCTCCAAGAGTCGCCGCCTTTTGCTTTCCGCAAGCCCATCAAGGCGAGTGATTATTCCCTGGATTTTGCGCGGCAGAACCTGCTGCCTTTTTTCGGCCCCTCGATCACCGTGGGCGACTATGATGGCGATGGCCACTCCGACCTCTACGTTGTCAACCCTGCGGGCACGAACCATCTCCTCCACAACAACGGTGATGGGACCTTTGCCGACGTGACGGAGAAAGCCGGCGTCGCCGGACCCGGAGCCAGCCTCTCGGCCACCTTCGCTGACTACGACAACAGCGGCAAACCCAGCCTATTTGTGGCAGGCCTGGATGGCGTCAGGCTTTATCGCAACCACGGCGACGGCACGTTCACGGATGATACGAAAAAGGCCGGTCTGCCCATCCCGCCGGTGGGCGGGACGGGCGAGCTTGACACGCGCGCCGTGCTGTTTGACGTGGACAACGATGGCTTTGTGGACCTGATCGTTACCGTCTACACCGACCTGAAGACCCCACCCCAGAAGGATTCGTTTCTCTTTCCGGATGATTTCTCCGGCGCGGCAACTCACTTTTACCGGAACAACGGCGACGCAACGTTCACCGAGATCACTGAGTCCTCGGGTCTGGGCTCGGCCCGTGGGCGTATGCGTGGCGCTGCCTTTGCTGACTTCGACAACGATGGCTACATCGACCTTTTCCTGTTCCGCGATGACGGGCCTCCCTTACTTTACGAAAACCGCGGCGAAGACAAGTTCGTGCTTCGCCAACCCGAGCCCGGGTCAGCCTTGGCCAAAGCACTTGTTTTCGATGCCCAAGTGGCCGACTTCAACCACGATGGAAACTTCGATCTGGCACTGTGGTCGCCAGACCGCTACCACGTACTTTTGAACCGGAAGGGTTGGAGATTTACCCCCGCCGCCGGCCTGCCGGCCATTGCGGCTCCCGCGAGTTTCTTCGCTTTCCGCGGGACCGTGGCAGACCTAAACGGTGACAGCTTCTCGGATCTTCTGGCCGCCGATGCGAGTGGGAAGTATCACTTCCTGGCGAACCACGCCGGCCGATTCCGGGAAGGGACACTGAACCTGCCCGCCACGAGGCAGGCTTCCTTCGCTACCCTCGTGCCCACGTGCCTCGGCAGCCCCGGCAAGCTCGACTTGGTGGGCCTCACTCTCTATGGCCAATTGATGGCTTATGAGAAGATGGGGCCGCCCCCGCGATGGCTGGAAGTGAAGCTGAGCGGATTCAAGAGCAATACGCAAGGCATTGGGAGCGTGGTGGAATTCAAGGCGGGAAATTTCTACCAGAAGGTCATAGCAACAGGGAACCCGGTCCGCATTTTTGCGGGCGATCTCCCCAAGCTGGATGTCGTCCGCGTGACTTGGCCCAACGCAGTCATTCAAAACTGGATCGATGTCGCCACCAACAAGCCCATCGAGGTCCGGGAATCCGAGCGCCTCGCCAGCTCTTGCCCGCTCCTTTATGTGTGGGACGGCGCCCGGTTCGTATTCGCCACCGACGTGCTGGGCGTCGCGCCCCTGGGAGAACTCGCGCCCGACGGCAGCCGCAGCAAACCCTATCCTGAAGAGTTGGTCCGCCTCCCTGACAACCTGCGCGACCAAAACGGCGATTACGTCTTCCAGCTCACCGACGAGTTGCGAGAGGTCGATTACTTCGACCAGGCCCGGCTCCTCACGGTGAGTCACCCTGCGTCCGAGGAGATTTACGCCAACGAGATCTATTCCGCATCGCCTCCGCGCCCGACGCTCTTCGCAGTGGGCCAGAAACGCTTTCCAGTCTCGGCCGTTGACAATCACGGCCACGACGTCTTAGCGCAAATTCTCTACGTGGACGGGCAGTACCCCACCGACTTCGCGCGAAGCCGCATCCTCGGCCTGGCCGACCTCCACACGCTGACTCTCGACCCAGGCGACCTGCCCGCCTCCGGCCCCATCGCCCTTTGGCTCACCGGCTGGGTCTTCTGGACGGATTCCAATGGCTCGCGCGCGCTTATGTCCAATAAGCAGCTCGACATGGTTCCGCCCTACCTTCAAGTCCGCAACGCGCGCGGCGAGTGGGTCACGGTGATTCCGGACATGGGCGTGCCCAGCGGCGCCAACCGCACGATGCGCGTGGACTTGACCGGCAAATTCCTCTCCGCCGATCACCACGTCCGCATCGTGACGAACTTCTGCGTCTACTGGGATCAGATCTTTTTCACCACCGACGACGCACCTGCGCCGACGCCCAGAGAGCTGCCGCTGGTTTCCGCCGACCTGCACTATCGCGGGTTCTCAACACCTGTGAGCGCCCGCGGCCACCTCCAGCCTGACTCTTTTGAATATGTGAATGTTTTGGCGCACGCACCCTGGAACCCCATGCAGGGCCGTTACACCCGCTACGGCGCCGTGGAAAAATTACTCGCTCGCCCGGACGACCAAATGGTGGTAATGGCTGCAGGGGACGAGTTAACAGTGAGATTCAGCGGCCGGGGACTGCCGCCGCTCAAGCCGGGATGGAAGCAGAGTTTCTTTCTCTACGCGCACGGCTGGGCCAAAGACGGCGAGCCGAACACCGCCTTCCCGAAGACCGTCGAGCCGTTGCCCTTCCGCGCCATGGCTAACTACCCGCCAAGCCCACAGGATCGGGCTCCAGCGAGCGCCGAGTATCGTCAATACTTGTACGACTACTTGACCCGACCTGGTTATTGGCTAATCCCGCCGCTTGCGCCCGCCACACAACCTGGGCTCGGGATTCGGGGCTCGGGTTCCGGCAGGTAATGAACGCGGATGCCTACGCGCGCGACGACAACCCAGTAGAGACGCCCCGGTGGGCGTCTCTAAAACGCGAAGCCGTAGGCACGCCCTGTGCGGCGTGCGCGTCCCTGCCCATTGCATTAGCCGAAAGCCAGCGCGGCGGGAAACCGCGCCCGTTCGCAGCGGGTGGGTTTTGACACAGCCTCTTCAGCGCGGGAGCCCGCCCCGGCGGCCCGGGGTGCCAGGCTTCACTCTGCCGGCTCGTTACTGCACCCGGCTGGGCGGCTCGGAGCCCGGCGGCGGGGCTGGAGGAACCATGAGACCCAACCCCTGGAGTAACATAACGGTGCGTTGTGCGGCGCCGCGCCAGACAAGCTGGCAACCCTCGCCCTGACAGTTCTGGACGTAAACGTCGCCCCCGGAATACTCTAGACTGCAATTCTTGAACGTGCAGTTGACGAACACCCCGTCGTCCAGAACCAGGTGCTGGTTTTCGAAGACCTTTTTCTCGTGTCGGGTCATGGCCTCAAACGGTAGACGGTAGATGGCATACGGGAGCGTTTGCCCTCTACCCTCTACTGCCTTTGGAACGGCATTCGTTGCGACCTGAGGCTACCATTGCCCGCGCGCGGTTGCAAGTCGACAGAGAGCCTGCCAAGCCACGCGCTGCGGGCGGAGAGCCCGTAGCGCATATTCCGTTTTTCCAAGCTGCGCCCTTTCCACCGGCCGCGGCTGTGTGAGAAGGCCCGAAAAGCCGCAAGCCCGGGGAGCCCTCCGACAGGCTGAGGATCCCGAGCAGGGTCGACGCATGGGCAAAGTCGAACTGCCGGGCTTGCGCACGGCCATCCTGGCCCTGCTGCGACGAAAGCACGGGCAAGATGCGCGCACTACATTCCGCGCAGACAACCCCGCTTGACAAGACTCGGCCCCCGATCAACGATCCAATGCGAGGCCATGTGTCGTGCGTATGGTGCCCCGGACGCCGGCAACGGGCTGCCTTTGGGTTGAGCGGTTGATTAGGAATGGACACAACTCTCGCAAAGCGCAATCCCATTATCGACCAGCCCCTGCAAGACCTCCTCGTTTCAGCGGGAATAGTTCCCTACTTCCAGGACCTGCACAAACGATTCGTTCTGCTCCATGGCGACAGCCTGGACTTGCTCGCACGGATGCCGCCGGGCTGCGTCGATATGATTTTCGCCGACCCGCCGTACTTCCTCTCCAACGACGGCATCACGTGCCATGCAGGAAAGATGGTCTCGGTGAATAAAGGGGAGTGGGACCGTTCCCAAGGCCCCGACGCCAACCACGAATTCAATCGCCGCTGGCTCGCCGCCTGCCAGCGCGTGCTCAAGCCCAACGGTACCCTCTGGGTGACCGGCACGGCGCACGTTATCCACTCCGTCGGCTTCGCCATGCAGCAACTGGGATTCAAGCTGTTGAACGATATTTCCTGGGTGAAGCCGAATCCACCACCAAATCTCTCCTGCCGCTACTTCACTCACGCCACGGAAACCGTCATTTGGGCGGCGAAGAACAAAAAGAGCAAGCACAAGTTCAATTACGGGCTGATGAAGGAGAGGAATGGAGGGAAGCAGATGCAGAGTGTCTGGCGGATTGCCGCGCCGGGTGCGAACGAGAAGCGCTTTGGCAAGCATCCGACACAGAAGCCGCTGGCCCTGCTCGAGCGGATACTCCTTGCCTCAACCCATGAGGGCGACCTGGTGGTTGACCCCTTTATGGGGAGCGGGACAACTGGTGTGGTGGCTCTGAGGCTGCGAAGGCAGTCGGTCGTAATTGACCGCGAATGGCTCCACGTCGACTTGGCGCTAAAGAGGTATTTCGCCGAGATAGTCGACATTTCAATAACCGTGGAGGCGCTGCATTCTAGTCTTGATCTTCGAGCCTGTTTTGTGGATCGATCCGGAATGCGGTTTCCTGGCTCCAAGATGGCAAGCCCCTCCAAACTCGTTCACCGCGAGCGTAAATATTTCTTTGTCTCCACGTACAAACGTGAGGTCATATATTCCGTCACCGCAGAGTCATTAGAGGAAGCGTGGCGGCAGTTTAACGCCACCCGCTATGCTTCGGAGGAAATCCTCTCCGTCATCAAAACTGAAACAGAGATTTATCTCGCGCAGTGAATTGTGATAGACGAAGTTCCGGCCATTATCAAGCACCGCTCTAATTGGCCGTCGGTTTGCGTATGGACGAGAAGCTGACCGGGGCTTGCGGCTATGAGGCAGCCCATGCTTGCTCCAATGCGATTGTTTCATTGGCCTTGCTGTGCAAGTCAGCGAGAAGGTCGTAGCTGGTAAACATCGTTCGCTTTGCAACGGACACAAATGAAGGATGGGCGAGTTTCGATTCGAACTCGCTCTTGCGCGCTGCTGGCGCTACTACCCTAAACCTTGCGTTGAAAGCGTCAAACAGCACAAACTTCAGAAACGCACCTTGCATGTCGGTTGTATTCTCCACTTCGATGAACTCTGTCGGGAACTTCCGTTCATTGAACCAGAGCACATCCACCCGAGCTGCACGGTCCACGACCTCTGGATAGGTAAAGGGGTAGATGTCTTCGACCGTAATCAAGCTGCCAAGCGGCTTTCCCAGAAAGGCTTTCCCACGGTCTTGTTTGGGCACAAAAGTTTGCTGTCCCCTGAGATTGCCTAGCTCCACCAGCAAGCCTTGGTAGTAGGTGTGTTCGCTCTCGGGCTTTGGCTTCTTTGTTAGGTCGGGCGGCAGTTTTTCTTTGGCCTCCAACAGGGCCCACAAACCTGGACGAATTCGGAAAAAATAGTTCGCATCCTGGACGATACGATTGATCGACTTGAAGGGAGTCTTTGTTCCCCACTTCACGCCGGGGATTTTTAATGCCTCTTTGTAGAGGTGGCCGAGCGTGGCATACCCACCATTGGCCCGCATCGCCTCGACAACGGCCCCTCGTTGGTTCATACGGCAGAGATTATCATGCGCTCTTTCCACGAGTCCATGACTTATTAGGCCCGCTTGGGCGCATCGTGTAGCGGGTAGGCACGGTCAGTGCTTTTCTGACCGTGCGCTCTTTGGCGGAAAAACCCCACGGTCAATCAAATACCGATTGACCGTCCCTACCAGCTCGATTCGCATTTGGGTTTGCACGGCATGATTAAATCTGAGCTGAGCGGGCGTGCAATTCACAGGTCTCAAGCGTTGGAAATGAATTAGTGGGCGGACATGGGGAATCGAAAACAATGCGTTAAGTGAAGTGCTCCTTCACATAACTCTGGGCCTCTGGGCTGAGGCGAGCATACTCACCTGCCGACTCGTTGAGGTTATCAAAATCAATGATCTCGACCCTGGTCCCACGAGGAACGGTGCCTTCACAGACATACGCGCCTCCGCCAGAGACCGTGATGAAAATGACGTCTTCCCGGGGTTCAGACATTCCATTTTCCTCTCTTGTGCTGGCGGAGTGACCTTGGGCTCTGCTGCACGCCAAACAGAATAACCTCCGTGACCCTTGCGGTGCTCCCTCCAGTTTTAGACGTTGAGTGCGTTCAGCTCAATCGATGCGCATTGGAAGCTTTCCTGCGGTTCTGAGCGCCACGAAACTCTCTGGTGCCATCAGTAATATGGCGTCGAACCCCTTCTTCGAGGCTCTTCGCCTCATCCTCGCGTCGAGGGCAAAGCGTCTTTCAATCGCTCGGGCTTGCGGCCAGTCATCCTTACTCACAACGTGCCCGAAAAGGGTTCGCTCGATTGTGTCCTCGTCGCCAACGAGCGGGTTGAATACCCTCACCCGCTCAGGCTGATCCAGGGGTCTGCCCCAAAATTCTGCCTCTGCGAAGCTCGACGAGTAGAATTTTCCACGCTTCCGGTAAGCCTCGGGACCCAGCGGCGGAACGTGCCACCAGTCCTTACCGTTGATGTGCGCAATCAGTTTTTCTCGCATCCCCACCATCACTTGCCATTATCGACAAAATCAGGTCACTCTTAAAGGGGCTTCTTCAAGGCATTCTAGGACGCCACCCGCCGCCTCAGACGTTGGTCACGAAGCTTTCAGTTCTGGGAGGAAGCAGCGGCTCCAGCGGGCGAAGCAGCGCCTGCACGCGCGCCTTCAGGCGATGCAGGGCCGCGGCATGGAGTTGCGAGATTCGGGACTCGCCTACGCCGAGGCGCGCGGCGATTTGCTGCATGCTTAGCTCGTGACGGTAGTAGAGCGTCATAACCATTTGTTCGCGTTCCGGCAACCTCGCCAGAGCGCGCTCCAGCACCTCATGTTGTTCGCGTCGATAACACAGCTCCCACGGGCCTTCCTGGGAGCTCGCGATCTGGCCCTCCTCGCCAGCCAGCTTGGCTTGCGTCCCTCCCCCCGTCGTCCTGCGAGGCCACCCATCCAAGCTGAAGGAATGAAGTTCTGCGAGGATGCGGTGCCACTCTTCGAGAGTTACGCCTAGCGCCGCGGACATTTCCTCATCGTCGACTGGGCGGCGCAGTCTAGCCACCAGCTCCCGATAAACCTTTTCCACCCTCCGGTGCTTCTTGCGCATGTCACGCGAGGCCGGGTCGAGGGTTCGCAGGCCATCCAGGATGCTTCCCCGGATGCGATGGCGGGCATAACTCCTGAGCTTCACTTGTCTGCTGGGATCGAACTTGCCCACCGCATCGACCAATCCCTGCACGCCGGCCCCAACCAAGTCGTCCATCTCGATGTGGGCGGGCAGGTGTCCGCGCATCTCCCAAGCCACTTGCTTGACCAGGGGAAGCATCGTCACCAGCAGCCGTTGCCTTGCCTCCTCCTGCGGCGGGCCGCTTCCGCGCTCTCCTTCTCGGGCAGTAGCGCGCGCCCGGAGCTGGAGCGACGGGTAACTTGGCAGGCCGCGCTGTGCACCATATGGTGCAGGGCCGCGCCGTGCACTATCTGGAGCAAGTCGCCGCCGTCTCCGCAGATCGGACGTTGGGCTGATGTCCTCCGTTACCGCCAACACGGTCGCCATGCGGAACCTCTCCCATCCTGTCCGTCAACTGACGGACGCGGCGCTGGGATCCCAGGCCTAGCTCCGGGGGGCCGGAGCCAAAGCCGCGAGCCACACCTCCCCCCGGGCGTAGAGCCTGTGCCCTACGCAACCTTCGTGGCTTGTTACCTCTCGCTTGCGCCGCGCTGCAGTACAACGCTGCAAGACGCGTGCCAGGTTTAGCTGAGGAGTCTTCCGGGAAGAAGAGCAGAACAACCTTGGCCGGCGCGTTACCGCGCGCTGGCGGCCGGCCGAGGGCGGAGCGTTGCGGGCCTGACAGGCCGCGCCTCGAAGAGATTCACAACCGCTGCCCCTTCAGGGAGTTAGGCGTGGCCCAGGATCGCCGACCAACCGCCTGCTGGTTCTGAATGTTGACTAACGCGGGTTACCCGTAGCAGGCAAGTCCTCTTCGCTGCGCGCGGGCTTGTAGATTTCGCTCGCAGTTTCGAGAACGAAGACGGCTAAAAGTCTTGCTCAGTTTCAAATTGGGAAAGTAGTCCCACCATTCAGCCCGTACACCTTTCCCTGGAGACGACGACCACAGGGTGATTCGCTGTCCAACTTTCTCAAGCTGGTGACGGAACCTGCCGATAGTTTTTATGCAACCGGTGCTCGTCGAAAAGGGACAGAGGACTACGTCATGGTCCCGGGGCACGGGGCTTGGGGTTCGGGGTTCGAGTTTCTAATACGAACGCACAAAGTAAAGTTACGCCGCGCTCTTCAGTCCTCAACCCCTCACCCGCCCCCCTTCGTCGGGCCCCCTCTCCCTTGGGGAGAGGGTGGCGAGCGTAGCGAGCCGCGTGAGGGGTCCTTGTCCGCCAAGACGGATGCCGGGGCGAACATGGAACACTACTTTATGTGTTCCTATTAGTTTCAAGTCTCTATTAACCAAGGTGGGCGTCCCGAACTGGTAAGAGAGTTCTAATCTGGGAAAAGCTTCGCGGGGCTGTCAAGAAAGTCCATTGAGTCCCTGAACTTCGGGGAAACGCATTTTCATTCAAAGAGAGGCTCTCGACATGCGAAAGAATAAGCCACATTCAGAAAGCCCCCACCAGGAAGGTGGCGCACTGAAACCGCTCGCCCTTGCCCAATGCCCGACCCCATCGCTTCCCGCCGCGATCCGCCACGTGGACGAGTCTTCGCTCGCGAGCATGGCCCCGGGAGATGTTCTGGTGCTGGACGACGCGGTCATCTGGCCTCACACCAACGAACCCATTTTCTTCGCTGTTCTGGCCTGTCCGGTGTGTGGGACTCCGGGTTTGATTACTTCCGCGCAGTATTTTGGAACAGCCCCCATCATGTGCGGAGTCAGGGAGTGTAGAGGCCTCTTTCGAGTCGTTGATGAGGATCATCTCATTTACCTGCCCATGAACTGATAGACATCTTCACCGCGCGACTACAGGAATTTCCACGTAGGTGGGAAAGTCTCGGGAGTGATAGACGCGTTGCGTTGCTGGCTGGTAGTCGGCTTCCGTTGCCTGGAAGATATTCGACACAAACTTCTGGGGATTGCGGTCGATCACGGGAAACCATGTGCTTTGCACCTGGACCATGATGCGGTGTCCCTTTAAAAAACAGTGATCGCGGGTGAGCAGGTCGATCGTGTACGCGGTCACCCGGTTGGGGATCAACGGCTCTGGTCTTTCGAAGCTATGGCGGAAGCGGCCGCGAAAAACTTCGTCGGCGACCATCAACTGGTATCCGCCCATAGGGGGATCCTGAGGCTGATCTTCCGGATAGACATCAATCAGCTTCACGATCCAATCGCTGTCTGTGCCCGAGGTCGTAGCGAACAGGTGAGCAACGATATCTCCGGTGATCGCGACATCTTCTTGCAGCGGTTCAGTCTCCCAGCTCAACACATCGGGTCGCAAGTGAACAAAGCGCTGATCCTCCACCCGCCAGGTTTCCCACCCCGGTACGCCGTAAGTGCGCCCAATGGGGCGGTGCCGGTAGGGAACAGGGTGCGCCGGATCGGAGACATAGCTATCGAATTCCGCTTCGCTCGCCTGCTGGGGCGGGTCAAATGATAGCCGGCCGGAGCCGTGGAGATAAAGCTTACGCGGGATGATGTTCTTGTGAGGCGGCCAATGGTCGGACCATTCCCACTTGTTCGCTCCTGTCTGAAAAACCAGGGCTTCGCCGAGAGGCAGGCTCCCCTTGTCCTTTAGCCAGTAAGCGAACCACGCCGCCTGAATTTTCTCGCGGAAATACTTGCTGGTATCGCTTCCAAAATCGATTTTGCCCAGGGTGCGGCCATCGCCATGGGCCCAGCCGCCATGGTTCCAGGGGCCCGCGACGAGATAATTCCGGCTCTGCGCATCGTGCTTTTCCAAGGTCTCATAAATCTTTATCGGCCCGTAAAAGTCCTCTTGGTCCCACCAGCCAGCTACGTTGAGGAGAGGAACCGTCACCCTCTTCAAGTAGGGCCAGACAGCTTGTCGTTGCCAAAACTCGTCGTAATTCGGGTGGGCCGCGAAATCGTTCCAAGAGGGGATGGTTCCGTGGAAGTAGTTCTGGTCCGCGTTGGAAAGCGGCCCCAGATTCAAGTACCACGCGAAGGTGTCAAACTGATCAAACTTGAAAAAGAAGTTCGTCTTCCCGGTTTCCATCTCCGCCGCGTATTCGAAGCCGTAACTCAGGCGGAAGGCGCCGTTATGATGGAAATCGTCTCCCAGAAACATGTCGGCCGGAGAAGCCTGTTCGGAGGCGGCTTTCAACGCAGGGTGTGGATCCAGGATGGCCATCGTCGTCAGCCACCCGCCGTAGGAAATCCCCAGGATGCCGGCGCGGCCGTTGTTGTTCGGGATATTCTTCAGCAGCCATTCGATCGTGTCGTAAGTATCGGTGCCCTCATCGATGGCGTCTGGCTTGGTGCGCGGATTGCGCAGCATCACGAACTGGCCCTCGGATTTGTACCGGCCGCGAATGTCTTGAAACACGAAAATATAACCTTCAGGAATGAGTTCCTGATAGATGCGGAACCTATAGGCGCAGCCCTTTTCGTCATCGAGAACACCGTAGGGCGTGCGTTCCAACAAGAAAGGCAGTGCCTGGTCGGCATGCTTCGGAACATAAATTTCGGTGTGGAGGCGCACCCCGTCACGCATGGGAATCATGACGTCCGTCTTGGCAAGAATTTGGCTGAGGTCCGGCCCCGCCTGGCCAGTTTGCCCTCGGTGAGGCGCGGGCCAAAACCAAGCGCTGGGCGCTGCCAGAATGAAGAACGCCACAATCGTTTTCTTGTGTCTCATAAGGAATCGCTCCGAGTCGCGCCGGCAGGTCTTACCTGTCACCAGAACAAAGCCAGCGTTATCCGGCTGAAAGCGGACGGCGGATAGCTCCTTCGCTTTATTCCGGTCAATTTGAAAGCGTAAGCAAAACGGGAGGGCACCTCCTCCGCGGAGAGCGGAGGCACCTCAACGTGAAGCTCGGCGTTCGCATAACGCCACCGCAGCGCCTTAGGGTAACCCCGCGCGTCGTCGCCGCATCCCGGTCAGGTCTGGGCGCGGTCAACACTAACTCCCACCCTGGCCGGGGGAGAGCGATGGCGTAAATGGCGCCATTTTGCCGGTTCGCGCTCGGGCTTCGTGACCCCGTTCAGCCTTCCGTTTTCCACTAAGCCCCAACAAAGAGCCATGTTAGAATGTGGTGGTTTGGTTCGCATTCTCGCGTCCCGGGATCAACGGATGAAACGTTATCGCTCCCGGAAATACCCACGGGTAGAGGTCAATCTTCCTGTCGACTACACCAAGGAGGGCGACACCACTCATACCCGTCTCTTGACGCTTGGAGGCGGCGGCCTCTTCCTGGGGGTGGCGGAGCCGCTTGCTCCGGGTACTGAACTCAGTGTTCGGTTTCGCCCTGCCAGGCATCTCCCCGTTGTGCAAGCGAAAGCGCGGGTGCGTTACCAGCTCCCTGGTCAAGGAATCGGGATTGAGTTCACCGATATATCGCCCGAGCATCGCGAAATAGTTCTGCGGCTGATCCTCCGCCGGATATCCGAGCAGCGCCGATTTCCCCGAATACCGTTTGCCACGCAGGTTGAGCATGAAGGCGGCGTCTTTATTGGCTTTTCCAGAGACATCAGCGCTGGCGGCATGTTTATCGAAGCGAAAGAGCCTATCTCTGCGGGTTCCAAGCTGAAATTGCGCTTCCACCTGGACGATGTCGGCCCGGTGGTCATAGCGACCGCCGAGGTGCGCTACACGGTGTTGAAACTGGGCATCGGCGTGCTGTTCGTTGATCTCGCACCAGACGACCGGCACCGCATCGACGTGTTTGTGAGGGAGGGCGAGGTAAGCACCTAAACATCAAAGGAGACTGCTCTCCCTGCTACGTCTTCCTTCCAGGAAGATCCTCTTCTCCGATGCCTCCGGTAATGTATCGCTGGATCGCTTCCCGGTGCGCAGCCGAGAGGCCGACGAATTCCAACCCGACAGAATCGGAGCCGGTTACGTAGCAGACTTTGCCGCGCAATTTTTGTGGCCCAGCCAGGGGCTGCCCCCTGTCCGCAAACAACGATTTTCTTGGCTTGAACCTCTCGCGGCTTGCTGGTTGCGAAACTTGGGGCAGCAAAAACTCCAGGTTTAGCTCCTGGCCTACATCAAGGCCGCTCGCCGGTCTCAGCGACATTCCACCCTCACTGATCTCCAGGCTCTCCGCCACAAAATGCTTCTCCTCATGTTCTCCCCACCTGCAGTCGACCGTTGTGCGATAGGGCAATCGATGGCGTCGCCGTTTCTCGCTGATCATGGCGCCGCGCACTGCGCTGAAGAGTTTGTACACGCGCTCCCGGCTGGTGGGCTTAACCGCAAAAAAGGTGATACCCGCCTTAAAGCCCTCGCGCATCGTCTCGATATCGTTGTCCTTAGTGACCAGGACAACAGGGATCGCAGCATTGAGGCTGGAGGCCCTAATCCGCCTGGTCACCTCGAACCCGTCTACGTAAGGCATATCAGCGTCCACGACTATGCCCTCAAGCTTCTGACTTTCCAGGTATTGAGCAACTTCCCGGCTGTCCATGACTGTCAGAACTTCGCACCATCCCATTGGTTGGACCGTATCCTTGATTAATTCCAGGACATCCGGCTCATCATCAACCACCAGGATTCTCACCGACATCTCGAACCCCTATGAAGGTAAGGTCCTTCCCCAGGCTTCCGGAGGGCGCGACCAAGTGCTGCGCAGTCCTCTCCGCGACAGGTCGCGATTTTACCTGAAATGATCGCCGAGGATTCTCTGTTTTTGCTGCCGCCCCGCTTGGAGCCCTTCTCCACCAAGAAAGACGGAAATCGTAAGGCAAACGCAGTAGATAGAATCATATATTGGACGTTTATAACCACGAAGTTACGCCCTCTCGCTTTTGCTCCTGTTTTGCCTCCGCGACGGAGAGTGCTCCTCCCGCCGTGGTGAAACGGGGCCACGTGAGGGGCAGCAAAAGTGGCGGCGGCGTGTGACTCCGCTTGCCGCGTTGGTATTAGCTCCCGTCGGTCTTGCGGGCCTCTGGGGCGGGAGATTCGAGCTTCAACTCAGGCAGATTGGACTTCCCGAGTTGAGCATTAACCGCCGGAATATCGCGAGTCTTGATCTCGTTCCAGCGCCCCATGAGCGTCGCCAGTGCCCGCCGACGCTCAGCCACTGCCGCGAGCGTTTGCGTTGTCGGCGCGACATCGGCCCCCTGCAGCACGCCCATAAGCATCCCGAGCGAGCCGGAGACGCTGTTCAGTGTGTCGTCGGGTTCGCCGCCGCGGAACCTGCCAAATCTGCCACCCTCGCGGCCCTCGAGCGCCTCCAGCTTCTTGTCCACGTTGGCCAGGGTCTCCGTTGCGGCACCCTGCCCGGCGCGCTCCCGCAACTGCCGCAGTTGCGAACGCAGCGCGCGAAGCTGTTCGAGCGCCGCCGAGGTCGCAACAACGTCATCGTACAATTGCTTCGATAGGGTGAACTGCTGCATGAGGCTGGGGAGAGGGGTCTTCACTCGCGGATCCATTTTGACCGTCAACGGCTGTGCGTAGCTTCGTCCGTCGACCGTAAGCTTGACGGTGTACTGCCCAGGCATTACCCAGGGTGAGGTAGGCGCAAGTGGTGTGTTGTGATAGATGGCCGCCATGGAGTACCCGGAGCGCACTCCAGGCATAGGGGTATAGTGCATGTCCCACAGGAAGCGATGCATCCCAGGAGCAGCGGGGAGCACGCGCGGCGGACGAACCCAGTAGGTCGGAATGTTGACCATGGGATCAATGGGCTCGACACGGTCCACGCTCGAATAGCGACGCACCAGTCTGCCCGCGGTGTCGAGAATCTCCAGCGTAACCGGGCCGGATGCCGCCGAATTGAGATAGTAGTTGATGATTGCCCCATCCGGCGGGTTTTCTCCGGCGGGCTCATCGGGCGGCAGGGGCGTATCGGTATTCATGTCCCAGCGGACGCGGTAGGCGACTTGCGGGCGGAATAAGAAGACGCCGGCCTCGGCAATGCTTCGATCAAGCTGTCTCAGAGGCGTGATGTCGTCGAGGATCCAAAAGCCGCGCCCATGGGTGGCAGCGACCAAATCATCTCCCTTGATGATCAGGTCGCGCACCGAGGTTGCCGGCATATTCAGACGCAACGACTGCCAGTGGTCGCCGTCGTCGAAGGAAACGTGGACTTGGCGCTCGGTGCCCGCGAAGAGCAGGCCCTTGCGTTTCGGGTCCTCGCGAACGGCGTCCACGTTCTCCCCGTCGGGGAGGCCGTTGGTGATGTGCGTCCAGGTCTTCCCGCCGTCGTGCGTGCGGTAGATGTGCGGCCGAAGGTCGTCGAGGCGGAAGGTGTTAATGGCCGCGTAGGCGGTCTGTGCGTCGAAGTGGCTGGCGTCGATAATAGAAACTTTCGCCCAGGGGGTCAGTTGCGGTGGGGTGACATCCTTCCAGTGGAGCCCGCCGTCGGTGGTCACGTGGATCAAGCCATCATCGGTCCCGGCCCAGATGCGGTTGATGTCAAGGGGTGACGGGGCAACCGCGTAGATAACACCGCGCTGGGACGGCCGCGCGGAATCGGCGTCGCGATACTTGCCGACGTTCGATGGCACTTCCCAGGTCTTGCGGGTGAGATCCGGGCTGATCTGTTGCCAACTTTGGCCGCCATCGCGCGTCGTCCACAGGGTATTGCCAGCGAAGTAGAGCGTGTGTGGATCGGCGGGCGAGAAAAGCACGGGCTCGGTGCGGATGACGCGGAAATCCGCGGAGCGCAGTAGCACGGGTGAGATGTTCTCCACTTGGCCGGTTCGGCGGTCGTAACGGCTCACCTTGCCCCCGTAAACAATGTCGGGGTCGAGCGGGTCGGGCGCGACGTACGCGTACTCGTCGGCCCCCACCGGGTGCCACTCGCGGAACGTGATCTCACCGTCGTTGCCCCGGCTGGAGATGCAAACCGAGCCGCTTTCCTGTTGTCCGCCACAGACGCGGTAGGGAAAGGCGTTGTCGGCGGCGACGTGATAAATCTGCGCCGTCGGCTGGTTGTACCACGAGCTCCAGGACTCCCCGCCGTTGACGGTGATAATCGCGCCCTGGTCGCTGACATTCAGCATGATGTCCGGGTTGTTGGGGTTGATCCAGATGTTCTGGTAGTCGTCGCCGCCAGGGGCGCCACGGATGCCGGTCCAGGTCTTGCCGCCATCGGTTGACTTCCACGTCACGATGGTCGGGCTGTAGACGACATCCGGGTTCTTCGGGTCAACCTTCGGCACGGGCAGGTCCCCTCCGCCGATGCGCAGGGCGGGGCGCGAGTCGGTCGTCACGCGAAACCAGCTCTCACCGGCATCGTCCGAGCGATAGACGCCGAGGTCACGCGTGGAGGCCACCGTCGCATAGAGGCGGTTCGGGTCGCTCGGCGCCACAGCAATGTTGGCCTGCACAACCCCGTCCGGCAGGCCTTTGGTGAGCGGGCGCCAAGTCGTGCCGCCGTCGGTCGATTTGAAGACCCCGCCCCCGGTGCCGCTCCAGGAACTGTTCTCCCAGGGACCTAGCCGGGACTCCCACAGCGCGGCGTAGACGATGTCCGGATTGGACGGATCGAGTTCTACGTCGGAGCCGCCGGTGTTCTCATCCTTGGAGAGCACCTTCTGGAACGTCTGGCCGCCGTCGGTCGAGCGGAAAATGCCACGTTCCTCGTTAGGTCCGTACGGATGCCCGAGCACGGCGACAAACAGCCGGTTCGGGTCGCGCGGATCGACGACGATTTGGGGAATCTGCTGACCATCGCGGAGGCCAAGGTGCGTCCAGGTGTTGCCGGCATCGGTCGACTTGTAGATGCCGTCGCCCGTAGAGAGGTCGGGGCGCTGCAGCCCCTCGCCGCTGGCGACGTACACAATATTGGGGTCTGACGGCGCCACCGCAATGGCGCCGATCGATCCAGTCGGCTGGTCATCGAAGATCGGGCTCCATATCCGGCCGTAGTCCGTCGTCTTCCAAACGCCGCCGTTCACAACACCCATGTAGAAGACATTCGGCTGGCTCGGGACGCCCGCGACCGCTCTGGTCCGGCCGCCCCGAAACGGCCCGATCGTACGCCAGCGCATGTCCTCGAACATGCTGGTGCTGAATTGCTGTGCTGCCGCAACCGAAACACCTGCCGCTATTAGGAAAACAATAGAAACGCGCGCGAGTGAATGCCGCTGAAGAGTCATGGCTTGCCTCCCAGAGCGAGGAGCATATCGCAAGCCCCGCTAGCGCTCAACCCGAAAGTGTGGTTCCAGTGAAGGTGTCGCCCGGACTCTGAAACGATGCTGAGAAATACCCGTAGAGGCGCTCCAGCGGAGCGGGACGGCAGCCCGCCCCGGCGACCCGGGGCACCGGGCCACGGAGCCTGTTGGTTGGGTCCGCGGCTCTCCCAGGCAGGTGGCGCAAGCGATCGTTAGTGCAATACATGCCTCCCCCCCGCCAGCCCTCCGGCATCGTCTTCGAGCCCCTCCTTGACTTCTGTCTTTCCGGTGCCGTATATGGAGGCGAGCGTTTCGGCCACGGCGCAAGGAGGACAACGGGTGGAAGAGCACATACTCTGCTTCAAACGAGAAATCCTGCGTGCCTATCCTCATCTGGAAAAAACCTTTTACGACGCGAGCCTCTGGCACCAGATCCTGGCCCACCTGGAAAGCAGGCCGCGATCCCTCACGGAGCATGACTATAACTACAAACAACTCGTGGTTTACATCTTGCTCAATCACGAGGTGGTCTTCCTGAGCTATCAACGCACACCCAAGACAGATGAGGCCCGCCTGAAAGACAGGTATTCTGTCGGCATCGGGGGGCACGTAAACATCCAGGATACCAGTCAGCTCTCTCTATTTGGCGCGGATGACGCCAGGTGGAACGATTTCCTTCTGGAGGCTGTTTGGCGCGAAGTGAACGAAGAAGTGCAAATTCGTGGGACCATCGTCCAAGCACCCAAGCTCATTTGCTTCATAAATGACGATTCTAACGACGTGGGACAGGTGCACTTTGGCGTTGTCTGGCTCGTGAAGCTGGCCGAGCCCAACGTCACAACCAGAGGTGAACGCGGAATAGGTAAGCTGAGCTTCCGCGACTTGACTTCTCTCAGCTCCATGCGCGACAGGCTGGAGAGCTGGTCGCAACTGCTGGTCGATTACTTGCTGCGGGAAAGTTCGGTGTGGCAGGACTAGTGCCGTTCCAACTCGATGGGCCCACCGCCTGCTACGGAGACCCTTGCAGACTGGCCGAGATTGCCGCTCATAAGAGTAGCTCCAAATAGTTGGAACGGCACTAGCAGACCAGCCCTTAGCCACGCTTCGCGCTTTCTCAAGTGTGGGCTTTTGAACCCCCATCCCGAAGTTGAACGGCTTTGATGGTGGCTATCTTGCCGGTAGGTTAGATGCTTGAAGTCGAAACTCGCCGAGCCTCGGATTGTTCTCTCGTGCGTATCTTGAAGACGTCGTCTTCCCGCCCCGCTCTGCGGGGGCGGGGCGGGACTGGAAAGCGGGCGAGCTACGGAGGCGCCGGTGAGGTAAACTTCGGGATCGGGGTTCAATGGCCCACCAAAGAACCCGCGGCAAATTCAGAAAACGAATTTGCCATGACCACCACTGTCCGTCCGACGGTTCGCGGAGCTTCTGGACTGGTCGAAGTCCCCGTCGCCCGAACGAATGCGACCACTACCCTTACGGAAGAATCCGTTCTATCAACGCCAGACGATGGCTACAGAAATGGGAGGACGCTACAATGACTAATCAGAATTCCGATACGCAGGCGCGAGGTATAGGACGTCGTGCCTTCCTTGCAGGTGCGGCAATGAGTCCAGGTGCTTTGTCCGCTCTAGCTTACCCGGTGCTCGACAGCCCGGCGAGTCCCGGCTCTCCCCCTCTTCCCTCGCGAGCGGACAAGAGCAACGCCCACAAGACTCTTTGCGGCCCCTTCATACCGGTCCTTACGCATTTCAACCGCGATCTTAGCTTGGACTTGGTCGCGCTAAAAGAAAACCTCCGGTATTTGGTGGAACACGGAATTCGGAACGGGAGCGGTGTTCTGCTCATAGGCGGCGCGGGCGGGGAATTTCCCATGCTTTCCATTGAAGAAAGGCGCGCGGTCGCCCGCGCGGCAGTGGAAACAGTTGAGGGCCGGGCTCCGATTGTGATCGGCGCGCAATCCACGGATCAACGTGCGGTCCTCGAGATGGCGCAACTTGCCGAGGACCTCGGCGCGTATGCGATTCAAGTCAGTCCTCCGTACTATTACCAGCCCTCGGACGAGGACGTGCTGCGCTGGTTCCGCACAGCAAATGACTCGCTGAAGAAAACCGGGGTCATGGTGTACAACACGTACTGGCATGGTTACAACTTTCCCCTCGAGGTCCTCGACCAGGTCATCGAGCTGGACCGGGTTGTTTCCGTCAAGTGGTCCACGCCCTATGGAGGCCTGGATTACATGCAGGGTGTCGCGCGCTACGCGCCCAAGGTCGCGGTCGTCGATAACGCGCTGATGTGGCCGGTGACTTATTCATTGGGCGGAACCGGCTTCGTCACTCACTTGGGCACCGTCTGGCCCGAATGCGTTCTCGAAATACACGGAATGCTCAAGTCTGGCAAGTACCAGGAAGCCACAGAAGCCATGCAGGCCAAGAAGTGGCCGTGGGCGGATTTTCGCGGCAAGATGTCAAAGCGAACCGGGGGTGAAGCTCCGCCTGTGAAATGCGCGTTGGAGCTTCGCGGGCGGCCCGGAGGGCCAGTCCGCCCACCCTCGCGCGATCTCAACCCACAGGAACGTGAAGAGCTTCGAACCCTTCTCACCCGGCTTGGCGTGCCGGCTGGGTAATGGAACGCCTGCCTGAAGCCCTTCTGCATCCGCCGGCGCATCAAGAGCGTCCGCCACCTGAGGGCCACCCCACGCTTGCATTGAGCAGCGCCGGTCTCGCAGGCGCGGATCCGGCATGCCGCCCTCCCAACATCGTCGAGACAGCTCCAGCGATGAATTGTGACCACTGCCCACCATGAAGATGTAGGGCCGACCCTTGGGTCGGCCTCAGGCCGGGTGCCTGCATCCTCTAGCCGACGGCTGCAGGCCGGGGCAAGCCCCGGCCCTACATTCGCAGTGGCGAGGCTATTTTCGAAATTGGTTCCGGGGGCGCCACACCTGCAAGGCTATTTGAGACGCCGTACGCTAGACCCTGAAAGCTGGTTTCAGACCGTGTAGGCGCCATACTTCCGGAAAGCTTCATACATGGCCCGGATGTTCTCCAAGGGAACATCCGGGCTGACCTCGCCACAGGCAACAATGCCTCCCTGCGACGTGCCGCAGGCCTCGAAGGTCCGGTGAACCTCCTCTTCCACCTGAGAAGGCGAGCCAAAGGGCAAAGTATGCTGCCGATCGATGTCAGTGCGGACGGCGATTTTGCCGCGCACATTGGCCGCCACCCAGTCGAAACCCAGCAGCCGCACCTGGATGTTAATCACGCGCACGCCGATTTCAATGAAGTCGCCAATGATGTCCCTGACTTGGCCATCCGTGTGATACCAGACATCCATGCCCGCGTCGCGCACTCGCTTGAACATCTCCGCGTAGCGTGGCTTGAAGATGCGTCGCCACACCTTGGGATGGATCATCAGGCCGCTTTGGCCGCCCCAGTCGTCGGCGAAGTGGAGTCCGCCGTACTCGAGTCCAGTCCACTTATCAATCCAGCGGAGATTGAAGTCCAGCAGGTCGTCCAAGAGCCGGTAAAACCCCTTAGACTCCGTGGCGATATCCACGAGGAGGTTCTGCATGCCGCGTAATTGCTGGAGTTGCTCGAAATAAGTAATCCAGGCGCCTCGGGCGTACCAGCGGTCATCGAAGCCCATCATATGGCCGCTGTAGAGCCGTCCTTCCGGCGGACCCGCGGTGAAATCTTCAGGCCAGCTAAAGTCCTCATAGTGGTCCAAATCCACGGGCCATTCAATCGGGATTCCGCAAACCCCCAGCCATTCGGAATGCCAGACCGTACCGAAGTCGTCAATATTCCTACCCTTCTTGTACACAGCGGGGTAGTCCTCGAGACGCATGTCGTGCATGTAGTCCCAACCGAAGTCCTCACGGAATTCCGTCAGGACTTCCGCCAGGGCCTGGCCGTACTTCAACTGAGCTGCCGGAAGTACGGCGTGGGAGATCGGCGCACGATCAGGGTTTTGGAAGTTGATCGCGCATTTCACCCGTTCTCTACTGTGCAACTTGGAGTCCCCCTATTCCTCGCTTTCAGGTCAGGCGAGGGTGTTTGAGATGTCATTCCCAAGATCAATTTGGTTCCCGAGCCAACGCACATCCTGGATGGGTAGACCATAACCGCGCCGGGGTTCATAGGCACCCCTGAGCCTCAGGAAAGCCGTTACCTCAAGGCTGGCGTTCCCTGGACTCGGACAGTGAGGATCTGAAACGGTTTGATGTCAAAGCCGAAGCCCTGGGGCGAGGCGGAAATAGGATGCTGATTCTCCTCCACAGCGTTACACATCCACGCGGCGTCAAACTTGAGCAAGGGAGAGGTGACCCGCACGGTACTCGGCTTGCCCGCGACTTCCAGGAACCGCAGGATGGTCCCCTTATCATCTTCTGCCCGCTTCCAAGTAACCAGCACGACGTTGGGCTTATCCACTTGTAGGAAGCTACTCTGCCCCGAATCCAGAGGACGCGGCACGACAACGGCCTTGTCCTGGCTCTTGATCTCGTCTACTTCCAGCGGTGAGGTCTCCTCCCAGCCCAGCCGCGAGAGCGCGCCCGGCTCAAGACTTTGGGCACTGGTCAGCACGTAACGGAAGGTGACGTCGCCGCCCTGTCCCGCGGGCCAGTTCGTATCCCAGTAGTTATTCATCACGTAAGAGAAAACCCAACCCTTCCGCTCGCCGAACGTCTCGGGCCAGGTCCCACGCACAATATCGCCGAGGCTCACCAAGTGGGCATCGATAGGCACCAGGGCCGCCGCAACTTGCTCCTCGCGCAGAGCAACCCAGTGCTGGACGGAAAACCATTCCCTGCCGGCGCCCGGAAGCAGATCCTTGGCCGGATCTACGAACCCATTCTGGGTCTCGTAGAGAAACTGGGGGCTGTCCAGAGCAAAAGGAAAGGCAAAATAGACGCCTTCCTTGGTGTACACCTTCGTCTTATGCACGTGGTTTATAAACTCAATCTTTTTCTGCCCGTCGAAGAGAACAATTTCCGATTCCACCCGAGGGGTATTGGGAGCGGAACTCCGCAGGCGCGCGACGGTGCCGAAGGCGAACTTCGAAACTGAAATGAGGCTGCCATTCCCTGCCCCGTGGATTGTCAGCTTGGGAAGCGGCGTGGCCGTACTGTACACGAGCAGCCGGTTGGGACGTTCGTCGGCCCCGGCAACGTAGACATACTGATTGAAGCGAAAGGGGCTCGCGGCATCGACCAGTTCGCGGTTAAGTTGTTTATCAAAAATGCTGCGCACCGCGCCGCTCGCGGGGTCCAGGACCAAGCGGTAGAACGGACTCTCCAAATTCACCTCGGTGCTCGCCGGCGGCGCGGGCGGCTCTGACGGGACGGCGCGCAGCACGTAGCACTTGTAGCCCACCGGGGGCACTTCCGAGGCCAAGAAGCGGATGTGCCGGTAGCCTTCGCCCGTCGAGAGGACCTCATAGGGAACCGTTTGCTTTGTTACCAGGTCCAGGAGCTCAAGCCCTCGGTCGAGGTCAACTTCCACCAGGCTGGACCGCGGCCAGTTGATCGGATTAAAGACGACCAGGGTACTGCTGGGATTCTGGATGAAATCCGCAATCGCCGCCAGGCTGCGGAGGAGAACGTGTTCAAGCAGGCGCTTCCCCTCCGTAACGAAAGCTTCCTTGACGGCGCGCTGCCGAACGGTTTCTTGGCTTTCCGGGTCCCTGCCGCTGCGGTCTGCTTCCCAGGTATGCTCGTCAAACGAAATCGTGTTTTCCCAAAGCCCATCGAGCGCTACGCGGTCAGGCCGCACCAGAGGATTCACCAAAGAACTGATGGTGGAGAATTTCTCGGCCGCCAGGGCCCTGTGTTCGTTTTCACGCGCCAGGGCCGTGACGCGGGCGTCAGACGCAATCCCGTCCTCCCAATACGGGCCGCCATCGCCCCGCATGACAGGAATCGAGTCTCCGAACTGCCGGGCGACATACTCTACCGCGTCCGCAAATCCCGCATAGCGAAGTCTCGGGTAGGCGTAAATCTTGTTCCATTCGTCGACCAAGGCCGCCTGTTGGGGGAAGAGGTCGGTATTTTCCACCTGAGTGCCGAAGAGCAGAACCCCGTCCGACCGATATTCCGAGTGGCTATAAATTTGAAGGAACCTTGGCAAGGCATCGTGCCCTGCCGAGACTTGCGGCGGTAATCCAAACAGCGCCGCCATGTGATGATAGTGGCGCGAGTACCACATCAGGATTCTTCCCCCGTCCGGTCCCTCCCACCAAAAGGGGGACTTCTCATGCAACCGGCCCAGTAGGAGGATCGGGGCGCGCCAATTGTCGCTGGCAGCCACAAAGTACTTCAGACCCGCGGCCGCCATCACCGAAGCATACGACCACGAATAGGACGGCACATCAGTGATGATGGCGTGATCGAAACTCCCCCCATACTTTTTATAAAACCGGTAACTGGGATAAAGCGAGCGGATGAGGTTTTCAGCCGTTGGAAAGCCGGTGACATTGCTCGCGAATTGGGCCGGCACAAAGATCTTGTTTTCCTGAACGAGCCGCAAGAATTGATGGCGCTCTTCTTCGCTACGGCCCGCGAGGAACTGCTGAACGCACCAGTAGCCGTCGAGGGTAAACCGAAAATCAGGGTGATTGCGGATCATCGCGATGGCTTCGTCGATGACGCGGCTTTGAATTTCCGCTACCTTGGCCTGATAGTCGGAGTAGCCCACGTCCAGGTGCTCGTGCGGGACCAGGAAGACGTTCCATTTCTTCGCGGGGAGCACGTCCTGGGGGAAGCGCTGCGTGCGGCCGTTTAAGGAAACGCGGACTTCCGCCGGCGCGGCGGAGGTGAATTCAGGCACCTCGAATTCCAACTGCTGTTCCCCAAACTCCCGGTCGGCCTCAAGCGGCCGGGTGAAAGTGCCCTCGCCCAACCGGAGCGTTACTTCCCCCCGCTGGGGACGCTGGCCCAAACGCACCAACACGTCTATCAACTCTACTAAGCGACCGGCCTTCGATCTGTAAAAGACCGTCGGAATAACTTCGGCTGTGATCTGGCTGGATGAGTAGCGGCCACCGGGGTCGTGATCGAGTTGTAGTGCGTCATAAATGACCCCGGAAGTCCCCAGCGTAACAGACCCCTGGGAGTCGTCGCGGTCGCCAGGCTCATCAATCGCCGTAAGCACAAGCTTGTTGGTGCCTTGGTTCAGGAAGCGGGTAGGGATGTCCAACGTAATCGTCGCGGTCGCATAGTATGGTATAAACACGTTCGGCGTATCCCCCGCAGCATAGTTCAATTCCGGCTTCTGGTAGAACCAGCCGCGGTGATCGTTGATCTCCACTTGGAGCCGTGGCAGGCGAGCGCTATAGGCGAGCAGCGCCACTTTTAGCGTATAAAGCCCACCAGGCTTCTCCACTAGGCCAAACTGAATCGTAAACGGATGAGGGCGGTACCCCGCCCTGCCGTTGGACGAACCCGGCTGGAAAGCAAACCAATGGCGCGCGGGGTCACTCCTGCCCACTACGAACACGGGATCACTGGCCGGGTTGGTGTAATCGATCGACGGGCGGCCTGTTACTGGGTCGGATCCGGAGTTGAACTCGCTCGACGACTCGTTAAAGATTCCAATCTGCCAGACCTTCTCGGACGAGGCCCGCAGGTTCGCGGAAGTAGTTAGCAGGCTGAGGAGCACCAGAAGGAATATTTCATCCTTTATAAACTGCCGACGGCGCATTGGAAATCCTCCTCCCTGAGGTAGAGCTTGCGGTCTAGCCGCGCCACCACCAAAACTAATACAAACGCCCTTGAAAAGGTTACATGCCCCTCTCACCCCCCATCCCCTCTCCCCCAAAGGGGGAGAGGGTGTCAATCCGACTTGTTTCACCCCTCGGTCCGTCAGTTGACGGACAGAGTCACCGGAGGGCAGGCTAACCTCGTGAAACAATTCCTGTGACATGACACGAGCGAACAACCGTTCTCTCCCCTATGGCTTCCTGGCTGCCTTTAGGACACGGTCTACAAGCCCGCCAGGTTTCATCAGTCCGTGCATGGGCTCTCCCGCGAGGGCGGCTGGCAACGCCCACAACATCATGTCCTGATAGTAGTCGTGACCGTATACTCTCTCGCCAGTGTCCTTGTCTCCTCGCATGATGTTGGGCGCATCCCAGGTGTAACGCCAACTGCAGACGATGTTCTCCCAACATTTCCGCGCCAACTCGATCCCGAACTCTCGCTGACCGTTGTATATGTAGGTCATTGCCAACATCACGACTTCCGGCGGAAAGTAGCTATAGGTCCCGTAGCCACCCACGGGGGCTGGACTACCGTCAGGGTGAGCGTAGTTCGTTGCCCCCGTTTTACTGAGGGCCGCATTGCATCGCTTGATGGTCTCTAAGGTTTGCGCTACTCGGTCCTTCCGAAAGACCCCGGAGAGACCGTGGAAGTCTGCTACCCACTGGCCGTCCATTTGATAGCCGAAGACCAAGTCGGATTTCTGGCCCGATTCCGGCTCCCAGTAGTTCAGGTAGTAATTACCATTCCACATTTTATTTTCCATGGAGTTCATGCCCGCCTCAATCCATTCGCGGCACTCCTGAGCAAACGGCTGGTCTCCGACTTGCTCAGCCATCTTCTCGGCGATCCGCAATTGGGCCAAATGCAGGCCCCCCACATGGGCAACCATCCCGGACCATCCCGGCTCTGGCGCCTCAAACCACTCGGTGCCCTCGTTGCCAGTTGGCATGCTGATGACGCGATCACCGATGGGGTATTCAGGCCGCAGGTTGATCGTGAAAACCGCATTCCTCTTAACTGAGTCATAGAATTCTCGGGCGAAGTCTTTTTCCCTGCTTCCCCAACAGAGCGCGTAACGGTCCACCATGGCGGCGTAACAGAGACCGTTGAGGGTGATTTGGTAACCGCGCGTGGGCATGGCAAAGTCGATGGGGGGAGTGCCGCCCGTGACGCCACCAAAAATCCATGGTACCGCGCCCTCCGGGTAGAGATAGCCCTTATACCCCCGAAGGGTGGAAACGGCCAGTTCAGGGAAGAAGTACACGACCGGGATGTTGCCGTAGAAACTGCAGGGGATGCACTCAATTTGCGGGCAGCCGCGGGGGCATTCATCCATCCCAAACAAGCCGTCCTCGGGCCGCACCCAGCCCGGCAGCGGAGGCTCGGCCGCCGCCCACAGCCCTGTTTCCGTAATCAAGTGTAAGTTGTTCACGAGAGAGTCTTGCAGCCATCCTGGCAGACCAGCATCCGAATAAATCACCTGTTGCCACGCCAGAACACGTTTCAACAGGGAGCTGTGCTGCCGCGCCAAGGTCAGCGCCGCAGTGCGCGCGCTGCGATAGCGCAGGGCATACATGTGGGTAAAAGAGTTCCCCTTGTCCGACGCGGGATACCCTCCACCCTTCCACCGCGGACTGTGCCAGGTGAGGAAAAACCTCACGGTCCGGGTCTCCCCGGGAGACAAAGTAAAGTCCACGGCCACCGATGCGCCCGGCTGGTCCTCATGCACCTCCGGAAGTTTTTCCCCTATAGACGCCCAGGCTGCACCGCTTGCACCCAACTCGCCTCCCAATCGGACCTTTTCCTGACCGACTGCGCCGATGACATAACTCGCCTGGGGCGCGATTAAAGGTGTTCCATAGCCACCGCCACTCACGAGCATGCCGGTGATGTTCTCCGTCGGCTCTCGCAGCGGGGTGCAACTGAAACGGCTGGTCTCTGCCTCCTTCCGCGTAGGCCCCGGAAAACTGAAGGCGATGGTTCCACGCTGCGCCGAAGGGCCAGGGTTGCGCAGGTGGATCTCCAGGATCATGCCCGGAAGGAGAGAAGCTGCAATGTCGCCGGGAAGGAAGGGGGACCAAGCTCGTAGGCCAACACTCACCGGCGCATCCGTTTCGAACTCCATATCTGCCACGGGGTAATGGCCCCAGTAGTGAATTTCCTGAGGTGTCCGGACCCCATCTAAACGCAATTCGGCGTTGTAGGGCTCCACAGGAATAAAGCTGTCTGTCGTCTGATATTGCTTGATCTGCTTGGGATTACAGAAGACCCACGTCTGTCCGGCAACGCTAAGCCCGAGGAAGGGAAGATTGAGGGGCCCACGCCGCGGCACATGGCTATTAAAAATCGTGCAATACCCCCACAGGCCACTCGTTTCGAGGTCGATACAGCCGGTGTCTATGCCACCCAACGGCATCCCGTCGGTGGGAGGTTGGGCGAATCGGTAAATGACCCCAGTGACCGGTGCAGAAAAGCCCGCCGCAGAAAATTGAACCCACTTGCACCCGGGGAGACTGGTGGGAAAGAGTCTTTGGACCTGCTTGTTCCTCACAGCGCCTTGGCTGACTGCATTCGCCACCCGATCCAAAACCGTACCGCCGGCCTGCCGAAGGCTGGCCATCACGCCAGAGAGGCCGGCAGCACTGATTAATGATTCCCGCACAAATCGTCGTCGATCCATTGCTTCGCTCCTCTTCTTGGCAGGTTGACCTCGGTATCTTACACTTTTTGGCCAGGAAGAAAATCCTTGCCACAATTTTTCTGCAAGATCTGCTAAACCCCGGTCCTGAAGTTGACCTTTACCCCGGGCGTTTAACCCGAGTGTCGTGAAGCTCATCCCAAATAGTTTCGGCCGATGTTGTGCGGACAAACCTAAGTTCGGGGGAGTTCGATCCTGCAGAGCGGGACAGGCCAACTTCCTGATCTCAAGAGTTCGGGCAGCGCCCGCCCCGGCGGACTCTTTAGATCTGCGGCTTTTGCTCGACGCCCAGGCACCGCGAACCTCAACAGGGGCGTGCACGTTACGCGCATCCGCTGCACCCGAATGCACACAACTGCACTAAAAATGGCACCAAACTAGAACCAATTTTGTGCCTGCTGATGGCCAAGAAATGGCGGATAGAAGGCGAGGCTGGCAGGTGTCAGGTTAGGCCAAGTTAGCTGCGCACCCGGGGAGGAAATCCCATGCCTCTGGTACGCAAAGTGGCGAAAGGGACTTGCGAGTGAGGGATTAGCGGACGCGTGCCAGTATCAGTGTCTGGTCATCCTTCTGCCGGCCACTGCTGAATCTCTGCACGGCCGTGGCGATCACCTCGAGCAGCGAAGAAACTGGGAGGTGGCAGTTAGCTCGCACAGCTTCGACCAGGCGGGCGATGCCAAACTCCTCTCCTCCGTCGTTTGATGCTTCTTGGATCCCATCCGTGAAGAACACTAGAATGTCACCGGAGGCCATCTGCGCCTCAGCGACTGAGCACTCCCAATCCGGCAGCACTCCCAGCACTGGGCCCGTTCCTCCCAGATGTTCCACCGTTCCATCCACGCGCAACAGCAGCGGTGGATTGTGCCCGCAGTTCGCATAGCGCAGCCGGCGGGCAGCATCTTCGTAGTCTCCGAAGAAAAGCGATACGAACACTCCGGGATCAGTGGACTCGTAGAACGAATTGTTCACCATTTCCAGCATGTGCGACAGATCGAGCGGCGACACCTGACACTTGCTACGCAGGTCGGCGCGCAAGCCCGCCATGAGCAACGCGCTGAATAGGCCTTTGCCGGCGACATCGGCCACGACCAAGCCCACTCGCCCGGGGGCCAGGCTGATGAAGTCGTAGTAATCACCGCCTACCGCGCGCGCCTGAGTGCAAGCGCCGGCATACTCCAGCGTTTCCAGGGCCGGGGCCGTCTGCGGGAACAAGCGCGCCTGCACCTGCTTGGCAATCTCCATCTCTTGAGAGGCGCGCCACTCGTGCCGCTTCATATCCTCCAACACCAGGCGCTCGGTCATATCAAAGAGAGTGCTGCGGCTCATCTTAAACTTGCCCGCGCTATCCCTGACGGCACTGGCGCTGAAGAGGACCGGCAGAATCGTGTCGTCCTTGCGAACCATCCGCAATTCCAGATCGCGCACCCAGCCCCGTTCCTTAAGGGTGGCAAAACTCACCTCGAAGGCTCTCACGTCCTCTTCCCTGATGACATCCGTGAACTTCTTCTTCTGAAGAATCTCGTCTCGCGGGTACCCCAACCAACGAAGCTCCGTCTCGTTGATTCGGATGAATACACCCTCCGGGTCCAGGGAGTGGTACCCGCAGGGGGCGTGGTCATAGAGGTCGCTGATTTCGTCCGCAAACTCCTGTAGCTTCTTCTCCGCCTGCTTGCGCTCGGTGATGTCCCTTTCGACCGACACGAAATGAGTGATCTCCCCCTGCGTCGAAAAAATGGGAGCTATGGATGCTTCGGAAAAATAGAACTGCCCGTCCTTTCGTCGGTTGACGAAGGTACCCCACCAGGGTCGGCCGGCTAGGATCGTGTCCCAAAGGCGTCGATAAAACTCTTGGGGGTGGATGCCGGATTTCAAGATGCGCGGTGTCTGGCCAATCACTTCCTGGGCGCTGAATCCCGTGACCTTTTCGAACGCAGGGTTGACGTATTCAATCGTGCCGTTGGCGCTTGCAATGAGGACCGGATCGGGTGTCCGGTTGACTGCGCTCGACAGCTTACTCAATTCCTCCTCTGACTGCTTCCTCTGGGTGATGTCCTCCCACATGCCCTCGTAGTACAACACCTGGCCGTTGTTATCCCGCACCGCTCGAGCGATGTCTCGCACCCAGATAATCGTTCCGTCGCGCCGCCGGAACCGGACCTCATTAGTGTGCACCCCGCCCTCATGCTCCATCACGTCCTGCCACCGGTAACGCTCTGCGGGATCCGCATAGAGGTCATCTGCACGGGTAGCCAGGAGGCTTTCTCGGTCGGGGTAGGCCAGCATTTCGGTCAGAGCCTGGTTGGCGTCAAGGATCTCTCCCCTGGGGGTGGTTCGGTAGATCCCGAGGGGAACTCCCTCAAACAAGCTGCGGTATCTTTCGGTGCTCGCGCGTAGCGCTGTCTCCGTCTGCTTGCGATCCGTGATGTCCCGCGCCGCCGCATAGATGAGCCCCTGCCGGGCCACGGGCAGGGCGTTCCACAAGAGCCACTTATAGGAACCGTCTTTGCAGCGATAGCGATTCTCAAAGGTTACGAGAGGCAAGCCGGTGGCGAGATCCTGTGCTACGGCAACCGTGACGGCACGGTCATCGGGGTGGACGAATTCCAGATAGGGCTGGGCGAGAAGTTCCTCGCGGGAGAAGCCCAGCGTCTTCTCCCAGACGGAGTTCAGGCGCTTGAAGTAGCCATCGACTCCAGCAATGCACAACAGGTCGAGTGACAGCGCGACGAAGTGCCTCATGTCCGGCCGAGCCGATGTCAGCTTTGGCGTGGGCGCAGCGGAATCGGACCTGTCCACGTTCGGTTTTGGCAGCGCGCTCTTGTGATTCATCACCCACTCTTTTCCCTTGTTCGAAAGACAGCTATCTAAGCTTCCTTGGTGGTTCCGAGACGAGGCGTGCATCAGCCCGGCATAAGGGTATCTTTCTGACCCAGGGAGAATCCCGGAGGGTTCCACGAGTCATGAGCAAGCCCGAAGCCCGTTTGTTTAGCATTCAGATTTTATGGAGGTGCGTAGCTGAGGTCAAGGACTTTCGACCAACGGTGAATTTGGCCGCTTGTAAGGCAGAAATTTCAGGTAAATAGAACGGGAAAACCCACTTCAAGATCCACATGTTGATCAATCCCGGACAGAACTTCGGCAGGGGCATACGACAAACGGCGCGCATAGGGCCGCCCCTTGGGCCGGCCTTTCGAGCCCGATCGGTGATCTTAGGCAGCCCCTCAGGAGGCCGGGGCAAGCCCCGGCCCTACAAGGCCCCAAGGCATGTTGGGTTGTGGCCGAAGGCCGCGCTGCGCTACACGCTGGTAAGAGCTTAGCAGAGGGGAGACGGCACGCCGCGTTTCTTCTGAAATCAAACCAGGAAAGTATCGAACCAGTACAATCCCTATGAAGCGTGAGAGAATTGTGCTATAACTCGGGCGAGAACTAATGGTATTCGCCCCCGCTCAATTGACCCCACACCCTAACGTGAAGGCCCGGGGGATCCACTTGGGAAGGGCGATATGTTTCAGACGACTGATTTCCAGAAGCCACCCACCCCGGCGCTAACCGAGGACCGCGGCGATCCGCACAGCCTTCCTCCTCTCGGCGCAGCAATCAAAGTTCTTATGATATGGCCGCGCTTTCCGCCCTCTTTCTGGAGCTTTGATGCAGTGCTGGATCTCATTCCCGAAGAAACCATCCATCCCCCCCTGGGGCTGCTCACCGTAGCGGCGCTCTGTCCGAAGAACTGGGAGTTGAAGCTGGTCGATCGAAGCTTTGAAGATCTGCTGGACAGTGACGTCCTCTGGGCCGACCTCGTTATGGTCAGCGGCATGCCCGTCCAGAAAGATGACATTCGCGAGACGCTCCTCCGCGCCCGGGCCCTTGGCAAGCGAACGATGATCGGTGGACCTTATGCGAGTAGTGAACCGCAAGTCCTGCTTGGACTGGCGGACCATGTTGTCGTTGGCGAGCCCGATGAGACTTTCGATAGGATCGCCGCTGATTTGGAGCGAGGCTCCGCGAAGCGGCTCTACGTCATTAACGACAAGCCCGATATCAGCAAAGCGCAGCTCCCGCGGTTTGATCTGCTCAAAATCAACAAGTACGCTTCGATGGCGGTTCAGTTCTCACGCGGCTGTCCATTCCAGTGTGAGTTCTGCGACATTATCACGCTCTACGGAAGGAAGCCGCGAACGAAGTCTCCGCGTCAGTTGCTTGTGGAGCTCGATGCCCTGTTTGAGCTGGGTTGGCGCGACTTAGTCTTTATCGTCGACGACAATTTTATCGGCAACCATAAGCGCGCTCTCGAATTGGCTCAGAGCCTGGAAGAGTGGCAGAAATCTCACGATTTTCCATTTTTGTTTTACACCGAGGCCTCGATCGATCTCGCTCAGAGGCCGGAGTTGATCGAAGCCATGGTCAAGGCGAACTTTTATTATGTCTTCATCGGGATCGAAAGTCCCTCCGAAGAGTCCTTGGCGGAAGCCAAGAAATATCAAAATCTGCGGCGTAATCAACTGGATTCGATCCGCTCCATCCAGAATCAAGGTCTTTGGGTGACGGGAGGCTTCATCATCGGCTTCGACTCGGATACAGAAGATATCTTCGAGCGGCAAAGAGACTTCATTGAGCGCGCTGCCATCCCCTGGGCCATGGTCGGGTTCCTGCAAGCGCCGACCACAACTCCGCTGCACGATCGAATGTTGAAACAGGGGCGATTACTGGCGGAAAACACCACGGGCAACAATTTCGACCGGCCTAATTTTCGAACTCTCCTCCCGCTCCCTGTGCTGTTGCAGGGTTTGCGCCAAACTCTTCTTTCCCTTTATTCTCCCTCGGCCTTTTACAATCGCGCTTATCGTTCGCTTGTGCAGTGGGAAACGCGGGAGGAGCAGAAAGCGACGTCCTATCCCTTCTCGCTCCTGCTGGGCATTTTAGTTCGCTCGTTCTTCCACCAAGGCCTCCTCTCGTCCTACCGGAGACAGTACTGGAAGTTCCTGCTGCAAATCCTCACGCGCTGGTCCCGGAATCCACCGAAGTTGAGCATGGGAATTACGATTCTGCTTTCAGGACACCACTTCATAAAATACGCGCAGGATGTCGCAGCCGAGTTGGAGGCCGAATGCCGGAAACTCTCAGCCGAACAGCCAGCGCGAACGGTCGGAGGAATTCGTAATGCTTAACGAAAGCGACTCCAGCTCTTCTTCTCTCATCTCGACGGCGATTGTTGTTCCGAGGCCGAACGCCGTTCGGCCCTACGCGACGGCGATTGCCCTAACGATCGTTATTGCCTTGACCCAACCTCTATGGGCGTTGCCTCCGCTGCCCGAGGACGAGGCGGACGGACTCGAGGTCCAGGTTGGCAAGACGGTCCAGATAACAAGTTCTCATCGATACTGCTGGTACCCAACGGTTCACCGGTTTACCTCAGGCGAAATCATGGTGACGGCGCGCCTGAGCCCGGATGAAGTCAACCCGGAAGGAGACTTCTCGGCCTACTGCATCTCGAAAGACGGGGGATTGACCTGGAGCCGGCGGTATACGATGGGCGCGGGAGCCAACGTGGATGGCGCTTACACCGAGAACCCTCGTCCAGACGGAACCATTTGGCAACTGTATGGTTGGACGGAGTCTGACCTTCCGGGGCCAGCCGAGCGGTTGCATCTTACCCTAACCAATTTTTCGCGCGGCGGGATGGAATCTCACCAGTGGCGGGATGTTCCCCTCCAGATGTTGCAACCCGTCCACCTGGGTCGCACGGAACTGTTTGACCGACGGGTGCAGGATGGAAATTTGGCCCAACAACCTGGTGTCGTGCCCTGGGGACCCATGCTCGAGGCGCTGGATGGTAATCTGATAGCCCCGGTGTATTACACTGCCGAGCGGGATCAACGCTACTACCGTCTGGCGCTCATCCGTTCGAATGATGGCGGCAAGAGCTGGAGTGAGCACTCCACCATTGCCGCGGTCGAGCCTGGGGAGAAACCCTGGCCGGGGATGGGAGACGAAGGTCCCTGTGAGGCGGGTATGGTCCGGCTGGCTGACAAGCGGCTATACGCGATTTTCCGCACCGGGGGGAACGGCTTCATTGGGCAAGCTTGGTCTTCGGACGACGGTAAGACCTGGACCACGCCAACCTCCACTCCCTACAAAGGGGTGGCGCTTCGCATCCGGCGGCTGAGCTCAGGGATTCTGGCTTGCACCACGGGCCGGCCGGGGCCGGTGGTCGTTATGTTCAGTGCTGACGGCAGCGCGGAGAAGTGGTCGCACATTACCCCAATCTTCTCCGGCAAGAGCACCCATTACACGGATTTCATCGAGGTTGCGCCCGGCAAGCTGTTGGTCGTGTACGACAGCGTGCCCTATGGCTGGTATGAGATTCCATACGCCGATCGCGACTCCAAGAACATCATTTACGGAACGTTTGTCGAGGTCCGAAAGAATACGCATTGAGCTTCGGGATCAGGGTTCAAGACACTGAGGTTGAAAACGCCGCGTAATGGTCAACTTCGGGACCGGGGTAAAGAAAGTGAAGGTCCATCGGCTGGCGCACGAAACCTCGAACTTTCCTCCGTCGCGGCGGAGATTCTATACTCAGATCAAACCAAACGATGGTGTCCGAGATTCCGTTGGGGGCTGGGCCGCAGCGCGCTTCGGCCAGATCCGTAAGCGACCAGCAGGTAAGCTGAAGGGCTTTGCGGCGGCGCTCGCCAGACTGCGATCGTTGCGGTGCAGCGCGGCTCGTCGGGCAGCATGCCTGTGGCCTCTTTCGCCGACTTTTGCGCCTTCATCGCCGATCTGTGGCACGTGGGCGGGCGCAGTGAAGCAATGGAACTGTTCGCAAAGGCCCTCCTGTTCATCACTCATGTCCAGGTTTGCGGGGTCCAATGACGGAAGTAAATCCTCCATCTGCGCGGGGGGCTCCCGAGCTAAGCGGGGCACAGGAAGGATGGCAAGGGCCCGCTGGACGATTCAACCCAAAAGACTCTTCGCGACATGGTGGAATTGCCGAAGCCTTACTTTAAAGCTTGACTGTCAGACCAAGAGCAAAGAAGGGAGAGCCTCATGGGAACACGAAACGTATCGCTATCGCGCCGTCATTTCCTCGGAGGATCGGCCTTCGGCTTAGGAGCGGCCGCATTGGCGGCAGCCGGAATTAAAGCAGCCGACTTGCCTGACCTCACGATCAAGGAGGTTAGAGTGCACGTCACCGATCACGGTCGTCTCGCTTGCGTAGTAACGAGGAGCGGGATCGAGGGTTACTATACCCTCGCCACGCGGTACTGGCATCCTGACTGGAATAACGAAGGATGGTTGGAGTATGCCAAATCAGTACTGGTCGGGAAGAGCGCTGGTGATCGTCCCTCGTTCACCTCGCAGTGGGTTCCAGCGAAGCGTAGGAGGGGACAGAATTCCTACGCGTCGGCTATCGACAACTGCCTGTGGGACATCCTCGGCAAAGCCGTGGGGCTCCCACTTTATCAGATCCTCGGAGCCTACAAGGAGCGGGTGCTGGCCTATGCGAGTTCGCAGCACCTCAAGACGGTAGACGAGTTTGTTGCCTCGGCTCTGAAGTGCAAGACAGAGGGTTTCAAGGCGTACAAGATACACCCACCGCAAATGCTCCCCAATAACGGGTCCGATTACAAGTTGGATATGGAGATTTGCAAGGCGGTCCGCAAAGCTGTCGGAGATGACTTCATGCTCCTGATGGATCCGGTCGGCGTCTACAGTCGCCAGGAGGCGCTGATCCTCGGCCGCGTATTGGACGAGCTGAAGTTCATTGCCTACGAGGATCCGATACCGACGACCGATATTGAGGGTCTGGTAGAACTTTGCCGGTCTCTAGATGTACCGATTCATATCGGGGAGTTCCTCTTCTCCATTTATGACTACGCTGAATATATACGGAGGGGAGCAGTGGATGTGGTGCGGTTTATCGTCGATAACGTCGGCGGAATCACCGGCGGCATGAAAATCGCTCACCTTGCCGAATGCTTCGGCATGGAGTGCGTGCCACACAACTGGGGCGATACGCTGGAGCAGGCGGTGCACTTCCACTGTGAACTTGCAATGCCGAACAATGTGTTCTTCGAAATGACCGTGCCCCAGGGTGTATTCGAACCCCCCTACGTGAAAGACCGCATCCGGATCGCAACAGACGGGCACGTCTACGCGCCGACCAAACCGGGACTTGGGTACGACATCGACCAGAACGTTTTGGATAACATGACGAAACGAGTCGAAAGGTAAAGGGCCTAGCGAGTCTGCCTTGAGAATTGGCCACGGAAGGGCGGGCTTTTACCTGTCCCGATGCCCTTTATCGGGAAGCCTGCCGCCACGGGGACTGCCCCTCACCCCCGGCCCCTCTGTCCGTCAATCCGTCGGCTGACGGAGACGGGCGAGGGGGCGGTCAACGATTAGGTGTTACAGGACACTGGAGTCTTTCCTCAGAGTGCCGAGGTGCTGGCCTCTATGATGGGAAAACAACTGAACGACTCCTCCGCTAGTTGAAAGTACGGCAAAAACTCCACGTCTGGAATCGTCGCGATGGTGTAATGCAGGGGACTATCAGGCTTGGGTTGGAGTTTCGTCCGCAACTCCATGGGACTTGTTGCGTTTGGTACCACAATGTCGGTATCAGCCGAGCCAACCGCTGCCATCAAGATTGGGCCGTACTCGAGCGCGAAGCGCTCGTGCCCTGCTATCTGGTCAAGGCCGGTATATCGCGTGAGCTTGAAGGCCATGGGAAGTGTGAAGGAGATGGTATCTCCCGGAGACCACACGCGATCCAGGGCCACATAAGTCCCTGGAATTCCTGTGGTCACGCGAGCTGCGTTCACCTCCATCGGCATAACAGTCGAGGCCCAGGAAGGCACGCGGATGCGGATCTTGGCCTTCACCGCCCTCGATCCCGTGACCTTGAGCTGCACGTCGGGATGGAAAGGGAACTTCGACGTCATCTTCATCTGCATCGCCTCACCAGACTGAGTCCAGTTGACGGTTGAGGGCTCGAAGAGATTTACGTAGATGCCATCCGGAGCAAGGGAATAGATGTGCTCGGGAAGCGCTGCGATGAGTCGCGTGCCCTGTCCTTCGCAACAGGTATTGATGCGCGCAGGCTTTTCTTTTTTCCCAAGTAATGCCGTGTGGTATCGGATACCCTGCGAGCCGCCTTGATTTGCTAGAACCACGTTGTAAATCGATTTCTCGATTTCGGCGACATATCTCTCCTCCTCGGGGTACAGCGAGTGGAGCCGCTGATTGAGCAGGGCCCAAAAGACGCTTCCGCAATTCTCACCCAGCTTCTGGTACAGGAAATTCGATTTCGGCGGATCGCTTTCGAACTCAATGATGGAAATGCTCCCGCCGGTATTCTCCCAATTATTGCGGTAAAGTTCCCATCCACCGAGCACGGCGTTGAGATAGCGCGTCTCCCCGGTGGCGCGGTAGAGATCAAGGTAGGCTTCAACATTCGTGAGCAGATAACAGTGTGGGCGATCGTAAGGATATTGCCAAACTGCCTCTGGCACCCGCCTGGAAAGGTCGTCGAGCCAGTAGTTTTCCTGGAAGTATCTTTGTATGACTTGCATGTCTCGCGGCTTGCCCACGGGAGTGAAATATAACCGTGTGTTGGCAACCATCCCCTGGCCGCCCTGGATGGCTCGACGCAGCAGCTCGGGCAGATATGAGGTTTGGTTGTACCAGTCATAGTAGCCGCGCAGAAGTTCAAAGGCCTTCGTATTTCCGGCATAACCCGCCTCAATAAGGCCATGCGTGAGCCACGCGCGCGTGTACGCGCCGTGCTCCGAAACGAAAATGGTGTCTTCCGGGTAGCCCATGATGTAGCCGTTCGGCTGGCGGCATTCCGCGATGCCGTCGACAACCACGTTCATGCGCTGGCGCAACTCCGCGTTGTCCATCCAACGCAGCGTGTTGCCGGCACCCATAAGGAAACGGCCGGCGTTGGAACCGGCGAGGTCCTCTTCCCAGAAGGGATCGGGTTTCCGCAGGGGAGGGGAAACAGGCTTTCCGGCACGCTCCCGAAACTGGCGCAGCAGTTCGTCCACCGAGAAGGAATCAAGCAGATAGGTAATGTTGTCTTCCATGGCAGTCTGGAAAACACCGCCCTGCAGGGTGACGCCGCCGAGCGGAGCCTGCGCCGCATACTTTGCGGGTTTCCAGGAGCCAGGAGAGGTAACATTCTCGGGGTGATCCGTGATGATCCCTTCGCCCTGCGGCCGCGGCGGTCGAGTGAGCTGCTGCAGATCATCTTCGTTGCGGTATGTAGAGTCGGCGGTCACCTGGCAGCCTACGGCAATGTCTTCCCCGCTCAACAGAACACCCATCTTCGACATCGCGAACAGGTAGATCGGCTCCTGCTGCTTCGGCATGTCGACGCCAGCGCCTGGTGATTTCTTAGCCCTCATCCGTGTGACTGTGAGCCTTACATAACGCCCTCTGGCACCGCGCGCCGAGAACTGCGTAACGTAATTGTCTGGATGGGGATAGTCCGCATCAGACCGATCGGCAATCAATTGCGAGGTGTGAAAGCTCGGATCCTCCGAGCATTCGAGGCGATAGCGAACAGGAAATCCCTCACCGGAGGTGTAGATACCATTCGAGGGATATAGTTTCACTGCCTCAATCGGCTGGCTGGAGCCCAGATCCACTTGCACCCAGGCCGTCACATCGGATCGGCTAGAACTCTTCGAGTGATACGGCCGGTAGAGCGATCCGGCTGAAGGCGCTATCCTCTCACCCGTCGCGTCAGGTGCGGGGAAGGGAGCTGGATTGGCTGCGCAGAGAGAATCGGGAATGCATAGCCGCAGAGCAGCCATGCCCATCCCCATAGAGGCCGTGGTGCCCAGAAAGTCACGCCTGGTCAAACTCATGCTGAACCCCCTTCCATCGTCCCGTCACGTCGAAGCCACGCATGTTTTATATTTGCTGTCGTCACCCTGTGCGGCCGCGAGCTGCCGCAGACCGTTTGTGAGTTTCTAGCGTTGCCACTTCTTACTCCCCATTGTTTCTGTCGGTCTGACGGCTCTTCCCCTCAAAGAGGGCCCCCTGGCGGTCGCCTGCAACACCTCGTTGGGAGCCCCTCCTCCTATGCCTATGCTGCTTCGCGACCTCCGCTTTGCAGATGCGAAGATTCTCACGCGCCAGCTCATCGGATGGGTCCATGGAGACTGCTCGCTCGAGCATCCTCTCGGCCTCTTCGAGTCGGCCTGCCTGGAGGAGACTCCAGCCAAGGTCACTGACCAGCTTCGGATTGTCCGGCTCAAGCTGCAGTGCTCGCTCGGAGGCTGCCACGTCCTCGTCGTGGAAACCTTCATGACCAGCGCAGCATGCGAGGCCCTGATGCAGGGCAGCGGCGGCAGGGAATCTCTTCACAGCCGCCCGGAACAGCGCCAGGCCGTCCTTGTACGCCCGAATCTGGATGAGAAAGCCTCCGGCCTCGTCAATGATCTCGCAGAGGTCCGGGGTGTTCTCGGGTAGCGATAGCAGCGATTGAAACAACCTCCGCCCTGCGACCCTTCTCCCGCGCTGATACTCGACGGACCCCATGCTTAGAATGGCCGGCGCATAGGTTGGCTTCCACTCGAGTGCCCGCCTCAGCGCGGACACACAACCCTCGCCGTCACCAAGGGCCGAGCGAAATATGCTATCGGCGTACGCAGCCTCGGCGTAGAATTGGCACATCTTGCTGGAGGGCTTCGTCTGGGATGACCCTGTTCTTTTCATGCCTGTAGCGCCCCCGATTAGACGGTACCTCGGCCTTCATGTCAAGACAACCCGACGAACGTCTCAAGCCGATATCCCGGAAGCCACTAAAACCGCAGCTTCCACCCCCTATGACTTCGACGACAAGAATCTGAGCATTTTCCGAGACTGCGCTCGGAAAGAATGTTGCGGGCGCGAAGTCCGTCAGCTGACAGAGAGTGCGACCGCTTTCGAGGTTTACCTACCGCGGCCGCAAAGCGGGAGTCCGTCAGCTGACGGACACTCCCAAGGTCGCCGCGGCAACCGGCGAGGCCTACCGACCGACTTGACCACGTGCAAGCTCCGGGGCTGGCACCCACGTGCCTTCGTTGATTGAACGCCATCGGTGGACTAAAATGTTGGGCTTTCAAGAGCCCGTGTGCAAGGTGTTCGCCGTAGCGGCGGACGGGGCCTGTCAGCTGACGGACCACGGGACATCAAGGACGAAGCCCTTGGCTAGTCCCGTGACCGCCTGATAAGTTTTCGGCCGTGCTTGTGCACACCCCAGGCCTTCGCGATGAGCACGCTCCGCCAAAAGCACCTTTTTAGGCGGGCACGGGACTAGTTGGGAGTTTTCGCCTATGCGCTTACAAAAGAACCTTGCTCTCCTTCTTTGGCTCGGATTGTCCGCTTCGCTCTACGCCGCGGATATGCAAGACGCCAAGCCTCTAGCTCAACTTGCCTTCCGGAATTCGGGAACGGTCCGGCGCGAAATGCAGTTCCAGTATTTCGACCAAGCGGGCTTCTACGTCGAGGACCTCGAACACTGGAACGTACGCTGCAGATCGAAATACCTGTATCAAGTGGCGGCGGGCAAGAAGCTGGATCCTCCCACCGGAATGCGCTCCGCCGTGCCGTTGGGAGGACTGGGTTCGGGTACGCTCGAGTTGCGCGCCGATGGGAGTTTCCGCGACTGGAACATCTTTAACAACTCACCCGCGGGCGGTCCAAAGATCCAAATCGACGATGCTTTTTTCGCGTTGTGGGCGCAGCCGCAGCACCGGCCCGCGCAGGCCTGGACCTTACGCACGCATCCGCCTCTGAACCTCCCGTCCATCGCGCAGAGCGAATACGCGGGCGCCTTCCCCGTTTCCCGGCTGCGGTTCGCTGACCCGGGACTGCCTGTGACGGTAACTCTGTACGCATACTGCGAGTATCATCCGCGCGATGCCAGGGCTTCGGCGACTCCGGCCGTGATCTTTAGTTTTGATCTCAACAATCCCACGCGGCGGCCGATCACAGTGTCTCTGCTGTTTAACCTGCCCAATTACACCGAAGGGCGCGGCGAGCTTGGCCAGGGGCTGGTTTTTCGGAAGGAAGGCAAGGAGCCCCTGAGCGGGAGCCTGGCGATTCAGGCGGCAGGCGAAGGGGTGGTGACAGCCGCGGGGGCGCATTCCAACTTGCCCACTCTGTGGAAGGAGTTCGCCGCCACCGGC
>Ga0315279_10000398_pt1 | contig 89102 bp, 83 predicted proteins | sample YL17G06_20_MG_FD_203694 | JGI IMG/M metagenome (GOLD analysis project Ga0315279, IMG submission 203694) | Sediment microbial communities from Yellowstone Lake, YNP, Wyoming, USA - YL17G06_20 | ecosystem: Environmental > Aquatic > Freshwater > Lake > Sediment | place: USA: Wyoming | collected...
CCGAATCCATGATTTTACATCCTCAGCACGGCCAAGACTTGACTACCAAACAAGCCTGTGTCAGACGCGAACAAGCAAAAGAAGAATAAAAACCATTTTAGACCAATTTAGGAACACGCATGCGCGCTACGAGAACTTCGCATCAGGTAGACACGATTTTATTTCTATTGTCTTGATATAAGTCAGTTGGTTATGAGGTTGATCTGGAATTTCTTTCCAGACTCCGAGTCCGATTTTGCCGCAAAGAACCGCCTCATCAAAAAACACAGCATTCTTGTCCCGAATAAAATCAACCTCATATTTGCCCTTCTCATATTCTGGAAATATGTTCTTGTACTCAGATTCTGCATTTTGCCTGTAGGTTAGACGTTCGCTTTTCTTTCCGTAATTTATCAAACGTTCGTAAACGTTGTGGAAATAATAGTGAATGAGATATCCCATTTCCGGGGAATGCGGCTGAGAGAGAGACTGTTTCAGAACAGCTTCAGCTTCATAGTATTTTTCCGTTATCCGCGTCAAGAAGCGAGCGTAGACGATTTTGTACTCCACATTGTCTGGCTCAAGTTCCATAGCCTTAAGAAATTCCTCTTCCGCTTCTCCCGAGCGCTTGAGCATGACATGCACGCTGGCCAAACTCATCAGTGCTTTGGAGTTATGAGGTTCGAGAGCATTGATCTTAGCCAACACTGTCTCTGCCTTCTCATAGTAGCCTAATCCCGCTGGAACGTTACGTGCGTAGACTTTCCATCCAGCAAGCATATACTTCCTTGCAAGAGCTAAATGGAGTGAAGCATCTTCCGACTTGATCTCAAGCTGACTTTTCAGTGACGCCGTCTCACTAGTCTCGGGAACTGCGATTGGTCTGACTGGCTTAGGTCTTTTTGCTGCTTGAACCAAAACCCTAACAGCTACCAATATTGCGAGAGAAACACCGATGACTGCAACTCCTAAAGGCAAGAGAACTCCGGCGTACATTGGATTTGCATAGAAAACTATCAAAAAGAAAACAATCCAAGTCACGACCAAGCCAACTAAAAACTCCTGTATCTTCTCCTTCATTCGAATCCCTATTTCCCTTTGAATCATTATGGTTATAAGATTTAACTCCCTCCAGTAGGATATATGCGCGCGCGCCAGCGAGCGTTTAAGAAGAAGAACGACTAAGCAAGCCAAGGTGTTACTAGGCTTTCAAGTGATGAGAATGGACAGGGTTCTGTTTCATTCCAAGATAGCTCGAGAACTGGACAAACTGAATCCATCAGAGAGGAGAGTCATCGGAGAGGTTTGGCAGAAGAAAACTGAGTACATAAGATGGCCAGTGAATGCCAGACTTCTCGTGCCCAAATGCGTCAGAGATAAGTACCATCCAGATCTACCGAATTATGTGAGAGAGGAAGCAAGGTCAAGAGGAGTTTCCGTTGATACGCGGTCCAACGGACCCGCTATCATGTCTTTTCTTCTAGCAGGTGGTGAGAGGCCGTTACGATCTAATAATCAAGGTTGGCATATAGATCACATTTATGATGGTAAGTTTCCTTGGGAAAATGAGAAAGAAACACTTCATGCGGTCAAGAACGGCAATCATTTCACACAATCGGCTGGCCTAGTGGCAGTGCATCCCATTGCTGAGGCACTCAGAGATGAATACTTCTATTTTTCGTGGCAATTGCGCTATGAAGCGTTCCTGAAATTCAGCTATGATCCAGACAAAGTGTTTTGCGAAAAAGTCAACGAGCAGGGTTTCAAGATTTCATAAAGCACGCGCCTCAGTCTAGGCGAAGAGTCCCCCACAAGTCATAAATGGCTTTCATTTTAAATAGCAAACAACCTTTGATAGAAGACTGCACTGGCATGTTGTGGAAGACTCACATTCGAATCTGCAAGAAAGTTCTCCATGAATTAAGTTTGCCTTGGTCAAGTGTTGAAGCTCAAAGGTTAAGAGATGGTATCGTAGACCCAGACAAATGGAGGGGGCGTCTCGAGTCTCATCATTACGGTAAATCAGGCGAAATAAGAAGCTACATACTGAATGCTAGGAGGAACTATCTTCAAAATGATCTGCCGAATGCCTTCTATAACCTTGGCGTAGCGCTTCACTTCATACAAGATGCATACGTGTCCTTTCCATCACGATTTTCTCCGCTTAAGCATCAGAATTGGGAACAGCAAATTGAAAACCTTGAAGACAATGGTTTTGTTGATGACCTTGAAAGCACAATACAGTATGACCTCAAGTTCTCTGACATTCAGAGAAACAATTGTTCATGGCTTGCTGGAGAACTGTCAAGAGAAGTTCAAGGTAAAGACAATACTTTGCGTATAGCTACGCTGTCTGGGAAAGAAGAATCTGAATCATGGGCAAGCCCAATAGTTGACCTTAATCTTGCGTATAGAGCAAGTCTTGCGGTTTCGAAATCAGTTCTTGGTCCAAAGAATTGCCCTGAACTAGTGGCAACACTATCAGAAGAATTAAGGGAATATGAAAGGCTTTTACAGAAAAGTGAGATTTCACTTTCTGCGGAGATAGCGAAGTCAGCAAGGCAAAGAGATGTTTGGATGGGCAAGATTGTTCAAGAGCCAGGGTTTGTTCGTAAGATAAGGAATCTGTTTTTCAGAATGCGGGTTGGATTTCAGAATTGGCGTACAAATGGCAAAATGGAGGCTTATAGTTCTCAGAGTCATCTTCATCGAGTAGCTGAAGAGTACAACCACGCTACAAGTATGACAGCATCTCCCTATGAGGGATGGTATAATTTCCAAATTCCGAAAATCAGCTTAAGCGTTGTGAAGAAAGAGCTCTTAACTATTGCAGAAGTGTCTGCAATTCTTGGATTTGACACCGACACAATAAAGGCTATGCTTAGCCATGGTGGCTTCTCATCCTTTGCCGTTGGAAATAGAGAGTTGATTTCAAGGTCAGAACTTAACGCGATCTTAAAACGCTTTACTCCAAATGGAATTCAGGAATATGTCGATTAGAGAAATCCATAGTGCGCGCATTGTCATTTGGTAGGCTTGCATGATGTTCTGATGTGGGTCTGTGTTTCTGCCTATCGATCGAAACCTTCTATACGACGATGCTTGTTATCTAGATTGACCCGAGTTGAAAACGTATAAAGTGATCTGCCCACTTTACAACTTCCAGGTTCAGAATGTTTTGTATGGGCCTCAAAAGCTGACTCGGGAAGAGACAATCAACCTTCTTGCAGAGAGACAGAAGCAACTGGTTGAAGGAATCGACATTTTTGAAGAGATCAAAGTAAGACGGATATCGAAGGAAGAAATTGAAGGCCTCAGATCCAGCTTCTTCTCACTTCCCCCTGACACAGCTATCACTGCCAACATGTTTGTGTTGGAAAAAACCGTCACCGCAGAAGATGGGCATGACTATCAAGCGGACGCGGCAATGCGAAATATTGTCCTCGCCATGAGGTTATTGAAAGGAGGCTATGTTTCGGGGACTTCCGTGTTTTACATTCCTGTTGCAGAAAAGGACAAGAATCCGCTCGAAGTCAGTCCAATTGAGTGGTCTTGGGAGCAGGGACGAAAGCTGGAGAGTCGGGGCTTCAGGTATTCCCTGAGTTTTGACGAGGTCGTGGACCTGAAGAAACTTGTGGGCAAAATCCAAAGCGTAGATTTCGCCAAACGGAGGAGCTTGAATCTGGCCTGCAAGAGGTTTCAACGGGCCTATGAAGAAGTTGATTTTGAAGACCAGCTAATCGATTTCATAATTGCGTTTGAAGCACTGTTCCTGAAAGGAGAAAAGGCCAAATCGTCACAAGGCGAGACAATTGCGGTGGCATGTTCTGTCATGTTGGGCAAGAATGATGAAGAAAGAGATCAGGTCAAACGCTACTTGCGTGAAGCTTACTCAATAAGAAACTGTATAGTACACGGATCAGACTACAGAAAGCCAAAGATTGACAAAGAATATGAAATGTCAGAATTTGTTCCGAAGATTGAGGATTATCTAAGGGAATCGATGAAAGAGCTTCTCGATTAGCAATTCTGTGTTGGCGGACAAAATGGGAATACCTGAATTGTTGCGGCTGTATCCATTGCCCCGCTTTTCTTTGTTTCGTTGTTCCTATAATGCGCGCAAAAGTCTCTTTTCTGTCTTTTTCTGCTTGGCACTGCTTAGTATGTATTTAGCAACTAGCTATAGCATGCATTAGGATGCTATGTCTACATGGAGAATTGATGAGCGTGTGCTCGCTATCTTTCTATTTTGAAAATAGTGAGCAATCAGTAGTAACTAGATATCTGATTAGTAACTAGGTATCGATCGATCAAAGCGTTAACTCGTGCGCGCTCAGACTGATGCGCACGTGAATATGCCCCGGCAAGAAGACATAAACCTCTTAAATCGAACCTATTTAAATCAGAGACCGCTTTTGTGTTGAAACGACAGAGGAAAGTTGAATGGTACTTGACGGGATAAAGAGAGTGTTCTCGGGATTGAGGCGAAAGTTGAAGGCGTTGGGGAAGAGAGATGACTTGTCTTGGCGGCAATTCAAACTCGTCGTAACCGACCCTCCAGGATATGCTGGGCATTTTAGGCTAATCAAAGATGAACTTATTCCGTTTGTTGAGAGGCATTCATTCAGTTTTTGGGAGACCAACTATCATGATGCTACATCAGATTTCATATTATTCAGGATAAAAAGTACGGAAGGTCAATTGAAATCTGTTCAGAATTTCCTAGACGACCTCAAGATAAGGAGATTGATAGCAAATTGGGAACCTTCTGCCTGGGACCCAAGGTCTGATGCGGTGAACAGAATCGACAGTCTACGCAGACTGGGTTTCGACCCAAATATGAATGTGATAGTCGGATATGACTCTATTAATAACAGAATCGAGGTTTCGCCAGATAGTAGCATTGAAGAGAGGCAGGCACAATTGACGGCCCTCTTTGAGACCGTGGGAGAGTGCACGAAAGCCATCTATAGCAATCTTGGCAGCAAACCAAAAGATCTATGGGCAGTGTCTTTGTTCGTTCACTTAGTCCTGAACAGTCTCGATTATAGCGGACCTAACCCGTCAACTGAAGAACATAGGATTAGGAACATACCTGCATGGTAGTCAGAGAAAGTGCAGCGCGCGCTATGATTCCATTGTTATTATGAAGGCGAGTTTTGTGGATGGTCTTACCTTCATATTCTTGCTCCCTAACAGCGTATCATAGTTAGACGAAAATTGCTTGGCTATGCTTCTTACTTGATCCTCTAGGCTATGCGATGGCGTTCCACCCCAATTCGTAAAGATACCGACACTTACACGGATTCCAGACGATCTTGTTTCAGATTCTGCAAATTCCGTTTTAGGCTGTGACAGTAGAGCTTGGATGAATTCCATGCCTTCCGAGAATCTCTGTTCAGTCTTCACTTTCTGCAAATTGGGATAATAAATCGCACAGCGTTTGTCCTTAGGGTTTCTTTCTGTCTTCATAATGCCAAGTTGTTCACATTTCTTTATCATAGAGAATATCTTTCCACGGCTAGCTTTAGTTGTCGCCCTGATTTTTTCAACAAATTCCTCTGAACCAATTCCTTCTGGTTTTGATCTAAGAAGCTTGTACATTTCCTTTTTCACCATCTCGTCTTTCTTGTATCTTCCAACACTTTGGATTGAATTCAATCTGTTCACCAGTTTAGATTTAATAGGCGAAAATGGATTAATAAGACTCGCCATTAGACCGTTTCTTGATCGATCGCGCGCGCTGTGTAAGACTGTTAGTATGGTTGAGAAAGCGTAAGGGTTTAGGTTTGGGTTAAAACTTTGCCCTTTTATCAGTTACTCCTCTGCCTCTTCCAGATAACCCTTTTTTGCATGGTTAACATGGATTTGCATGTATTTTCTGGGTTTTTCTGATGGAAGACTGAATTTTCGGGGAGATCAGGTTTCTGTCTCATGGAAAAAGAAGCGCGTGCTAAACAGAGCTCCCGTCACTATCCGAGATTCACAACGTTTTTACATCATCTTATCTAGTTATTCAAGAGGGAATTTGAAGGTGGTTAATTGTCCAGAATGTGGGAAACCATTGAAAAGGGACACGGGCAAGACTAGGTACTGCTGCGAAAACAGCGCTTGTTCCGTTATATTTGTTCGTCATCCTGACAAGCAATCTATAATGGAGATAACCCACGAGGCCAGAGCTCGCTCTTAGCGCGCGCTTTAAAAAGTTAGCGCAAGCGCGCTTCTTAACTTTCTAGGTATTTTTTGAGCATTTCGTAAGTGGGGTCTTCTTGGGCATTCAATTTTGGAGGGTTAGAGGGTAAGAAGGTCTCTAGAAGGTTGGGCGCGCGCGATCAGGGTTGGTTTGGACAAAACTTTACCTCCTTCCTTCCAAACCGACGATCAATCTGATTTGACGTGACTCTTTAGAAAAAAGATATTAGACATAGACTTCTCTAGTAATGAAAGAAGGGAATGGCATAGGGAAGGGGAGAAAGGAGTTCAAGAATCCCTATACCATTCCCGTGTTCCTTAGCATTTCATTGGTTTTCTTTATAAGATTAGCGCAACCGTTAAATAATGAAAGAGAAAGTGGGCAGGACTCAATGTTGGTTCATAGATCGATTCATCTAGCGCGCGCTATAGTATTTGGGGAATAGCTACCCGAATTTTATGTTTAGTGCGCACGTGATTCACAATCTACCTTACAGAGCCCGATCGATCGATTCGCCCGCGCGCTACACCTTAAATAGTAGGCTACGTGCGGTTATAGGTAGACGATAAGAATGATTGAAGAACCTAATTTTGACGATGATGAACCGTGGCTAGATGACGATAAAGACCAAGATGAACCGCAAGAACCAATTGAAGGGACCGACGAGCCATTAGGTGAAAAACAGCAATGCAAGTACTGTTCCACACTTCTTTAGGCATTAATCTGTAGCGCGCGCTTGGCACTGCTTAGTATATATTTAGTAACTAGTGCATGCTGTAGCATACATTAGGCCCTGGTCCGTGTCTGCATGGAGAATTGATGAGCGCGTGCTCGCTACCTTTCTACTTTGAAAATAGTGAGCAATCAGTAGTAACTAGATGTATGATTAGTAACTAAGTATCTAGACCCACACATTCCCATATCGGCGCGCGCGCGTCGGACATGATTTGAATGAGTAGAGCTTCTTTGGAGAAGTCTAATATAGGGAAAAGAACCGTTCTAACCGTGAATACTCCTGAAAAACTCGACGTGATTTGAAATGACTCCGCTCTTTTCCTCCACCATCAAAGTTGATTGCCCCGATGGGCCGAGGTTTATTCTCAAACACCCCGAGAAAGCTTTCGCAATAAATTTCCCAGAATGGGATGTGCGTATCAACGCCCTTGTCAAGTTCTATAACGGATCTGAAGCAAAAGTTGACCCAAAGATCCTTAAACGAGTAAAGTCAATTGTTGAAAATCTGACAGAAAATTATGCTGCTTTGCAAGCACATTATCAAGCAGCTTACCTCGGATGGTGTGGGAACCCATGCAGCAAAGAAACAGAAAAAGTTTACAACGACGCAAAAAACAAGATTTGCGAAAAAGAGTTTGCACTCAGAGAACTAGAAAGCAGCACATCGAAACTTGATAACGAAATAAAGACAAAACTGAGGAAAAAAACTAAAGGGAAAATGAAGAAGGGTAGCGCGAAAAGAATGCAGTGGGAACAAGCAAAAATGCCACCGGCTCAAATTACTAAAAGAAGAATTCCAGTCCCTGAAAGCACATTTGACAACATACAGGAACTTGTCGCCAAGCTGAAAATCTGAGATCACAAAGGGCCTTATCGTTCTCAGCTATATCCTTCTCCCAGTGGCGTGTAATCATTTTCACCTATGCCTACACCTTCTGATGGTTTTTATCTCTGATCGATCGATCCCAAACACACGCGCGCGCGCCTGAGATAGTCAAGTCAACGAGGTTGCTTTCTCTTCCAAAATGTATCCTTGTAGCTTTCAGTTGAACATGATAGAATAGGAAAAGGGCTGCCCCTGGGTTTGGGCCAGTGTAGTAGCCTCTTCCTCTCTATCACTTTGCACGATCGACGGCTCTCTATTCTCGAGGTCTTAGGATAAAAAGGCTTTGCACAAGAGCAATTCAAAGAAGAGGGCTGCGCTGGGCTTCATGTTCAAGAAGGGGCATTTTTCACTGTTTAGGGTAGGCTTTTTGGTGCAAAAAGGCTAGGTCTTGACCATACTGGCAGCACGCGAAGCTTTTTTACTATGTTCCACAATTCCATCTGGGAGACAAAGCCTTGGTTTCATCAAGTCTCGCTCTTCGCCGTAGAGTTCCATCCGATCTTGTGTTAAAAGGTCTAATTAACTCACTTCCGGACCATCTGAAGTACAAGGAAATTATCGACAGATTCTATTCGAGATTGCCTGACATCGAGTCGGGTTCTTTGGAAGATAGGTACGAAAGTGTCCAATCTGCTATCAGTGAATTGTGGGTCAGTTCGGACAAAAATCCCTCACTGTTTAAAGCCACAAAAGATTTCGAGCCAATACTGCGAAGGAAAGACCTGCCCTATCGAGACCATTTCTTACATTCTTTTAACGTTTTCTTGCTGGGATATTACATTATTAACAAGTTGCATGAGGGTTATGATGACAAGAACTATTTTGGTACTAGAGAGCAAGATTGGAATTTGACTTGGATGTTAGCTTCTACATTCCATGATGTCGCGTACCCAGTGCAAGAGACCGAATCTTGGTTAAATGATCTCTTTGAGAAATTCTTGGGGGTGAACCCAAATTTCTCTCTGAACATTGCACAGATAGTACCTTCAATCTACATAGATTTCATGAAAATGTTAAGCCGACATCAAAGATACCATAGACGAGATGATCTTGCGTTAGCTGATGATCTTCTGAGGATTGACTGGTTTTATTACAATGAACTTGGTTCAGGACTCATGCGAAAAAATCATGGGGTATTAGGAGCTCTAATGCTATGCCATAGAATGGCAATTAGAGAAGGTTTTCTTGAACAGCCAAGTCCACTGGACTTTCTGAAAAATCATCTTCCAGCTTGTCATGCTATTAGTGTACATGCATTAGAATCTATTCCAGTCAACTTCACGAAACATCCGTTTGCCTATCTACTGATCTTATGTGCTGAACTTCAGGATTGGGGTAGACCCTCTAACATGGATAATGAAGTAATCGAACTTAAGAATGTGGCCATAGATGGGCAGAATATTCCGACGATAAGATTCACAATTCAAGCTTCACCAGAAAGGAGAGAGAGACTGAATGATGTTGTTGGAAAACGTCTCGAGAAGGATGGCTTAATCAAAATAGAGATAGTGTGATTGCAAAGTAACGCGTTCCTCCAAGAATGACCACATGTATATCTCAAGAGTATTCCACATGGAATATTCCGCTTCTAGGAAGTTGCTGCTTGAGAAGGCTCTGAGCTCAGGCTCCTAGCGTCAGTTTGTTAAAAGTATGCTTTTAACAAATCAACATAGCACAGTAATAGACACCGCCGAAATCCCATGCTTTTCCTATTGTTTCATTAATAGGGGATATAGAGCGCGGCGCGTAATTTACGCGTGTGCTCAGCATCCCAGATTGATTTTTCTGTTCATGAACCGGAAGAGGTCTAGTAGGTTTCGCATTTTCGATTTCTCATCCTACTGAGATTTTGCAGAATTTGCTTTTAACAGTGCCATATAACAATCTCTGAAGCTAGACAGTTGGGATTTCTCGTAAGGGGTCAATGCAAATCTCAGTAGAATACCAGGCAATGTGGTCGATTCCTCGGTTTCAGATGGTCTACCTTGCTCATCGATTTTTCGATCTCTAGCATGTATCAAATGATTTCTTGTCCTTATCATCTCGTCTATTTTTTGATAGATCTCTTCCTCAATCAAGCCTAGATCAAACACTAGATCGATTTTAGATGACACACCCCGCTTTTTGAGGGCTTTTTTGGAAATCCAACCATCAAGAATCGAATTAGCCTCATATTCAAAATAGGTTACAGCAAGAGCAAAACCAGCAAAAAAGCTACCTTTCTTGCACAGGTCGTCTATCTCTTCAACAGGATTCGATACGATTCGCATTCTCTTCCATCCTCTAATTACTTGATCAATTCTAAGGTATTTGCTAGAATTAACTTTTCACATTTATCGGGATGTACCTGTGCGAGCGGTCAAAAGCCTCGTTAGTTAACAAACTTCTTTAAGACCCTAAGAGTTAACGGAACCGATGGCCCTCATTTTCGCAGTAGGTACACTGTGCTTTGAATGCCTTGCTCGTGGTGCTCATGAGTGCATTGTCAGCTTTCAGCTTATGTTTATAACCAGAAACCAACATCTGTCCCTGCCCTAAGAGGGCAGAAAACACAAGCATTCATTCTTTCTAGTTAGTATGCGGAAAAGATGTTGTAATATTTTCCATCGGTCCGCTGGTACGATTTCCTTTAATGCTCTTTTGGGAAATCAATTGAAGAGCTTGCCCTAAGAGACAAGAAAAAGCCAGATCCATTTACTCTAGCTAGTTATGGGAAATAATCAATGTAATATTTTCCCGTTCCATCATCTGCTCCTCAAGGTCTTAGGCCTTCGCTCAGGGCCTATGGACGAGCGTGTCGAATAGCGCGATGAGTCGGTAGACATGTTCAGCCGACAGCAGGACTGGATTTTCGGAGAATCTTGCAGCCGCTGCTCGAAAAATCTGACGCTTTGAAATAATAGTTAGATATTATTTCTGTTCGTTTGGTTCACGCTGGTTTGGCGGCTTGAATAGGATACATATAATGCAGGGGGGAGGGGTGAAATAATAACTTGAGGGAATTATTTCTCGCTTCAAGAAGAAAAAAGGGATTGTGCAGGAGACATCGCGGCTCTAAGGTTTCCGAGATTGTGGTTACAGTTCGTCGTTGCATAATTAGTTGTCACTTGCGTAGACAGACTTGTACACTGGAAAAATGACTATCTCGGCATGGACTCCCTGTTTGACTATACAGACTTTATAGTCGAACAAACATGAACCGGAAACAATCAGACTTTAAATCTGCCTTCTTTAGTCTCCTATTAATTAATAGGTTGCAGTCGAAAAAGTAGAAAAATTAGAAAAAGTAGAAAAGCCAATAGGACTCACGAATTCCTAGCGAGATTTTTCTGTTGATGAACAAGCGATTCTCAAGGAAGCGCGATCTAGACTGTTTTTCCGAAGTCCCATGCCACCGCGAATATATCTAGTATGTTGACTGTGTCATCTTTGTTTATGTCTGCAATCTGGTTCCAGTTAAGGTCTTCTGGTTTGCTTCCGAACGCGATTGCCACTGGGAAAACGTCTAGGATGTCCACTTCCGCATCTCTGTTCAAGTCTGCCATGTAATATACGGTCAGTATTCCAGAAGTTGTGTCATACCTGCCGTTCTTATCGGTCACCTTCAGGGATACATTGTACTTTCCCGGCATTTCGTAGGTGTGATTTATCGCAGGCTCTGTCACTGTCGTTCCGTTACCGTGTCCAAACTCCCATTCGTAGCTCACGTTTGAGTCAATATAGAAGGCGTTGAACGTCACCGTTTCTGTGGCACACGGTTTTTCTGGAGAGCACTGGAACAGAGCGGCGGGCGGGTTGCTGTCTTCTATGCACCAAAAGGTATCATTCCTCGCCGCCGTATCATTGCCCCAATCGTAGAACAACACTTCGAGTCTCCTATCTCCATCAGTGTCCGCAACGCTTGGGCTAGAACGTATAGGCCCGTAAGTCAAGAATCTGTCTATCAAAGCCCCGGAGACTCCATTGAGCAAGTAGAGATAGTTGTCATCTGAACCCACATAGACGTCAAGACTTCCCACGTGTGCTGATCCATAGAAGCCTGTCCGCGTCGCATCGTGCCTGAACATGGGCCATTCCTTTTGATATTTGATGATGCGGAATCTGTCTGCGAGAGCCGGAGACGAGTAGACTGCACCACCTGTTATGTGAAACCATTTCAGACCTCCAGAAGCTCCGTTCAAACAATAGACGATTCCATCGTTCGATCCTACAATCACTTCAAGCCCGCCATCTGCATCCACGTCTCCGATAGCCGCGGAAGAATAGACGGCGTCACGGGTCTGGAATCTCCAAAGAACAGCTCCTTGGACGCCGTTCCACCTCAAGCAGTAGACGCTGCTGTCTGTTGAGCCTATCACGATCTCAAGGTATCCGTCACCGTTGACATCTGCGAGAGCAGCCGAGGCAGGAACCTCTCCGGCGGTCGCGAAGGCATGCTCTATGGCTCCATTGCTACCGTTGAGAACATACACGTTTCCATCGCCCGAGCCTATCACTATTTCCAGCTCATGATCATTATCGACATCTCCAATCGCCGGTGTGGAAACCTCGTTCCCGCTGTCTTCGCCTCCGATATGACTCGTCCAAAGAACGTCCCAGTCTCTGCCTTCTCTTCCTTCCCATCCTGTGACGCTGGTTCCGTTGTCGCGCCAGTCCGAGTTGTCTCCGTCAAAGACAAAGACCATGCCCGTTTTTCGATGTAGAATCGCAAGTTCAGGGCCGGCAACATCCAGATTTCCCGAGACCAAGTCAGCCGCTGCTGGAGAGGAAAGCCACTCGTTTTCGCCGGGTGAAGGTGGTGTCGGAAAAGTCCAAAACCAATTTCCATAGCGGGTCATGACTTCGACAGTGTGCCCACTAGTCGTTCCTCCAGCGATCTCTGGTTTTCCATCCCCGTTTAGGTCTACGATAACTGGAGAGCTTCTGGACTGGTCACTTTGGGTGAAGGTCGTCCACAAAACATTCCCGTGTGAATCAAACGCACGCCAGTAACCCGGACCCGGACCGTCAAGCTCGTCACTCCCAGTGACAATCTCAAGATCTTCGGCTGGCGCGTTTGGCTGCTTAGTTTCAAGACCGGGCAGGTCTTCAATCGCGGCTGAACAACCAAACGTCATCCTATTTGGTGACATCCATTCAAACTCATGACTCCATTGCTCCACAAGTATACTCTCTTCGCCAAGACCAACAGGAGTAGGCTGAACTCGCGAAGTAAATATCAACATGGTTAACGAAACCAACAACAGGATTGGTATAGGGGTTCTCATCTCTTCCTTCTCCCCTAAATTCTATGAGAATTTCGTACAATTAACACTTGTGGAACGCTCTTCTATTGCCATTAGGATGAGACATCTTCCACGCGCTTTCACTGTAAAGCTTGTATAGTCGAATGGCAAAAGGGTCGGATTCAAAGCAGCAATCAGGTTATAGACAACGATGGGCAGGTGCCTAGTGTGGGATTCTAGAAAAGAAAGTATACTGCAGATCGCGAGCGCTAAGGTTTGACGTTACCTATACAATGTCAAAGTGAATGTTGATGCAAGGTGAAAGGAGCCCAAATCTCAGTCTATTGTAACTGTCTAGATAGTACTGGGAAAAATATTAAGTTAACAAATTAGCTTCTCAGTGCTCAGCACCCCAGATTGACTTTTCTGTTGAGTCTATCTTCTTTGTTTTAGGCTTGCTCATTCTTCTTCTCCTCAATCAGTTTGAAAGCGCCTGGAACGAACTCTAGGAATTCTTCTTTCTTCTCGTAACAAGACTTTTCAAGGGCCTCTATTAAGGCGTTGATCGTGACACGATAAGGCTTCAGGACCTCTTTGAGTTTGAATTCTAAGATTTCATGGAAGAGTGTCTGCCAGGCTTCCTCTTCTTTCTCATCGAAAAGGAACAGGGTTCTAGAGGATAGTTCTATCTGGCCGTGCTTGTCACGGGTCCGGTCTGGAGTCCAGCCTACTGTCAGCGGTATTCCTAGCCGGTCGACGCAAGTTTGCATTCTTGTTTCAGCCTTTGACTTCAAGGTCTATCTCCAACCTCGCTTTTGAAGCACACTGAGTTGGCCTGAAAGTGGGATGTGGGGACAACCAAAGGACAGAAGCTGACGCTCTTTCCATCCCCATTTTTGTCCAAACGCAACGGCGAGCGATCCCTTTCCTCGGCCACTTCACACATCTCCTTTCTGAGGCTTTTCAGAAGTCCTTTTCTTCAGCCGTTGGAGCTCTCCTCTCACAAGAAAATCGACGAAGAAACAGAGCGCTCCAGTCAGCGCTAAAACGGCCTCTTCGTTCATGTGGCTGACGGCTCCCGAACTGGCTTGTTCTGAAGTCCGAGTTTTCGCCTACAGACTGGGCCGTGACCGGCTGCAAGGCTGACCGGATTAGTCATAGGTAGACCGCAACGCCTGCACCTAGCCTTGTAAGGTTTAGCGAGTTCCTTGTTGATGAGTCGCCAAGTCATGATGCGACGTCTAGGTGATAGGTTCGCGAGCTTTGCTAAGTGGTATTGCGCAAGGAGCCGTATGGCCTGGGAATATTCTTCTTGTGAGTATTTGCTTGGCCAAGAGATCATGTATTCTGCGATGTTGATGAGATGTTCCTTTGTTGCATAGCCGAATTGTTGTTCATCTTCTCTTACCTTGGCTATCAGAGTCGACAAATGAATCGATAGATAGGAAGTTTCATTCATTCTTGTTCAACCTCTCAACCATGCCTACCATGTCCTCGCCAGCGAAATCTCTTTATCATTTATCTTGCGTATGGCCTTGTCATCTAGTCTGCCAGCGTGGTATTCGTCACATAGAAACTTGGCCTCTTCAATTAGACGTGCCAGTTCTGCTTGATCGCCTTTAGGTAAAGACTTGAACGACTTCAGAAAGTCAGAATTATCATCAGCCATGCCTATCTCACGTACTCCTGAGTCTCATGGTAAGCTGAAATGTGAATTCTCAAATCTACATCATTAGCGAAAAACGCTTTCTTACCTAGACCCTGGCAGTGAGGGCAGGGTATACCTAAGTTCGTTTGTTGTTCAGTAGAAATATTCAAGTTTGCTTTAGAATCGGATTTTAAAGTATCTTCTGCCTGTATTTCGGTTTTCTGTGTTGCTTCTGCCTTAACCGGATATTCTAAAAATGCTGTTGTTTTTACAGAAATATTTTCTTGTTTATGACCATTCATTACGAGGCCGCTTAACTCTTCGATGGTTAGCTCTGATTCTCCCCATGTTCCGGGTTTAGCCGGATTATTTTTGTATGAAAAGAACACAGTGTTTTTAGAACATCTAGTTAGCCATGTTTTGAAGCTATTTTCCAGTTTAGCTTCTAAAGATGCTTTAGAATCGAGTTTTGAAACATTATTGAGTTTTTCTCTGTCTTCAGTTTTCAGGGGAATAAACACGTTTGTTCTTATGTCCGTGTCATCCTTTCTGATGTTCACATATCCTATTTGGTCCAGCCTTGTCAGCATGTTCCGAATACTGGCTTCACTGAGTTTCTTGCGGTACTTGCTGTTATAGGCTTCAGTCAGATTCTTCAAGTACCACAAATCCTTAGTTTTTACGATTATATGGTAAAAGTCCAGTATCCGCTTGTCCGTACCTGTTCTTGTGGTTTCTAGCAGTTCCTGATAAATGTCATAGGCTTGCCTAACATCTTCAGCTACGGCAATCAAGTATCGAGTATCATGATGAATTATGTAGGGCCGCTGGAAATAATGCAACAATGTTATGGTTGCTAGGAACTGTCCGAAATGCTGGAAGTCTCTCATGTCACGGTTTATTTCGTGCGGAAAGAGGTTGTGCAAATCTGGAAAGGGAATAACAACCTTAACCTTTCCATTTTCCGTGAATTCTTTCAGTCTTTCTAGTAACTGTTGAATTACCTTGAAGCCTTTAGTTTCACCTTCAAACTCCCAGGGATATGATAGCTGTTGGTTAGTGAGCATGTTTGCTTCTATGCGTTTCAAGTCAGAATCTTCAGGTGTAACGCTGAATGATCGTGTCGCTATTTCTTCCATGTACTTTCTGTCAACAGTCAGAAAGATTGCTGCTGGCCATCCTCTAATTCTAACATTCATTGTTTTCATTGAGCCTTTTCCAGTCTTGTCAACAAACTTGTAAGGGATCTCGAGCTTGTCATGACTTAGAATAGGCTTCAGCATGTGCAAGGTTTCGTATGAGGGAGTTTCAAGAAAAACTAGGATTCTGTCGGTCACATCAACAAGTGTATAACTGTCTTGCATTTCTTCGCGGAACAACTTGACATTTTCCTGATATTGCGCCAAAGCTTCATTGAAACTTTCTTCACTATCGTAGTCACGCTTTTTCGGTTTGACCGGGCGATTGTCAATGTCGATTTCTTCACCGTTCTTATTGAGCAAAATTCCATGTTCGTGGATTAGACTTTTCTGGCTCATGCCGCCTAGATAGATAACCATGTCTTGCGGAAAGTACGCTAGAGCTTGCATTGTGTTGTAGGTTTTTCCGATTGAAGATTCACCACGCAAAAAAAGGTTTATGGGTGAACCTGTAAACGCTGATAACCCAGCTACGTACACGCTGACTTTAGTAGCTCTGTCTCTCTTGACCTTATGTTGAATATCGTCTAAGAAAAAGGATATGAGGTTCTCGCTTCTCCAGATCCTGATAGCGTCCAACACGAAATCCTCATTCTGCTTTGCAACCATGCATTCTTCACCAGCCACTATCTCAAATCTGAAGCGTGAATCGCTGAGAATTCGCCGAACCAATCCTTCATCTGTCTGTTTTCTTTTTTAGGGCTGAATTCTTGGCAGATTTCGCTCCAAGCGATTCTACCTAAACGGCCCTTTAAACAACGGCCAACCCAAAGCGCGCAGTCGACGCAAAAGACCGGTTTTCCTCGTCTCTTCTCTTCTGTTGGCGCCGCTGGCTCGCAGTCGATGAAGACAGCTTGAAAAGTGTTATCTATGACTTCAGCCATACCTTCTATCTCCGAGGTTTTTGTGGGAAAGAGCCAGGCTGAAAAGGACAAGAGCGCGTATGAGGAAGTTTGCTGCGTGCTCAAAAACAAAAGCCTGACTCCTTCCTTTCCACGATTAACCGATTTGGCGCCGGTCAATGACGCTCTCTTCCTGTCGGTCGAACCAATACTTGAAGCCGCGATACTGGCAAAAGCCATTATGTTCCTTGAGCTTCTTTTTCAACGCCTTCCATGGCTCTGAGTTGTTGTTTGCTTTCTCAGACGTCTGCTCAAACGGGCCCTTCTCGCCTTGCTTCTGTTCCCAAAAAACCTGAGAAGGGTCCACTTTGGGTTTTCCTCCAGCCAGCTCCGCAACCGCATGCTTCAACTTGACAGCTACGGCCTCGAGGCCATTAGCAAGATCGCTTAGGGTTTCAAGGATTTTCTCATTCTCGCTCATGCAGGCTGTTCCTCCTTCTGGATCTGGACCGGCGGCTCGCGCAGCTTCAGATCGCTAATGATCACTTGGAGGCTCGCAATGACTGCTTCAGGCGACGTGCCCTCTGAGAAGATCACAAGTGCCTTTGAGTTGGGTATGGCCTTGAGTTTATCCCCGAAAATTTCGCGCAAGATCTTGGGCATGTAGATGTGCCCTTGCGAACCAGTCTTAAGATCAAACTCCACTCAAGTTCACCTTACATTTTTTTTACAAAGAAGTTATAAACGGGGTCGGTCTATTTTATTACTAATTTTGTAACAACCCAAGGCGATAAAATTGACCAAGCCTGACCTCCGCATGCCCATTCTGAGTCTTCTTCTAGCAAAGGACCAAGACATGCTTCCTATGGACATAGAATCAGAATTGCTGAAGGCTTTTGATCCTAAGGAACAGTTTTCAGCCGACGACAAAAACAATTTTCATGTTCGCCTCTTTCGGACCTTGAAAGGTCTGATGAAAGAAGAACTTCTCGACCAAAGGCCTGGAAACCGAAAAAATAGACCTTACTTCATAAAGGACAGGGAGCGAGCTCAGCTGATGTTGGATTTTGACCGGGTTGGATGGCACGTATCCCTACCTTCAAAGGAACTTATGATATCCCGAACTTTCACAGACAAGACTTACGAGGCAGTGATCCAATCCCTTTCTAGGTATCTCCTGCAAGTTATTTCAGTCAAAGCAGGTCTCAGAAAAGAAGAAGCACGCACGAAAAGCCCAGGAGTCTTTATATTTGATGCGGCCTTGCCAATACCTGAACAAGGCAAGATGGTCAACGAAAAGTTCCTGATCCTAGTGCCTGATGATATTTCAGCGGCAAAAATAAAACTTCTTTCCAATGAGAAGTACAAGGACTTTCTTCAATATCTGACATCAGCTTGGGTTCTATATTTTGAAGAGATGAAAATCAGTCATGGAAACATGGTCATACTTCACTTCCCTGACGTTCTTGTCGAGAAAGCGAGACGCCTCATAGAACGCAGCAAAGCCAGGGACCTTGCCGAGATCGTGAATGTCGCCACTCAAATATATGTTGATGCACAGGATTCATCAACCAAACCACACTTTGAGATCCGGGTCAATGGCCCCTTCACGAAGAAAGCGATAGAAACAGGCCTTCTCAAAGGAGGCAACAAAGAAACCGTACTGAAAGCCTTGGAGCATTATGAAGAGAGATGGAGAAAATACTTCATGAAGAGCGTTGAGTGAGTCCTTTATCCAGAAAGTTTGATTTAGAAACCGGATAGAATCAACGTAACCTTCTTTCATTACATTTTCAGTAATAATATGCTCTATTAGTCGGGATTGCACTCGTTTTGTACCTTGCCAATATCGGCGTCACAACATCTCTTTTGGCGGAATCTCCAGGTGAGAGTGGGGGTGGCGGCGGCTATGTTCCTGCATTCTCTGCCCATCAACCGAAGACTAGCAGAATCAACCCCAGAATCAGGAGGCCGAGGGTGATCCAAGAGATCATCGCAAAGTTGTTAGCGGCCACAGCCCCGCTGTTGGGGCGTACGGGTGACTATTTTCTAGGTCCGATCTTCATATCGGCGGAGAAATCTATCAAATAGATAGGAACGCCTTCACTGTCGAATTTGCTGGTTCTTGCGACATTTACTGGCGAACTCTTGACCTTCACTACGAAGCTTTCAGGGAGGCGATATACATTCCAGGATTCCGCAATGACTTCAATGTCCAAGTCATTTTTCACGATTGAAGATGCTATCTCTTGAATGGTGTAGTTTCCGCTGGTTGGTGGGCCAAACAAGTTAGGCGGTACTTGAACACCCGTGACATTTGTGGGCTGGAGTCTCACTGCAATACCAACTTTATCCTTTGATCCTTTGATTCTCTGAACCTTCTGTATCCACCCTTTTTCAGCAAAGATGTTTATGAGTACGAATTTGGTTTTGAGGATACTTTTGTCTTCGAGTCGGTACTTGTTCCATGGCTCTTTTTCAACCTCGAAATCAACATATTCGAAATCCGTCATCGGTTTTCTGGCAAGGGCTGACTTGTCTTGTATCTCCATATCACTTCACCTTGATGGGTATCTTGAGCAGTTCATTACATGGTTCTGATGTGCTCGTTGTCACAAGCACCCTCTCTTGAGGGTTCTTTCGTGGGGTGGGGTGAAAAGTCGCAGATGAGGACTTAATAATCTTAGGTTTTTCGTCAATTAGACTAGTAAGTTGCGAACTGGTTGAAACAACACCCTCGAATATTTCACTTTCGACCAGCATCCTGTAACGTGTTACTGTAAACCTTGACTCCTCAGGGTATTTCGCGGGTAGCCTCACAGGAAGAATTGACTCAACAGTGATTAGTACGAAATCTCCAATTGTAGAAAGGCCAATTTCCGAATTGTCGAGTTCATAAAAGCTTGAAAGCTTTTCAGGCATTTCAAGGATTATGTTTCCTCCGATCTTCTCAATCGGGACTTTCTGTTTGGCGAATGCTTTTTCATTCCATTCATGAGCTTCTTGACGTGCAATGCCAATGGTCGACCTTGATAGAGAGTAGACTACGGCATTCTCTTTCCAAAGGTCATAGTCAACCATTTCTCTAGGTATTTCAATGAGATTTCGCTGTTTTCGGGCAAAATCTGCTGGATAGACCATTTTGACCAGCATACTTCTTTTCAAGCAATGCTTCACCTTTGCCCTTCCTTCTGAGACTAGACGATTTACGCTTCCATCAATTTTTCCGTTTGACCACTTCAGATTCTTCGCTATCTCTGAAACCGTTATCCCAGGTTTCTTGTTGATCTCACCTAGGATTGCAGCATCAGTCATCTCTCCTTTCTGCCGCATAGTAATGGGAGCACCGTACAATCGACTTTCTTTCATGATTTTCCCCTCTGTAATAGAATTATGTTGGCGCTAATAAGCGTTTAGAACCTTCCAGACGGTTCTCAAGTCAGTATTTCGTGTTCACAGGGCGGGATATACATGACAAGTGGGTCCTGCAACCCTGAATGGAATGTTATATAACGAAGCTCCAATAATCCGTAGATCATGACAAAGCAGGTGGAGATTGGCCGTACAGCTTACGAATGGCTTTCCAGCCACCGCTTTGTTTCCGAAGAAACTATAATAGGCATAGTGATCAATGCTCCGAGGCCAGAACGCAAGTACTTGGATAATAGCAGGTTCAAGATAACTTTCACAAAAAGAAAAAACAGCAAATTCGTGAATATCACGATGTGGATACACGAAAGAAGCACAACATACTTTGTCTACAAGATGCATTCACAGAGGATCTGAAACGAAAGTTTCAGGCAGGCCTATTGGGTTTGCTATGGTGTGTTGAAGTCATCTGTCCAAACAAATGAATGAACGAACATCTTTCATAGATCCATGAGATCAAGGTTTTTGTGGAAAAAGGAGGGGATAGAGGTGGCTCTGGAATAATCGTAGCGTGCGCTAGTGCCTCAGTCGGTTTTGGTATCGGTTTCGTAGTCAACATCAGGCTCGCTTGTACATGCAACGTGAGCGTGCTTCTCATGCCATTCGCTGCCGTCCACTAGGTGTAGTTTGTTTTCTGCGAACTCTGCCAGTTCTCTATGCAGATATCCGGCCTCCTGATAGATGATTCTCATGCAGAGTTCCTCAACGTTCTCCTTGCTACCGAAGAAAGCCAGATAGTCCTTCAAGAACTGAACCTAGGGGCTGAACAGTGAAATTCTGAAGTCTATCATTTCGCCTCCAACCTCTTGTTTCATTCCTGGATGGTTACGACGATTGAGCTCTCTAGCGTTAATCAAAGTGAGCCTTTCGTTTCCGGGGCCGGAGACAACTTCGATGAAGTCGTTTGCTTCAAGCCAAGCTCTCAGAATAGCGTGCTGTTCAGGTGTAATGGGCACTTCTAGCGTTGGCTCTTTTCTGGACGTCTGTTCTTCTGTTTCAGTGCTTTGAGCTTTTTCCATGTTTCTCTTTTCTCGCGCGCTTTGACGGAAGAGCCTGACGTTCGTATGCCTTCTTACTCTGAACTTCTGAAGGTCTTAGAAGAACATGAATTCAAAAAGAACGGATAGATTATGGCAAAAACAGGAAGTGTGACTATGGAACGGAAAATCAAGCTTCATGTTCTCTTCTTGTTTTTCAGTGAATTGCCTAGATCTGTCGCGTCTCATTCTTGAAGTGTTGCCCAGTGACAATTTGCTATGCCTTTTTGGCAGTGAAAGGATGCACAAACCATGTTTCAAGCTTACGTTTGGGCTATGGTAAAAGTCCATCGTATTCACAATGTACCGTTTATGTGCCTGTCGATGTAGACCATCAGAGCCTTGTTTGCTTACTGGTTGATGTTGGTGTTATCAATGATTGAACAGTCTACACATACTATCGATGAAAACCATGTGCAAACGCAAGAGAAAAGGGTGAAAATTGGCAGTTTCAAGTGCTCTAGCAGGTACTCGTTTATCCTCAAGATTTCAACCTTCACAGCCTTCTATTCAGTATATATGTAATATCAAAGAGGGCGGTTTGTCCATGCTTCCGACGGCGCGCGCGCTAATAGGTAAAATGAGATAGCTTCATTTCAATCCTCTTCTACCTGGCTGCTTCAAGCAGATACTTGTCATGGTTCAAGCTTTGCACAAGCTTCCAGCCGTCATGAAGTCTCTGAATGAGTTCCTCTTCAGTTTTGGCCACGAGGTATTTTCCGTTTCCGTCATGGGCTCTCTTCGGCTTGTCTTCCGGCTCCTCTTTGAACCTTCTAAACTCGGTGATAGCCTCATCCACGTCTTTCGAGCGTGCCAGGACCTCTTCCAAACGCTTCAGCTCCGACTCTTCATAGCCTTGCAGCCTAGCGAAGTCCACAAGCATCCTGGACCTCAGCTTCTTCTCTTCAGCCGGGGTTCCGTAGATTGTCAGGTGCGGAATGGCCTTTCGATACTCAGCCAAGTGCCGGGGCTCTTCAGCCTTGAAGTAGCTCTCATCTAGGTAGCCGCCCTTGTGGCCCATCCATCTTTCTCTATAGGACACGTCGACGTCGACACAGTTGGACCGGAAGTATTTTCGCAAAGTGTGAATGTGTAGGAAGAACCATCGCTTAGACTTCTTGGCAAGCCCAGCTCTTCTAAGCAGCCGAGCCCACACCTTCTCGTAGTCTTCCACGGTCTCTCGCCGGCCCTTGTGATATGCGTCCCCTATCAAGGGAGATCCGAGACCGAGCTTTTCACCAGCTGCTTCTCGCTCCTTGAGGTATTGCTGCAGGGCAGCCTTCGCCTCAGGCGTTATGAAGGTGCAGAAGAGCTTTCCTCCAGCCCCGCTTCTCTTAGTTGAGAACTTGCGACCTAGCTTTCTCTTGACGGTTATCCTGGCCACGTCAGGATAGTTGAAGTCGACGTCTCCAACATTCACACTTAGCACGGTTCCGATTCTCAAGCCACTGCTAGTGTCAACGTAGATCACCGCCCGGTCTCTGGCACTGGCCGCGTGATTGAGAAGAAGCTTCAGCTCTTCCTTAGTCGGAGATCTGTCCTCCTCCCTAGTTTCTGTGCTTGTAGGTAATTCAATCTTGTTCCAATCGACTCTCACACCGTTCAGCTCAAACCATTTCCTTATTCCGAATACGAAGTTTCTGACAGTGCCATGAGCGTAGCCGAGACCCTTCGGCTTCTCATCAAGAGCGTAGTCTATGAAAGTGTCTGCTTTGACTTCAGCGTTCACTTCTCCGTTCAGAAGCATCTGCAACGCGGTCTCCGGGTCCTGCAGGCCCAGGAAAGAAACGAACTTTCTGACAGCCTTGACATAGCATTCAACTGTGCCCGGGCTGCCCATGCGCCTCGTTCCGGCGATCGCCTCGTTCACCTTGGCTATGCTCGGATACTGTTTAACCCATTCTCTAGCGTACTTCCGCATGAGATACCACGATTAACCTGAATGTTTCTCCGTCTATATAAAGTATCTCATCCGTTGCCGTCCGTGTAACTCTGAGATTTCATCCAGATGTCAAACTAATGCCTTCTCATCATCCGGCAAATAAAACAGAAACGAACCCGAAATAAAAAGGTTAGCGCCTATCGAAAACCACAGTGTTCAACCTCTCGCAATCAACGAGTGAGCAAGATGGTATGCATACATATCCTCCACATCATGAGGAAAAATGTGAATTCAGAATCCACATTTCCGCTGATAGTGGAGATTTCTCCCGCGCAATCCCCTCTTTTTCTAATTCTCTAGTTGAAACTTCAAGGCTTTTCATTGAAGGCAAAGGCGCCTCAACACTCAGCACACCTATTCTAGCCTCAGGAAGAACCTGAATGAATACCTTGAATCAAAGCAACTGAACCTAGCAAATCTTCAGCCTATCCATGTGGAAAGAATTCATTTATCAACAGAAAGCAATGAACAGCAAGGCCACGTACAAGCGGTTTCTGGCCGCGTTGTTCTGGTTCATAACACTCAACAGAAAAATCTCGCTAGGGAGTCATGACTCCTATTGGCTTTTCTACTTTTCCTACTTTTCCTACTTTTTCTACTTTTTCGACTGCAACCTATTAATTAATAGGAGACTAAAGGAGGGAGATTTGAAGTCTGATTGTTTTTGACCATGTTCGTTTAACTATACGGTCTATATAGTCAAACAGGGAGTCCATGCTGAGATAGTCCACGATGTCTCCTGCACAATCCCTTTTTTCTTCTTGAAATGAGAAATAATTCCTCAATTTATTATTTCACCCCTCCCCCCCTGCATTGTATGTATCCTATTTAGAGAGGCAAACCAGCATGCTTCAAAGGAACGGAAATAATATCTAACTATTATTTCAAAGCGTCACATTTTTGGCCACAAGGGCGGCGGAAGGCTGGAAAATATTACAACATCTTTTCCGCATACTAACTAGGAAGAATGGTTCTGTCTGTTTTCTGCCTCCTTTAAGCCGGTCATGATGTTGCTTTCTGGTTATCCCCATAAGCAGAAAGTTAACCCTCCGCAGAATCTGCGCAGGGTGAGAATATTCCAAGAATGGATGTCGGAATATCGCAGAGACATGCTCTGGATCTGCGACATGGTCAAGACCTGGCCTTTTTGCACCAAAAAGCCTACCCTAAACAGTGAAAAATGCCCCTTCTCGAACATGAGGCTCAGCGCAGCCCTCTTCTTTGAATCGCTCTTGTGCAAAGCCTTTTTATCCTGAGACCTCGAGAACAGAGAGCCGTCGATAGACCGAAATGATAGAGAGGAAGGGTTCTGCTAGCCAAGACCTGATCTGGCAGAGGGCCCTTCTTATTCTGTCATGAAGACTGGGGCAACTTATGATACTTGCCAGATCATAATTCGAACGTAGTTCCACATTCCATCCTTTTCGCCTCGATAGACAATGATGCTCGTATGCGTTAACTCCTGCCATTTAGCTCCCACCGCGTTCCCAATCTGAGTCACATCGCCGCCATAATCTATTTGATGAGGCCGCCCAGATGTCGAATTCTTCCCCATCATATACACAAGAGCTGAATCAGGGTCTTCTAAAGTCCTGTTGAAATTGAACGTATTATAGCCTTGGTTGCACCGAACCCAGCCACTATCCCACCAGGGCTCGTTGACAAAACCGTTCCGCACGAATTGACTCTTATTCATAGGATAACCTGTACTGCCCCAGTGTATCGCTATCGCAACTATATCCCGAATGTCAATCACTCCGTCATCATTCACATCAACCAGTGGATCGTATTTTTGAGGCGCAAGTTGACCTTGACTGTTAATGAGGAAAAATGAGCCCAGAATAGTAACGAGTAAAGCAATGTTAAGCAATGCTAGAACAGAATCTTTCATAATATTTCACCTCCCCTTTCCTCTATCTCCATCTTAAGAACTGACTTGAAGTGAAATTAAAGGTTTTGTGAACAAGCTCTCAACGGTTTCTCTGCACTGTTTGCTCAGAGAGGAGAACCCTTAATGTTAACATCTTGCACACCTAGTGATATGAAACAGCGCGCGCGCCAGTCAAGCTTTGCAGAAACCTAGAGCCCACCACTAGGACTAGGCAGAACTCATAGAATATGACCATGAAGCTATCTCATTTTACCTATTATTGTGATAATAGGTAAATTACCATAGTGCCGCTGTCGGAAGCATGGACAAACTGCCCTCTTTGATATTACATATATACTGAATAGAAGGCTGTGAAGGTTGAAATCTTGAGGATAAGCGAGTACCTGTTAGAGCACTTGAAACTGCCAATTTTCCCAAATTTATCAGCCTGAGAACGCCTCTTTTGAATATTTCCCTCAGCACTTTCCATACACAACCATCCCACAACCGATAGACCATACGACAACACAAGACAAACAAGATACTCCATGACCCACGTCAGCAACACTCAACAGAACTCCTCGTGAAAACCATGGACCTTTACCATGCCCCACGAAGAGACACAAAACAAGATTTGAACAATGTTTTGGAGCCGAAAAATCGCTCAAAAACTGCATCCCTCCCCTCTTTTCAGAGTCTTTGAGCATGATTTTCAGCAATAGGAGATGCAGACTGTTCAATCATTGATAACCACCAACATCAACCAGTAAGCAAACAAGCCTCTGATGGTCTACATCAGTAGGCATACAAATGTTACATCGTGAAAAGCATGGACTTTCACCATAGCAGCCATAAGCACTTAAAACATGGTTTGTGCATCCTTTCACTGCCAAAAAGGCATAGTAAATTGTCACTCTGTAACACTTCAAGAATCAAGCGTGACAGATCTAGATGAAACTCTTCAAAGAACATGGAACCCGTCTTCAGTCCAAATGAATAAATGAATGTTTTCCACAGATCAGCGGTTCAAGGTTTTCGTGGAAAAAAGAGGGAGTTGAAACTTGTTTCTAGCAGTCAGGGTCGAATATTCCAGTACCGAATCTCTTGAAGATGGGCTGCAGGTCATACTTGTTAGCAAGTGCTAGGGGTGAAGGTACAAACGTATCTTGGGTTTCTATGTCAGCGCAGATCGAATGAACTATGCCTCTCTGGAGATAATCCTCGATTTTTTCTTCAAGCAAGGTTTCATGTTCTCTGAGAAACTTCATTATGGCCTTGGGAATTTTGATAATGACTTCCTCGCATTCAATCTTCTGTTCTGTCTTGGCTGCCATGTTCAACCCTTCCTTTTCTCAAGGACTTCCCAATTTCCGAACAGAATGCCCTCTAAGAGTTGATCCAAATATTCTTGCAGTGTTAGCTTTTTGTCTGTTGCTGCTTTGTTCAGTTCGTCGTAGAGAGAGTTTGGAATCCAAAACTTATGTGCCATTTTCCTCATTTCTCCTTTCTTGTTTTGAGCGCGGTATCCTCTTATCATAGAAACACATATAAATAATTTGCTATAATATAAGCCATGATAAAGTACAAAAGGAGTGATGAGAACATATGGTTGAGGCAAAAGAGTTGGTTCGAGTCCCGATAAGCGTGACGCTTCCAAAAGAATGTGTAGAGTGGCTAGACAAGAGAGTTGAAAGCCGGGTTTGTGCTAACCGATCTCACGCTTTGGAAGTGTTGATTTTAGAGGCCATGAAAAACGAAAAGAAGGAATAGAAATGGCTGACGAAATGGCTGATCGCAATGAAGGATTGAGACTTGTTACTAAATTTATGACCGGATTATTTGAGGAATCTCAAAAAGGCTACGAGCCGATTATTGTTCGGCACATTCCAACTTCATTGACCAAGGAATTTGAAGAGAAAGTGGTCAAGCCATGTTACTCTCATCTTGGCGAACCCCTCGGCGCCAGTTGGACCAGAACAATTGAAGACCTAATGCTCAAGGCTATCGAGATGCAAAAGAAACAGAAAGAAGAAAAGAAGAAATAGGCTTGAGCATGGAAAAGAGAACTTATCCTCTTCAAACACAACCGACCCTACAGCTCCGCCGATCCGACTTCCTCAGACTCCACGATTACACCCTGCAACACGGACCCCTACGCGATTTCTGTCTGATCCGCGTGCCCATGAAGTCCGGCCTGAGGCCCGGCGAAATCCAGAAACTCCGTTGGGAAAGCGTTGACTTTGACAGTCTGACGTTACACGTATATGACAGCAAGAAATGCAAAGTTTTCCCTGTGCCCATGGATGTCCTGACAGCTGACTATCTCCGTCAGCTCCAGGGCGATCATCATGAGGGTTGGGTCATAGATCGAAATCCGAAAAGTTGCGGATGGCGCCACCTCAAAACCTGTCTAAGCCTAGAGAATCTTGAGCACATCCTGAAGAAGTGGGCTAGGCTGGCCGGCTGCGAGTCTTGGCAGAGAATGCGGGTGTATGACTTGCGGCATTTCTTCGCTGCAAACTGGGCCTATCCTCCAGACGGCAAACGTCCAGGGAATCTTCACGCACTCAGCAAAATCCTGAGACACAGCACTCTTCTCAATACTCAAGTCTATTTGACTCGATTGGTTTTCTACGAGGATATTCAGACTGAGTATGATCGTCTGCAGAGAGGACCATTCATCAATAACGAGACACCCTCCTGCGGAAACCTTTTGTTCGACAAGTTTTGCAGGTTGTGCGAACATCAATCCACCTGCAGGTTCATCAGCGAATTCATGAACTCCGAGTGGGCTAACGGTTGCAGGTTCTACAGTCCAAAGGCTGAGGCGCGATTGCTACAGGAAGCGACATAGTGAAGACGTTGAACAAATTCCGAAGTTTAGATTGGAGGACACTGCGCGTTTACGCCTACCACAAATATTGTATGGAAAGAATCCGAAGAAACCCAAAAATGGCGAAAAAACTCGTTCCTCCACTCCTCAATGTCACAATAGAACCTACAAATGCCTGCAACTTAAATTGTGAATTTTGTTCAAACACAAACCCCAAGCTCTTCAGAAGACGGAAAATAGGTTACATATCTCTAGACTTCTATAGAAGCCTAGTCAAACAATTAGATCAATTCAAATATAAAATAGGTCTTGGCCTGAGTTTTGGAGGTGAGCCTCTACTTCATCCAGATTTTATTCCTATGCTGGAAATGGTCTTAGGGAAGGGATACAGAATCGGTCTGAACACTAATGCCGTTCTTTTAAATCGGGAAGTTTCAGACGCTTTGGTGAAAGCCAAGGTGAACTCTGTCACAATAGGTCTCGGTGGAATAGGAAAGAAACATGATGAAGTACGGAAAGGAAGCCATTTTGAGGAAGTAGTTTCAAACATAAAATATCTGATAAAAAAGAGAGGGAGTTCAAAATATCCATTGATACACTGTACCTTAACCATTTCTGATCATACAGATGAGGAGATCTCTGATTTCAAAAAGTTTTGGTCCGGAAAGGTCGATAATGTTGTTGTCGGACCTTGCACTCTCGAAGACTTGAGCGGAGTTAGGTTTGAGGAGAGATTCGAGATGGATGTCAACTTTACAAGCAACAGATTAGGTTTCTGTGCAGAACCATTCAATTACATGGCGATCTTACATGATGGAAACGTAACTATCTGTTGCAGTGACCTTCAAGGCATCAACTCCTTACCATTCAACCTTAAAAAGGATTCAATAATTAAAATCTGGAAAAGCGAGACATATAAAGATTTGAGATTCAGAATTGCCAATCGGAATCCGATAGGGCTTTGCAAAGGCTGTACGGTTTGGATGAGCCGAAAGTTGCCAACGGAGGCTACACGAACAGCGTGTTGAAGGGTTGTGGATAAGCTGTTGCAAATCTACAAAGAGGTGTTGCATTGAAAGTTTTGTTTTTGCATGATTGTGCCGGCGTGAGCTTGGTTTTGCGTGATGAACTCAGAAAGCTTGGTCATGAAGCGGATCTATTCTTTTTTGCTGAGCAACCAGATCTATACTTAAAATATGGTGGAGCTTGGACTCCGAAGCAGGGTAGCGCGTTAGCATTGTTTGTCTTTCGTAAGATTCTTGAGGATTACGATGTCATACACACTTACAGCACACGCTTTCCACGTCATCCTTTACCATACGACTTTCTTCTCGCAAAACTGGCGCGCAAGAAAGTTGCGGTTCATTTTCACGGTGACGATCTACGATTGTTTCCATGCCGGAGCCAAAGACTTCTTTTCAAAAACAAGGTCTTGTTGGTTTCCACGCCGGACTTGATTGGGTGGTGTCCTAAAGCTGAGTGGTTGCCTAACCCAGTCTATCCAGAGCTGTTTCATCCATCTAACAATGAAAGCCATGACGAACTTCGCATATTACATTCATCAACCGTTCCGAAAATCAAAGGTACAGAATACCTGGTCAAGGCTGTGGCAAACTTGAGAAAGAAAGGCTACGATATTGACCTGAAAATTGTTGGGAAATGCGGTTCTCTCGTTAGCCATGAGGAAATGCCAAAGTTGTTCGGTTGGTGTGACATAGTGGTGAATGAGCTTTTGCGTCCAATACACAGCTTGATAGGAATAGAAGCAATGTACTGCAACAAGCCAGTCATGTCAAATCTTAACCTTGCCACGTGGCACCGACTAGGCCTTGAGCCTCCACCCATCATAAACGTTTCAGCAGCAACAATTCAGAAAGACCTGGAGTTCTGGTTTCATTACCCAGACGAATTGCACGACAGCACTAACATGGGTAGAAAGTGGGCGACTAGGCATCATGATCCTGAACGTGTCGTAACTAAACTGTTGGAGATCTACGAAAATGCTTGAACTTCCTCTTACCTTGGATGTAGGTTGCGGATCAATCGCGCGATTGCTACAGGAAACAAAAAAGCGCATCTCCTCATTCTCTTCAACCGGTCAACGAGCTCTGAATGGTTGGTCGTTCATTCATTCATTTGATTGGACTCTTCCACCACACCATAGACGGACAGGATGGGATTTGAACTCGGCAGCTGCTCAGAACTCGATTTCTGAAAGCATTCTTCAATGTGTTCGTATTTATCTAACCCACATCAGCACACTAGAGGCGCGACCTGAATGGATGACAATATGATGAGCAATGCCTTACACCAGCTCAACTCAATCAGAACTTGGTTGTTCAAACTTGACAGGACTGGGCGCATCGTTCTTTCAATAACCATCTTCTATTGGCTCTCTTTTGCTCTCGATCTTTCTATAACTCTAATAGGTACGGCTCTTCGATCTTATATTCGTGAGGGAAATCCCCTCGGCTTCTTCCCCGGCCTCATCATGTTCTTTATCATAACTCCGTTCAACATCCTGCTTCTTCACTTTGCGGAGCTCAGAACTTCAAGAATTCTGATTTTCCTCATAGAGTTTCTGACTTTTTCTGTTGCCTTGATGCACTTGGATGCTGCAATAGACAACTTTCAATTGATAGCCAGGCTTTTGTCTTAATAGACCTGCCTGAGTTTGCAGACTCTTGAGCACGTGGCGTGTGGATCGATAGAAGCCCGATAAAACAACAAATGCCAGAAGCGTCATAAGACATCCTAAAATAAGCAAGATCGGCAAGAAGGGATCGAGATCCCACAATAGCGATAGCATGATGAACAGAAGGGAAACACAGATTTTGACAGCCCAGAAGACTTTTAAGTTTCTGAGTAAAAGCCTGCCCACGGGATTCAACTCTATAATGTCATACACTGTACCATCCTTAAATTGCCATGTCTTTCCGGCGTATTTTGCGGTCTGATACGCATCAATCAGGTTCAGAATACCGAACCCTAAACAGAGCAAAAAGGCTAACATACCCACTCACGCTCATAATCATGACTGAGAACCCTTTCTTTTCTTCTGCCCAAACACGGCTCCCAGAATGAGAAGAAATATTGCGGCCAGAGAAACGTAGATGACAAGCGTGGGTATCGGCGTTTCAGGACGAGCAACAGTGAAAGCAAGAGTAGACCGGATTGTCTTCGTGTATTCCGCTTTCGTTCCAAACGTCACCAGGCAGGGCACCAGGTAAGTGTCGGCAGTCATGTTCAAGGGCACAGTCAACGTCAACGGCACAAGCACGGAGCCCTTCTCCATCGTAGCATTCAACTTCAAGGCTAAGGGCAAGCCTTCAATCTGAATCTGCCACGCATCATAAGGCCGGTCGAACACTATCTGAGTGAGATAAATCGTGGTTTCACCGGTCCACGTCACATTCAAGGTGCCTGGAACTGTCTGGCCTAAGAAAACGTTTTCAGGCACCTCGTAACGCACGCTCACGTAGAGCGTGGGTGTTGGCGGATAATAGATAGGTCCGGGACCCGGTCCGGGGCCTGGTCCGGGTCCGGTGGCTCCCCATTTCAGCCACACCGTTTTATCGCTTGCAAACACGTAGTAGCCGATGAAAGTGCCTGACACGTAGCTCGTGGTTGTGAAGCCGCTTGTTTCGGATGGGCTTGACCGACTGCCACAATAAACGTTCAACTCGCCTATATCAGAGCTAGACCCGGTGAAGGTCATACTCAAGGTTTGGCTCACAAAGGTCAGGTCGGTCATGATTTTGTCTGAGCTTTCAACATAAGTGTCTCCCCAGTTCTGATAGCCTATGCTCATGTTTCTCTGTCCGTTATGGTCAAGCTGAAGATAGCTGATGTAGTTGAGGCTCAAGTCGAATGTGCAATTTAAGACGTATGTTGGTCGGGGACCTGTGACTATGAGCAGATAATTGGCTGACGACGCGGAGAAATCTACCGCTAACACGTAGCTGCTGTAGACCGATGAGGTTATCGTTGCATTGCTTGCAGCGTAGTACGTGGTTCCAGTGTAGACCCAGGGATAGCAGAGACAGTTCATGTCTACTATCGTGTCCGTAGTCATGGTAAACGAGAAAGTGGCATTAACAGTCAAGCCCAGCCAAGTCCCGTACGCTTGAATGTTGCCCTCCGTTATGTACGTCCAGTTTGCCCAACCACCCGACACGGTTTGAGAGTACCAAGTTGTTGAACCTCCGACAATGACGGATCCAGAGCTTTCACCGGGACCTGGAGAGCCCGTGTAAGTGCCATTCGTCATGTAGACGATTACCGTGTCGGAAATCACGTTTGAGTCAGTGTCAAGGGTTCTGAACGCCAGGTTTGCGTAGAACGTGGAAGTCTGGGCTCCTGCGAGGTCGTTGATGACTGTTATGTTTGGCGCGTTATTGTAGACCAGTTCGACTTGATAACAGTAAGTGCCGAGACTGGTCTGAGTAGTGGTCAATTCCCATCTCGTTAAACTTGCATTGTATACGGCTAGAGAGCCGTTCACTATCACGTAGCCATCAGTGATGATGGTGTCGTCATACTCGTATTTGACTACAAAGTAGGCCGTCACAAGGTCTCCAACATGCAAAAAGTTTGAACTCACTCCGCCTGACTCGATCTTCACACGATTCCAAGTAACATCATGGGCGTCGTTCACGCCGATGGTCGTGATGTTGTAGACGCCGCCAGCTATCGAAGCAACGGTGTAGCCGTGCCTTTGTGGTGTCGTGTGATTGTAAGTGGTATAGTTGAGGGTGAACACTCCGTCGTAGGGCGTGGAATCAAAACCATAGGTTCCAGAGACAATGATAGAGGCGTTTACATTGACATCCACTTCATTGTCAGCAACCGCCAGATTTGCAATGATGTAGTCCCAAATCACGTAGTCTTCGTCATTGGTGCCAATGGATGTGATCGGTGCTCGAGACCCGCCGGAGACTGAGGCAACCGTGTAGCCGCGTCTGCCCAGAGTTGCTTGCGAGTAGGTTGTATCGTTCATGGTGAAGGAGCCGGTGAATGCGGAGCTGTCCCAAACATAGGTTCCGACTACTGTTATCGTAGCATTCGTTCCGACATCTATCCTGTTGTCTGCTACGGTGATGTTTATTGAAATCTGGTCAACCAAAAGCCAGACCGTTCCGTTCTGCACAGTGCTCTCATCAGTGATGGCATAGACTGTGTACGAACTGTTTCCCAGACTTGGTTCCGAATTGAAGGAGACACTGAAATAGCCCGACGCATTTACGGCTGAGCTGCCCTTTACTGTGGAAGCAAGCGCCACATATCCAGTTATTCCTGTTTGGTCCTCTGGAATCGTTGAAGTACCCTGATAGTAGAGAAGCGCGGTTACAGTCACGCTGCTAGAAGGATTAGCGTAGTTGCTGTTTATGCTAGCAGACTGCACGATCAAGTCATCCTCAAAAGTGAAGAGCCCATCGCCTGTCGCTGTTCCATTGGCATCCGAATTGTCAAATACTGTGGCGTTCACGCTGATACTACCTTCTGTGAAGTTCCAATAGGCTTCAAGCTTGAAACTAAGTCGATAAGCTGTGTTGTTGACATAGGTTCTTAGGCTTCCTCCTATGTCAAGATTCCAATAATTGTTTGGGTCAGATATTTCACTGAAAGCATTTGTGGCATTATCCCATAGAAAACTCGATGAGCCATTCACTATGGTTAACGTAGCGTTCCTCAACGTAGTGTTGCCAGCAGAGCCGGAAACAGATAGGTTTAAAAAGAAATACTGGTTCGCGTAAACAATGGCAGGAGCATAGAACTCGCCAATTGTAGGTTCGGTTCCCCAACTTCCATGAGTGGGTTCAGGACTTACAAATTTCCGCACTGCTACCCAATCTACAGCAATTACTCCCGAATATAGTGCAACACTGACATCATGAATGTCTATGTACCTATCTGCTGAAGTGGGATACTCAGTGCCAACGTTTTCTGTTGAGTCTATGAAAAGGCTATCTATGGTTCCTGTCCTTCTCACAGATCCTCTATGATACCCCTGGTCTACTGGAATTGGATAAGTACCGAGATTAGAATTAGTACCATCCCCCGAATTCCAAGTAAAGTTCGCTTCTCCATTTCCTCGTCTGTAACAATAGGTTTGGTTGACATTAGCCACTTCTCCTTTGGTTTGAGTGACACCAAACCATGTAGTCCCGTACGGGTTACTAGTACATATTCTTCCTTCAACCGCAACACCTACACTATACGTAACCGCGCTCGTCACCCATTCATGTCCTGGTTGTGGGCTTGTCACCCATAGTAGTGTTCCGTACTCCGTCGTAGACTCAACAACCGTCCCCCCGCCCCCACTGGACCATTTGGAAGCATTAAGAGAATTATCATCGAAATGGTCAAATAGTCGAAAGGCATTATCCCCGTTGCTTATTGTAGAGACCGTGCTGTTGCCATAGTAGACATAGATTGTGCTACTGGAACTTGTCAGATTGTCACTTATCTCTACCCAAAAAACTGCGCTCGTTGAGGCTGTGTACGTTTCCAACCAGTAGTCGAGAAGTGTTTGACCATCTGAGGTTGTAAAGCGTAGATCGTCAAAATCTGTTTGGCAGTGAGAATCTGTGTAAACTTTTCCCATAGAAAGGCCATTAACAGTCTCGGTTCCATCAGTTCCGCTTCCATAATAAACTTTGATGCCTATCTGATAGTTTGTTCCGGCTCCTGTCGCGCTATTGATGATGTGTGATTTCCTGTAATTCCAACCGGTGAGCCAATTGACAGCTTTGACATCAGAAATGTAGAAAGTCGAGACTAGGAAAGATGCAACTAAAAGAACCACGATGGCTAAAGAGGAATGCTTAAGCCTTGGCGTTCTGTGCATTCAGAAGCTCCTCGGTTTTCTTTTCGTGTCTGTAAATTGCGTAGCAAACTCTTAAGACTCAAGATGTAGAATGTGGCTGGAATCCGGCCTTTCCTGAACAGTTCCCTAAACATGGTTTTTTCTTTGGCCATAAATTCTCATCTAAGTTATCGGCGTGGCTTGAGCTAGACCGATACGTTCTTCAGAAACACTGCTTCCCCCAGTATAGTAAAGCCAAAGTTTGCCGTTGACAACTACAGCGTTTCCCACACCGTCATGAAGTATGCTGCTTCGATAGATCCATCCACTTTCCCAGCCCCCAGACCGTTGCAGAAGCACCCCATAATTCTCCCATGACAACCCGGGCGATGTTGCCTTGAAACAGTAGAGTAGCCTGGCACTTGTTTCGCCTGACGCCGGTAACCGTAGCCCATAGAGGTAAAAGTTTGAGCCGTATTTTACCACGTCTATGTGTCCTGTTCCCTCCTGACACACCCCCGAAACAGCAGGCGGCCTCCACTCTCCATGACTAGCCATGTTGACCGGTCTATTCTGGCCGTTATCCCATTGGAACGTGTAGTATGCTATAAACCCATCACTGCCATAGGGACTAACAGATCCTCCTATTGCGAAGAGATGAAAAACGCCGTCTTGATAATACATCGTGGGCTCTGTTCTCATGTCGCTGAACAGAATTGGAGAGTTAGGATGAGGCGAAACTCCCCAATTTCCGCAAGTCCAAACTTTCCCATCCGTACTGTAAGCAAAGGCGATGTATAATTCATGAGGACTCCACAAGCACCATGTCATGAAAAACTTGTGATACTCGGAAACGTAAAGCCAATCCACATCGGCATTATACTGTAAGCCTGCTGTGCCTCCAGGAATCACTGGGTTGCTGATTCCAGAGTCAGACCAACTGTAACCCGTTGTCGAACGGACCACGCTTGGATTCTCAACAGCATCAGGAGGATAAGGCGTGTAAACCATCCAATAATTGTAGCCATCCATAGGCGAATCGAAGTAGAGCACATCCGGATGCAGAACACTTCCCCCAGGAAGCGAAAACGGGTTGCCAGAGTACCTCGTCCATGAAAGGGGCAGAACCCCCGAAGGATTCGGGTTCGGGTTGGGGTTGGGGTTCGGCCAAGGCCAAGGTATCACAGGCAAGGAACCGTTGAAATAAAGAAAGCTTATGGGTGCTAAAACTGCTATGACAACGCCCAGAATCGCGTAGAGTTTTGTTGAGTAGTTTTTAGACGTTTTAGACGCTTTAACCACGCTTATCAACAGAAAAAATGGTTACTGAGTGTAGGCTGGTGACGGGGCAGGTGCGGGCTTCTTTGACGGTGCCACAAGTAGGATCCCGCAAATGCCAGACAAGGCCACGCCAACAAGCAAGAGTAGAGTTCTGAAGTATGGCGGAAACGAAATGGTAGGCCAAACCCAAGCACCCCCGGGCGGAGTTGGGGGAGTTCCCGCAAAGTTCAGTGTGCAGTCCAGTGTTTTTCCTACTTCAACGGTCTGTGGATCCGAAGTTTTTGTGATGGTTTGATAGGAACCCGAGACTGTGTATGAGCCAGGGGCAAGATCATTAAAAATCAGTGGGCTATTCGCATCTGTTGTTGTTGTACCGGACTTTACAGTGGAGCCGGAGACGGAAACCGTAACGGGCACCGCCACGTACTGTCCGTTGTACGAAGCGAAGATTCTGAGGGTGCCCTTTTGCTGGGGGGTTCCCCCGCTGATCGCCAAGTTAAAGTTGTCAAAACCAACGTTGCTCGTCGGGGAATTCCCATATTCCCAGAGAGACACATACAAGTTTAGAGTCTGCCCACTGGGAACAGCATAACTGGCAACTTCTGCCCCGCCAACATAGGCTTTGATGGTGTTCATTGATATTTTCATTTGCCATCGCCCCGCAACGTATGGAAGATCTCTCGTTAGTATTTGGCCCTGACCGTTGACGTAGGCTACGACAAAAACGCCATGGCTACCGCTTCCTGGCGGATCAGCCTGTATCCTAAAATTGAACCCGGCTTCCGAGGGACCTCCTATATTGTTGGTCTCGCTAATCATGAAAACGAACAGCGGGTAGAATGTAATACGCGTCACGTCAACTGAAATTTCACATGAAGAAAGCGCATAACTGTCTTTTGTGACGTATCCCTGGGGTAAACTCGGGCTTGCTCCTGCACACACAAGAACACCGCCACTCTCCTGTGGACTAACCCAACCTGAATAAGGCGGAATCATCCATTGTGTTCCCATGGAACTGTCGTCAAAATTGTCAGTGAATCCTGATGTGAGAGGTTGTAAACTGAAAAGGCCAGGTACACCTGCGATCGACAGACAAATCAGGAGTATGCCGATGAACAATCCTACCGCACACGACGCCTTGTTCATACTTGTTCACCTCTAGTACCCCTTCGCTTTCCGCCAGTACTTTCTGATTTCTGGGCCATTTTGACCCCCGCGAGGCCTTCCCGGCTTTTTATGCGGTTCTTTATGCTTCCTTCTTTTCGGCACACGTTTCCTTTAACTCCTTAGGTCAAGGGCTCTTTTCCAAGAAAAACCCTTGATTTTCAAGGAAAACTATGGAATATGCTTGTTATGAGATTTCTAGAAGCCTAGAACCATGACTGAGTACACATATCTGGAGAAAAAAACAGACGTTGCTCAGAGCCTATTCATAATCTGCTTGACTTGGGAGAAAGCTTGAGGTGCTCCCTTTAACATACTCCTGAAGGCGTCTGATTCCATTTTTGAAAGATCAGAAAAGACTTTCGCAAGGTAAGTCCAACCTTTGAGCAAGTCAGCCGGTGAATTGGACTCCAACCGTAGCAGCTTCTGATACGCTGAGGCCCACTGGACACATAAGACCTTTTGAAGTACATCAACGCTATATTGATCCTTCAAGCATTTCTGCATATCGTCAAAGACCTCGCTATTAGACTTCAACATCTGGAAAAAGAATGCGTTTAAGCACGCATTGTACTCTTTCTGAAAAATGTCTGCTGCATAGTCTTCTATGTAATGCCCGGGGGTAGGATTTACCGCTCTCAGGGCTCTATATATTCTCTCACCGTGTCTCTCTTCGATCATGGAGAGCAACCTGACATATCTGTTGTTTTCACGCGCTTTCTTGACAATTCTCTGAAGATTGGCATTGCAGGATTCCATTATAGGCTTCAAATGGACCTCTAACAAAGCGTTTAGCCTCTCAATCTCACCACGCATCGATGCGGGCATCCACTCTTCCAATGAACCGAAAGGTATGGTCTGAACAGCTACAGGGATTTCAGCAAAGTTCCGAAGCCTGACAGATGCAGCTTGCTTCTCCTCGAACAGATCTACATTAAGGCAGTACAGCACACCATGAAAAGTGAGACCAAAATAAACCTTCTTTCTTCCCATCACGTAAGTGCTTTCATGTGTGTCTTCTTGTGGCTGTTCCCTCTTAATTTCTATCAGGCCAAGCGAGATCAGATGGTCCCGCGCTTCGTAGACCGTCTTGTTGCTCGCTATTTTTTTCTTCTTAAAGAGATCGTAGCCACATGCAGGTCCTTCTAATGCCAAGACCGTCAGGATCTGTTTTTGCTTCTCAGTTATGTCTTGTTTCGTGTTTTTGGAACCCATCTAAAGCCCTCTGATATGTGTAATGTTTTCTTATTCTGCTACATATGTAGACTGATTTCATACATGGAATTCTCTTAATCATATAATCTGGTAGACGCTTAAGACTTTCGTTAGGAGAAGCATTATGACGAACAATTATCCCGAAAAAATCATTCAAACGTTGGAGGGCGCTTCTCAACCCCTTGATATTGAAAAGATACGTCTCGACTCTGGAATTGGAAACTGGGAGACTGCCCTTAAGCATTGCTTGGAACTCCTAATAGCCGGCAGAATAAAGGGCCAGAAAACCAGCAAGTCATGGATTTTTTGGGTTGAAAAGGAGATCGTAGCGAAATGACTGAGAATGAAAAGACACTCGAAGTTTTGAGCGATCTGGCTAATGGGCTCGAGGCCGTAGCTGTCAAGCTGAAGCATGCGGTTGCGGAGCTGGCCAGCGGAAAACCCGAGGCAAGGCAGACAGCGGCCGTGAAAGAAGAAACGTTTACTTCCCTGAAGTTTGAGCCGCAAGAGGGAGCGAAGATCGGAGCCTACGACGTGGCCTACAAGGCTAACAACGTTGAACAGAACTGGACCAGCGCACTCAACATTCTGAAGCAGTCTAACGCCACAATAGAGGCTAGGTATCACGGTCAGGGCTATGTCTACTCATACTGGCTGTATGGTGAAGGCAAGATCTACCGTCAAAAGCTCAAGCAGAAATGACGTGGAAAGGAGGAGCCGGACCTGTTTCTTGAGCGCGACAGCAAACTTCCCCATACGCGCTCTTGTCCTTTTGGCCTAGCTCTTTCCCACAAAAACCTCGGAGATAGAAGGGTATGGCTGAAGTCATAGATAACACTTTTCAAGCTGTTTCCATCAACAGCGAGCCAGCGGCGCCAACAGAAGAGAAGAGACGAGGAAAACCGGTCTTTTGCATCGACTGCGCGCTTTGGGTTGGCCGTTGTTTAAAGGGCCGTATAGGTAGAATCGCTTGGAGCGAAATCTGCCAAGAATTCAGCCCTAAAAAAGAAAACAGACAGATGAAGGATTGGTTCGGCGAATTCTCAGCGATTCACGCTTCAGATTTGAGATAGTGGCTGGTGAAGAATGCATGGTTGCAAAGCAGAATGAGGATTTCGTGTTGGACGCTATCCGCATATGGAGAAGCGAGGACCTCATAAACTACGTTCTCGCTGACCTAGACACACGTGTCAAGAAAGACCGCGCTGTCAAACTGTCAGTTTTCTTCACTGGCCTAAGCTCTCACCTCAAAGAACCCATTAACCTTTTCTTGAAAGGCGAATCTGGTTCAGGAAAAACATACAACACCACAGAAACGCTCAGATACTTTCCTCAAGAAAACATTTGGTATCTGGGCGGTATGAGCCAGAAGGCCCTAGTCCATGACCACGGCATATTACTGAACAAGAATGGTGAGCCAATAGACATAGACAAAAAACCAATAAAACCCAAAAAATCAGACTTTCAAGGCGAAGGCGAATTTCAAGACGCTCTAAGCAGATACAACGAGGACGCGAAGCTTTTCCGCGAGGAAATGCGCGAGAGCTACACGCTGATAGACTTAAGCAACAAGATCCTTGTCTTCCTGGAAGCTCCTGATTTCTACACTTTTCAAGCGTTGCGTCCTATCCTTAGCCATGACAAAGAGGAAATAACGTTCAAGTTTGTCGACCGAACCGGAAGAGGTCAGTTGAAAACCATGACGGTTGTTCTGAAAGGCTGGCCAGCAACCGTTTTTCTGACCACCAACACAAAATACATAGAAGAATTAACCACAAGGTCTTTTACGGCTACACCTGAAAGCACAGAGGTCAAGATTCTTGAAGCTAACGTCTTGACCAACTTGAAGATGTGCTATCCCTGGCAGTACAGCGTTAAAACCCTCGAGTTCCAGATCATAGAGAAATTGATTCAGAGCCTTCAGAACAACCTTTCAGAAAACCGGATAGACGTGGTTATTCCATTCAAAAACCTCTATGAATTATTCCCGAAGGAAATAAGCCGGGACATGCGAGATTTCCAGCATTTCACCCAGTTCTTGAAGACCATAACCTTGCTACACTACTTTCAAAGACCATACATGAAGCAGGATAAAACACAATACTTGATAGCAACATTTGAGGACGTGGAGCGCGCTCTGGACGTTTACAAAGAACTTTTTGAAACCACAAGAACCGGAATGGAGAAACGGATTCTCGACTTCTACCATAAGTGCGTTGCAGTCAAAACAATCATTGATGAGAAAGGAAAAGAAACCACTATCGAAAACCCTTCCTGGTATCTCAGCGAACTAACCGCAAAATACAATGAGAAGGCTAAGAAGAAACTCAGCGAAGAAAGAATAAGGGTGATGCTTGACAACCTTGACAACATCGGTTACGTGAACACTCAGAAAGATGCTGGAGACAAGAGGAAGAACGTTTACGTTCCTTTAGTCAAGGAAAAGGAAAAAGACACGAATGTCCTCAAAATCGATTCATGTTCAGATTCTAAGGCTAAACTGGAAAAGGGGTTCAAATCGTGGTTAGAAAATATCCTTGGAAAGACTTGCTTCTACATTAACAAAAATTTTGAGGACAAGCCTGGAACATGGGGAGAATCAGAGATAACTCCAGAAGAACTGTCTAAACATGTTCTTGAAACTGGAAATATTTTTGTTAATATACAGCAAAGTATTCCAAGGATAATTTCTAACGAAGAATCTAAGCCCAACACGGAAATTAAATCAGAAACTAACCACAAACCTGAAACTAGGACAATCGTGGACAATTCCACAACCAAACCAGAAATCAACCTAGGCATACCCTGCCCTCACTGCCAGGCTCAAGGTAAGAAAGTGTTTTTCGCTAATGATGTGGACTTGAGAACTCACATTTCAGCTTACCATGAAACTCAGGAGTACGTGAGATAGGCATGGCTGATGATAATTCTGACTTTCTGAAGTCGTTCAAGTCTTTACCTAAAGGCGATCAAGCAGAACTGGCACGTCTAATTGAAGAGGCCAAGTTTCTATGTGACGAATACCACGCTGGCAGACTAGATGACAAGGCCATACGCAAGATAAATGATAAAGAGGTTTCGCTGGCGAGGACATGATAGGCATGGTTGAGGGTGTGAGGGGTAAGACTGTCTTGCACACTGGCATACTTGGCCAATCGGAGAACGCTAAAAGCAAGTCGGCAGCTAGGCCGTCCGAACGGTCCCCTAGATCATGCCCTCAATGCGGTTCGACAAAGCTGTTCAAGGATGGAAAAAGAAAACTCAAAGATGGCAGCGAGATTCAACGTTTCTTATGTAGGTCTTGCTTTTACCGTTTCTCTGAATCGCATGAAAAGGTCAACGTCAGAACCCAACTCAGTGAAATGCCTAAATCGAAAACGGATCATCTTCAGAAGCGGATCGTTGAAACTGGTTTTTCCTTCAAGGGAGTCTCTGATTCTGGTTCTTTCGGTTTCCGTGAAGATTCTGGACTGCATAGGGTTACTAATGCAGGGAAAGCCTTATACGTCTTGCGTCCCTCTAACAGTAACGCCGAGTATGCGCATAAGAAGGCGAAAAACTTGAGCAACGCAAGGGAGTTAGAAACTCTTGCGGGAGAAAGGAACGAAACACAGCAAGACATCAGAGGCAAAATCGTACAGTTCATTTGGCAAATGCAAAAAGACAACTACAGCAAAGAAACCATAACAACCTACAGCAAAGCCCTACAGAGACTCATAGACTTGCATGCAGACCTTTCAAACCCTGAATCTGTGAAAGAAACCTTGACAAAAATGAAAAACGCTACAGCATACAAGTACGTCATTGGAGCTGCCTACACTCTTTTCCTGAAAACGTATGGTTTAACGTGGAAACCGCCGATCTGCAACGTCACACGATCCTTGCCATTCATACCGACTGAAAGAGAACTTGACGACTTGATAGCTGGCTGTGGAAAGAAAACCGCTGTTTTCCTTCAAATTCTCAAAGAAACTGCTTTAAGAGTAGGCGAGTGTTCACGGCTGAAATGGATCAACGTTGACTTGGACCGCAAGACAATAACGCTTAATGAACCTGAAAAGAACGGCATTCCAAGAATGTTTGACATAAGCAGCAAACTTGTCAGCATGCTTGCAGTCATGCCTAAAGAAACTGAATACGTCTTTGGAACATGCCAAAAAGTAACCAGGGCTTCAGTGTTCTACAGACTCCGGAAAAGACTATCTCGCAAACTTGGAAACCCAAGACTGCTAGAAATCAGCTTACACACATTCAGACATTGGAAAGCAACAACACTTTACCATGAAACCAAAAATCCGCTGTTGGTCAAAGAGTTCTTAGGCCATAGAAACTTGGACACGACACTGCTTTACATTCAACTGGAGAAACACCTTTACAAAGAGGATCTTGACACGTTCACAGTGAAAGCAGTTAAGGACGCTGAAGAGATAGGTCCATTGCTTGAGGTAGGCTTCGAATATGTTTGCCAGAAGGACGGATTAACATTCTTCAGAAAGAGGAAATGAACTGGAAATGTCGAAACTGAATCTCAAATCCACATTTCCAATTCATAATCTAGTTAAATAGCTATCCCGTACTTATCGGCATAACCGTTGGAGGACAGCCCTTGAAACAAGCATTGACACTTAAGCAGCGCAAGGAACTGGAGACCAAAATGACCAAGGTTTTCAAGGAAAACATCAAGGGGCTTTCAGCAGAATTGCAAAGAATATTGCTAGACGACTTGGTCACTGCCTTTCAAAACAGAATAAACGTGTTAATTCGAGCACAGAAGAAAAGGAGCTACTAATGTAGACTATTTAGGAAAAAGACGTAGTTTGAATCCGTAAAAGCTTTATATAAAAAGGGTGGTAATATGGCAAAAAGAGGTTTGGATGATGAGACGTTCCAAACTTGAGATGTACATAGATATACTGAAAGTGTTAGCTCACCGTGGTCCATTAAAGCTTACGCACATCATGTATAAGGCTAACGTTAATTGTAGCGTTCTGAAAGAGTACTTGGATTTCCTCATTAAACAGAATCTCGTTGAAGAGAGAACAGTTGGCAAGAGGCGCGTTGTCTACGCTGTGACTCAAAGAGGCATAACCGTACTCAAGTACTTCAGGGAATTGAAACAGGTCCTGCCGATAGTCGAAGAACTTAGAAACCGAGTGCCCGTACCATACTAGTCTAATCCTCATTTTTTGAAGCACTATCTATCCCTTGTGTAGCATATTCCCGGTAGAAGCGTTTTTCACCCAAGTCTTCCCTTGTCGGAGATATCGCCTTTCGTTAAATAGCTTCATACTGTCCGAAGAGTTGACGACCATTCCACAGCTTGGGACCACGAGGTTTTTTGATTGTGACTCTTGAGTGAACTGTTTTGCGACGGGTGGTTCCTCTTGTTCATAAGTTTGCATTTGTATTAGTCATTTACTTTGTGACTCAGTATACGCGTGTCGTAAGACTTAATAAATACGTTCTTGTTTAGCATACTATAGACACGTAAAACACGATGGAGAAAAAGCACAGTGTCGACTCAGGAAGCCCTCGGCAAGAAACCGCTGCTGGTATTGGAGAAGATCAAGGAGAATCTAGAGAGGCTGAATGAGAAAATGGAGATCATGATCGAATTGCAGAAACACGGAAGAAAGGACATCCAGCTACCATTTGCGGACGCTCCATTGGACGTCATGACGCTACTCTCTTTGCCCGATCACTTGAGAAAAACAGCCATGACCTTATGCAGAATGGGCCGCGCCACCGCGGATGAGATCGCCCAACAGACCAAGAGGGCTAGAGCCGTGGAAAGTGCGTACCTGAATCAACTCGTGATCATGGGATATTTGAAGAAGGAAAGGAAGGGAAGAAAGGCCTACTTCTTCGTGGACAGGGAAAATCAAGGGTGATGACTTTGGGAAAAATACTGGCCGTGCATTCGTACAAAGGCGGTACAGGCAAGACGCTACTCTCAATTAACTTAGCCGCAACGTTCGCCGAGCACGGAAAGAAAGTGTGCCTGTTCGACCTTGACTTCCGAGCGCCAAGCCTCGCCACGCTTCTGAAGGTAGAAAAGGCAGAGCACTGGCTGAATGATTATCTTAACGGAGCCTGCGAGATCGATAAGGTGATAATAGATTTGAGTGACAGAGTTCACAACGGCGGAAAACTTTTTGTGGCTCTGGCAAACCCAGCGACGGAAGCGATCAGGGATATGTCGGCCAAGGATAGAAAGTGGGAGATGCGAGCGTTAGGAAGGCTCTTGGCTTTGAGGACTTCAGTGCTAAGCGACAAAGCTTTTGATTATTTGATCTTCGACACAAGCCCGGGATTGCAGTACTCATCGATAAATGCGATAGTCAGCGCTGACCTAGTTCTTGTAGCGACGACCTTTGACCGGTCAGATGTTGACGGCACAAGACGGATGCTGCGCGAACTTTATGATTTATTTGAGAAGAAAACTGAGGTTGTACTGAACAAAGTGCTTGATGTTTCTTCGAGAGCAAGCAAGGACGACATGCAAACTAAGCTCAAGGACATATATCAAGTGCCGCTTTTGGGAGTAGTACCTTGCTTCTGCGACGTTCTGAAAGCAGAAGGCGGGATCATTTTCGCTCAAGAAAAACCAGGGCATCCATTCACAAAGATCCTAGATGAGATGGCGAACAAAATAGATGCTATGGCGTAGTCCTTACGCCTACCCCGTGGCTATCCTATTTATCAGAAGATAGATTCTGCAACCCTTACATTTATCGTACTCTTTTTCATCGCACCGGCTACAGATTATACGGTTCAATTCTCTGACTTCAGAGTCCATAAGCAATCCTTTCCCACTAACATGGGAGCAGCAGACCGGCTATATACTGTATTCCGACTCTGTAATATTCCAACAGAAAACTTATAGCACTGCGGATGCACTCATAACAGTCCACACGATACGGAGACATTCCATTATTGGACAAAACCGCGATAGTTCTTGCAGGCGGCTTTTCAAGCAGGCTCGGCCAAGACAAAGGACTGTTCAACCTGGCAGACAAGCCCCTCGTAAAACATGTTTTGAACTCGATCAACAACATCGTTGACGAGAGACTGGTTGTCGTCAGCTCCAAGGCACAAAAAGACAAGTACTCCAAAGTTATTGGAGGAAGCGCAAATATTCTTGTAGACACCACTGATGCGCACGGTCCGCTTGCAGGTGCGCTGACAGGATTGCATGAAGCACATGGGAAATACTCGCTTCTCCTTGCATGCGACGCCCCTTTCGTTTCGAAGGACATTCTCTTGCTCCTATTCGAACTCTGTATAAACAGAAACGCTGCTATTCCACGCTGGCCCAATTGTCACATAGAGCCTTTGCAAGCTGTCTATTGCACAAAGCCAGCCTCAGAAGCTGCTCAAAAGGCTTTGTTTGAAGGGAATTTAAACGTGCAAGCCATGGTGGACAAGCTGAAGGGTGTACGTTACGTCTCCACGCTCGTACTGGAACAATTGGATCCCGGTCTCAAAACATTCTTCAACATAAACACATCGGTTGACCTAAGGAAGGCTGAACACATGCTTGGGCGCCCTGAAAAAGGAGTCAGATAAGAACGTGCTTTCCTCCTATGAGTTCCTTCGATGCTTTGCGTATCTTTCTGTTTCAAAGAATAGTTTTTCTACGTCATCTTTGGAATGCGCGGTGCTCAGAACGGCGTTGTGGGTCGGCAAGAAGAAAAGCCCACTTGAAATCAACGAGAGATCATAATCAAGGAGTTTTTCTCTGTCCGCCATATATGCATCACTGGCGTTCTTCACTTTGTTCCTTGTGAAATGAACGTTAAAGATTGAGCTAGCTCCCGTGACCTGCACATCTGTGCCGACCGCTCCGAAAATGCTCCGTAGCTGTCCTCTAATCTTTTCCCCAGTCTTGTTCAACCCGCCTATTAGCTGACCGTTCTCCAACAGTTTCAGCGTCGCCAATCCAGCTGTCATCGTTATCGGGTTTGCGGCAAAGGTCCCTCCGTGAAACGAATAGTGTGGGCGCTTGTAGGTGAGAGTGTCCAAGCGCTCCATGATATCCCTGCGCCCGCAAAACGCTCCTATCGGAAAGCCGCCCCCCAAGATTTTCCCAAGAACGGTAATGTCAGGTTTTACTCTGTAGAACTGTTGGGCCCCACCTGGGGCCAGACGGAAACCCGTGATTACCTCATCGAAGATCAACAGAGCATCTTTTTCATCGCAGAGATCTCGCAGTCCTCTTAGGAAATCTGTCTCAACAGGTATGCCTCCGCCACCCCCGAGCACAGGTTCGATTATTATAGCTGAGACCTGTTCATTCCTCAACCTCTTCTCGACTCCTGCCAGGTCATTAAAGGGCAAAACAACGGTATCTTGAGTTGCTCCAGTCGTTAAGCCTGCAGACTCTGGGATATCGAATGGGTATTTGACGCCCACTTGGAGTGCATCGTAGCCGCCGTGCCATCCTCCCTCGAACTTGGCGATCTTGCTTTTGCTGCTGAACGCTCGTGCCAAACGAGTTGCGTACATGCTTGCTTCTGTGCCAGAATTTGTGAAGCGCGTCATTTGCGCGCTTGGAACCATTTTGGCAACCTGCTCGGCCAGATCAATCTCCAGCTCATGAGAAGTTCCGTAATGCGTGCCGTTCTCAAGTTGGTTCTTAACAGAATCCATCACTGCAGGCGGACTGTGACCGAGGATCAGGGCGGTGTGCCCAAGCCAAAAGTCGACGTACTCGTTTCCATCAACGTCGTAGAGCTTGCTTCCCTCAGCTCTTGCAGTGTAAAACGGGTACGGCTCAAAGTACCGAATTCCGTAGGACACTCCTGCTGGAAGAACCTTCTTAGCCCGTTCATACAGTGCCTTGGAACTTGAGGTCTTTGAAATGTAGCTTTCCACGGTTTTCACGGCTCCCTGTGATTTTCAGTCTCTACCCTGCCACGTTATTATAGTTTTCACCGCGTCATTCAGGTTGTATACAAGGGCATCAACAGATTCACTTTTTGCGCTAGACTTCCGTTCCCTGTCCAACAGTATAGTATGTATCCCCAACTTTTTTGGCAGCAGGATGTCCAGCTGCATGTCGTCCCCGATCATAACGGCTTCCTGAGGATGCACACCCAGAATTTCCAGAACCTTCCTGTACATCCTCGGATTTGACTTGTCGCAACTCGCTTCGTAGCCTGTCATGATGAAATCGAGGCACTTGCTGATCGGCTGAATCGCTTCTGCAAATTGGAAGCGAGCAATTGTTGTGACTATTGCCGTCTTGAAACCACTTCTCTTTGCTTCTACAACCGCTTTGGCAGCGTCTGGATACAGTCGATAGGGCTTGCTTTCAAGAAGTTTTGCAATCGTGTCTAATGTATTTTTGTCAACATTGACTTTGAGTCTCCGGGAAATCCGAGAGAGGAACGGGCGCCAGCTTCTGTATCCATATTTCGGGTAGTCTATGAATGAGACGAAAGACCATGCTGCTCTAAGCTGTTGCGGTGAAACTTCGTAGCCTTTGCTGAACAGATACTCTGAGATTTCTGCCTCAGTCACACGGTCCTTGCAGTAGGCCACCGTGCCATGCAAGTCAAACAGAACAGCCCTGGTTTTTGCCAAACGATCCTTCCCTCAAAGATGTTTCAGCGTTGATATGACCCGTTGAAGTTGGTATTAAGGTTGCGCTGATCGCAACTGCAGGTGGTGATTAGGATGGAGGCACGGTGCAGCTTGCAGACTAAAACTATTTCAAGTGCCTAGAGACAGCGTAGTTCTAGGAGGATCAGTAATGTCATTGGCAGATTCGGGAATCAGAAACCTGGAATTCCACCCGCTCACGCAAGGGCGTTGGCCGGATCTGGAAAAGCTGTTCGGTCCACGCGGTGCGTGCGGAGGGTGTTGGTGTATGTGGTGGCGACTGACTCGCATTCAGTTCTTTCGACAGAAGGGCGAGGGAAACAAAAAAGCCTTCAAGGCGACAGTAGACTCTGGCAAAATCCCCGGAATTCTCGCGTATGCAGAAGGTCAACCCGCGGGATGGTGCGCTGTGGGTCCCCGAGAAACCTATCCGGCCTTGGAGCGGTCACACGTCCTTAACCGGGTTGACGACAAACCAGTGTGGTCGGTTGTCTGCTTTTTCGTTGCCAAGCCTTTCAGACGCAAAGGACTCACAGCCAGACTGCTAGGCGCAGCACTTGACTATGTCAAGAGTCAAGGCGGGGAAATAGTCGAGGGATACCCTGTCGAGCCCAGGGAAGGCTGGACCCCTGACCCTTTTGCGTACACAGGTCTGGCCTCAGCTTTTCGTAAGGTTGGATTTGTAGAGATTCTTCGCCGCTCCGAGACTCGCCCGATCATGAGGTATTCGATCAGGAAGAACTAGTACATGATGAGATCCTGTTCATCCAATTTCGAACGCATCGCCTGTCGCTCACTCGTTTCGACCGCAAGGCTTTTAAGCGGTACTAGCAAGGCACGTCGTTTTTGCCGTTTTCACGTCGAAAATGGGGCAGAATTCTCTTGAACGTTGAGACAGAAATGATTATTTCGATTCTGAAGCTGACAAGAGACGGGCCTGTTTCACAAGAACTGATCAATAAATTGACAAAAGCACCCTCAGACCTTGTTCGAAAGTTGCTGCGAAGGTTGCAAAATGAAGGTTTAGTCTATGTGCGGGCGAAGTTCCTAGAGGCAAACGGTCTGCAGCGCTTAAAGATGGCCGTCCTTGCCGTACAGTCAGGCGCCGACCCTGAACGAGTGAGCAGTCTTCTGCAATGGAAGGAGTTCGAGGCCATAGCAGCATTTGCCTTTGAACGAAACGGCTACAAGGTCAAGAGGAATCTGATGTTTACGCATGGAGGAAGGAGATGGGAAATAGACATCGTGGGGTGTAGAAGACCCTTCGTCATCTGCGTTGACTGCAAGCATTGGCGTCATGGATTGTATCCCTCGGCGTTGAAAAGAATCGTTGAAGAACAGGTTGAGCGGACACGTGCGTTGGCTGAATCGTTGCCGAACCCAGCGGTCAAGGTTGATTTTGCTCGTTGGGATGACGTGAGGTTTGTACCGGGAGTTTTGTCCCTTGTCACGGGTCAGTCCAAATTCTATGATGACGTGCCAGTCGTTTCGGTACTGCAGCTGCAAGATTTCTTAGGTCAGCTCCCAGCCTACGTTCACACGCTCAAATACTTTGAGAAGCCAAGGCTATCTTCACGGTTGTGAGATGATTTCCAGTATCGGCTTTCTTGCAAATCTTATGGCCGGATACAAGCTCGAGATGAATGTTGCAGCCAAGGCAATCAGAAGCCATCCTGCTACTTCGAGGACGGTGTAGCTCGTAACAAGTGGCTTCTCCACCAAAACCAGCAGAGTAATAATTATGCCGAACGCAACCCCGACAGCGTAGCTCGATAGGAGAACTACTAGGCTCTGGCTGGAAATGATGTTTACGATGGTGCGAGGTTTGGCGCCTACCGCTCTTAGCACACCAAGTTCTTGCTGCTGCTCACCTATGGCCAGCATGACGTACCCTATCAGACACAAGGACGCCGTGGCGAGAGAGAAAATCGGCAAGAACATTATCGTAGACCAGATGTACCCGAGGAAGCCTAAACTCTTGTCTAACATTTCGTCAAGCTCGAAAACCTGAAAGTCGGGATTTGCGGCACTTACGACTGACCTGATTTGATCCAAAACTTGGGTCCGGCCGACTGAAGGATCGACCTCAATCATGACAGCGTTGGGTCCGGATATGCCTGTTGCGTCCTCTAGTGTCTTGAGAGGAACGTAGGTGACGTTTCCGTTGTTAATCGGGTCAATGCAGACACCGACAACTTTGAAGGTTCCATTGAACATTTTTATTCCTTGAATAAGCGGTTCAGAGAACATTTTCTGAGCGAGTGAGTCACCTATCATCGCCTCATATGCATTATCCTGTGTCAGAGCCTCGCCGTTTAGGGACCATTTGCTTAACACTTCTTCAGGTTGAACACCAACAACCATGGATTCTCCGGTGCGGTTATCGCCCACGGCATAAATCTGCCCTGTGTCGCCTTCGAGTATGTGGCCCTGAACTTCTCTGACAGATGCTGCCAGAAGCAGCCGTGTATCGATAGTCACGTTCCCAAGTGTCGCGCGCAGATCACTGAGGAGGCTTTTAGGTATTGAGTATCTTTCGTCTGTGTAGTTGAATCGTGAACCGTCGTTGACTTCATAAAATTTCGACATTAGCAGCTTGTATTGATTGCAGACATCTTGATGGCCTATCAAGACTATGTTTCTGCCAATTGCTTTTTCAACCCAGCTTTTGGTAGTCTGGTTTGCGATCACTCCTCCAGCAATGGAGACTGTTACCAGCAGGAAAATGGCGCTCAGGCATAGAATGATTCTGATGGTAGCTGACTTGTGGCGGAACAGGCTTCTCAAAGCTACTTTCGCTGCAAAGCCTGACTTCGAAATGACTTTGAAACCTGGCTGCTTGCCCAGCCCGATGTAAAACGTCGGTGAAATGGCCTTGACCGGCGACACCTTAGTTGCGTCGATAATCGGCCTGATCCCGAAAGCCATTGCAAGTATGAAGAAGAGAACGAAGACTAGGAGAACGAACCAGAAATTGATTGGTCCTTGCAGAATTTGTAGGCCAGAACTGTTCAAGATGCTTGCTGAAACTAGATCTGCCAAGATTCCGAACACGGTGCCCAAAGAACACCCGACAAGTGTCACAATTAGAAGTTGAGTGAAGAAATACCCGAAAATCAGATCGTTTGGACATCCCGTGGCTTTCATGAGTCCAATGTCTCTGACTCTCTGAAACATCATCATGTGCACTAGGAAGGAGATTATCACTGCCCCTGCAATGAGGATCAGAATTCCGAGGAATATCAGGAAAGGTGAAAGAACACTGGAAAACCCTGACGTTAACCTGCTCTCTATTGCCAAAGAAATGCTCAAGCCTATTCTGTTGGTAAACAAGAGAAGAAAGAGCGTTGAAGCAACGCACAAGGTCAGGCTGGCGGTGACTATTGTTGTTTGAAACTTTCTTCGCAGCAGGTCGTTGACTGGAAACGAAGTCTCACTCATCTTGGCTCCTCAGGTTACCGTTTTCCAAGACCAACTTCTGACTCGCCAAGTGAAAAATTTGGCTGTCGTGGGTTGCGACTATGACGGTTTTCCCGTTGTCCTTTTGCGTCCGTAGTATTTCGATGATTTTCAAACTTGTCTTCAGGTCCAGGTTCCCGGTAGGTTCGTCAACGAGAAGAAGTGGAGGATCATTTGCCAACGCGCGAGCAAAGGCCACTCGCTGCTGTTCGCCCCCGCTAAGCTGAAATGGAAAGTGTTCACGTCTTTGCTGTAAACCCACGAGTTCTAACAGTTCTCCAACTCGCTCCTGTATGTAGTCTCCTGTCTTTCGAAGCCATTCCATCGGGAAAGCAACATTTTCAGCGACTGTTAATGTGGATACAAGATTGTAGGACTGAAAAACAAAACCAATGTTACTGCATCGGAAACTCGCTAAGAAATTTTCGTCTTTTGTGCCCAATTCTATTCCGAAAACAAATATTTTTCCGCTTGAGGGTTTGTCTATGCCGCTCATGATGTTCAGCAATGTTGTTTTTCCCGAGCCTGATGGTCCGCTGATGGTCGTGAATTCGCCTTTCTCGATTTCAAGGTTCACATCTTTCAGAACTTCAATTTCTGTGTCGGTCAATTCATAGGTCTTGCAAAGAAGAGATGTTAAGACGACGTTCTTGGGATCTTCCATGGTTTCAATTTCCCCTCGTCAGGTCGAGATTTCCTCTGTCTCGCTTCAATATTCTCGCCTTTTCGGGAAGCTTATCTCTTTCGTAGTCTTTCCAGCCTATTTCTTTGAAGATCCACCTTTTGCCCAGATGTGCTGCGAGCACTGCGTGTTTGTATTCATTCTCCATAGGAATAAGTTCATTGAGGAATCTGAAGAGCTTTTCGATTTGTTGTTTGGGAAAGTAGGCGTAGTATCTGGCATTCTTGACTTCGAAGGCGTAGACCTCATGGCCTTTTCTGGCTATGATGTCAGGCAAGGGGTTGAGGCTCGGATTGCTGACTGGAACGCGCACAGAATGGTATCCGTTTTTTTTCAGAAGCTTTACCAAGGCGTTTTCGCTGTAGAATCCCCTTTTTCGCCACCTGCGGATTGCAGCCTTGTCAACTTCCCTCACAAACGAAGGCTCTCCCAGCCTAGAGGGCTCTCAACATTGAATCTTGTTTGCTGCCCTCTTTTGGCCTAAAACCTTCTAGGGCTTCCTGCGCTTATAAGTTTGAATCGGGACCTTGAGCATCGGTTTTTCAACGAGGCATTCTTTCAAGTAGTCTTCCAAAGTTGCCGCGGGCACGACTTCGATAGTGTAGTCATTGACATCGATGGAGTTCTCGAAATTTTTCTGCGGTATAACCACTTTCCTGAATCCCCACGCCTCAGCGGCTTTTATCTTCTCGTACACGCCTCCTACGGCGGTTATCTGGATGGAATCCCCCACGCCAAGGTTGATCTCTCCTGTTACAGCGACGTCTTGTCTGACGGGTTTTCCGTCAATAAGCGAGCACAACAATATCGCCATCGTCACACCTGCCGATGGACCATCTACGCCGTAGGATTGCGCAAAGTCAATGTGTGTCAAATAGTCTTGTGCTATGTCAACACTGTATTTTTGCAGGATTACGCTTCTTACCTTGGCTATGCTGTCGGAGATGAAGCTCTGACCTTTGGCGACGCCTGTCACCTTGTAATAACCTTTCAGCGGGTAGCCTCTTGGGAGTTCGCTTCTCTTGACCATTTGGGCCTTCACGTTCAAGACGTTGCCCGTCATCTCTCCGCTGTAAGGATCTCTGATGACCGCCAAGCCGTGCATCTGCCCCTGTTTTACTCCCTTGGGCCTTATTTCTAGAAGTTTGCCTCTTTCGTTCATGTCGTGCTCAAGTATTTGCCTCTGGATGGTCTTGCAGTGCTGGCCGACCGCTTCTATAACGTGTCTCTTTTCAACCAGCTTGCAACCTTCGTTCATTGCCAAGGTTGAAGCGGTCTTGATTATCGAAATCAAGGGTCTGAACCGGGTGGTCAAAGCGTCTTTCTTGTTGCTTCTGCGCCTGCCTTCTTCAACTATTTCTTGGCATGCATCTCTAGTGAAGGGGATAAAGTTGAAGCGTTTGATTTCTTGGGCGATGAACTGCACGTACCTGCGCCTGTTTTCCACGGTGTTAGGCGTGTCATTGTTCATTCTTACGACCTTGCCATAACCGTAGATTCTGTCCATCAGAGCCGGGTGAATTTGACCTATGCTATCAAAGTTACCCGCACCGACAAGAAATGTTATTGCCGGAACCGGTTCTGTTGACACAGCCATGGCTGCTGTGTCTCCACCGTGAAATCTGCCCCGCAGAGTAATTGGCAACTGCCCGTCTTCAAGGACCGTTAGAAGTGTTACGGCCTCTTCCGGGTCAAGATTCTTTATCTCGTCAATGTACAAGATGCCCAAGGAAGCTGTATGGACGTCTCCGGCACTGACTCTCTGATGCTCAGGAGTGCCCAAGCCGCCTGTTTGATATGGGTCCCAGGCTATTGAGCCGAAGAGTTGAGCGCTTCTGTGGCCAGTTGCGTCAATGAAGGGCGCGTGCCCTGAAGTGTTGTCCACGATCAGTTTTGGGACGTCGGTCTGCTGCGCGCCTCCGATGCCTTTCAAGTTTCCCATGCCACCCATCTTGGAGAACCACGATAGGAAGACTCCGAAGAAGATCAGGCTCCCGCCTGGAATGAACGTCAAAGGAACTAGGCCTACGAACTTTTGGAGGAGGTAGTCTGTGAAAGTGTCATAGTATTGTTGGAGGGGTATGCCGCTGGAACCGGTTGGGTTTGCCTGCCAGGTCTGCCAAGCTTGATACATGAAGTAGAATCCTAGGCATATGAGGAACAATCCTATCAAGATCATGAAAATCGTCAATGCCTTGAAGCCTACCTTTGTGAAGAATTTTTTCTTGAGGTCTTTGATCTGCTCCCTTTGTAGTATCTTCTTTCCGTCTGCGGCCTTGTGGATTGAGATTTTGGGCTGACTTGGTAGTGCGGGGTTTTTCCAGCATATCGTGTCGAAGAGTTTTATGCCGTTCTCTCTGTAGACTTGGGTTAGCTTTTCTGCCAACGCCTTGCCGATTAGCGACTTGCCTGTTCCAGGATCTCCAAGAAGAAGTAGATACGGTCCTGGACTGATCACGGCTTTGGCTGCCAACTTAGACCTGTCCGGGTTGCCCCAACTCTCGTACCACTTGTTTTTTTCCAGCCACTTGAGCTTGTAAACCCATTCGTCCAGGCAGAGGAAACACTCTTTCAGCGCTTGTTCCTGTCCGATGGCCCAGTTTATTAGGTTGTCATCTACTGGGAATCCTTCGGTGCTCTCGAAGTTGCCCCAGTCCCATTCCACCCTGACCTTCCTTCCACTGACGTTTCTCTCGAGTGTCTCAACTTCGTTTCCAAAACAGTCAGGGGGCATTCATGACACCTTCTCTGGCTTTCTCTAACAAAGGACTGTGTTGTGTGCAATTAAAGCGGTTATTTCAAATTCAGTAATATGAAGAAACTGATAGCATAGATCAGCGCGCAGCTGCAAATTGGGCCAGTTAGCGGTACATAGGAACGAGCTTTCGACTCGATTTTTCTCATGTTTGACCTTTGTTGCTTTCCCCTTTCGCGATATGAGCTCCCTTTCGAACCTGTTTCTGTTCGAAGACACCGCAGCCGGAAAGTGCCCCTGCATTGAGGACCCGGAGCAAAACTGAAAAGCTTGGTTCAAGTCCTAAACTGTAAAAGAGACCCGTTTTGGGGCCTTCAGTTTGCCTTTACGGGTAAGGCATGGAGTTCGTCGTGGCCTCATATAAAAACCGGCGAAAATCTCCATGCGAAGCTTAAGGCTTTCTCTTCGGGGTTACTTCGAGATTTCTGCAGTATTTGCTTATTGTTATGCAGAGAGGGGGAGAGTGTTAAACTTGCCTTGGCGGGTCGACGCTGATTTCTGTATAAGAAATTCTCAACTGTCTGGACAGAGATAACGCTTTTGCAGGTGGCCCTAGCCGTTTCAGCAATATCGATTCGAGTACCTGTACTATAGTCAAAACTTCCTCCGTGGCAATTGCCAAGACAATAGAATGTTGATCCATGTTGAGATTTAGATAACAAGCGTCTAGCTTTCGCGTTTTGCCGGTTGTCTGGCTGGAGAGTGTATGTGTTTGTGGTTTGTGTTGATGCTTTTGTATACGGTCTGGGGCTTGCGAAGCTGTTTCTGTGGGTTTTCACCAGGTTTTGGGCGGCTGGTTTTGGGCGGCTGGTTTTGGGGTTTTGCGGGCCGTTATTCTGGCTTCTTTTCCATGAGCATACTGAGTTGTAGTGTCCACCGTAGGCTAAAGGTTCAATGTCTTCAATGTCTTGAGATGCGGGTTTTACTGTTTGGTGATATTGGTGGTACAGGTATTACTCTCGCCTCTTACATCTCACCAGCATCCCCCACAGATATGAGCGTAGGCTGCTGTATACAGAAGCATCAACGCGGTTCTCTGATTCTGCGCTTGTTCTTCGAGGAGAGGCTGAAAAGTATTAGTGGTTTGGGGCAAATTCTGGTTTATGAATGTTGGGAAGATTGTTCGGAGCTTCTGTGCTAGGAATGGGCACAAGGTGGTATTGAGAACGCCCAGGTGGGAGGATGTTGACGATTTGCTGTGACTCATTAATTCACTTGTGGAGGAGCGAGTGAAAATGAGCAGGGCTGAGAAGATCGAGTCGAGTGAAGCGGAGATCGATTGGTTGTCTCGAGCTCTTGCCAGTTTGGAGAAAGATGAGATATTCTGCTTGGCTGCAGAGGTCGATGGGGAGGTTGTCGCGTCTTCTAACATAGACACGCGCGCGCTGGAAGAGGCTGGGAAAAGAGGCCTGAAAGTTTTGACGCTTTGCGCTTTCGCAAGCAACGAGCGTGCGATACATGTCTACGAGAAGATCGTTTTGCGCAGACTGGTTTGATTCCGAAAAAGCATTTCAAGGAAGGCAAATACATTGACGAGGTGATAATAACTAAAGTGTTGGAGTGAGGTTCTTATGTTAGGCTTCAAAGTTTATAACACAAGTTTCAACTTTTCCACGAAAGGCGGGATAGAATTCATAGACTTGACAGATCATGTTCAGGAGGCAGTTGGTAAATCAGAGGTGAGAAACGGATTGGTGCATGTATTTGCGCCACACGCTACGGGCATACTGATTTTGACGGAAAATGATTATGGCTTGCTTGAGGACTTGAAGGCGTTTCTGGAAAAGATCATTCCGGAACGTGGAGGGTACCGGCATCCTTCGAACGCACACGCTCATTTGCGATCGATATTGCTGCCTCCCGACAAAACGATGCCCGTGATGAATGGCCGCGTAGAGTTTGGAACATGGCAATCGCTTATGTTTGTCGAAACGGATGTTCACGCGAGAAGAAGAACGGTAATCATACAGGTTGTCGGTGAGCGGTGAGATGGCTTACGGAGAGTTGAAGGGCAAGGCTCTCAAATGGGCTGCAAAGCAAGTTTTCGGCATCTATCCAGAGTCCATGCCAGAGAGTGTGGTCATAAGCCCCGTCAAGGTTGAACAGTGTTTCAAGGGTTTTCCAAAAATACTAGCCCGGAATGCGTTGACGTTTGGAAGAATCGGCAATAGCTACCTAGTGCGGAAGAACGACTGCAGAGCTTTGTTTTGCGAAGGTGGAACAGGAGCTTCGAATTTTGCCGACTCAAGCTACGTTCTCTGTCATTGTGCAAACGTGAAAGAGGTATTATTCGTTGGAACAGGAGGAGGCATTGGCGAGGATGTGCAAACCGCAGACGTCAACATACCTCCTTCATGCGTCCGACTAGACAAGGTGCTAGAAATACTTTTGCCGCCTGAAGCACCGGCAGAAGCAGACCCGACTCTTAATCGAAAGTTGAAGGCCATAATTGAACGGGAAGCCAGCAGTCTCGGAATTGCTGTCCATAATGGAATCCACGCAACCGTACCGTTCTTTCTTTCGGAAACACGAAAGCTCTTGACAGATTTACAGAAGCGAGGCGTCGTGTCAGTCGACATGGAACTTTCAGTGCTGTATGCGCTGGCGAACCATTATGGCAAGAAAGCGGCAGGCATAATAAGAATCGGTGACCTTCCGCTCAAGGGGCTACCAACATGGAAATCCCGTTCTTGCAGGCTCAGGCTGAAAGAGAAAGTTCACACAAAAATCGCGGAGGGCATCATCCAATATCTCTTTACCATGTAATCTCTGCGTCTCACTTCCACTTCTGATGACAACACAGGACTCCGACCACGTATCTTTTGGTGCAAGGTTCCAGATTCTCAGCCGTGAAGAGCCTTGACTTCGAGCAATTCTTTCCGTACCACTGTTATCAAGTATCATTGAATTCAACCTTTCAGAGCATTTCCCCCACCAATCATCTCGATTTTAGCTCTTTTTTTGGCAATTTTCATCTATTCGGATTGGTTCGGAGCAGCAGAAAAACAGCAGTTCTTGAGGAACTGGGTACGAGTCACGTTGATGAGGACACAGGCATGGGGTCGCAACGGATGTCTAGAGATACAAGAGCGTTGGAAATAACGAAGTGACCTTCAAAAACGGAAAAAGGCGGTCTTTTGATATGGATATATAAGTTTCGGCCCTGTTCGGTCCATTTTTGTTTCATTGGGGCCCACTGCACAAGAGTTATTAGTTCGTGCCGATCACTTGAGTTCGCTTGCGGTGAAGGCTCGGTTTGTCGTTTGAAATACAGGAATTGCCTGATATTATCCGAGTCGTTGTGTTGATAAACCTCAGCAAAGGAGACAAGCTGCAAAGATCTGTGCTGAAGCGTCGGATCGACAAGGTTTGCTCGGGTTATGTGTGTGTTGAAACGAGCGACTTGGACAAGGCTCTGAATGAGATGACTTCTGAGGGATTGATCATCGACGAAGGTGGCGTAGCGCAGCTGACTGAGCAAGGAGCGAGGTTAGGCAAGGAGTGGGCAAGTCTGCTTTTGAAGAAGGAACCCATCCTTGAGGTTGTAGCAGGTTTGGTTGACGGTTCGATCACGGGGCTCGTTGTTATTCTTTCGGCCTTCATTGCGGGTTTGACATTAAAAACAGCCGCGTTTGCGGCCTTCCTGACTCTGTCATCTGTTGCGATAACGAACTTCTCCAGCTTCTTGCTAGGCGGAATCACCGAGGACTTGGCCGATATGACGACGCTTCAGACGCTGATGAACTACAGCCTGAGCGACATCGCAGACAAGTCAGAGCGAGAAAAGTCGCTGATGCTAGTAAAACATCTCTTTACCGTGTTGCATAAGCAGATAAGTCATTCAAATCTGTTTGCAGCCATAACATGTGGTACTACTACCTTTCTCGCGGGCATCATGCCCATCTTGACATACTTCATCTTGCCAAAACCCTCTAACTTAATCCTGTCTCTGGTCATAGTTGGCACGATCGTCGGATTTTTCGTGGTCCGCTATCGGTCCGCGAGATCGAAGGTACACTGGAAAGTAACGCTGCTCGAGACAGCCGTGATCGTGACGATCGCTACGATTGCGTCACTCATAATTGGCGGCATCGCTTAGGCGTTGCCATAGGAACGGCCGCAAAGAGTCGAGCTTCGCATCCTTTGAACTTCTAACATGCCGTGTGCCATGGACGAGTTTAATGCAAAGAGGCATTTCCAACATGAGTTGAAGGCGATTTTTAAACTTTTTCTTGTAAATTTTGTCGATTCGGCATGTTTCGCAGAGCCCTGAGGTGGGATATCAGGGTATTTCGACGATATATCTGGTGGCTATCATCGTTCCTGATGGCTAACAAGGTTATTGAACTCGAAAGTCAGTTAAAGAAAGACGTGAATGAGCTTCAAGAACAACATTTCCAGCACTCGCCGTTTTGGGTTTATATTCTTCGAGAATTTTCGAACTGGGCCTTTTCCTAGGACGCTGTCTTGAGCTCCTGTTCAAGCACTGGGACCTATGGAACTGAGGCACATGCCGCGTCGCACCGTGGCGTAGGTTTTTTTGCCCCGGTCAACTCTGTGGCCTGGCGGGCCTTCTGAAATTGACAGGCCATTCAAGTTAAAGCGCGCACTTCGATTTTGGACAGACCCATGATTCCTTGATGAGAGCTTGAGTCTGTTCCTTTACAGTCCTGTGGCAATATTGCGATAGCACGCCATTATGTAAAAATCAGGTCTTACTGATGCAAACGCGCGCTACTGGATGGAAACCTTTAAGTGGGTTGCAGGGGTTGTCATGGGTGACAATTGAAAATGTAAATTTTCAATTTCGGCTCAAAGCTAACAGAGGTGATTCTACACGTCCCAAAAAAGAATGTTTGAAACTAAATGCACTGACTGCGGTCAAACTGCCATGGTGCCTTTCAGGCCTACAGTAGGCAAGCCGGTTTACTGTCGCACTTGCTTTGCGAAACGCTCGTCCAAGCAGGCAGAATCCACCAGCATAAATTTCAGTTTTGACCCGAAACAGGCATGGGCACGGCGGGGAGACAGCTGGCAAGGAAGAAAGGAGGAAGTGCCCGCAAGCGTTTTCCAACGGCCCTAGGCCGTACGAAATGCTGATGAAATTGAGAGCTCAAAGCACTTCAGAATGAGGCTGAAAATGTGAAAGTAACCACCGTCGTCGAAGGGAGATTACCATCTTCCAAAACACGCGAGTTTGGAGCAGCTTACGAGTCCCTCAAACAAGGTCCAAGGTCTCCAGGTCTGGTAAAGTAGTCGCTGTCAAGAAACAGCGACAATCGGGAGATCTAGTGAATTGAGACTGTGTGGCAGAGTCGCGAGGTCCTAGACAAAATGAGGGGCGTGACGCAAACGCCGAAAGCTATCGAGTTGTTCCGGAAAATACGTATAACGTCACGCTCAAAAACTTATGAGAGTATACAGTCTTCCCCAAGAAAGCGCGCGATGCTTACGATGCAAGCATGCTCTTGATTAACCTTATGAATACAAAAGAAAAAGGATGGAAGTCATTGTTTGCTTCTATGGACCGTAGACTGCTTGCAAGCCGTTGATGTCGCCCACTCCTAAAGTCCGTTGATATATTATCGCGTAGTTCGAGTAGCCATACATTGTCAGCCAATAGTCAGCATCAGTGTACAGATCAGCGAGACCACACCAGTGGCCGAATTCATGCGTCATGATGTTTTGGACGTCCATCCTGCCGCTTTGGCCTGACAGGCTCCAGCGGTAGTATGTGTTCATTCGGCAGTCCGTCTCGATTATTTGATTTCCACTGTACCAAATGTATGTGACTGCTATGACTCCTGCTTGATATCTTCCCCAGGAAACTACGTTGTAGCGATCGCGTTTCCCGGCAGTCTTCGTTGTCGTACCTTTGTAGTTGAAAACTTGGGTGCTCGTTTGCGTGTCCCACGTGTTGGCCGATGCGGTTATGGTGTTCACAACTGAAGTTGTCTTGAAGCCATAGCTGTTGCTCGGGTTAATGTAATAGTTGATTGTTGTGTGCCAGTAGAAGCCCAGCAATTGGTAGTCCGGGTTGGTCATGGAATCGTCACTCGGCGGTGTGACAGCTACGCGTACGGCGAAAACGGCTTCATGGACAGAATTGTCAACAGCTAATGCGAATGACAAGACACCAAACAATGAGAACAGTACTACAAAGACTAAGGGTAGAGCCTTGTATTTTTCCATATAATCCCCCTCAGAACTTCATTACGTAAGTATTACGATTTGCTTTCTATTAAACTTTTTCAAAATCACTCCTGATTCACATTTTTGTGATGTTCCACAAACGAAAAATAGGCTGTGCCGCTATCGTAGCTCATAGTGGAGGCATCTTGTGTCTCGCGCGCGCTAAGTCATATTGTTCTTGGTGTCCGATGATTCAAGAGCAACCAGTGGAGCATCAATACTAGTCTAGGGCAAAGCGCAGTGCGCACCGGGAACGCAAAGAATGGCATGATAATGTTGAACTCAGGCCAGCCATGCGGCTGAGAAGCGGGTCGCGTTCAAGATTGAAGTGTTGCCTTCCATGAAAAGCTAGAAATCCATCCTCTTCTATACAAAGACTGTTCTTAGGGACGCGTGCGTTGACGATGAAGATTTACAACAACGTTTTAGAGGTCATAGGCAATACACCACTGATTCGACTGAATCGCCTGACGACGGGTTTTAAGTGCACCGTGGCGGCAAAGCTGGAGTCCAGGAATCCTGGTGGCAGTGTGAAGGACAGAATTTGTTTGAGCATGATAAATGAAGCCGAGGTACGAGGACTTGTCAGAAGGGATACTGTCATTATAGAACCCACGAGTGGAAACACCGGGATTGGCCTTGCAATGGTGGCCGCCGTGAAAGGTTATCGCCTAATATTGACAATGCCGGACACGATGAGCGTCGAGCGCCTAGAACTGCTGAAAGCTTACGGCGCAGAGATAGTCTTGACTCCTGGAGCAGAAGGAATGAAGGGAAGCATTCGCAAAGCGGAGGAGCTGGCCTCACAAATTCAAAATTCTTTCGTTCCCCAGCAATTCAAGAACCCGGCTAACCCGAAAATTCATCAGAAAACAACAGCTGTTGAAATATGGAACGACACCGGGGGCAAGGTCGACATGCTTATTGCTGGCGTAGGAACTGGAGGCACACTAACGGGTGTTGCAGAATACATCAAGTCGAAAAAACCAGAGTTCAAGGCGATAGCTGTAGAACCCTTCGATTCTCCAGTTCTGAGTGGGGGCAAGGCTGGGCCGCACAAGATTCAAGGAATTGGTGCGGGCTTCGTCCCAGATGTGCTGAGGACGGAACTGATCGACGAGGTTTTTAGAGTGAGAGAAGAAGATGCTGTGGCAACTTCAAGGTCTCTTGCCAGAGAAGAAGGCTTGCTTGTCGGGATCTCTGCTGGTGCTGCGGTCTTTGCAGCTTTGGAAGTGGCGAAAAGGAAGGAAAGCGAAGGAAAACTATTAGTCGTTATTCTTCCAGACACAGGGGAACGTTACTTAAGCACCTCTCTCTTTCGACAGCAAGGCGGTGAACAACCATGAAACGTGCTAGCAAGACCAAGACTTCAAGAACACCCGGAGCCGATACTGACTCTCCGTTGAATCCCGAATTGATGCTGAAACAAATGATGAAGCGTGAAAAAAGCCTCGACGGAGGGTGGCCTGAGAACAGCCTTCCGAAACTTGCGGACAAAATAATGGAGACCTACGAAATGTACGGCGACCTCGGACACCTAGAGGGTAGGGACCTGCCTTCAATAGAAACGATAACGGGAGTTCTCATCGACCTTATGGCTGTGCTCTTCCCAAGCTTCTTCGGAAACACGAAGCTCACAAAATCAAACATCAAGTACTTTCTAGGCGACACTCTGCACTCCTTGTACACGCGCCTTGTGGAAGAGGTGGACAAGAGTCTTAGATACGTCTGTCGAAGAATCAAAGAATGTCCGACAGACATTTGTAAGGACAGAGCGCAAGTAGTTGCGAAGGAACTCCTGGAGACCATTCCGGACATAAGAAAGCTTCTTGCTGGCGATGTTCAAGCAGCGTATGTCGGTGATCCTGCTGCGAAGAGTGCCGCGGAGATCATCATGAGCTACCCGTGCGTCTTTGCTACTGCAACTTATCGAATTGCCCACGAGCTCTATGTCAGAGGAGTCCCTACCATTCCCAGAATAATGAGTGAGTACGCTCACTCCAGAACGGGCATAGACATTCATCCAGGCGCGAGAATAGGAAAGAACTTCTTTGTAGACCACGGAACGGGAGTCGTGATAGGCGAGACTACGGTGATAGGAGACAATGTCAGAATATATCAAGGAGTGACGCTCGGCGGACAGAGCTTCTCCAGAAATGAAATCTCCAAGCTCAGAGGCAAGAAACGCCACCCAACCATAGAAGACGGCGTCACAATCTATGCAGGTGCAACGATTCTAGGAGGAAAGACCCTTGTGGGAAAAGGCGCAGTTGTGGGTGGGAACGTTTGGATAACCTCTTCGATTCCCTCAAACACCACAGTCACGTTAGAGTTCCCAAATCTCACGTACAAGACCAAGAAGGCGAGGAAGAAGCGTCACAATCGCCAACGCTCAGAACAGAAATGATACAAATTCTGATCGCTCGTGGCAATTCATTCCGCGCTGCAATCGTGTGTTAGGAACTGCTTCAGAAGGACTTGTGTTCTGTTCTCTTGATTATCTCGTTTTGAAGCTCAGTGCTGAGGTCAACGAAGTAATCGCTGTATCCCGCGACTCTTACCATCAGATCCCTGTATTTCTCCGGATGCTTCTGAGCATTACGCAAGGTGTCGGCATTTACCACGTTGAACTGCATATGGTGACCATCAAGTTTGAAATAAGTGCGTATCAGATGGGCCAACTTCTCCAGTCCTTGTTCATCAGCCAGGAGTTCAGGAGCGAATTTCTGGTTGAGAAGTGTGCCTCCTGTTCTGGCATGATCGATTTTGGAAACGGATTTTACCACGGCCGTTGGTCCTTTTCTGTCTGCTCCTTGGACTGGTGACACGCCTTCGGAAAGGGGCTCGCCAGCTTTTCGTCCGTCAGGAGTTGCGCCGACGACCTTTCCGAAATAGATGTGGACGGTTGTCGGCAACAGGTTTATTCTGTAAGTACCTCCTTTAGTATTTGGTCTTCCGTCTATCGCTCTATAGTATGCTTCGAAAATGGCTTTCATGATATTGTCCGCGTAGTCGTCGTCGTTGCCGTATTTTGGTGTTTTGTTCAGGAGTCTCTGCCGAAGACTCTCACACCCGCCAAAGTCAGCTTTCAGAGCCTGAAGCAATTCCTTAAGCGTGACCTGTTTTTTGTCGAATACGTGATGCCTTATCGCCGCCAGAGAGTCTGTTATTGTTCCAAGTCCCACCCCTTGAATGTAGCTTGTATTGTAACGTGCTCCTCCGTCATTGTAGTCTTTACCTTTTGATATGCAATCATCTATCAGAAGCGATAGGAACGGTACAGGAAGGTGTTCGGCATATAGTCGTTCTATTATGTTGTTCCCTTTGATCTTGACATCAACAAAATGGTTAAGCTGTTTTCTGAATGCATCGAAAAGTTCGTCAAAGGAACTGAATTCAGCAGGATTGCCCGTTTCAAGTCCAATCTTCCGTCTTGTCCGCGGGTCTAGACCATTGTTCAGAGTGATCTCTAGAACCTTGACCATGTTGAAGTATCCTGTGAGAATGTAGCACTCTTTTCCGAAGGCTCCGGTTTCCACGCACCCACTTGCTCCTCCGTCCCTAGCATCTTCGATCGCCTTTCCCTGCCTCAGCAACTCCTGAATGATGACGTCGGTGTTGAAAACTGATGGCTGACCGAAACCTGTTTTCACGATCCTGAGGGCTCTCTTCAGGAAATTGTCAGGACTCTTCTTGCTTATCTGCACCATAGAACTGGGCTGAGGAAGTCTCATCTCTTCTATGACATCAAGTATCAGATACGAGAGTTCATTCACCGCGTCCGAGCCGTCTGACTTGACCCCGCCCGTGTTTATCAAAGCAAAATCATTGTACGTGTTGCTTTCTTCCGCGGTGACTCCCACCTTCGGCGGCGACGGCTGGTTGTTGAATTTTATCCAGAAAAGCTGCAGGAGTTCCTTCGCCTTTTCCTTCGTTAGGCTTCCATCCTCAATACCCTTCTTGTAGAAAGGATAGAGATGCTGATCGAGTCTTCCGGGATTGAAGGAATCCCACGGGTTGAGTTCGGTTATGACTCCGAGGTGGATGAACCAGTAGCACTGGAGCGCTTCCCAAAAGTCTCTTGGCGCGTGAGCTGGAACACGCGAGCAGACAGCGGCTATCTTTCTGAGCTCCTTTTTTCTCTCTGGATTCTTTTCTTTTCTTTCCATTTCTTTCGCTTTCTCAGCATGCCGTTCCGCATATCGTATGAGAGCGTCTGCGGCTATCTGCATGGCCTTGAGTTCCTGCATTTTTTCGTATGCCTTAGGGTCATTCAGGAGGTCGAGTTCTTGCATACGTTTGATTATGGTCTTTTCGAAGTCAAGCAGGCCCTTCTTGTATATCTTGTCGTCCAGGACTGTGTGGCCAGGAGCTCTCTGTTCCAGAAACTCGGTGAATACTCCCGCTTCGTAAGCTGCCTTCCAGTCATCGAACATTCTGTCGAATATGACGTCTCTTATTGACTTACCTTTCCAGAAAGGGATTATCGTTTCTCTGTATATTCTCTTTGTTTCTTCATCCACCAAGTATGGCGTTCTCTTTCTCGTGCTGAGAATTTCGAGGTCTTCAATACTGTGACAGCATATTTCTGGGTAGGTCGGAACTGCTTTTGGAGCTGGTCCTCTCTCGCCGACGATCAGTTCGCCTTCACCTATGTAGACTTTCTTTTTTTCTAGCAGATGCTTGAACGCGAGTGCTCTTCTCACCGACGGAGACAACTCGTCAGCACTTTCTCTCTTGTAGGATTCTGTCATCAGAACTGCCCTTTCCGCCGTGATGTAAGGTCTAATGTCAATGCTCTGCTTTCTCAGTCTTCTGACTCTTTCATTCACGCTATCCTCCTCCTATTCTCACCTTTAACCCAAGAGTCTCCAGTTTATCTTTGACTAAGTTCAATTCCTCGCTTGATGGGCTTTGGATCTTCTTCAGTTTGTAAGCCCTATTCAAGCTTTTGTACTTCTCAATCCCAGCCCTGTGATAGGGAAGCAGACTCACGCCTCTCACATCGCATGAAAGTAGAAACTCAGCAGTTCTCGCAATATTATCTTCATCGTCATTTATCCCGGGAATGACGGGAAAACGTGCTAGAATGTTTCTTCCGCTTTCTGCTGATCGCTTGAGGTTTTCGAGAATCAGCCTGTTTGACACACCAGTGTATTTCTCGTGTATCTTGTCATTCATTGTCTTGATGTCGTACAGGAAAAGATCTGTTTTATCGCTGATCCTTTCAAAAGCTTTGTAGGGCGCGTAGCCGCAGGTATCCACTGCGGTGTGAATGCCTCTCTCTTTGCACTCTTTGAGTATCGCGTCTAGGAAATCAATTTGTAGGAGCGGTTCTCCCCCAGAAACAGTTATTCCGCCTTTTGATTCCGCATAGAAGGGCATGTCCCTTTCCATTTCTTTCGTGAGGTCTGCCACGCAAATCTCTCTTCCTATAATCGTGAGAGCTTCTGCCGGGCAATTCTGAGCACACTTGCGGCACAGGTTGCAGAGCCTTCTGTTTATGCGCACTTTGTCTGCTGTGTAGGCGATTGCTGTTCTTGGACAAATCTTCACGCATTCTTCGCACCTTATGCATCTTCTTCTCTTGTACGTCAATTCTGGTTCTAAGACTTGGCCTTCTGGATTGTGGCACCACCAGCAACGTAGAGGGCATCCCTTGAGAAAAATAGTGGTTCGGATACCCGGTCCGTCATCAACCGCGTATCTCTTGATGTCAAAAATAATGCCTTTTTTGATGTCCTTAGCCACCGCTCAAGATTCTGATTGAAATCTTAGCTACAGATGCGATAAAAACCTTGTGCGAACTAGTCGAACTGCGGACAGAGTGTACTCTGGAACCGCTTTCAGGCGTCGCTTCGAAGTGCATTGTTTTCCAAGTCCGGTTCACGTTCTTCTCAACTTAAGAGTCCAGCCGACTAGATTTTCAAGCAGTTTGACTATCAACTGCTTCGTCTTTTCATCTTTAAGGTTGCCATTCTCATCGAATTTTTGCGCTGCAAACGTTACGAAAACCTCGGGCGAATTGATTGGGTGCATGTTCAGAAACACGAAACTCTGACGCAAGTGATATTGTGCCCTCGCGGTTCCCAAGATTCCTGTCGAGGCTCCCATAATGGCCACAGGCTTACCATAGAAAACATTGTCCGTGGGCGGTCTTGAAGCCCAATCGATCGCGTTCTTCAGAACTCCCGGTATTGAATAGTTGTATTCCGGCGTTACGATCAATAATGCATCGGCGGCCTTGATTTTGGCCTTGAACTCCTTGACTCTCTGTGGAGGCTGAGTTTCCAAGTCTTGGTTGAACAGCGAGATTCCTTCAAGATCAAAAGTCTCAAGCATCGCACCCTTTGGCACGAACTCGGCTGCAACACGCAGTAATGCCTTGTTGTAAGAGTTTTTCCGCAGACTTCCGACGAAACCGAGAATGGCGACTGGTTTGTCCAAGGCTGTGACCCTGTCCTTTTATCACACAAATAATTCTTAAATGTATCTGACTGTAGCATTACGATAATAATCTCTCGAATAGCGGCCAGCGTAGGGTATTTTGAGCGACTGGGGATACATCTCCAGCAATACCTCTTTTTTCATGAGTTTTGTTGATGCTTTCGTATACAGAGGTCATGTTGTTGCTTTGGAAATTCAAAAGAGAGAGTCTTTGACAGAACTCCGCCACCAAATCGCTCTGAACATTGTAGATTTTCATGTCGCATGAATTTGGGGTGAGTATGGCCTGTTTGTCTTTACTCATGGTTTTTTACCTTCTCGGAATTTAGAGGCAGAGGCGTCATCGCAGTTACCCGTGCCGTGCTGCCTCCGCCTGGTTCCTGGGACATGATTTCATTGCCCAATTGGGGCTCTCTTTTGAGTTTGGGAACTCTTATATCGTCAGTCGATTCAGACATTCTATCAAGGGTGTAATGATGAGTGAAGAGAAAGTTGTGAGTAGAAGTGTTGCAGTCGGACTGGGAATGTTATGTATCATCTTCATGGCCAGTTTGGCTGGAACGATTGTTTACCACACGATGATGATCAACAACAAAGACGAATCTTACGACGATTATGTGGCAAGTCATTCTTATACAAATTCTGAGTACGACTCGCTGGACGCAACATACCAAACGTATGCAGGGACACACAGCCACAACAACTCGGAATATGACTCACTGAGTTCACAAAACACAGCGCTTCAAGATCAGGTAAACTACCTTCAATATCAAGTGAAAAACTTTCAAAATGAGGTGATTAACCTCAGATCACCAAGACTTATCCAGGTCAACTGGAATGAGTGGGATAGCTACCCTTTGTTTGTTGCACCTTGTCTGGAGATTACTGGAATGTTGTTCAATGTCGGAAGCGATCCTGCATATTGCAGACTTCATGTAGTCCTCTATCAAAGTGGGGGAGGGGTAGCTAATGACACCTACGTGGAGCTTGGCACAATAGATGGGGAATCATGGATATATGTGGGTACAAGTGTTTTCTATGAAGGTAGCTTTGGTCCTCTCACAGGTTGGAATGTGACGACTGAATACTGACAAGCTAATTCCAACACGCTCTTAGGTCAAGTTGAAAAGCTGCATGTTCAGAAGTGACACAGTTCGACGGAAAACCCCTACCTTCCTTTTCAGCGCAAAAATGTTTGAGCTATTCTTTGTTTTTCAATCCCGATCTGCCTGATTAGCCTGTGGGCATGAAAAAGAACAGCCTCGACTTTCTTCTCTGTTATCTCGTCCTCAACTCTCTTCCCAAAACTAACGATCAAAATGGGAAAAGTCCTTATTCTTCCATACTCTTTCTTGAAGCCAAGAGTCGGATGGCAAAACTCGCGCGCGCTCCAGATGAGCCAGATGAACTGAGGATACGATATGGTTCAACTTCTTTGCGCGTGGTTCGTCTCACTGTTTCGTCCTGCCATACTTTCTTAGATGCGTCCAGTCGGCACATCCGTGAACATCTCCAAAGTCGACAGCGTTAGCACTCGCCCTCGGCTTAACCAATCCTGAGTTTATCCAAGGCTTAGACTTTTAAGACCTAATCTTTCCTCCACTCACACTCACAACGAATTTTTAAACTCGAGTTATCAATTAGACGGAAAAAAAGCAAAAAGAGCCGAAAAATGGAAATCTGGTCGCATCAAAGTCATCACAGGGCAAGATACTACTTCATACGATGATCAAGCAGGATATTTCCGCAAGTTTTATCTAGCTTATGCCTTCAATAGTAGAACCCTAGGTTCTCTGAGGGTGAGGGAAGTTGACTCGCTCGTACAGGAACAGTTGGAAGATCATTCTTGACATCCTGAAGTGTGCTTCTAGTGAGGAGGTGAAGAAGACGCACATCATGTATAGGGCTAATTTGAATTATGTTTCTTTTCACAGGCTTTTTCCGGTTTTGGTTGATCAGGGTTACATCGTTGAGGTAGGCGATCCAGAAGGCGGAGTTCTGTATCGCACGAGCGAGAAGGGGATGGCTCTGGTTAGAGTGTTGAGCGAAGTTGAGACGAAAATTCCGCGAAAGGGCCGTTTGCGGAAGGCTATTCTGCTTTGCTGATGGAGACCTCTTTAAGCGTGGCACCCATCTTTATTCCCAGCTCAACAGGTTCGTCTAAGAAGTTGGACATGACAATGTTCTGGACGGTAACATATGCTCCGGGAGGAAGGATTATCGAGCCCACGGCGGACTTTTTTCCTCCTAACTCGTCTTTTTCTGAAAGATTTAGAACCCATCGACTTAGCTTCATCTTGCCAGCCTTCTCGTTATAATCGAGAATGCCAAATTGTGAGAGCGTGATCACTTCGTCTACGACATCTTTGACCGAAGCCTTAAGCTTCTCGGCCACTTGTTCGAGGCTGTGCCAGTCTCCGTCACCGATCGTCTCAAGAATTCTTCCTGCAACCATCTGACTGCACATGGTACAGTCTGCTGTTTCAATATTAAAGGCTTGAGAAGGAATGCGATCGAACAATTTTCTGGTAGAATTTTCTGGTAAAATCTTCTGGTAAGATCGTAGAGTAAAGTTGTACAGTAGAGTCATTCAGTCGAATCGTTCCCAATCTTTTAAAGTTGTTTCTGCAAGACTGAGTCTTGGTTAGATCGCAGTCGGCTATGCAACTTGGTCTGGTTAGGCCGGTCTAGCCGGTGCCGAGTGAGGGGCACCAATAAAGATACCCAAATTGGAGAAAAGGAGAGTGATGAATGAAATGAACAAGAAATTGACCTTTGCCTTGATAGTGCCTTTGATGTTGGTTCCGCTTGCCTCTTTTGCCTATGCCCACTTTTACGGCTACGTTGCGAAGCGATACGCGATACATGTCGGTTCGGTTGAAGTTGCTCCTATATACTTTCACATAGACGAGCTTAGGATGATTGACGTCGACAACGATGGAGTCATCATTGGAGACGAGTTCAACTATACCATTCACCAGGATGCAGCGACTGGCAAGTGGTACGTGGACATAGTAGCTGATCCGATTCCGTCGGGCTTTGTGTTGAACACAACTTTGAAAATTCACATCACTGGAAAACTGCCGGTTAGGTTCAACTTTGGCGAAGCACCCTATGGAGGCTCTTGGGCTGGTCCATTTGTCAATTGGACAACATTCCCAGCCTGGGACGACCCGTTGATCAAATGGCATCCTGGCCTTAGCACATTGCCCGGTGTTAGCAATCCGATAGAAGGTCCATGGAGCTATGAGATGAGAGTTTACAAGGAGAATGCTACAGGTGTATTCGGTCCTGTTGGATCAACAGAGGAGGAATACAAACCCAGCAACAATATAACCATAATACAGCATCTCGACTTCAGACAACCAGGCCAGATTGTTGGCGAAACATGGACTCCGAAGGATTGGATGTGTAAGCGCATTCTGATACGCTTTGAGTTCCAATTCATAGAAGAATACCCGTCGGTGTTCAGCTCTGAAACTTGGATGAACCCAAATTGGCCACCGTCACCGCCAGGGATACCAACATACCCGCCATAGCAGTTCCAGTCTCATCGGATCGTACCTTATACTTTCCCCCTTTTTTGGAACAATATACAATAACGGGTTGAGTGGCATGCGAAAAAAGTACAAACAGGGTGCAAGAAACAGCCGAGCCCAGTTGACAGTCGCCCTCGTTGCCCCTATACTGCGTATAAGCGCAGGCAGCATGGGATGCACGATGATAACTTCCAATCAATCCTTAACCCACATCAATCTCCTCACTGACTACTGGATGGAATCCTACAATCGCTCACCATACGAAACCCAAAACACGACCCTGCCTCAACCTTGGAGGGGCATGACATGAAGAGGATATTTGTGGCGCTCATCATTCCCATTCTGTTAATATTGGTAAGCAGTATAGGCGTCTCCCACTTCACCCAAGATACTGAAGTGAGGTATGGATTGCACCATGCGGACGTGGATGTAGGGCTTGTGGCCTACGAGTACAAGAGCCCCTGGCCTTCTTCTTCTGTGGACGCGCCAGATAACTACACGCTTCAGATATCAACCCCAGTATTCCCCGGATGGTACTGCTGGATAGGATTCATCTTGCAGAACTTCGGCACAATCTATGGGGCGGACGTCAGCGCTCCAACATATACCGTAACCAGTGACGGTCTAGGCGTGTCCGATTATTTCATTCACACTGAATACTTCTATGGACCTTGGACTGAGAACAGCGTTCCAGATTATGTCAACGGCGCGGTTTCGCCTCCGCCGCCAGGAGACGTTTCGTCGCCTGTGTACTTGCAGCCTTCTGAGGTGAGTGGCGGTTCAAATTCGTTGAACTCGATGGTTATATGGATCTATATGGAATATCCGAGCGATGCTCCAGATCTGAGCAATCCCATCCAGCTAGTAGTTGCGATAACGGCCACTTCGTTTCCCGCTTCCTCAACAATTAGTAGTCAATTTTGGCCTTGACTAGGGAGGCTGAAGAAATTTCGTTCTGAGCAAATAGCCACAGAAGGGGGAAGCAGATATAACGGAAAGAAGGCGCCTGTCGAAATGTGTTTTGCATGTCTTGCCTCAATATTGATCGCACTGTTACTCAAAACCTTGACTTATGGGTTCAGGAAGGGCATCGTTCTTGCCATAAGATTGACTGCTGACATAATTGGTAGTGGTGCGTATGAATGTTGCCATTTTGACAATCTATATATACCGGATTTGAAATCACTCCATTCATCAAAATTCTCGAAGCATGTGGAAAGGAAGTCCAGATGAAAAGAACCTACAGTGCGTTTCTAGCTGCTTTCTTCGCAATACTCCTCGTAGCCTCTCTTGGCGGACTATATTATGCTTACCAAACGCCTACTGAAGTTAAATTGGCATCGGCATCGTATGAGTACCAGAATCAAGGAATATTTGATTATACTGCGATTCTTGTGCCTAACTTGATCTATAATAGGACGACTCTGGGGAAAGGCGAAGGAACGCTATTCAGAAGAATCACTGATAGCATCGTCTTGAACTTCACCTACACGTTTAACTCTTCGAAGCCTTCAAACATCACTGTAAGCTACAAGACTTACGAATGTGTGACTACTCCGCTATGGACAAAGATGATCAGTGAGACACCAGAAGAAACATTGAATACCACTGGAATCGAGGCCCATGTTTCGATGAATGACGCTCCATTTCTCAACGTTTCGTCTGTCGAGTACTTGGTCACTCGCATAAACCAAGAAACGGGAATCGGCATAACGCAATTTACAGTCAATGTGACTGTTCAAATCAGGGTTGATGCTGATTATGGTGAGGGATCAATTAGTGATTTGTTCACTCCTCAACTCACGGCAGGCTTCAGTTCTACTGCCACCGGAGGAGATATAATATCGATTGGCGGGCTGGAAGATTCAAAGACCGGTAGAGTAATGAGCACCGAAACAGTTCAGCAACCGTGGGTTGTAACAGAACGATACTTCTTGTCCGGATTTTTCTTTGCTTCAGTTCTGGGGTTCGCCATCGCAGGTTGGCTGTATTTGAAGCGTGGTCCACCGCCGCGCGAAGTGACTCGGGATGAGGTGGTTGAGGAGATCATCGCTCCCTACGAAGAGATAATCTTCGAAACAGCTGGGGAACCAAAAAAGGAAGAAGCTACAACCATCGTGACGGTGAAGACACTTGAAAACCTCATAGGAATCGCTGATATATTATCCAAACCTGTTCTCCAAACACAGAAACCAGAAGGAAAAATTGAATTTCAAGTGGTTGATGGCAACACTCGGTACAAGTACGAAGCAACAGTGTCGGAGTCAAGCAAAGAGACGGCTGGCGAGGTAAGCAAAGACACAGCTGGCGAGGAAGATTGAAGAAACCTCCTACAGAGAGGAGCCTCGCAACATCGCTTTTACTGTTTCTTGTTGTCTTCGGCCTCTGGCAACTTCACGATTTTATTCTGTCTAGCATGGAGCCATCCGACTTGGCAATCTACCTTCTCTACTTGGCCATACCTTCCGCTAGCTTGGTGACTTTTGTCGTTTTTGTTAAACTGACGAGATCAAGCTTCAAGAATCAAGGATACAGACGGCCGACCTTCATCAAAACGAAACATTGCATTGGTCTGGCTCTGCTCTGCTTGGCAATTTACTTCCTGATTTTCTTGTCTCCCGGATTCTCAACAGGCATATCGTTCCTTGGCATTAGAACAGATCCATTCCTTCTTGTTTTTCGCGTAGTCTCAGCAGTCATTTTTGGCGTTGCTGGAGAATCGGTCTTCCGAGGATACATCTTCCGGAAACTTTCAAGAAACTATGGCTTCCTTACGTCTCTCTACACATCTGCGCTACTGTTCAGCCTCCATCAAGTTGTTGTGAGAAACTTGCTCACCATGAGCATAGACCAGCTTGGTATATTCGTATTCACAGATGTCCTCGTCCCATTTGTCGGGGGACTATTTCTCGGATTCCTATTCTACAAGACAGGATGGAGCCTCTTAGCTCCGGTAATATTCCGCATTGGGATTTACTACTACTTTGACCCACTCGCAATTGCATCTCCACCTGACGTATCTTGGTGGGTGGCGATCGCGTTTGAAATGGCAAGTTATGCGGCTTTGATACTGATGGTAGATTACGCTATCAAGGAACCGGCTGCTCGGAGAAGGAAGTATGGTCTAGAAAGCTGAAGAAGAAGGGCCAAGGTTCATGAAACTCAGGCATAGGCACCGGGGAATTATCCTAGATATTCTCGCAGTTGTCATCTGCATTCTTGCCATTGTGGGAGCTTATTTAGGGCTTCGAATTGCCTTAAGAACGACAACTCCCTGGGTTGCTGTTGCCTCTGGAAGCATGAGTCCGGCTCTAGACACAGGAGATCTCGTCATAGTCCAAGGAGTCCCTGCAAGCGAGATTAAAGTCGGAGACATCATAGTTTTCGACTCTCCACCCGACCCTTACTCAACGATCCACAGGGTGATACGGGTGCAAAATCAGTCTCAAAACAAGATTTTTTTTGTTACTAAAGGAGACGCAAATTCCGATGAAGATGTTCCTGTATCAGAAGATCTAGTTCACGGCCACGTCATATATCGAATCCCAATTCTCGGCTACTTGGCACTCGACCCCTCAATCGTAATTATTCTGATCATAGTTATTGTGATTGTAATACTCGTCTGGCCAGAAAAAGGTAAAAGGAAAATTCACCTACGCAGAAGAAAGAAGCGAGGCGAGCCCATCCACATGGGAGCGACATCATTTTCTTCCTGCTTTGAGGCGACTCAACAGAAGCGCAAGTGTCGCAACGGTCAGGGTCAATTCGAGCATGAGAGTCGAGAACTCTGACACTATTTGAACGTAGCGTGTGCTGTGAAGATACGTAAAGTAAAGAGCAACACACGTACTGTCTGATGCTGGTAGCTCTTTCAATGTCCTGGGAGGTAGGTAGTCAACTGAAACACTATAAGGAGCGTTAATCAGGGCTTTTGGGAACAGTATCCTGCAAAAACCGATGGTTCCGTCTGGTGCGGACACATTGAAGTTTATCTCTCTCTCTGCCTGATCGAAGGCAAATCCTGAGATCGTAGAGTTGCAGATAGTATTAATTGTGCAGATTTGCTCTCCAAACATGACGCCAAAGCTCGAAAAGGGTGCCATAAGTGGAAATCCGTCTTGGTTAGGGGCATCAATGATCCTTGAAGCGTCACCGATCCCGTCTTCATTCAAATCTGTGCCTGCATAATCACTCCAGAAGTTGCCTTCAGCACCGCTGTCCCAAAGGTTAACTGATCCTCCGTAAGCCCAAGCTTGGACGGAATTCCCGAACAAATTGTTGTGATAAATCGAATTATTGTAAGCGCCTCCCATAACTATGCCGCCCAGACTGCTTCCGCTTACATTGTTACCCGTTATCGTATTGTTGTTGCAATAGAATGACGCGACTATTCCCTGAGGGTTGTTCTTGACGATGTTTCCCTCTATGACGTTCCCAATGGAGTCTACCAGCAAATAGATGCCGTGCATATTGCTCTCCAGTTCGTTATTGACAATTAATATTCCAGAAGATTGCCAAAGCTCAATACCCGCCTCATTATTGGACACCACGGTATTGCTTGCGATCGAACAATCCGAAGAACCCCATACAAATATACCTCTACCTCCACTAGAGGAACAGCTGAGGACAGTACTATTGTCAACGCTTGCGTTTTGAATATGATCCAAGTTAACGCCCCACAAACCATTTTGAACTGTAAAACCGCTAATTCTAGAGCCGCCAACACCTACAGAGATAACAGAGCCAGTTCCGTTACCGTCAACAATTGTTAAGTCTCGACTCGCCCCAACGAGTTTCAGGCGTTTATTCACAGCCACATGCTCATAGTATGTCCCTGCATCCACGGTTACGGTATTTCCATCCACAGTTTGTGTGGCATTTATTGCTTCCTGTATGGTTGCATAGTCCAGGCCGGAATCGATATTGTGAACTGGCAGTTGAACAGCCGTGGCACATGGATAACTGATGGGAAAACGACCAACCAAGAAAAGCCCAGCACACAATGCAATAAGAATTCCTCCCATTCCGAACACGTTACAGACTCCAATGATTTGTTAACTCACAAATCGACTAGTTAAAGATTAAGTTGGAAAGTTCTAGCTCAAGCAAATGCAAGCTCCGACCTCCACTTGCAAGAAAACTGAAGCACGCGCGCTAATCCATAAAAGAAGTCATATCAAAACAGAAATGGAGCGAAAACAGAAAACGCAACGTAGCAAACGCTTACAGCTTATTCCTAAAGCTCAATGGCTTAACATGGGAAAAGCCAAAAATGCCATGTCATACGCAAATTTCCATTCATACCAAACGAGCAAGAGTTAGACGCTCTAATCTCCGGTTCCGGCAAGAAAACAGCAACATTCCTACAAGTCTTGAAAGAAACAGCTATGCGGTCAGGTGAAGCAAAAAGATTATTGTGGACAGACATAGACTTGGAGAAAAACATCATAAGACTAAACGATCCGGAAAAAGGTTCTAACCCTAGAATGTGGAAAGTCAGCCAAAAATCAATCGGAATGTTAAACACATTACCTAGAGAGAGCATGAAGGTCTTCGGTGAAAGCTCCCTGTATTCAATGAAATCCACTTTTGTACGAGCGAGAAAACGTTTATCGTTGAAGTTGCAGAATTCGCGACTCTTGAAAATATCTTTCCATACGTTTCGACACTGGAAAGCCACAATGCTTTACCATCAAACCAAAGATGCATAACTACGTCAGAGACTTTCTAGGCCACAAGGAACTGAGAAACACGGAGATATACATAAACATTGAACGCACTATATTTGAACCAAGCAGCGATGAGTTCACGGTCAAAGTTGCTGAGCAAACCGAAGACATCAAAGGATTGCTTGAGGTAGGTTTCGAGTACGTTTGCCAGAAGGATAACTTGATATTCCTGAGGAAACGCAAATGAGCAAGCACTACGGAAAAAGACACCCAAGTCAGCGAAATAGTGGCCGGGGTGAGGTAGCCCCACCCACGGTGGCGATATCTCCATTTTCGCGCTTCTTCGCGGCCACTTTCTCCTTTTTTTTGCGCCAGGAAACCAGAATCAGTCTTGCCCGAGGTATCTACACAATGACCTCTCTGAGAATCTCTAGAATCTTGTCTCTCTCTCTTTCTGGACTGTATCTAACTAGCTACTGTAGCCGTTTTAGAGATGAGGAGAGGTGAGGTTCGGTGGGTGGGAATTATTTTCAGGAACACAAAGTGAGATTGTACCTCGACAAGGACCTTTACGTTGCTTTCATTAGACTTCAAGCAGACAAAACCATAGGCCGAAGCTACGCCGGTTTATTGCCCTTCGTTGAGGGCCTCTACCACATGGGATATATCAACAAAGACGTTTACCAAGCGCACGTATTGAAGTACAGCGAGAAACTCGTCACCAAGAAACAGTTGACGCTTGTCGAAACCCAGGAAATGGAGAAAAACATACAACTAGCAAGATTCTTCAAGGCCGTGGCAGAACAATGGGAAGGACTCTCACCCAGGCAACGCGAAGCCCATCTGAAAAAAGCTATTGCTGCAAGGGCCAAGGTTCCGCAAGCCGAACTCATAATACAACTCGCAGCGGAGAAACCTGGAGCAAATCCCGGGGCCTTGCCGAAGGGAGATCCTCACCATGTTTCTTAACGGTTTTTTTGCGCTTGTACCTTCTTTAGGTAGGGTGGTTTTGAGCGTTTGGTGTGGGTTGTTTGGTTTCAAGTTCAGAAGTGTTTCTCAAAGTGTTCTTTTCTTCCACGGAGGGTGTTGATTTGGGCTTGAGGGTTCTGACTCGAAAAATCAGGATGGATCTCACTTCTGAGGATGAAGATATATGTTCGTTGTTGTTTGTGCAGGCTAGGGCTCGTAGAGCATGCAGGCTTTTTTTGGATTATTTTAGGGTTCAGCGGAGTTTGACTAGGACCGAAATGAGTAGGTTTGCTGATGATCTAGAAGGTGGCAAAGTGGAAAAGGGTTTTAGATATAGTCGAAGGCAATTTTACGCTCAGGTTCGGAGAACCTTGTTAACATTGGGTCTGATTAGTATCGAGCAACGTCTGGTTTCCGCTCAGGGCTTTGATATCGTTTCTGAGCGGGTTAAAGAGAAGTATATTCCTGTGCGGCAACCTATTTCGAAGCGGCCTCCTGATGGTTTGAATCTCGTGAGGCTTATGTGGATAATTTGTAAGCGTTGGAATGATGAGTTTTTAGAGAATACCGAAGACGGTTCACAAGGCAGCAATTGAGCGGATAGTGAATACGGTTCCAGGAGCGAACAATAATCACTAGCGCGCGCGGTTTCGAAGTCAGCGGCGGCGGCCGATCGATCGAGTCTTGAATGACATTTTTCAGATCAGAATTGGTTGTGTGAAACATTCTTCCGCAAGAGTTATCTAGGAGTTAACATGAAGCATTTTCTGAAGTCTTCTTGGGAGGAAGGGGAGTGGGAAGAAATTCACTGGTTTCACGGTCACAGAATTACTTCTGCTTCCGTGGAATCTACCATATGAAGGTGGAGATTAGGATCCCTTCGGGAGATGACTTGTTTATTGTCCTTGCTTTGAAAAGAGATGATTTGACACAGGACAATCGTTCTGTTTCCCACGAAAGTGGAGACCGCATAAGCCTGCATTAAGGCGACCGAGAAAGTAAGGAAAAGGGGGGAAAGAATGAAAAAGAAAGTGATTCTGGGGATAATACTAGTGCTAATTGTAAGCATATTTGACATACCTTTCAATTCGTTGATCGTTGAAGCAGTTGCGACTACCATATGGATCTATCCAGATGGGTCGATCTATCCTAAAGATGCACCGATAGCGCATGTTGGAAACGTCTATACTCTTATTGCCGATATTCATGGATGGGATATTTTTGTTGAGGGAGGAGTATCCAACATAGTAATAGATGGAAACGGCCACACGATTTCTTCTGGGCGCGATGTTGTAATAGGCTTGGGAGGAGCTGGAATGGGTACTATTGTTGTTAGTGGTGTTACTATCAAAAACACTATCATCAAAGAGAATGACGGAATCGGGATCGCTGTTAATGGTTATAACAACATCATCACGAACAACACAATCGTGAACAATACCTACGGTGGAATCGACCTTTGCTTCAGTGGTAACACCGTCTCTGATAATACAATCATGTACAATAAGATTGATGGAGTCTCTATCAGTTGCGTCTATGGCTATACGTCCAGTGGTAACACCATCACCGGCAACCTGATCTCGAACAATGACAACGCTGGAATTAGTCTCTGGACCGAGATCACTGATACTACGATCATCCACAACACGATTTTGAACAATACGTATGATGGAATCTATCTCGAAAAATCCAGTGGTAACACCATCAGTGACAACAAAGTCTTGAATAATACCCGCCATGGAGTCTATCTCTACGATTTCAGCACCGACAACGTCATAACCGATAACAGAATCTCGAACAACGGTGACGATGGAATCCATCTTCACAAATCCAGCGACCACAACACCATCTCTAGCAACACGATCTTGAATAACGGTGACGATGGAATCTATCTCGAAGGATCCAATGGTAACACTATTACTTCGGAAAATACATTGGCGAATAATAATTTTGGCATTAGTCTTTCCGCTTCAAGTAGCAACACCATCTCTGACAACATGATTGTGAGCAACACCAACGATGGAATTTATCTCAGCAAATCCAGCAACGACAACACCATCTCTGGTAACACAATCTCGAACAACGGCGACGATGGAATTGCCCTCTCAACTTCCTCTGGCAACACCATTACCAACAACAACATCTTGAACAACAATGACGATGGAATTGATCTATCGACAACCTCCGATGCTAACACCATCTCTGACAATACAATCTTGGAGAATAATCGTAATGGGGTCTTACTCGTCGATTCCAGCAACAACAACATTGTCGACAATGCGATTTCGAAAAATTCTGAAGATGGAATCGCTCCCAGAGTGTCCAAAGACGAAATCGTCAGCCGCAACTTAATCTCTGAGAATGGCCACAATGGAATCGAATTCTATATGTCTAGCGACTGTACTATCACCAATAATAACATTATGAACAACACAGAAGCCGGAATCTGTCTTATACTCTCTACTGGCAACACTTTCCATCACAACTTCATCATCTGTAATAGAATTCCAGCTATGGGTGACGGTGTCAATGCTTGGGATGACGGCAAAGAAGGCAACTACTGGGGTGACTACAACGGGACAGACTCAGATGGAGATGGAATCGGTGACACTCCATACATCATTAATGCCAACAATAAAGACTGCTTTCCACTCATGTGGTGGATCAGGATAGCAGCACCTGCAAGTCTAACATCTAACTACGGCTGGGGAACGACCCAGAAAGGAGTGTTTTGGCCGGTGGACCACGAATGGATAGATCGTTTAGGTGTCATTCGTATCAGTTCAATAGCCTATTTAGGCGAAGTGATTGTTAGAGGCGATACCATTACATACAAGGATACGGTGAAGCATCTCTATGTTGCTGAACCAGATAAACCCTATGAACCTAAGCTTGAGATTTCAGTCATTTTGCAACCAGGGAGATCAATCGATGTTCCAATCTTCCATGGGTGTAAATCAAAAGAGCCTGTTCCAGAGACATGCCTCTTTCAGATAAAAGTCACAACGGTCGAAGATTGCCCCAAGACCTATACGGCGGGGATAGAGATCCATTGGGTGGGTATGGAAGAGTGCGCTAATGGACATAAGATTGTAACAGGTATGACTGCTGAGTTCCGTACAATAGTGGAAGGAGGATCTTGGACTTACCTTAAGAGTGATGTGAAACTGCCTCCTGGTTGGAGTTACAGCGTAGATCCACCAAATGGTACTTTGTTTGAAACGCCATACATGGTTACTCTTAGAATAACAGCAGCTCAAAATGCCAAGGAAGGTGACATAGGAATCGTGACTTTGAGCGCATTCAGCAACGAAACAAAACTCATTCTTTGGCGGTTCGTTTACTTCGCCGCCTTGGACAGCGCACCTCCAAAGATTGAAGCAGTCCAACCCCCGATAAGCCATCCAGAGGGCCTAACAATCAACGCCGTAGTCAAGGACCTAGTAACAGGAATAGACAGCGTACAACTGTTCTATTCTTTGGACGATGGCCCATGGAAAAATCAAACCATGGACTGGTATTCGGGTGACACCTTCAACTCTACTACATTCGCGGTAACAATACCGCCTATTCCCAAAGACAGCCTGCTAAGATACTACATAGTTACTATTGACTGGCTTGGTAACCAAGCTCAGAGTGAAGTTCAAACATACATAGCGCGCGCGCGCGACTGGTGGCCCATGTTTCACCACGACCTGAAGCATACCGGACATTCAACATCAACAGCACCGAACAACAACCAGATTCTATGGAGCTACACGACCGGAGACGTGGTGTTTTCTTCTCCTGCTGTTGCTGACGGCAAGGTGTTCGTGGGCTCGTGGGACAATAAGGTCTACGCTTTGGACGAGAACACGGGGAGCCTGATATGGAGTTACACGACTGGCGGTTGGGTGGAGTCTTGTCCTGCTGTTGCTGACGGCAAGGTGTTCGTGGGCTCGGACGACAAGAAGGTCTACGCTTTGAATGAGAACACGGGGAGCCTGATATGGAACTACACAATCGGCGGTTGGGTGGATTCTTCTCCTGCTGTTGCTGACGGCAAAGTATTCATAGGCTCAGAGGATGGTAATGTCTTTGCTTTCGGTGGCGCGCGTACTCTTGCTTCAGACTTGAATGGTGACGGAAAAGTCGACATCCTTGACATCTTCGCAGTAGCAAGAGCGTTCGGAAGCAAGCCCGGAGATCCGAACTGGAATCAAGCAGCCGATCTGGACAATAACGGGGTCATTAACATACTAGACATATTCCTAGTAGCCCTGAACTTCGGAAAGACATACTAGTCTTTGACCATCACAACATACAAAGAAGCGCGCGCTCTCTTGAAAAGAAGCGCATTTCTTCGAGAACAGGTTGCAGTAACAGCAGGGTAAAAAGAAGCTCAAAAATGATGTTAGCGACCGCGCTACCCGAGGATCTATGACGTAGCTGCAGATGCTCCGTAGGACTGATTTAGTGTTTCTTGTGTCAAGACTTCTTCCGGGTTTAGTCCCCATGAGTTGATGATTTCTATCAGATCACGTATTTTGCTGGCTCTGGTCTTTGGCTGTATACTTAAGCCAGATGCTAGATAGACTCCTCGCAGGAAATCGACTCCTTTCATCTTGACATCGTGGTACGTGCTCAACGTGTGGCCCATCATGTACTCGACGTAGTCGCGCTCTACGCCCAGTGAAACCATTTGGGTTAGGAAGAACTTGCGGAGGCTGTGAGCCCTCAGATCGTATCTCCTGATTTTAGGGTTACCAGTCAGTACGCCGGCCTTGATGTAAAGCGTGTTAACTATATCATGGATGGTCGGTGGATCTAATGGTTTGATCTTGCGATAGTTGCTGATTAGAGGCGATTCGTCTTCAAAGGATTCTGGCGATCGCCCCGTTGTCCCGTTTTTTCGAGCGTTCAGGTAGGCTCTAAGGTATTCTGAAGCTTCCCCGTTCAGAAAAGTGTCGTAATCGTGACGTTTCCCCTTTGTTATTGCGGCTTCAACGTGAACATGAATAGGCATTGTTCCCTTTTCTAAATCTCGTTTGACATGGCGATATTTGAGTTGAACTAGGGTGCCGTTTCGAAATCCACCGACTGCCATTAAGGCGATTATTGCCTTACCGCGTACGTCTGCCACGCTTATAGTCTTCTGGATTTCTTCTGGTGTGGGTGCACGTTCTTCGTAAATGCCCCACCTCGATCTTCGATAGGGCATATCAAATCTAACTCCGTTGAGCAAGAAGAAGAATTTGATGTTTCTCACCATGCCGTGAACCGTTGCTGGAGCCATGCCATTTTCTTCTTGAAGATTATCGGCAAAGTCGGCGAGGAGATGTCCCATTTGAATGACGGCCTTAGGTATAGGAACTTGATCCTGCCCTTTGCAGTCGTTCATAAGCTGGTCGGGTCTTCGTTGCAGCCACTTGCTGAACCTATACATGTCGTATATGTAATTGGAAAGCGTATGTTGACTGCCTGTTCGGTGACGTAGCAGGTGTTTCGCGAGCTCCATGGTTGTGGAGTTTTCGAAAGTGAATCGCGCTAATCTGGGCTGCCCTACGACGAACGTGTCTATGATATATTGTTGAAGTTTTTTCTCGGCTGCGTTTTTTGGTTCGGGGATCTCGAGCGTCAAAGGTTGTTTTAGTTTGCGCCCGCCCGGGCTCTTGGTTATGATGAGGGATTGCATTTCTATGCACCACTGGGTTCTGGGGGGGAACCACTCGGTTGATGATTCTGCGGAGCCTTTGACTGGAAGAGTGAATCTCTGTTGTCAGCTTGCCTCTGTTCGCTAGTCGGAGTGATTTGGGCTAAGGCTTCATCGGTCAGGATTTTCTGCGGGTTTAGCCCCCATGCTTGGAGTATTTCTTTTAGAGCATCGATTTTGTTCATTTTGATTTTCGGTCGTATTCGTATTCCGGATGTCAAGTATATGCCGCGTAGATATTCGACCCCTTTCATTCTAACATCGTGGTAGCGATCTTTCACCGTGCGACCCATCATGAAATCGATGCAGTCGCGATCAACGTCGAGTGAGGCCATCTGGGTTCGGAAGAACTTCCTAAAGCTATGAGTTCTCAATTCATATCTTGTGCGCAGGGAATTACCTTCTGAATTGCTTTCTAGTATGCCGGCTCTGACAAAGAGATCGTGAACCATTTCATTGACGTTGATAACAGTTGTCGTTTTAACTTGTTTGCAATGGCGGGCCTTAATTAAAGGTGAGTCGTTGCGTATTTGTTCTGGCTGAATTTTCCGTGTGCCTTTTTTGCGAGAGTCTAAGTAGGCCTTGAGGCACTCTGATGCTTCCTCGTTCAAGAAAGTGTCATAGCTGCTGCGTTTACCCTTTACCAGTTCCGCCTTGACATGCACATGAATGGGGATTATGCCTCGTTCAAGGTCGTTTTTTACGTGCCGATATTGAAGCTTTAGGAGTGTGCCCACCCGGAGACCGCTGACCGCAAGAATCGTGATTATGACTCTTTCGCGAAGGTCTGCTAACTCTAGGAGTCTTTGGAGTTCTTCGCGGGAAGGGGCTCGTTCATAGTGCAACTTCCAGACGCTCATGCCGTAGGGCAGTGTAAGTCCTACCCCATTGATACGGAACATGCTCGTAATGCTTTTCAGGCGACTCCTTATAGTGGCCGGTGCTAGGTTGTCTGCTCGCATATGGTCTATGTATTCGTCAAGGGCACTCGTCATGCTTGCCATTCCCTTTTGGTTTGGGCCTCCATTTCGGTTTCGGCATTTATTCACAAGTTGATCAGGCTCGGCTTTGATCCATCTGCAGAAACTGTTGAAGTGGTCAATGTATCCGCAAAGAGTATGCTGACTCCCTGTTCTGTTGAATAACAGATGTCTGGCAACCTCCATTGTAGAGAAATTGTTAATAGTAAACGGTATTAGACAGGACCTTTTGCTCAACGATTCCCAGATATACTGTAGAAGTTTCTCTTCTGCCTTGCTTTGCCGCTCCGGGACTTCTATCCTCACCGGTTTCTTGAATCTGCCGCCTCGAACGCCTCTTTCTATGATTAAGGTCTTATATTTCATTTTCCACAAACCTCCGATTTTAAGAATCTTCAGTCTTTAGACCTAAAAAGGCGAGCTGTCCTGAACTTAGCGCGCGCGCCGTGAAGAAACAAACCTTGAAGTGGATAAAGCAACTTGTCACTTCCTCAGACTACAAGGAGAACTTTAGAGCAAGCTTCATCACAAATAACGCAACAGCATCCCGCGCGACGGTTCTGTTAACTCTTCGGCACTTGGATGAGGTCCGTTAACCGTCGGCGCTTTTTCCTATGTTTTAGAGCAGGAGGTTCTGTTACCTCTTCGGTTGTTCGATATTCTGGGAAATAGAAAAAGAAGGGGATTACAGCGCGTGTTTACCAGAAAGTTACCAATGCGCCTATGGCAATGCCGTTTTGATAGACTGTGAAGCTTGTATCGCCTGCGCCAATTGATACATAACCGTTAGCGTCAGGAGTCACTGGTAGACCGATGTTGAACTTAACGGTAACTCCAAGCTGTGGCCAAGACTGATATGTTCCGCTTTTGTACCAGTTTATGGTGGATTTGTAGATGTCCAGTATGTTTATTGTTTGGGTCGGAACAACATCCGCCATGTAATTCCAACGGGGGCTGCCCGGCGCAGAACCGAATGCCTTGGCGATGAACACGATGTCTAGTATGCTAACTATTCCATCAGGCCACGTGTTTATTGTTGTGTACGGAGAAACGCCGCCACTTTGGTCTCCAGTAAGGCCCGGATCCAGCATTTCGATTTTGAGGCTAGTTGGTGTCGAAGGTATAGTCGGTACGTAGAACCATCCAGCGAGCGTTGTTTTCATTGCGTACAATGGCTGACCAAAGGGCTGACCAAAAGCGTAAACGTTGCCGTCCCGCGAGCCCACGTAAACAACACCACCAGCAACAGCAGGAGAAGAATCTACCGGACCACCTGTTGTGTAGTTCCACAAGGATGTGCCCGTCGCAGCGTTCAAAGCGTAAAAGTTGCCGTCCTGTGAGCCCACGTAAACGACACCACCAGCAACAGCAGGAGAAGACCACACCCACCAATAACCTGGTGCAAAGGTCCATACCAGCGTGCCTGTCGTAGCGTTCAAAGCGTAAATGCTGCCGTCCCATGAGCCCACGTAAACGACACCATTAGCAACAGCAGGGGAAGAAAACACCCCACCGCCGGTCGTGAAGCTCCATTTCAGCACCCCCGTCTTAGCGTTTAAAGCATAAACATTGTGGTCAAGTGAGCCCACGTAAACAACATCACCAACAACAGCAGGAGAAGAATCCACATAACCACCTGTTGGGAAGCTCCATACGAGTGCCCCCGTCGCAGCGCTCAGTGCGTAAGTGTTGTTATCAGCTGCGCCCACGTAAACGACACCACCAGCAACAGCAGGAGAAGACCACACACCACAATTAGCGAAGCCGCTGGACGAGCTGCCCGGTGTGAAGCTCCATACGAGTGCCCCCGTCGCAGCCTTCAAAGCATAAATCTTGTTGCTAGCTGAGCCCACGTAAACGACACCATTAGCAACAGCAGGAGAAGACCACACAACATTGCCTGTTGGGAAGCTCCATACGAACGCGCCCGTCGCAGCTTTCAAAGCGTAAACGTTTCCGTCGTTCGAGCCCACGTAAACGAAACCATTAGCAACAGCAGGAGGAGAAGCCACCGCACCACCTGTTGCGAAGCTCCATACCTGTGCGCCCGTCGTAGCGTTCAAGGCATAAACATTGTTGTTCTCTGAGCCTACGAAAACCAAGCCACCAACAACAGCAGGGTAGGAACTCGTGTAGCCGCTTATTGTGCGGCTCCAGAGAGTCTGGTTTGTGGTCGGCGCCGTTGAAGTGGAATATCCAGTGCGGTTCAGGTCGTGGTGAAACATCGGCCACCAGTCTACAGCCAAGGTAACAGTCACAGTCACAGCCGCGCCTGCCGAAACTGCCCATCTGTCAATGACAGCCGCACGGATCGTGAAAGAGCCTGCGGACGATGGAGTGAAAGTCCAACTGCTGGAAGTCGCGCCTGAAAGCGCGACACCGTCTAGATACCACTGATAAATGTATGGGGGACTACCACCTGGGGCGATGACGCTGGCTGTGAATGTTCGAGATTGACCAACATTCAAGGTCACGGGGCTAGGCGAAATAGAGACAATGTAGCCGACACTTATCGAAGGCGCGCCGGTCACAAATTGATAGGCGTTGCTGGACTCAGTTGCTCCGTTGGAGGTGAATTGTTGGAGCTGGATTGGGTCGGAGTAGACTCTTAAAGAGCTATCGTTGAACAAATAGAATGGAACAGTGCTACTGTCGAATTCTTGTATCCACGTCCAAGCAGAAGACTTGGCGAAAGTCATATCACTGTATACTACTGCCTGCATATCACCATAATACGGATTATCATGGTACTGTTGCGTCATCAATCCCGTGAAATAATCATTAGAGTCCTTCAAACTGTTTGGAAGACCAACGAAGCGCGTTGCTGAGTAGGCAGAGCAAGTCGTCGAATACGTTGCGGTGGTATTCCAGTCATAGACGGACATGAGGACGCTGCTCCCCGAAAAGCTTAGGGCCAACTGCACACTGTCTCCTTGATTTACATTAAGACTCACCGAGAAAAAGGAAGGAGGAGCAGGGTAGACTACAGTTCCAGAGGGGAGACCGAAGACTTGATAGATGGCGTTGAACCCTGGCGTGTAGTATCCGTTCGGAAGTATACGACTATCGCTATAAGCTTTGGTGCCGCCCCAGTCCCATGATAGCCCAACCAGGTAATAGAATCCTGTGTTCGAAAGGCCAACCAGAAAATACGCCGGACCTGTTTTACTTGACTTACCAAAAGTGTGGTTATAATCCTGCTGAACTGCAGTGACGTTGTAGGAAAGGCTGTTGAAGTCTTGTGTGAAAGTTGTCGCGAGTAATTCACAATATGGACCGACCGTTAGGGCGGCGTATTCGGCCCGAACCAGCTCAGCAGACAGAGCTCTACTGTAAATCTTGACTTCGTCGATGATGCCATTGAACGATAATGGATCGTCTCCGGGATTGTTGCCGATCCTGAGTGGTTGACCGGTGTAGGTCAGAGGACCAGTATGAAATTGGCTACCTACAAGCTTAGCGTTGACATAGATCTCTGCCAAAGTCCCATCGTAGGTTCCAACAACATGATACCATACGCCTGGTTGAATAATTCCAGTAGGCGAGTAACATATTGCTGGGGCGAATTCGATACCCGCATTCGGATTAACGCGCAGAAAGTAACCCTCATAGGAATATGTACTTACAATAGTCCCATAGGCACTCACATCATTGGCCTTAAACCACGCTTCTAGTGTGATCCCCGCAGTCGGCATAAGACTAGAGCCGGTCCCACAATCAACATAATCATCAACTCCATCAAAGCTCAACGCGTTACCTACTTTCCCACCGGTGGTCCATGAAGCTCCATGAACAGTTCCTCTATTGTTGTTGCCGGAAATATCGAAGGCCGATGGACCTGCGCCTTCATCAAGCCTCCAGTAGCCAACCAATCCTGAAGGCTGAGTGTAGCCGATGCCAGGTGCAACTGCGGCACCAGACATTCTCGGTATGGGGGTTGCGTGTTGCGGTGCCATAGCTTCCCCGTTAGTCTGATAGGGAACCAAGCCGTTGGCGTTTCCCGCCCCCGCAACTGTGAACTGTGACTCAGAAACTCCAGAGCTGCCACGGGAAGCAGCCACTCCAGAGAAAGTACTTATACGAAACACCGAGACCAAGAACAACACAACCAAGACCAAACTAACAACTGCTTTTCTATTCATTTTCCAAACCTTTCCCCCTTTTCTCCCATCCTGCCCTGAAATGAGAGGAACGAAACCATCAGAGAATCCGGCTTATCGGCTTCTCATCCCTGTGCGGTAAAAGCCAGCCGTGCTACATTGACGGGGTGTTTCTCCCTTCAATTGATAGAGCTTCGTAGATGCTCTTAAGTTTTGTGAAACCTTGTTTCAGCCTCCGTGGGCGGCTTGAGACTTTAACCGGATGGTATATTAATCGATTCACGAGCGCGCTAAATTACCCGGAAAAGTTTTTATGCCAAATCTTATGTATTACTATTTGTTCTGGGCAGTCCGGGGAAGCAGTGAGCTTGAAAATGCCTTCCCGGGCTGCCTGCTTGCTGTTTTCTCCGGATTTGCCAAACTCGCCGCCTTTGAGTGGCGCTAGTCTCGACCATTTTGAATGATGAACTTTCAGGTGAGTGGGAAACTTGCATAGAAGAAGTGAAGATCAGCTCAAGAAACGGCAAGTTAGAAGATTGATTTTTTGCTGCAGTTTTCATGATAATATCAGGTGCGAGACCGTTTCGAAGATGAGCCGCGCTGATGTCCTGGGCTTGTTGGATGGACCTGTTGAAGTAGGCCTCGTGCCTGATGTTGAGAAGGGCGAGGTTCTCGTTGATTCTCGCGGGAACGGTACTTTTCAGAGTGCGCCTAGGGGGGAGGGGG
>Ga0315279_10000399_pt1 | contig 89045 bp, 93 predicted proteins | sample YL17G06_20_MG_FD_203694 | JGI IMG/M metagenome (GOLD analysis project Ga0315279, IMG submission 203694) | Sediment microbial communities from Yellowstone Lake, YNP, Wyoming, USA - YL17G06_20 | ecosystem: Environmental > Aquatic > Freshwater > Lake > Sediment | place: USA: Wyoming | collected...
CAGGAATTGTTTGTTCGTGTTAACGAATTCGCAGCACTTTTGCGAGACTTTGCTGGTTTGAAAGCCGGAGACAGAGTAACGCTTCACATGCCTATGACTGCCGAACTTCCAATTACCATGCTTGCATGTGCAAGACTGGGCATTATTCATTCGCAAGTATTTGGAGGGTTCAGCGGCAAGGCTGCTGCTGACAGAATAGTTGACTCGGGGAGCAGGGTATTAATTACAATGGATTCTTATTACAGGGGTGGAGCACTTCTTAATCATAAGGAAAAAGCTGATATCGCTGTAGAAGAAGCAAAGAAGGAAGGGCAGGTTGTTGATAAAGTCCTTGTGTGGCAACGTTATCCTGGTAAATATTCTGCACAGACACCGATGGTAAAAGGACGCGATTTCTTTGTAAACGACCTGTTAACAAAGTATTATGGAAAAAGAATAGATCCCGTTCCAATGCCCGCTGAAGCCCCTCTGTTTCTGATGTATACAAGCGGCACAACCGGAAAACCAAAAGGATGCCAGCACAGCACCGGAGGCTATCTTGCCTATGTTGCAGGAACGTCAAAATATGTCCAGGATATTCATCCTGAAGACGTATACTGGTGTTTGGCTGATATCGGGTGGATTACCGGCCATTCTTACATCGTTTACGGGCCTCTTTCCCTTTGTGCATCCACGGTAATTTATGAAGGAGTACCCACATATCCCGATCCGGGGCGTTGCTGGAGAATAGCCCAGGACCTTGGTGTAAATATCTTCCATACTTCTCCAACCGCTATTCGTTCCCTGAGAAAGGTTGGTCCTGACGAACCAAGGAAGTATAATTATGAATTCAAGCATATGACAACGGTTGGTGAACCAATTGAACCCGAAGTATGGAAATGGTATTATCATGAAGTCGGAAAGGGTAAGGCAGTGATTGTAGATACCTGGTGGCAGACAGAAAACGGGGGCTTTTTGTGCAGCACCTTACCTGCAATAAAACCCATGAAACCGGGCAGTGCAGGTCACGGTATGCCTGGAATTCATCCAATTATATACGATGAAGACGGGAAGGTTATTCCCCAAGGGGCAGGGAAGGCAGGTAATATATGCATCCAGAATCCATGGCCCGGCTCATTCCAGACAATATGGGGTGACCGCGACAGGTATGTCAGTACATATTATGAACGATATTGCAAGAATAAAAACAGCAAGGACTGGAGAGACTGGCCATATCTGGCAGGTGATGCGGCTGTACAGGATAAAGACGGTTATTACCGTATACTGGGCAGAATCGATGACGTCATTAATGTATCCGGACACAGGCTGGGAGCAAAGGAACTCGAATCGGCGGCACTTACTGTTCCTGAAGTAGCAGAGTCTGCAGTTGTTCCGGTTAATGATGAGATCAAAGGTAAAGTTCCGGATCTTTATATCGTACTCAAACCCGGGTTCAAAGCGAGTGCTGGACTTGAGAAAAAGATCTCTGATGCCCTTGCTAAGGAGATCGGGCCTATCGCTAAACCGAAAAAGGTATGGATTGTATCTGATATGCCAAAGACCCGATCAGGAAAGATTATGAGGCGTGTGCTCGGGGCTATATCAAACAAAAAAGATGTCGGTGATGTAACTACACTTGCAAATCCCGAGATAGTTGAGGAGATTGCGAAGCTGGTTGCCGGGTCGTAATGTCGGCACCGCTGAAGTGGAGAATTCTTCCTGTCATTGTGGAGCGTATGAAATGAGTGAAATTAATGATAAGATCCTAGGGATGCATGCCGAGAAAGGGCGCTGGATCCTTGTCCTGCTCGGATTGATTATTAACCTCTGTCTCGGGTCGATCTATTCGTGGAGCGTGTTTGTCGGACCGCTCACGAATTACTTCACCAAGGAACTGGGCCAGACCGTCACTGCCAACGAGATCCTGCTGCCATTTTCTGTATTCCTTGCATTTTTTGCAATTGCCATGCCGTTCACCGGCAAGTTCATTGAAAAATACGGTCCGCGGAATATCACCATTGTCGGGGGGTGCCTCACTGGGCTGGGGTGGCTCCTTTCCTCATTCGCGGGATCGGTTCAGTGGCTCTATATATTCTACGGTGTGATCGCAGGAGCCGGTGTCGGGATCGCGTACGGGGTGCCCGTTGCGGTTGCTGCACGCTGGTTCCCTGACCGCCGGGGACTCGCTGTCGGGCTCACACTACTCGGGTTTGGATTTTCTGCAGTCCTGACAGCTAATATCGCAGGATACCTTATCGGGGCTTCAGGTGTCATGAACACGTTCAGGATTTTCGGTATCGCGTTTATTATCCTGATCGTGGTGCTATCATTGCCCCTGAAATTTCCGCAAACAGGATGGAAACCAGCCGGATGGACCCCCCCCGTCGCGGCGGCAGGCCAGGCAGTGACCTGCGAATTCAAACGCGAGCAGATGTTCAAATCTTCAACATTCTATGGGCTCTGGGCATGCTACTTCATCGGCTGTCTTGCCGGGCTCATGGCGATTGGGATTGCAAAGCCGGTGGGTATCGATGTGGGGATTGAAACCGGGCTTGCTACCATGCTTGTCGGGGTCTTTGCAATCTTCAATGGCTTTGGACGCCCTGTCTTTGGGGTGCTCACCGACAAGCTGACCCCCCGCAACACCGCCATGATCTCCTTTGTCCTGATCGCGTTCGCATCACTTCTCATCTGGCTGTTCGCCAGCGTGCCGGTATACATCCTTGCCTTTATCATTCTCTGGGGATGCCTTGGGGGATGGCTCGCGATCGCCCCGACCGCAACAGGAAGTTATTTTGGTACTGGGGATTATCCGCGGTGCTATGGGGTTATGTTCCTTGCATATGGCGCCGGCGGAATTGCCGGGCCCCAGCTCGCGGGATTCATCAAGACCACAACAGGGTCATACCTTGGAGTATTTCCCTACGTCCTTGTCCTTGCAGTCATCGGTCTTGTGATCGCGTATGCACTGTTAAAACCACCCGAGGCACCACAACAGGCATAATTATTTTTCATTGTATGGTGTGAGGTGTGAAACACACCATTATTCACCCTTTGGCATTTTTTAAAAAATGCCATGTTGCCTGAATGGAATCTATTTCGTTCAATAGTACCGGAAAAGACCACCGCATCTGAAAAGTGTGGTCTTGGACGATAGTCCTTCCCGCAGGCATTCTCATCATTGACAGGAATGTCTTCACCCGTTTACGACATACCGCATGATGTCCCGGTCCTCACCTTCACAGAAATACCCGGACTGGTGGGCAACGTTTACAAAACCGATCTGTCTGTAGATCTTTTTTGCGGGAATGTTAGCGGGTGCAACCGACAGGAAAATATGCTGGACCTGGCGGGCGGCGAGTTCTGCGATCAGCCGTGAGATGAGCGCTGTCCCTGTACCCTGTCCCTGATAGGACCGGCCGACACTAAGCCTGAGCACCCATGCAAAGCTTTTATCATCCTGCACCACTGCACCAATGGTATAACCGACTGCTGTTCCGTCATGGTCGGCAACAAGGAAGGTCTGTGGATAGAGTGCCGCGGATTGCCGCACGAAGACACAAGCCCCGACCCGGTTCCGCTTCTCACCCTCTTCGAGACCTACAATTGCATTGAAATCCGGGTCCTGAAACCTCCTGATCACGACACCCATACCATTCTTTCAGCACCCGTGAATATAAGACCGTGCCGGCATGTGGAATGATACCAGAGTCGTCAGAAGCGAGGCAGTTCCGTTGGCAAGATAAAAAAATGTACAATCCGCTTTGATCGTTTCTTAATAATCAGGCTGGAAAAGCCTCTTCCTCTGTGCAATCCGGTAGCCTGAGATCACCTGGATGTGATCACCGAATGAGGCATTGAGCGCTGGATCACCGGTATCGATATAGAGGATAGGGGTATGGGAGAGTTTATACGGGGTTGCAACAATGATAATATTTTTTATGCCGGTCCTTCTGATGATGTCCGCGCTTACCTGCTGTGTCCCCCTGCCCAATACAAACCCCTGAGAGCCGATGATACTGATAATAAGCCTCCATTTTTTTTCATCTTTGATAAGGGCAAGGATGCCCCCCTCATTGAGGTCGGCGGCAACCAGTTGCCGGCCCCTGATCGCATCGAACCCGAGCAGGGTCTTTTGTATGCCAAGCATGTCAGCAATCTTTGCGGTTGTCGTCCCGGGACCGAGGATGGTGAGCACCTCAGGTGTCCCGTCAATTACTTCTGCAATAAACTCTGCAATCTCTGCTTTTGCCCGCTCCTCATCGGGCTGCTCAAAGACCTGTTTTGTCCCTGCGACCCTTTCGGGAATGTAGGGTGTCCTTGCATACCCGTACAGCGTGGTGCGGAGGTGCCCGTGCCGGTATGCTTCCTCATCCACATCGACCACCTCTGCGTCCCTCACTGGAACCTCCCCGGCTGTTGTGAGGATCTCCGCTGCTGCGGCCGGGGTGATCGCAAAGACTCCGGAATACATTTTGACACCGGCAGGGATACCGAGCACGGGAACATGAGTGCCCGCGATATCGTATACATCCCTTGCTGTCCCGTCACCTCCGCAGAAAACGATCGCATCGACCGCATGGCCAAGAAAAATCCTGCAGGAGTTCCTGGTATCGTCTGCACCCGTCATTTCCGGGGCCTTATACTCAACCGAGTACGTGGTTATTCCTGCTTCCTTCATTTCATCCTCACCCATGGATCCGGAGCAGGTGAGAAAATGGATATCGGAATCCCTAAGCAGACGGAGCGCTGCCAACGCTCTTGCCGGTGCCAAGGGGACTGCCCCCCTCTTCTTTGCTTCTTCAAGGAGGCCGTCTGTCCCTTTGAGGCCGACTGCTCCCCCCATTCCCGCAAAAGGATTGACGAGGAAGCCGATGCGGCGCATAAAAAAAGAGTGTATTCAGGGGACTTTTGGGATCCGTGCGAGTGACTCTTTGATCAGCTCGTCCGGATACTCGTAGTCCACGAGTGTGCCCGCGTAGTATGCATCATACGCTGACATATCGAAGTTGCCGTGCCCCGAGCAGTTGAACAGGATGGTCTTTTTCTCACCGCTCTTTTTGCACTTCAGCGCCTCATCGATGGCTCCTTTCACCGCGTGGGAGGTTTCTGGTGCGACGATGATCCCTTCTGTCCGGGAAAACGTCTGGGCGGCATCAAAGACCTCGCTCTGGTGGTAGGATATCCCGCGCATCACCCCGTCGTGAACGAGGCGTGAGACAATCGGGGAATCCCCATGGTAGCGGAGACCTCCCGCGTGAATAGAGGGGGGGACGAAGTCATGGCCCAGCGTGAACATCTTGAGGAGCGGCGTATACCCGGCTTCATCGGCAAGGTCGTAGGTGTACAGCCCTTTGGTCAGTGTCGGGCAGGATGCGGGTTCCACACCGATAAGATCGGTATCCTTGTGCTTACCCGTCAGTTTGTCCCCGGCAAACGGGAACGAGATTCCTGCAAAGTTGGAGCCGCCGCCGACGCACCCAATCACCACATCCGGGTAGTCATCCACCATCGCCAGCTGCTCACGCGCTTCGAGCCCCATCACCGTCTGGTGGAGGCAGACGTGGTTCAGCACCGAGCCCAGCGAGTAGTTGGTGTTGCTGTGGCTCGCGGCATCTTCCACCGCCTCTGATATTGCCATGCCAAGGCTTCCCGGGGTCTCGGGATCCTTTGCCAGCATTGCCTGCCCGGATTTTGTCGTGGTGCTGGGGCTGGGAATACATTCGGCCCCCCAAACCTGCATCATCGATTTCCGGTACGGTTTTTGCGTATAGCTCGAGCGGACCATGTAAATGGTGCATTTCAGGCCGTACAACATGGTGGCAAATGCGAGCGCGGATCCCCACTGCCCCGCTCCGGTCTCGGTGGCGAGGCGCTCGACACCCTGCTTCATATTGTAGTACGCCTGCGGAACCGACGTGTTGGGCTTGTGGCTCCCCGCCGGGCTCACCCCTTCCCATTTGTAGTAAATCTTCGCCGGTGTTTTCAGGTGCTTCTCGAGCCGGTGGGCACGGTAGAGCGGGCTTGGCCTCCAGAGCCGCAGCACATCCTGCACATCTGCAGGGATGTCAATCGAGCGCTGGGTGCTGACCTCCTGTTTGATCAGCTCCATGGGGAAAATTGCTGCCAGATCATCCGGACCGATCGGTTTCTTGGTCTGTGGATGAAGAGGAGGGTCAAGCGGAGTGGGCAGATCTGCCTGGATGTTATACCATTGTTTTGGCATCTGCTCCTCATCGAGCAGGATCTTGGTTTGCATAAACTATTATTTCACTGTACAAATATATACTTTATTGAACAAATTTTGAATTTAATGATTATATTAATACATTTTGGGGGAATGGTCACAGAATGACGCCACGAAATAATTTCCCGATAGCGTGTTGTCGGTGCATTCACCAGCTTCAGGTATCAATCAAATATCAATCACATCGGCGATCCTCCGGTCCCTGTGAACCGAGAGGAGAGCCTTTATCGTCGGTACGGGGGACGCTCCCCAATTCCCTTTCTCAGCAAGGATATAAATGAGGGGATTCAACATTAGACCACGTTGTCTTAATAACAACAACAAATGACCGACATGGATCAAATGGGGGTATCTGGGTGAAACATTCAATCGCTGATCTTTTCCTTACGCCTGACGCGTTCTTTCGGGATCTGATAACAAAAAAAGAGAGCCTTATGAGACCTGCCATAATTATCCTTGCGGCAGGGATTGCCGCGGGAGCGTACGCCTACCTGGTCGGTGGATTGACCGCAACGATGATGGCAGGCATCATGCCCGGCATGGAGACCATCATTGTGCTCTCCGCATTCTTCGGAGCCCTTTTTTTCACCTTTATTTTCTGGGTGCTGTGGTCAGGTGTGATCTTTGCCTTGTCATCCGTGTTCAAAGGAAATGGCCCATTTAAAAGAACCATGGAATGTGTCGGGTATGGTTATCTCCCGCAGGTTGTTGGGATTTTCATCACATTCATTGCCGCATATTCATATATCCCGCGGGTGAAAGTCCCGACGTTGACGGCAGCGGGTATTCAGGACCCCCAGCTCATTCAGGAAGCGACAAGAGCACTCATGCATGATCCTGCAATGATGGCATTAACCCAGATAACATCCGTCGTATCGATTATTTTTCTATTATTGAGTGCCAATATCTGGATATTCGGCCTGAAGCATGCACGAATGCTCTCTCTGCGGGACGCTGCCATCAGTGTCGGTGTGCCTGTTGTCGGGTATAGTATCTATATACTTTACATGATGACCGTGATCTGAATGAAAAAAACCCTGTTTATTCCAATCATCGCTCTCTGCCTGTTCTTTGGCACGATGACGATCGTAGCGAGTGCCTACGCAACCCCCGAATCGATCGTCGCTGCGGGGAAAGTGTATGTTTCCAGTGTGACCTATGATCCCGCTGTTTTTTTTACCGATGACGTTGGTACGGTCATCTTTGAAGTAACAAACGGCAACACAGATCAGGGAGTCGTGGTAAACCACGCGACATTTTCTGACATAAATAACAATATCAGGCTGACAAGCGGAACGTATGATTATCCATCAAATATAGGTCCTGGCAAAACACAAACGTTCACTTTTTCCGTTAAAGCCGATGGACGGGACGGGACGTATTACCCGACATTTTCCCTGAGTTTCCGTGATGCTGACAGCCTTTGGTACAAAACAATGGTCCAGATTGATAATACACCCCTTGTCGTGACGATCCTTGACAAACCCGATGCATTTACTCAGGGGCGGAAAAAGACCATGAACGTTCAGGTGGCAAATCCCCGGAAAAATGATGTGTACAGTATCCTGCTCGAGATTTCCGGTACCGGCATCACTTCCACGCCATCGAAAATTTTTATCGGGGAACTTGGTTGGGGCACCAACAAGACTGTGAACGTCGCGATAACACCGGATCAACCGACCACGCTCGAAATCAAGGTGTATTATGCCAATGGCGACAATATACACAAAGTGGCCACAGATCTTCCGATTGTATTTGGTACCGATAAGAAACAGGCAAACCCGGTTGTGTCCAACATCCAGGTAAAATCTGATGCCGGCATCTACCATGTCACCGGGGATGTGACCAATGCAGGGCTGGAGACGGCAAACGCGGTCATGGTCACCACCCTTTTGCCGGCGGTTCCACAGGACCCATACAGGACATACGTCGTCGGCGCCCTGAAGCCCGATGATTTCGGCAGCTTTGAAGTGACGTTTTTTGCACAAAACGGCTCAAGCGTCCCGCTCCAGTTGTCATACAAGGATGCGGATGGCAACATCATCACCTCCATCTTTGATGTGAAAATGTCATCCCTTCCCACCAATTCGCAGAAAACTGACCTGACGCTCCTTCTCATCGTCGCTGTGGTAATCATCCTCGCCGTATTTGTCGGTGGCTGGGTCATCTACATGAAAAGGAACAAAAAGTGAACGCACCGATGGATGACCACCCCGTCATGGTGTTCCGGGACGTGGTCAAAGTGTACCCGCTTCCCGCAGGTGATGTCACCGCACTTGATCGCGTCTCTTTCCAGGTTGAACGCGGCGAATTCATCTCGGTTATGGGGCCTTCGGGTTCCGGAAAGTCAACGCTTTTGAACCTGATGGGGTGCCTTGACACGCCAACGTCCGGTGATATCTACATCAGTGGCACCCGTACCGGTGACATGTCGGATAGCGAGCTGACCAATCTCCGCAGGGACCGGATCGGTTTCATCTTTCAGTATTTCAACCTGTTTCCTCTCTTAAATACCCTTGAAAATGTGACCTTCCCGATGATGCTGAAATCAAAGAAAGCGGTAGACCCGGAGAAAGGGCGTGCGGTGCTCCGCTCGGTCCAGCTGGATGACGAGCTCTTTACCCACACGCCCATGGAACTCTCCGGCGGGCAGCAGCAGCGGGTCGCGATCGCACGGGCGCTCATCAACGACCCGGACATCCTGCTCTGTGATGAACCAACGGGAAACCTTGATTCAAAGACCGGTGCCGGGATCATGGAGCTGATGACCGAACTCAACCGGAACGGCACCACCATTATCATGGTCACGCATGATCCCAACAATGCACGATATTCACAACGGATCGTAAAAATTGCCGACGGGAGGATCATAAAATGATCTTCTGGGAGTTCGCAAAAAGGAATATCCGGCTCCACCTGCTCCGCTCAACTCTCGCCATGCTGGGAATCGTGATCGGGGTTGTTGCGATTGCCTCCATGGGAATTCTCGGCAACAGCATGGTCCTTGCCGTGTCTGACAGCCTGAGAACCGTGGGCGACAGCGTGATCGTAACCCCGCATGTCGGAGGCGGGAGCGCCCGCGGGTTTGGAGGAGGAATGGGCGGGGGACCGTCAGCCCTCACGATCACCGAGCAGAATTTCCAGCAGATACAACGCGCTTCCGTGCCGAACGTCGCGATACCGATCCTCCAGACGTCGGATCGCATGAAACTTGGCGTTGGGAAAGACGATATTGTCGCTACGATCTACGGCATGAACCCCGATGACGTTCCCAACCTTCTGAAACTGAAAGAGGGGGGCTACAGCCGGGCAAATTCCGGGTGCCTTGTGGGCTCGAAATTTGCTGATGACAACAAAATCAAGGTCGGATCCCGGATTGCGATCGGTGCCGATGGTGACAAGGGAACGCTGCGGGTCACCGGCATCATCGAAGAACGCGGGATGGCGTTTGATGTCAGCACCGATTCTGCAGTTGTCGCCACCAGGGACTGGTTTGACAATGCCTACAGCAGGAGCGATTACGACAAGGTCGTCGTCAAAGTGAAGAACCTTGATGACCTTGCAACCGTGAAGACAGCAATCGAGAACCAGATGAACAAGCGGGACAAGATCGTTGACGTGATGGATACGCGCAAGACCATGGAGACCATCTTTGCGGCATTCGGGCAGATCACGACGTTCGTTTCCGCCATCGGGGGGATATCGATGATCGTTGCGGGCGTATCCATCCTCAACATCATGATGATGTCGGTCACCGAACGGATCAAGGAGATCGGCATCATGCGCAGCATCGGTGCGCAGCGAAAGGAAGTGATGTCGATGTTTCTCTACGAAGCGGTGATCCTCGGGGTTGTGGGGAGCCTGATCGGAGGGGTCCTGAGTCTCATCGGAGGATATGCCATCAGCAGCATGATGTTACAGACCACGAAATACCTGTTCGTGCCCTCAAGCCTCGTCAGTATTGTTTATGGCGTTGGTTTCGGCATTGTGGTCTGCCTGATCTGCGGCATCTACCCTGCATGGCGTGCGGCAAACCTCAACCCGATCGATGCGCTCCGGCACGAGTGAATCCCCCCCTTCCTTTTTCACGGTCTTCGCACGGTAAAAAATATCTTTAACCAGCCGTGCGGATATTGAGCTGGTATGAGCCCGGCACCGGCACCTGCATATGGTGACATCGACTGGAACGAGGTCTGGAAGGCACGGCAGGAGCGGCACGAGTCCTCAAAGCATTTTGATGACCCGTCCCACAACTGGGACAGGCGAGAGAATGCGATCCGCTATGACACGTCATCCCGCAGCGAGTATGACGTGCGGGTGAAAACGACCCTCTCTGGGCTCCCGCTCACACTATCGATGCGGGTCCTTGATATCGGTGCGGGGCCGGGCACGCTTGCGATCCCACTCGCACCGCTGGTAAAAGAGGTCACCGCGATTGAGCCGGGCGAGGGCATGGTTGCCATCCTCAAGGACCACATCAGAAAGAACGGGATCAACAACATCTCCTGCATACAGAAACGATGGGAGGATGTTGACCCTGCCCGTGATCTTGCCGGGCCGTATGATGTGGTGATCGCCTCGCTCTCGCTCACGATGCATGACATCCGGGCAGCGCTGGAAAAGATGGATGCTGCCTCCTTTGGCTCTGTCTACTTGTACTGGTTCGTGGACCCGCCGTTCTGGGAGCGGATGTATGTTGACCTCTGGGAGCCGCTCCATGGCGCCGTGTACTGCCCGGGCCCGAAAGCCGACTGCCTCTTCAACGTCCTGTACCAGATGAGTATCTACCCGAATGTGGAGATGCTCCCGCTGGACAAGGAATACCGGTTCTCCACCCGCAGGGAGATGCTGGCGTTCTTCCGGCACCGGTTTGCGGTCAAGACCCCAAAGCAGCGGCGGGTGCTTGACAGGTATCTTGCACCGCTGATCAAGATTGAAAGGGATGAGGTTGTGATCTCCGGGGATTCAATGTTTGCAAAGATATGGTGGGAAAAATCAGTGTGATTCCCCTGTTTGATTGTCCCGCCTGACCCCCTACCAGCTACCCATGACCTACTCGAAGATATCTTTGATATCTTCTCAAGTCTGCCATTCCTCGGAAAGGCAGACACCCCCCACCCATTTGATCGTTTACCCCCCTCGTTTTCACCCTCTTTCCTCCTTTTTCAGTGGAACTCACGACGGCAGGCCACCCACTCCCCCCACTCGCGGACAAGGGTGGCACCCCCCACCCACTCAGATCAGGTGACCCCATCGACCCCCACCAAGGGGTTTCGAGTACTCGCACCCCCTCCCCCCTCTCAGGGCATGTGAGGGGGTACCCCCACCCTGTTTTGTTTTTCGCGCTGCGACGGAGACCCCCAGTTCCGCAGCTTCCGTTTCCTGTGCAAAAGGGGGTACTCCCCCCCCCTCACATGCCCTGAGGTGCCCCCCCGGTCGATCAGATCGAGGTACCCCTCAGACCCCACCAAGTGGTCCGGGTCACCCAGACCCCCACCCCCCTCTCAGGGTATGTGGGTGGGGGGTGGGGGGCATGACCCCTCCTTGTTGGTACTCTTACGACCCTTCATCCAGACAAGTCGCATCAAAAAGCATCGAGTCAAAATCACACCCATGATCGGTATACATGGTGATAACACGATCCCAGAATTTTGACTGAATCAGATCGTAAGCATCCTGTTCATCTAGCTCAGTAAGCATCCCAAACTGCGCTTTTGTAAGAAGCAATCTGTACTCTTCTTTTCTATTCCCAAGATTCATCCTGAACCGAAAACTATAGAGATGATGCTTTGAGGTCTCTCTAGGAAGACGACGATTGCCACAGGCAGGGCATGTTTCGGTCATCTCCTGCTGTTCATGCTCGCAATCCGGACATTCAAAAATGGTAGCCTCTCTCGGCTGCCAGTTGGTCATGCAGGACCAACGCTGGCAGACCGAATAAAAATTTCGGATTGATACTTGCATGAGTGGCCAAGAATTAACAACCTTGTTCTAGATCTCTGGTTATCTCACACCCCATCCCCTCATAATCGGTTCCGGCATCAACTGAAGCACCTATGACTTGATCCCACAATGTCCAGAACAGATTGAACGCTTCATGGTCAGGCAGCCCTGAAAGCATCCGGGCCTGTTCAACCGTAAGCTGCATGCGATATCTCTCCTTTCTCTGCCCCCCGTTCATCCCAAAACTGAGTTGATATTCAGATTGTTCAGGTTGCATCGGGGCTGTTCTGGTTTTCCTGCATTCCGGGCATTCCGGTGTCATCTCGTGCTGGATATGCCCGCAGTCAGGACACCGGAACGTAATCTCTTCTCTTATCTGCCAGTTGGTCATCAGGTATCGGACTCCGTAATGGGGATCCGCACCAGCTCTTAAAAAATTTCTGATTGAAAACAGAGCGGCCTATTTCCCGCCAACCCTTCTGATCCTTTCCATCGCCTCTTCCAGCCTCTCCATCGATGTTGCGTACGAGAGCCGGATCCATCCCGGTGCATAAAATGCACTTCCCGGGGTTGCAGCGACATGGGCCTGTGTCAGCCAGCGGGAGGCGATAGCCATGTCATCGCCGTCCACCTTCACAAATGCATAAAACGCACCGTCGGCCGGGGCGGTCTGGTATCCCATGTTTCGGAGTTCTTGCATCACGTATCTCCTCCGCCGGTCGAACTCCTTTCGCATGATCTCGACGCAGCTCTGGTCTCCTTTGAGTGCCGCAACAGCGCCCCACATCGCAAATGTGGCTGCCTGGCTCACCGAGTGCTGCTGCACCTTGGACATCTGCCGGATGATTTCCACCGGGGCGACGGCATATCCCAGTCTCCATCCGGTCATCGCGTACGATTTGGAGAAGCCGTTGATGGTGATCGTGCGCTGTGCCATGTCTCCGATACCTGCGAGCGCGATATGCTTCTTTCCGTAGACCAGCTTCTCGTAGATCTCATCTGACATCGCGTACATGTCGTGATCGCAGCAGAGGTCGGCCACAAGCTGCATCGATTCCTTGTCAAAGACTGCCCCCGAGGGGTTGGAAGGTGAATTCACGACAATCATCTTGGTCTTTGGATTGACCTGTTCAAGGATTGAATCGTCCAGCTGGAATGTTTTCTGGTTGACGGGATGGGTAACCGCTTTACCGCCCGCAATCTGGACGCAGGGTTCGTACGAGACCCATGCGGGGGTGAGAAGGATCGTTTCATCTCCGGGGTTGATGACCGCCTCCATTGCTTCGTATATCGCGTCTTTCGCCCCGCAGGTGACGATCACCTGTTCCGGCCTGCAGGGGAAATGGTTCTCGCCGGTGATCTTTTCACAGATTGCGGCAAGAAGTTCCGGAATCCCGTTGCTCGGCGCATAGTGGGTCTCACCCCGGTTCAGGGCATCAATACAGGCATCCCTGATATGCTGCGGGGTATCAAAATCGGGCTCTCCGATAGAGAGGCTGATGACGTCGATGCCCTCCCGCTGCATCTTCTTTGCCCTGTCGGCAATTTCAAGGGTGGCGGAGGGTGCAATTTCGGAAATTTTTTCCGATAACTGCCTCATTTCAATCGCTGGACAAGCTTGATGGCTGACTCGACGGCACGCTTGGCGTAATCGATCCGCTCGTTCGCCTCAAGGCGTGTCATCCCTGGCCCTGAGATGCCGAGTGTTACCGGCTTGCCGAATTCAAGCGACAGGTCGATGATCTTCCGGGCAGCATGCTGCACCACGATATCGTCATGCTGGGTCGCTCCCTCAATAACACACCCGATGGTGACGACCGCATCCACCTTTCCAGCCTGCAGCATCTTCTTTATGGCGAGCGGCATGTCATAGGCACCCGGAACATAGATGCACTCGGTCACCTGGGCACCGAGAAATGCCGCATGCTCCCGTCCCTCGATCTCCATCATGTACGTGATGTCGCGGTTGAATTCCGCGACCACAAATCCCAGTTTTATTACCATACCTTCACTGCTCACTGATCATGGTGTAGTGTTGAACCAGATAAACTCATTCTCTTTTTCTTACCGCCGTGCCGGTCCTGCATCGGGAAAGCCCTGCCGCTGGCCGGTGCCGGCGTCCTTCTCCAGATCGCGTGGGTGCAGGACGAGTTTTACCGCGTTGACGGCATGCTCCCTTGTGCGCTGTTCCGCAAGCCACGCGAGCTCGCGCCCGTCTTTTGCCTCGTCCTCGTGGACAAAGACCTCGATGATGTGGGTGCTGGTCATCAGCTGGCACATGATGAGCCCCTGCGAAGCTTCGTGGGCGCAGAGCCGGTCCTTCTCCTGCCCCCCAGGCATCCCCAGTGCCATGACGATATCACAGCGCCGTTCCTCGATCAGTTTCTTGCAGGCAACCGGCAGGTCCTTGATGCCCGGTACCGTCACACGCTCAATCGCCACGCTCGCATGCTTTTTTAACTCGTCGATGGCAATGGCTCCCATATTGACACGGGAAAATGTGGTGTCGGCGACTCCCACTCTCATCCGAGTACCTCACCGGCTGCCTGTACCCCGTCGCCCTGCACCCTGTATCCCACCTTTTTAAGGGCATGCTGGGTCGCACCAAGCGTTGCGAGGATCTCGGGCGCACCGACAGCCCCCATGCTCCCGATCCGGAAGATCTTCCCCTTCAGGTGGTCCTGCCCACCGGCAATAATAATTCCCATCTTTTTGACAATATCCCGCATCTCGCTGTCCCTGACACCTGCGGGATACGAGATGGCGGTGACGGTATTGGAATACTCATGCCCTCCACCGATCTTCGGGAACAGGGAAAGCCCCCACGCGCCTGCTGCTGCCCGCACTGCACCTGCCATCTTCCGGTGCCGTGCGATCCGGTTGGCAATCCCCTCTTCCTCAACCATGAGGCAGGCTTCCCGCAGTGCCAGAAAGAGCGGGACTGCCGGGGTGTACGGTGTTTCCATCGGTGTGCCGGCTGCGCTCTTTTTGTACGCGGCAAGGTCAAGGTAGTAGGGCGGGTTCTTGGAGAGCCGTTCCCACGCCCTGCCGCCCACCGAAACAGCGGCGAGCCCTGCCGGGGCGGCGAGGCACTTCTGGGATCCCACGATGGCAACATCCACACCCCATGTGTCTGCTTCCACGACATCGCCGCCGATTGAGGTGATGCCATCCATGATAAAGAGTGCATCGTGCTTCCGGGCGAGCCTGCCCACTTCCTGTGCCGGGTTCTTGATCCCTGCCGACGTCTCGTTATGCACGAGGGTGACAACCTGCGCACCCTGTTCCAGCCGCTCTTCGAGTGCGGCAAGGTTCAGGGGCGTCCCCCACTCCGATGCGATCTCGTGTGCTTTCCCGTAGCGCTGGCTGATCTTGAAGAGCCGCTCGCCGAATTTGCCGTTTACGAGGCAGGCAATCTCCCTGTCACGCCCGAAGTTGGCGACCGCGGCTTCCATGCCGGCAGTGCCGGATCCGCTGATCACAAAAAGGTCGTTTGCGGTTCCAAAAACGGACTTTAACACCCGCACGCAGTCTGCATAGGCCGCACCGAATTCTGCGCTCCGGTGATTGATGGCCTGACGCATCATAGCGTACCGGACCCGTTCCGGCATCGGGACGGGGCCCGGCAGCATCAGCAGTGGTTCTTTTTCCATGTGGATCTGCCCATAGTATATTTAAAGAAACGGGATATAAGTTTGGATGGCAGAGATGGCAGACGTAGCGATTATTTCCGGGTCCACATCCGACAGCGCGATTACGGACAAAGTGAAAAAGGTGCTTGACGAGAACAGGGTGACGTATGATGCACAGGTGATCTCCGCCCACCGGGACCCGGACAAGCTGGACGCGTATATTAAGAAGAGCGAGGTGAAGGTGTACATCGCGATTGCCGGGCTCTCCGCCGCCCTGCCCGGCGTGATCGCCTCAAAGACCGACAAGCCGGTGATCGGTGTGCCAGTCAGCGGGACGCTCAACGGGCTCGATGCGCTTCTCGCGATTGCCCAGATGCCAAAAGGTGTTCCGGTCGCCTGCGTCGGCGTAGACAACGGGGAGAATGCTGCGTGGCTGGCGATCAGGATCCTGAAATTGTCGTAACCAAAAAGATCCCGACCGGATTTCAGGGTTGTTGTTCTGTGTTTTTTTCTTCATCTCCAATCTGACTGAGGAGTAAATAGTATCGCCCGTTTCTTCTCAAATAATGGAGCCCATCCCTTTATCGCTCCCCCTACCAATCTCGATCCATGAACAGCGGGCTCAAGCGGGGGATCGGGCGGCTCTGTTCCGGGCTCGGTATCCCCTTGTTTGGTTGTGCACCGGCAGAACGCTGGCAGATCCCGCACTTTGAGCCTTGGGTGCCGGAGAAGTTTTACCCGGCATCCATCGTCCCTGAGACAAAAACCGTGATTGTTATCGGCATGCCGGTCAGCCTGCCGGCTGTGGAGACGTCGCCATCGATCTGGTACCATGAAGAATACCGTACGGTCAATACCCTACTGGACACCAATGCACACCGGATCGCTGCTTTTCTCAATAATAAAGGGTACGCGTCGGTTGCCCTTCCCCGGGACGGGTACGGTCACATCAGTGTCCTGAAAAAAAGGCCTCTTGCGTTCTTCTCGCACCGCCATGCCGCATTCCTTGCCGGCCTCGGGAACTTCGGGGTGAACAACGTCCTCCTCACGCGTGAGTTCGGGCCGAGAGTGCGGTTCACATCGGTATTTACTGCCGCAGAGATCCCTCCTGATCCCCTCATGAAGGCCCCGCTCTGCATCCGCTGCATGCGGTGCGTCGGGATCTGCCCGGTACATGCCATTCCCGGGAACGATTACCCGGACGGGCTGACCAACAAGCGGGCATGTGCCAGCCGGTCAGAGGAACTCCTGCGGCACTACGTCTCACCATGCGGGTTCTGCATCAAGGTCTGCCCGGTGGGGGAGGACAGAAAACTGTACCGCAGGGAAACGGTGGATATCTATGATGAGAGAGAAAAGAAATACGGCCGGCTCCATAGGGCATGGAGGCATGTGAGGAACTACGGGGGCGGTGGGCGTGCCGCGGGGATTGCAAATAAAACAACACTTGGTTAATTCATCTCCCCGTTCCCCTCGAACAGTTCCCTGATCATCTTTACAGCGCAGAGATCACCGCACATGGAACATGTCTCCTGCTCACCATCGCGGTTATGGATTTTTTTTGCGACATCACCGAAAAGCGCCAGCCGGAACTGCTCCTCCCAGTCCAGCCTCCGGCGGGCATCGGCCATCTGCACCTCGCGTTCCGTGCGGTAGCCTTCCGGGCGGCGGACAGTGTCGCCAATGTGTGCCGCGATCTTCGTGACCCGGGTCCCTTCCACGATATCCCCGACCAGCGGGAGGGCGAGGTGCTCGCTTGGTGAAACCATGCAGAGGAAGTCAGCGCCGTGCATGCAGGCGACTGCGCCTCCGATGGTTGAGACCACGTGGTCGTAACCCGGTGCAATATCAGTGACAATGGGTCCGAGCAGGTAGAGCGGCGCGTGGTCGGTGATCTCCTTGATCATGCGGACGTTGTAGGCCACCTGATCCAGCGGGATATGGCCGGGGCCCTCGATCATCCGCTGCACTCCCGCCACAAGCGCCCGGTTCGCCAGACCCCCGAGTGTCACGTACTCCACCGATTTTGCACGCTTCTCTGCGTCCTGCAGGCAGCCCGGCCGCATGCCGTCCCCGAGGCTGATCGTGACGCCATATTCTGAGAGGATCTCCAGCAGGTAATCATATTCGGAAAACAGCGGGTTCTCCTCGTCCCGCTGGACCATCATGGCACAGTGGAATACTCCGCCGCGGCTGACAACGCCCATCAGGCGCGGGTCGGCTCTCAGGGCGGCGAGTGCCTCCCGGTTCACGCCACAGTGAAGGGTCAGGAAGTCAACACCCTGCCTGCAGTGTTCGCGGATAACCTTAAACAGGAGATCAGCATCGACATCCGCTGCACTTCCTGCCCGCCGGACTGCCTCATACACCGGCACCGTCCCCACGGTTGTGTCGAGTGATAAGATTTTTTTCCGGATTGCGACAAGATCCCCCCCAGTGGAGAGGTCCATCAGCGAATCGGCGCCGTTGTTTAAAGCGGCCTTTGCCTTTTTTACCTCAAGTACCGGGTCGCACCGGGTGCCCGAGGTACCGATGTTCACGTTCACCTTCACCCGGCACCCTTCGCCGATTGCACAGAGCCGGTGCTGACGTTTCGGATTTGCCGGGATTGCAACCCTGCCGGCGGTTATTGCCCGTGCCATCTGCGCCGGGTCGATACCCTCCGCCCGTGCCACTGCTGCCACTTCGTCCGGGACGCCCCGTGCAGACCTGCGGATGAGCGAATCCATAAGAAACATCTGTTACGAATCCTTATTATTGTGCATGCCAGTCCAGTGGATTGCCGGCGGAACCCTGTTCGCGAACTCATATATTTTTAATGATATCCTCATCGATGCGGGGGTGACACCGATGGCGATCCAGCCCTATAAAGATACCATTTCAACCATCGTTCTCACCCATTGCCATTTCGACCACACCGCACATGTCAAAGAGATCGCCCACATGTGCCGTGCGGACGTTGCGATCCACAAACTGGACGCCCCGGGCCTTCTCGATGATGCCCGGAACCTCTCGATGCACTTTGGTTCGCGCTCACCCGGAATCGTTCCTGACATCATCTTAAAGGAGGATGATCTCATCAGCGGGCTTTGCGTGCTGCACACACCCGGGCATACGCCGGGGAGCATCTGCCTTTTTGCTGAACCGGAACAGGTGCTGATCAGCGGGGACACGGTCTTTACGGATGGCGGGTTCGGGCGCTACGATTTTATCGGGGGAAGCAGGACGGAACTTGCCCGATCGATCGACCGGCTCTCGCTCCTTGATGTGGAAGGACTCTTCCCGGGACATGGTGTGCCTGTGGAAAGCGGGGGAAGCGGGCATATCGCGTCCGCCCGCCAGTTGTTGAAGAGCGGGTATGGATAAGGGAATTTACTGCCTTGTGCTCAGGAACCGTCCATGCACCGTTTCTATTGGCATTCTGGGGCAACGTTCGTTTGCCGCCGGCTTTTATGTTTACGTCGGCTCGGCACAGGGAAGCGGAGGGTTACAGCGCGTTGTGCGCCACATCAGCCTTGCCAGAAACCATGACCGCCGCCCGAAATGGCATATTGATTACCTTCTTTCCAACAACAGCTTTGCCCTGATCTCCGTCGTTTGTGCCATTACAGGACAGGATCTCGAGTGCAGGCTTGCCGGGACGCTGCAGGGCGCACCGGTTCCATCCTTCGGGTGCAGTGACTGTGCATGTCATTCACACCTCTTCTTGTATCCTTCTGGTCCGCTGGACGAGATCTCCAAAGCATTTCTGACACTGGGTCTGGACCCGTGCATCAGGACCATCATCCCATCAAAACAATCATAACCCCACCATACAACCTGTGATCCATATGAAAGTGCTGGGAATATCCGGGAGCATGCGCAAGGAGGGCAATACCACCCAGCTGATCAGACTCGTTCTCGAGCGGTGCGAAGCTGCCGGCATTAAAACCAGATTCATATCCCTTGCCGGAAAGAAAATTTTACCCTGCCTTGGCTGTGAGAAGTGCAAAGAGAAGAAATGGTGCGTCATCGAAAACGATGACTGGGGAGACGTAATGGAACGTGTGCTTGAATGTGAGGTACTCGTTATCGGATCACCGACGTATTACTACGATGTCTGCGGCCACCTGAAGAACTTTATCGACCGCACCTATTCCCTCTACCATGACCGCAAACTCTCCGGCCGCAAGGGGGTCACGGTTGCCGTGCAGGCATCAAAAGGCGCAAATCGGACCATCCAGACGCTGGAGGGATTTTTAAGCACCCACGAGTTCTCTTCCCTTGGCTGGGTAAAGGGGACGGGCTACAAGCAGGGCGACGTATTAAAGGACAAGGATGCAGTCCAGAAAGCCCAGAAGATCGGGGACAAGATTGTGCGGTTGTTAAAGCCGCACCACGATTAGAAATTAATGAATTACCCCACGGATCAGGCACAATTTTTTAAAATTTTAACATCAGGGAAATAACTCATACAGCGTGGTGCGTCGCACCAGTTTCCTGCCAATATCCTGTGCAATCCGCTGCATTTCAGACGGATCGAGATAATCGGTGTTCTGTGCCCCGGCACCCTTTGAGATACTCTCCTCAAACATCGTGCCGCCCAGATCATTTGCGCCGGCAAGGAGCCCGAGCTGTGCCATCTTGACCCCTTCTTTCACCCATGATACCTGGATATTTGTAACATTATCAAGGAACAGGCGCGAGACAGCGACCATGAGCAGGTCCTCCCTGCCCGTTGCACCGGCACGTGCAAGCCCTTTTTTGAATATCGGGGTGTTCATGTGGATGAACGAGAGGGGCACGAATTCGGTAAAACCGCCGGTTTCGTCCTGTATCTTCCGGAGAATGGCAAGGTGCTGTACCCGGTCTTTTTCGCTCTCGCAGTGCCCGTACATGATCGTGGCAGTTGAAGGGATCCCAAGCCCGTGCGCCTCCATGATGATCCGGGTCCATTCGGCTGTCGTGACTTTCTGGGGGCAGATGATCTTCCTGACTCCATCGACAAGGATCTCCGCTGCCGTGCCACACAGGGAGCCGAGCCCTGCCTCTTTCATAGCCACGAGCACGTCACGCGTGCTCATCCTGCTCTTCTTTGCTGCATACGCAACCTCCATCGGGTTGCTCGCGTGGATGTGGATGCCGGGCGCCACCCCCCTGATCCAGCGGTAGATGTTCACATAGGATTCTGCCGTAAAGTCCGGGTGCAGCCCGCTCACCGTGCAGATCTCGGTGACGTTGCGGGATTTTGCAAGCCTCGCTCTCTTCTGAATCTCCTCTTTTTCGTAGAAATAGACCCCTGCATCGCCCGGTTTTTTTGAGAACCCGCAGAACCCGCAATTATTGACACAGAGGTTGGTGACGTTGATGTTCTGGTTCAGGACATAGGTCACCGCATCACCGACTTTTTTCTGCCTCACAACATCTGCCGCTGCTGCAACGTCCCAGACTTCACGGCCCTGTGTCCGGAACAACTGCAATGCCCCTTTTTCTGTCAGACGGTGCCCGTTTTTTACATCCTTGAGCAGTACCCGCAGGTGGTTATCCATGGATTCCCTCAAAAGTCCTCATCTGACCATATCGCGTTTATGCGAAAGTAATTGTACCGTATCGCCATTGCACATGATTATTATTGCCTTAAATCAATCATTCCTGCAGAGGAACTATGGAACAGATTAAAGTCCAGCTGGCAACAAAGGAGGCGGAGGGTTTTGTCATTCCTCTTGGTCCTGCAAATCTTGTCGCCATCAAAACTGATGTGGGGATGGTAGGGTGCGGAGCCATTGATGTTGCGGCACTCGATTCGTTCAGTTACCCTGCTGCACGGGTGAGACCTTCCATCGGGCCGTCAATTGTTGATACCGATGATATCCTGAAGGGGATTGTCAAGGAAGCGAACCGGTCCGCGATGGGACGAGGGATCCGCACGGGAATGACCGGGCGGCAGGCGCTGGAACGCCTGTGAGGGTAAATCTATAGTACGGGTGTTAAAAAATCGCGAATTGCTTGTCGTCTCCACCAGCTCATCGCTTCTTTTTTCCGGTTTTTTTCATGGATGCATTGGTCTCTTTTTCCCGTGAACGGAGATAGAGCTCATGGAGTCCCATCAGGACAAAGATAATGGCCATCACCCATACGATATGGAGGGGGAGATACCCGATGAGCGGTATCGTGAACAGCGCTTTTCCGATGACCCATTCCTCTTTTACCGGTTCAATAAGCCCGATATCAGGATATACTGCCACCTGATCGATATTTTTGTTATGGTCACCTTTTGTGATGTACCCTGCATGGGGAGTATAAAATGAAGAGATGTTTATGGTAATGTCCTTTGCCTCAATCCACATCATCGCGCGATGGATGATCGGGTGCGGTGATGATGCGATGAGCGGGACCGGAATGATGCTGCCGGAAACCCCGTTCGGCCGGTACACGATGACGTCCCCGTAATCATTGAACTTCCGGTAGCCGGTGCCCTTCCCTTCGGTCCATGTCTGGAAATCCCCGTACCGGTCTTTCTGGACCACGACGACCAGATCGCCCACGTTCATGTTGGGCACCATGCTCTCGGATTCGATGGTGACAACCGCGGGCCACGCCCCGCAGATCAGGTACAGTGCAAGGGCGATGCCCCCGACGACAGCAACAACCCACAGGATATCCCGCGCAAGCGAGACAGCCCAGTGCCCGCTTGTACGGAACTGACTGATATAATCTCGTAATGACCGGTTTTTATTTCCGTCTGCCATTGTCCTTCTCCCTGTTGGACTTTTCTGTTAATATAGGGTGCCGATCTGATCAACAAGGTGTCTTTTGAAAGGACCGCCATTTGTCCGGATTTTGCATTAACTCACGGAAACCGGGCACCGTAGCAGGAGATCAATTCCGGATATACGGCGCTTCTGGCAATCGGGCAGGTGTTCATATGAAATCCTATATCCCTGCTGTGGAAAATATATGATTATCCATGCTTGATGCGCAACAGATTGCCCTGCGGTTTCTCCAGACAAAACTGCAGGTGCACCCCGATGTCGTGCAGTACATTTTAGAGCAGGACAATCCCGACCTGCTTGAGCGTATCATTGCACAGGTACCACCCGATACCGTCGTCGTTACATCAAAATGTATCCCCGGCCTGGATACGCTGCGCGACGGGACCCGGTTCCTGGCGAATCCATCCGTTGACGTTGTCAGTGGCAGTGCAGGTACTTCAGGGGGCATCAACGGGACTGCTGATTTCATTCACTATTTCAGGGACCGGTACCAGCGGCTGGGCACCATGATCCGGAGCCGGTGCGGGGCGATGCCGATTGAAGGGCTCCTCCGGTCTACCCGGTACCGGCAGGAAGAGTGCACCATCATTGGCATGGTGGTTGAGGTCAAGAGCACCCAGAACGGGCACCGGATTGCTGCGATTGAAGACCCCACCGGCACTATTGCGGTGCTCTTCCGCAAGGATCGCCCGGTCTTTTCTGATGCGGAGCGCATCGTCCATGACGAGGTTATCGGGGTCCGGGGGAAGCTTTCCCATGACGGGAAACTCTTCTTTGCAGAACACCTCTACCGGCCCGATATCCGGATCGACAATACGCCGTTTAAAAGCGACCGGGCGGGGAGAGCAGTCTTCATTTCCGATGTCCATGTGGGCAGCAATACGTTCCTTGAAGAGGAGTGGAACCGGTTTGCGGACTGGCTGACGGATGATCCTGCACCGTACCTGCTGATTGCCGGTGACCTTGTTGACGGGATCGGGGTATATCCCGGGCAGGAGCAGGAACTGCTGATCAAAAATATTTACGAGCAGTACGATCGGTTTGGCGAGATGCTGCGGGATCTCCCCTCCCACGTCCGGATCATCATCTCCCCCGGTAACCATGACGTCGTCCGGGGTGCCGAACCCCAGCCGGTAATCCCTGCTGCCTTCACAAAAAAATTCCCGAAAAACTGTATCCTCGTGGAAAACCCTGCGCTTGTCAACCTGCAGGGTGTGAGGGTTCTGATGTACCACGGCAGGTCAATCGATGATATGATCGGGCTGATCCCGGGCGCCAGCTACGAGAAGAGCGGGCAGATGATGGAAGAGATGCTGGTTCGCCGGCACCTCGCCCCCGCGTACGGCCGGAAGACCCCGATTGCAGCGGGACGACAGGACCGGCTTATCATCGATCCGATTCCTGAGATCCTCCACACCGGTCATGTCCATGTCAGCGGGATTACAACCTATCGCGGGGTACTTGGCATTAACGCCGGCACGTGGCAGTCCCAGACGTTGTTCCAGAAGCAGATGAATGTCAACCCCACTCCTGCTGAAGCGGTGGTTGTGGACCTCCAGACCCTCCGGCCGGAGGTAGTATCGTTCGGGTAACAACCCCGGGACTGCCTGAGATCAAAGGGTAGAGATCGGCACCAGACCATGGCAACAAACATCCTGCTTGGCATCGGCAACCCGCTGAACGGGGACGATGGTGCCGGGATCTGGGTGGCTGGACAGTTCAGAAAGGAAGGCTGGGTTTCGCTCTCCTGCGGAACCGCACCGGAGAATTTCACCGGGATCATACGGAGAACCCGGCCTGACTGCCTGGTGCTTGTTGACGCGGCTGCCATGGGGCTTTTCCCGGGAGAATACCGGATCATCCCGCGGCACAAAATAGCGGACGTAAGCATGGGAACCCACCAGCTCCCCCTGTCCCTGCTCATCGACTTCCTCTCGGATGCCGCAGGGCGGATCGTGCTGATTGGCATCCAGCCGGACCGGGTCATTACAGGGGAAGAGATCTCGCCACGGGTCAGGGAAGGGGCAGAACGGCTGGTACATGTGCTTTCATCGGGAGAACTTGGTCGTATTCCTGTCCTTGAATGAAAATAACCAGCGGTACATTGCAACAGAATACGTACTGCCGGCTGGAATGTTTTGATTTTAACAGGGAACCGATCCGGCGGATGAAAAAAATAGTGCGGGATCGTGAGATTAACTGACGTAGTTTCGTAATTTCTGGATTAGTTGGAGCTGGTCGTTTGCCTCTTTTATCTTTTCTTTTTCAATACCGTTCACGATCTCGGGAATAGGTTTTGCCAACTCGTAGATCTTCACCGGTCTCCCCTTGCTCCTGGCTTTGTTCTCCTGACTCTTGATCCAACCCTGTTTCTTCAGGTATTGCATCACCGTGGCCACCTCAAGATGGCGGAGGTCGGTCCCCCGGTCAATCGCACGGAATGTTACCGTCGGTGTTTTTGCGAAGAACACAAGTACCTTGGCAACGTTTCTTTTGATCCCTATCCCGAAGAGAAGGTTTACCAACTCCTCCTCTTTTTTTGCAAGGTACGTCTCATTTTCCTGTCCCATACATCACCTCCGGATGTTGTTCAACACGCATCTTTTCAATGTGGTGGATAGTAACCCGAACAACCTTTTGGACAGGGGACCTTTACTCCATTTGGTTGTGTTATACTACCCGTGCCATAACAAAGCGTACATATTTTATTCTTTACCTTTTTTTCAGGGAGAGCCACTTCAAATCCCACACAGATTTCTTGCATCTTGTAATCCACCTTCACATCAAATTTTTTTCCTGACCAACCACACCGTTGAGGAGGTTCCAACGATGAATCACATACGTTAACCCCTCACAACAAGGAATTAATTAGATGTCTGATCATTGATTTAAAAATTTAAGTGCATGCACAACATGAATGCACAACATGATCAAAAAGCCTTAAATACCGCATCGTCATGCAATACATGATGGCAGTCGAAAAATTTCAGGATGAAATCTCCATCATGAAGGAGTTGTTATATGAGCATCCGGAAGGGTTAAACATTAAAACCATTTCAAAAATGCTGGGCATACACCGCAATTCCGTTGCTAAATACCTTGACCGGCTCCAGAGTCAGGGTAGTGTCACCGTCAAACATTACAGTTCTTCAAAGATCTATTCCCTTTCAAATAAATTACAAGCTGCTGCTGTACTAAAATTATCGAAGAATTATGTACTACTGATAAATCATGGGCTGAAAGTTGTTGATATCAACGATCCCTTGTCTGAATTCCTGAAAATATCAAAAAAGGAAATTGTCGGTAAAACGATTGAGCAGTTGCCGTTTGTTGTGCAAAGCCATCCTGAATTACGAGCATTAATAAAAGAAGGGCTAAAAGAAAAAGAATCCCAAACCCCGGTTGTGATTGTAGCGGGATATCATTTGTTCCCGTCTATGCTCACGGTTAGCCCGGTTTTTTTTGATAACGGGGACCCGGGCGTTTCGCTCATGATCGATATACCGGTTGGATCTGAACAAAACGGATGTATAGATACCGGATTCATCCCATCGGGTCCCGGGATGGATGAAATTGAATATGTCTGCCAATTCGAACCTGACGGTACCATCACCTTTGTCAATGAAATCTACTGCCACACGCTGCAAAAATCAAAAGCGGATCTTCTGGGGCATGAATGGCGGCCGGTCATTCCTGAATCCGAGTTTACAAAAATCAAAAGCAGTTTCGCATCGATCGATAAAAACCACCCGGTTTCGACCCAGGAATTCCGTACAATAACACCCAAAGGAGAACATCGGTGGCAACGCTGGAAATTCCGTGGAATTTTTGATCCATACGGTACCTTAAAAAAGTACCAAGGAGTGGGACTGGATATCACCGAATTGAAACAATTGAAGGAAAACCTGAAAAAAACAGAACAGGATATGGAGGAGCTTATCAGGGTACAGAGAAAGGAGATGCAGGACCTCAACAAGCAGCTCTATGATGAAATCTCCCACCGTGAAAAGGCGGAGTTCCAGTTACAATTCACCCAGTTTGCCATGGATAACGCCTCCACCATGATCATCTGGATCAACCTTGAAGGGCGTTTTGTTTATATGAACACAAAAGCCCGGGAGGTCCTGGTTTTCTCTACTTTGCAACTTGCTTCAAAAAACATTTTTGATATATTGTCAAGCGACACGCGCTTTTCCTGGAATGAGACCTGGGAGATTACCAAGCGAGATCGCCAACTTACGATCGAAACCGCCTTTACCACAAAAGACGGCCGGGAAATCCCTGTTGAAATGGTTCTCAATTACCTCGAATTCAAGGAAAAACAGTACTGCTGTTGTTTCGCACGGGATATAACCGAGAGAAAAAGAATACTGACTGAACTCAAAATCGCAAACCTGTATAACCGGAGTCTCATCGAGGCAAGCCTTGACCCGCTCGTCACTATTGATCCTGATGGAAAGATCAGTGACGTGAACGCAGCAACTGTGCGGGTTACCGGTTTTTCACGGGAAGAACTGATCGGAACTGACTTTTCGAAATACTTCACCGACCCGGAAAAGGCACGAGCCGGGTACGAGAAAGTGTTCAGGGACGGACTGGTGACGGATTACGAGCTCGGAATCCGCCACAGGGATGGACATGTGACCCCGGTCATGTACAACGCAACAGTATACCGGGATGAATCCGGAGACGTCATTGGTGTCTTTGCCGCCGCACGCGATGTCACAGAACAAAAAAAAGCGGAGGAAGAACAGTTGCGTCTGGCTGCCATCGTTGAACACTCGGAAGATGCAATCATTGGCAAGTCGCTGGACGGCATTATCCTAAGCTGGAATGCTGGTGCAGAGAGAATTTACGGCTACTCTGCGACAGAGGCGATTGGCCAGCATATATCAATGCTTGTTCCTTTGCATCAAATCGATGATATGGGATATATTCTTGGAAAGATCAGGAGTGGGGAACCCGTCCTTCATTATGAAACAGTACGCAGGAATAAGGAGGGCAGGGACCTCCAGGTATCTCTGACTGTTTCGCCAATAAAGGATGTTAAGGGAAATTTGGTAGGCGTATCCACCATTGCACGCGATATCACAGAACAAAAAAAAGCAGAGGAGGCAATCAGGCGTGCCAATGCATATAACCGGAGTCTCATCGAGGCAAGCCTTGACCCGCTCGTCACTATTGATCCTGATGGAAAGATCAGTGACGTGAACGCTGCAACGGTGCGGATCACCGGTTTTTTACGGGAAGAACTGATTGGAACTGACTTTTCGAAATACTTCACCGACCCGGAAAAGGCACGAGCCGGGTACGAGAAAGTGTTCAGGGACGGACTGGTGACGGATTACGAGCTCGGAATCCGCCACAGGGACGGACATGTGACCCCGGTCATGTACAACGCAACAGTATACCGGGATGAATCCGGAGACGTCATTGGTGTCTTTGCCGCCGCACGCGATGTCACAAATTAGTTGGGGATGGACCAAGGAGCCACTGTACCTCAGAAGTTTGGCATGAAAATACATTGAGCATTTGGCATGAAAATCCCTCCGGGGATGTTCATACAAATACTCCGATTCCATTGGCTTTTTTAGTTGTTTTCATCAAACGTGCATGAACGTCAATTTGACGTCAATACCCGTTTCGCTCAATAACATCAGACGTTTCTTTGATCAAATGAGTTCTACAGAGCCCGCTATGATGCTTGGCGGCATAGATGGCTCATGAAAATTAAGAGGGGGATTTTCATACCAGCCAAAAAAAAGTCGAACATTTTAATAACTCATTTTCAGTTTTTTTAAAAAATTATTGGGAAATAATCAGATTGTCCCTGCCTTTGGGGGAGGCCAGTATATAATTCCACAACAAAAAAGAGTTACTTACCGATTTTACTCAACAATCTGGCTCTCCGCGTACCGGTCCTCGCATGCAAGCAGGAACTCCGGTGTCATCTGCAGGGAACCCTTCGGGCAGATATCATTGCACTGGGAGCAGAAGACGCACTGGGCGACATAGATGCGGACACGCTTTGTTTCCGGGAGGAACTCGATGGCATGGGCAGGGCAGACCTTCAGGCAGAGCTGGCATCCGATGCACGACTCCCGGTCAAATGCAATCTTTCCCCGGAATCTCGGGGGCACCGGCACAGGGGGATTGATGGCCGCCTCGCCTTTTGCAACTTTGGCAAGGAACTCTGTGACCGAGGGCGGGAGATAGCGGGCCGGAAACGCGTTGGTGGCAGGTTTCGTGAAGAGCTGCCGGAGCAGTTCCGGCACCATGGGCAAACGGATCATGGTCACACCACCCTCAGGAACTGATCAGCCATAACCAGCAGCAGGCCGGCAATGCCGATAAGGCTGATATAGATCCAGTACACCGAGACCACCTGGTTGATGCGGAACCGGGCCATGGAAACCCTGATCAGGCTTACCGCTACAAAAGCGACCAGCACCACGAGGACGAGGTAGAATAGCAGGTCAAGAACCGGTTGCAGGACGACCGGTGCCGGGAGTAATGCGGAGAGCCGGTACGGGATAAAGAGCGCCACAACAAGCGAGGCCATGACCACGGTCTTCACACCCTGCGTGAGCGTAAAGAGGGCAAGGTTCTTTCCTGAATACTCCACCAGAATCCCTCCGGCAAGCTCCGTTTCCGCTTCGGGTGTATCGAAGGGGATGCGGGAGAGTTCTGCCGGGGTGACGATGAGCAGGACGAAGAACAGGATCAGGGCGCCGATCATCCCGAGCGGGCCCACGAGCCCCCAGACAGGGTTGGCCTGCACGCTTGCCAGCATGAAGGGGAGCGCGACCCCCGAAGCGGCAAGTTTCCATGCAAGAGCGATGATCACAACGGCAAGCGGGAACTCGTACGCGATCATAGTCACCATCTCTCTCTGTGCACCCACCGTTGCGTACGGTGACCCGGAGGAGAAACCCCCGGCAACAAGTGCGAGAGCTGGCAGGGTCAGGAGGTACATGACCAGTATCAGGTCTCCCCCGCCGGATAGAACGGGAGGAAATCCCCCGACTGGGATATAGAGCAGGATGGTGATGGCCGACGCCAGTGCCACGACCGGTGCCAGGTTGAAGAGCCAGGGTATGGCATTTGCGGGCACCACATTTTCCTTCATGAAGAGCTTGCGCAGGTCCGTCAGGGGCTGGCTGAGCGGGGGGCCGATGCGTGCCTGCATCCGTGCAGTTACGATCCGGTCAACACCCATCAGGAATAATGCCACAAGTATCCCGAAAACCCCGACAAGAACCGCTCCTGCCACTGTCCCGATGAGATCGGTCAGCATCGTGAAAGCCTCCTTGTTTTTTCACGGGAAAGACGCGTCAGCTCTTCTTTGGTCAGGTCATCTGCAGAACCGTTCCGGATAATTGTCACCCGGTCGGTACAGGACATACAGGGATCTATGGATGCCACGATGATGGGGACGTCTGCCAGCTGCTCGCCTTTGAGCATGGGGATCCAGGACATCAGGTTGCTGTAGGAGGATGCTTTCACCTTCCATGTCGCCGGGGCTTCGTTCCCGTCCATGCGGACATAGTGCATGCATTCGCCTCTCGGGGCCTCCACCCTGCCGATTGCCTCTCCCTGTGCCTTTTTTAGGGTGAGCAGCAGTTTGGGCAGCTTCTTCTCCCAGAGGATCTCTCCGGCAGGCAGATTATCCAGGCACTGCTGGATGATATCGATGGACTGGGCGATCTCAAGGAGCCTCACGATGATCCGGTCATACACATCGCCCTTCGGCCCCCCGAATTCAGCCGGGGGGAGCACGGGGCGGACATCGAGGTCACCATAGGCGCAGTAGGGGTAATCGTGCCGGACATCCATGGCAAGACCCGATGCCCGTGCAGTCGGCCCGATGGCACAGAGGAGCTTGGCATCCTGGTAGCTCAAAAGACCGTGGCCCCGGCACCGCATGCGGATGGTGCTGTCGTTTAAAAAGACGTTCTTCATCTGATCAAGGAGTCCGCGGTAGTAGGCAAGGCCCCGTTCAATCAGCGGGCGCTGGTCGTCACTGATGTCCCGCCGTACGCCACCAATCTGGACGATTGCATAGTTCACCCGGTTCCCGGTGAGGTTCTCGATGAGGTCCATCGATTGTTCCCTCACCCGCCATGCAAGGAAGAGGAGCGAATCAAACCCGAGCTCGTGGGCAGCCACACCGGCCCACAGGAGATGTGACTGCATCCGCTCGAGCTCGTGGAGGATGGTCCTGATGTAGTCAGCCCGGGGCGGGACTTCGATCTCCGCGATTTGCTCCACCGCCCGTGCAAACGAGAGCGAGTGCACGATCCCGCAGATCCCGCAGATCCGGTCGGTGAGGTGGACGATCTGGACCGGGTTCCTCCTCATGCCCATCCATTCAATGCCCCGGTGGGTATTGCCGGGTGCAAAGTCCACCGACCTGACCACTTCCCCTTCCATCTGGAAGGTAAACATGACCGGCTCTTTCAAGGCAGGATGAACCGGTCCGATCGGAACCGTATAGGGGATGGATTTTTTCTCTGTATCGCCGCTCATTCTGCTGCGCCTCCCGGCGTTTTCTCTGTTCCTTGGGCCACCGGCTCTTCCGGGGCGGGTTTCTTTTCAGGTACCGGAGGTACCGGGCGATCCTTTGGCCGATTGACAGCCCATAGCTCCCGGACCATCTCTGGCTTTATCCCCGTTTCGTCCTTCCTCCACGGGTAGACCCCCTGCGGGAAATCGTCGGGGAGGAAGAGCCTCCGCCCGTCCGGGATGCCCGTCACCGTGATGCCGAAAAACTCCTGTTTCTCGCGTTCCGATAACAGGGCTCCGGGAATCAGGTCGGTGATGGTGGGGACGGTCAGGTCGGCTTTGGGGAGCCGTATGCCAAAGGTTACCATGTACTCGCCGAATTTCGTGCCATAGAAGACGGACAGGATATAGAGGAGTTCAATCTCATCGCCGAGATCATTTCCTGCGATTACTGCAAAATGCGGGAACCTGATATCCATGAGTTTTTTGATCGCGGGTTTGAGGAGTTCCCGGTCGAGCCGGATCCAGATATTGTAGCCCTTTGTCTTGTGCACGCCTTCCCCGCGCCCGGTGATCCGGGCATCGTGAATACCTGCCCCGAATTCGGCCTTGTAGCGGTCGATAATCTCCTGGGGGGAGAGATATGGTGTTTCGTTCATTGCGCTGCCTCCAGGCGCTCCAGTTTCTCCAGCGCCTTTACGACCCCGTAGATGATTGCCTCCGGCCGGGGGGGGCAGCCGGGCACATATACGTCGACGGGAAGCACCTGGTCGATCGGCCCGTCAAGGTTATACGAGTCATAGAAGACCCCACCGGACTGGCCGCATGACCCGATGCACATGACCAGCTTGGGATCCGGAACCTGCTCGTATACCCTCCGGACTTTTTGCGCCATCTTTTTCGTCACGGGCCCGGTCACTAAAAGTACATCGGCATGCTTTGGCGAGCCCACCAGCTTCATGCCGAAGCGCTCAGGGTCATAACGCGGGGTTATTGTCGCCACAATCTCGATCTCGCAGCCATTGCAGGAGCCGGTGTTGAGGTGAAACACCCAGAGCGATCGGTTGAAGGATTTTGTCAGTTTCATGAAAGCACCCCTAAAATGACGAGAAGCACCGCTGTTACTGCAACAAACCAGACCATATAATCGGTCAGGACACCCGTATGTAGTGGCACAATGGCGTCATAATAACCTTTCAGTGCCTGCAAAAATCCCCAGTACAGGTTGCTTGCCCTGATATGGACGGCTCCCTTCTCCGGTTCCGCATTGCCTGAGAGGTACGGGCGCCCCTGCTCAGTTCCTTTCTTGTACGAAGATTCCCCCCGAGTCCAGAGGAGGTACACAACAATGGTGGCAGCCACGAATGCAGCCAGCCAGGCAACAGGAGCCCATATACCAGATCCGGTCAGCACCGGTGCAGTCAGATCCATGTCAGGCACCTCCCAGCACCGAAGCGATATACCCGCTCTGGTTCGCCAGCGCATGGGCGGCAGGGGCGACAAGCATGTCCACCACCGGTTGCGGGAACAGGCCGAAGAGGATGACGATGGCAGCAAGGATGCCCATGCCGATCAGCATCGGAAGCGGGGCTTCCTTAACCTCTGCATACTCCGGAAGCTGTGGCCCCATGAATACCGAATGGAAGACCTTGACAAACGAGGCGAGGGTGAGGATGGAGACAACCATCGCGATGATCGCAAGGAGCGGGTTGAAGAGGTATACGGACTCGTAGATCATTAATTTGGAGGCGAAACCATTGAAGGGCGGGATTCCTGCGATGGCGAGTGCACCGATAATGAAGAAGATCATCGTGTACTTCATGGTGTGCCCGAGCCCGCCCATTTTGTTCAGGTCGCGGGTACCGATCCGGTAGAATATTGCTCCTGCAGTCAGGAAGAGGAGCCCCTTGTACATCGCATGGTTGAAGATGTGGAAGATGCCCCCCTCCATCGCCATAAACCCAAATGCACTGGTGAGTGCGGCATTGCCGAGTACAGCGAGCCCGACACCGACACCAAGAAGCATATAACCGGTCTGGGAGACCGCGTGGTATGCCATCAGGCGCTTGATATCCTTCTGGGGAATTGCCATCGTGACCCCGACGACCATGGAGAGCACGCCGAGGATGATGATGATCCATCCAACAGTGGCGCAGTTCATGGTAACGTTGTACATCGTGAACACAACCCGGAAGAGCCCGTACAGGCTCGCCTGGCTCGCGACCACCAGGAATGCGGTGACCGAAGACGGCGCCATGGAATATGCATCGGGCGTCCAGAAGTGCATGGGCACCGCACCGCATTTCATCGCAAGGGCAGCGACAAGGAAGACAAGCGCGATCTTGTCCAGCATCGTAAACTGCAGCCGCTGGGCGATCATCGCGATGTTGAGGGCGTTGTACTGGCCGTAGTAGATGCCAATCGCAAACAGGACGAGGATCGCACCGAGCGTGGAGAGTACGAAGTATTTCAGCGCTGCCTCAACCGCGAGACCGCCGTCAATGCGGTACGCGATGAGGCCGGCTGATGCAAGGGAGAGGATCTCAAGGAACACAAAGAAGTTGAAAATATCCCCGGTTGAGACCATGCCAAAGACGCCGGTGATCATCAGGAGATACAGGGCATAATATCCTTCAAGACTGCTGTTGCGTGATTCGGACGACATTGAATACAAAAGGACCGATATCCCGACAATCGCACAGATGATCTCCATGAACGCGCTCATCGCATCCACGGTGAAGATGATCCTGATCGGGATGCCTCCCGAATCCAGCGGGACGGCGAGATGCGTCGCTGCGGCACCGAACACGTAGATCACGGTGCCACTGGAAAATACCCTGAATGCAAGGATAAAGGCGACCGCGGCAGTGACAAGCATCGCGCCCATCACCCACAGGTTTCTTGCGGCTGCTGAGATCCTGCCGATAGCCGGACAGGTGAATGCCACAAAGAGAGGGATGGCAACAACCAGAGCCGGTGCATTGGTGACGATGAAATCGGCGAGTGTCATTCTTTGAGCCTCCGTATCTCATTGATATCCACGGTGCCGTACTTTTTGTGCAGCACCATCGCAAACGAGAGGACCAGCGCACTCGTCGCCACCCCGATCACGATCGATGTCAGCGTGAGTGCCTGCGGTGTCGGCAGCACCATCAGTTCGGACGGCGCGAGCGTGAAGATCGGAGCGACACCCCCCTCGCGGTAACCGAGCGAGACAAGGAATAAATTTACCGCGGATTCCAGAATGTTGATGCCCAACAGGATCTTTATCAGGTTCCTTTTCATAAGGACAGTGACAATCCCGATAAAGGTCAGGACAACCACCGTAATGAACGGCAGGTTCCAGAGCATTCAGCACCCCTCCTTTTCCAGTCCGGAAAGCATGTACAGGATCACGAGCGTGAGTCCTCCCCACACTTCACAGCCGACAGAGAAATTCATGAGCGGGACGAACCCGCCGGTGTTCAATTCCCCGGCATTAATCCCGTACGGCACGGGTATTCCGAACAGCGAACCACTGGCATTCAGGTAATTGAAAAAGAACACCTGCCCGAATGCAAGGGCAAGGAGAGCAACCCCGATAAAGCCGACGAGCCCGATCACTTCCTGACCCATCAGCACCTTACCGCTGAGCCATTCGGTGACTTCTTTATAACTGTATGCGACAATGACCAGCGCCCCACCGGTTGCAATCACAGCGCCGCCCTGGAACCCTCCGCCCGGGGTCAGGTGGCCGTGCGCCACGACATACAGCCCGAAGATCAGGATGAACGGATAAATGATATCCGCCGCTGTGCGGACGATCCTACTCATCCTCATGTTCCTCACCTGCCTGCATCTTCCGGAATATCAGCGCCACGCCAATAACGGCGCAGAAGAGTACCGTCGATTCCCCAAGGGTATCAAATCCCCTGAAATCAAAGGTGACCGAGGTGCACTGGTTGTTTGTCCCGGTCTGTTCCTGCCCGAATCTCAGGAAATAATCATCCATGTCCGTCATCTTCGGGGCGCCGAAGGTAAGGGTCAACGCCACAACCCCGAGGAATGCGGAGAGAATGAGGAGGGACACGATTAACACAACCGTCTTCTTCATGAGATCTCCCCCTCAAACCGCCCGGTCGCCCGGATCGCAATGATAAATATCGCCGTCGTCAGTCCTGCACCGATTGCCGCCTGGGATATCGCGACATCGGGCGCCTGGAGTATATAGAATTCCAGCGATATCAGGAAACTGAAGAGGCCTGCTGCAAGGGTTGCTGCCAGCAGGTCCTTGAAATGATAGGTCAGGATTGCCGAGACAATCAGCCCGAGCAGTACCAGGATATGGGGAATTTGTTCGATCATAGCTTTGCCTCCGCCAGCCGGTCGACGACTGCCAGTGCTGGCATAATCCCACTCCTGTGGGCGGCACGCGCAATCGCATGGGCGCTGACCGCATTCGTGAATGCAAGACACGCCGCCGCCAGAAATGCATGGATGGCGAGGGTGAGGTACTGGCTATCGTTCTGTGAAAAAAACATTGATAGTCCGTACACGATTACTGCAAGCGACGTGAAGATCGAGCCGAACGTCGTTGCCTTTGTTGTTGCATGCATGCGGGTATACAGGTCAGGGAACCGAAGGAGCCCGATCACCCCAAGCGTGTTGAAGACCACTCCGATGGTGAGGCAGATGTATATGAGTATGTCAATCGCCGGCATCTCAGAGCTCCCCCCCGATATATTTTGCAATGTAGAGAGTACTCACAAACGAGAGCAGCCCGTAGACAATCGCAACATCGACAAAGATGATCTCACTGAACACGACCCCCAGAAGGATCATTGAGGCAATGACGAGGGTGTTCACCGTATCGAGGGCTATCACACGGTCGGGGGCGGTCGGCCCGAGCACCAGCCTGACAGCAGCAAATCCCATGAGAACCGTCAGGCAGAGCACCGCGAGGATCCAGACATCGATCATTCGGCAATCCTCCGTATCCATGCTGGGAGGTCTGCAAGCCCGAAGAGCTCGGTGCTTTCAATGACCTCCCGTTTCTCGTCCCCCTCGCTGACATTGATATTGTGGATGAACAGGTCATTTGTCTCCTCGTCGATCCCGACCGAAAGGGTGCCCGGGGTCAGGGTGATCGAGTTTGCCAGCATGAAGATACCCAGATCCGTCTTCAGACCGGAGTGGACCCGGATGATCCCCGGCCTGATCTTCATCGTGATCACGCGGTAGGCGACATCGAGGTTGGCTTTTGTGAGCTCGATAAAGAAGGGGCCGGGCACGTAGACCAGCAGGCGCAACAACCGGCGCGGGTCAAGGAGGCGGTAACTCTTCGATCTGCACAGGAAGTTTCGTGCAATCAATCCGGTCAGGCCTGCAAGCAGGACCCCCATGACAAGTTCAGATAACGACCAGAACCCGATAGTGCCTGAGCCGGCAGTCAGTACCAGGTACATCAGAAATGCCGCACCCGCAGTTACAAGAAACGCGATCACAGATTCACCCAACTACTGTCCCTTTCGTCGTTCAGAAAATTTTTTTTTTGCCTTATAGGACCAAAGGCGTTCCCTTGATTTCAGAATAACGTTACCATCAGAATTGTTCAGGAACACGGTAACGCCCCATAATTCTTAATGATTTATGATGAACAATCTTAAAAGCGTTTTTATTTTACCGGATTCTTCAGTCAGAACAAACGAACGAAGAGAATTCCCAAATTACGAGTGGCAGGAAAAAAATATCGATAAACGAAAGACCGGACAGATTATATCCAAGTCTTTCAAAGGGAAGGAGCTCGCCTCCGATATCACCGGTGGCAATACGGCAGGCCCCTGCCTTCCTGCACCGGAAGCGGACGCCGGCGGAACGTTGGGAGTTATACTTCAATTCACTACAACTTCACAATCAGGGCCCGAACACGAAAAACGTTGTCGCCAACATGACAATAGCAATAGATTCTCTGAACCATCTCAATGGTATCGGGGATGCCTGCAGAGCCCCGATTTCCCGGACTTTTATGTATGCCATACGAAAAATTATGATCATCAACGAAAATTATAAAAAATTGTTCCTTATCTTTTGGAGAAAGTTCAGTACCCGACTGTTTTTTAAATGCTGAAATGCAATTATTTCCGGAAAACTTTTACGATCGATGATGATCGATGAGAATCCATAGAGTTACGGAGGATCTGAAAAGATGGATTTGCTGATTTTTGTACCGGTTTCCGCCCTTCTCGGGCTGGTGTTTGCTGCCTATTGCTACATGAGCATTAAACGGGAAGATCCGGGAGACGAACTGATGCAGAAGATTGCCGCTGCGATCCGGAATGGTGCAATGGTCTATCTCAAGCGCCAGTACACCGCGATTGCGGTATTTGTCATCGTGATGGCAGTCATCCTGTCCGTGGCAATCAATCCGCTGACAGCGGTATGTTTTGTCGTTGGTGCAACACTTTCCGCAGGTGCCGGAGCCATTGGCATGTCTGCGGCAACGCTGGCAAACGTCCGGACAACCGCTGCTGCGAAAAAAGGCATGGGTGAGGCGTTCAGGGTATCCTATACGAGCGGCGCTGTCATGGGACTGACCGTTGTGGGGCTGGGAGTGTTCGGGCTCTCCGTTCTCTATATCATCCTGAGTTCTATTACGACAATCGGTCAGCCTCAAGCGGTTAATATCCTCTCCGGGTTCTCCATGGGGGCAAGTTCCATTGCACTGTTCGCCCGTGTCGGCGGAGGGATCTTCACCAAAGCCGCTGACGTCGGTGCCGACCTTGTGGGGAAGGTGGAGAGCGGGATCCCGGAAGACGACCCGCGCAATCCTGCCGTTATTGCTGACAACGTGGGGGACAACGTGGGGGACATCGCTGGCATGGGTGCCGACCTCTATGAGTCCTATGTCGGGGCAATTGTTGCCACCATGCTTATGGGCGCAACAGGTATTGTCGCAACGCAGTTTCCCGGCGTCAGCATGCTGAACCTTATTGTGCTTCCACTGCTCATTGCCGGAGCCGGCATTATTGCCTCGATTGTCGGCACCTTCTTTGTCCGGACGTCAAAGAACGACAGCAGCGCAATCCACCGTGCATTCAACACCGGGACCTTTGCAAGCCTCATTCTCACGGTCATTGCCACGTACTGGCTCGTTGACATGCTGCTTGGCAGCAAATACCTCGGTGTATTCTATGCCACAATTGCAGGACTGGTCGCAGGGTTCCTCATCGGGCTCGTGACCGAATACTATACCTCCTATGATAAACCTCCGACGAAACGTATTATTGAAGCGTGCAAGACCGGTGCTGCAACCGATATCATCGCGGGGCTCGCAACGGGAATGGAGAGCACGTTTATTCCGGTGGTCATCGTGGCGGTCGCGATTCTTATTGCGGCATTTACCTCGGGTCTGTATGGTGTCGCAATTGCCGGGCTCGGCATGCTTGCAACCCTCGGCATCACGCTCTCAGTGGATGCCTACGGTCCGGTCGCAGACAACTCCGGCGGCATTGCCGTGATGTCCCGCCAGGACAAGGGCGTCCGGGAGATCACGGACACCCTTGATGCAGTCGGCAATACGACAGCGGCAATCGGAAAGGGATTTGCAATTGCCGGTGCAGCACTCACGGCACTGGGTCTTTTTGCCGCATACACGCAGGCGGTTCATTTGAATATCGTTGATATGCTCAACCCCGTTGTTTTCGTCGGGGTCCTCCTTGGCGCCATGCTGCCGTTCCTCTTCTGCTCCTTTGCAATGAAGGCTGTCGGTCTTGCGGCGGGCAAGATAGTGCAGGAAGTGCGGCGCCAGTTCAGGGAGATCAAGGGGCTGATGGAGGGGACAGCAGAGCCCGACTATGCCGCATGCATCACTATTTCCACCGATGCGGCACTGAAGCAGATGATCATTCCCGGCTGTCTCGCGATCGTTGCACCGCTCCTCATCGGAAAAGTGCTGGGTATCGGTGCCCTTGCCGGGTTCCTTGTCGGATCCATTGCCACCGGATTCCTGCTTGCCGTGATGATGGCGAACGCCGGCGGTGCATGGGACAACGCCAAGAAATACATCGAACAAGGGCACCTTGGCGGCAAAGGTTCGCCCGCCCACACGGCTGCGGTCACCGGGGACACGGTCGGCGACCCGTTCAAGGATACCGCGGGCCCTTCGCTCAATATCCTGTTAAAACTGATGGCGATCGTATCGGTGGTCTTTGCCCCGTTACTGCTGTAACAACATTTTTTTTAATTTTTTTTGGGCTTTTCTCTCATTTCCATCTGTCGTTTTTGTTACCACGGTTCATGCTCGTTATTGAAATGCACATAACTCCTGTCCCCGTTTTTTTTTGATTACGGAGCCGGGATCTGCAAGGTGAAGAAGATCCATTATGCCCACTCATACCGCGTGTTACACAAATGCATGATCTCACGGATCGTGAACTGCTGGTGGCTGTGTTCCATCATGTACCGGAAGATGTCATTCTCCGGGATTTCAGAAAGACGGATGATTGTAGTGAGGCGCGGGAACGGATGCAATCAAAGGTTCTCCGCATTCTTGTTGTCATGCGCAGGTATTTTTCTGCCAGCCATCCCAGTACACAGGTATGAGCGATGCGTCAATCCTGATTGGCACAGTCACTGTCGGGAACATCATCGCGTTCATGCTGGTAGCCCTCGCGGTCATATTCGCCGCGTACCTGATGTACAAGGCGGTCAAAGCCATTCTTGCCCGGTACACAACACGTTCGGTCGCCCGCTGGACTGCACGGTTCGCAGGGTACCTTGTCCTGCTCGCCGGGCTCTACTGGATCGACCTTGTGTTCCTTGGATTTGATATCGAGGCAACGATTGCGTCCCTCGGAATTATCAGCATCGCGCTCGCGTTCGCCTCGCAGCAGATCATTTCCAGCCTGCTTGCCGGGTTTCTGATCGCGATGAACCGCACGATTGCCCTCGATGACTGGGTGGAGGTCGGCGGGGATCCCGCCACCGGCATCTCGCAGGTGAAGGATATGACGTTCACCCGCACCATCCTGAAGGACCGTGACGGCCGGGTCTTCCTGATGCCAAACTCCACCCTGCTTTCGTCAAAGATCGTGAACTATTCAAAATCGGGGTTCATCGAGATCCCGCTCAACCTGATCCTCCCGGTCACGATCCCTTTTACCAGGGTACGGGACACGTGCCTGTCAATCCTGTCGGAGAACCCCGATATTCTCCCAAACAAACAATCCATGGGTTCGGCGGCAAAACGGGGCATCCGCTCCTCATTTTTCTTCCAGGGTTACAGCCGGCTTAAGGAGAGAACGGACCTGCTCACCCCACGGGTACTCTTTACCGGGATCACAAACCAGGGGAACGCGGTCAGCCTCCGGTTCTGGATCCGGGATGTCGTCAGGCGCGAAGAGATAACATCCGCTGTGCTTGCGGAAATTTCAAAACGGTTGATGCCTGATACAATGCAGTGAGGGATCCCCATGACTGCACAAATTCTTGTCGCGTATGCATCACGGAAAGGGTCAACAGCCGGGATCGCACAGGCAGTCGGAAAGGAACTGGCATCAACAGGGCACACCGTAGACGTTGCCGAGATGAAAACGGTTTCAACGGTTAAAGGGTATAATGCAGTCGTCATCGGGGCGCCAATGTATATGGGAAGCATCGTGAAGGACGCAGGGAAATTTGTCGGGCAGTACCGTGACCAGCTCGCAAAACTACCCGTCGCTGCACTCGCTGTCGGTATGGCCCCGGTCTCAAAGGATGCAAAACAGCTGGAGGAAAGCATGAAGGCCCTCCACGCATCGCTTGCTCCCCTCAAGCCGGTGGCAGCGACCATGTTTGCCGGCAGACTGGATCCAACAAAGCTCTCGTTTATCCAGAAAAAGATGACTGATTTCGTAAAGGCTCCTGTAGGCGACTACCGGGACGGGAACACGATTGCTGCGTGGGCGAGGGAGCTGCCGGGGAAGATGGGGGTCTGATATGGGAGACCTGTACCGTGGGATGGCAGGCAACAGCAGAATGAGCCATCAATACGCAGCGATGACCGTGCCAGCCTCTTTTTCACACAACGGGCCGCCTCCCATGGATGCACGAGGGCAGACCAGCCTTTTCTTTTTTATCGATTACAAAAGATTCCCGCATTGAATCACGAACACCGGTTATTTATGCGCCTGCACCAACAATTCCTTGGAACTTGGTGAGAGAGATTGGTCAAGATTGCTGTCACCGGTAAGGGGGGTGTCGGGAAGACCCTGATCGCTGCCGGGCTTGCATGGTCGCTTGCCCGTTCCGGAAAAAAAACCATCGCGATCGATGCCGACCCTTCACCCAACCTTGGACTCATGCTCGGCCTGTCACCGGAACAGGCTGACGCGATCATCCCCCTTTCCGAGAATGTGTCCCTGATCGAAAAAAAGACCGGCACCGCCTTTCTTGGCGTATACAACCTGAACTTTTCCGTCACTGATATTGTCCGCGACTTCTCTCTTCGTTCACCGGCCGGTGTAAACCTTCTTGTCATGGGTACGGTACGGCAGATGGGTTCCGGTTGCACCTGCACCGCAAACAGCCTTGTCCGCAACCTGCTGCGGCATCTTATGACAGAACGGGACGAGGCAGTCGTGCTTGACATGGGGGCCGGTGTCGAACACCTCGGGCGGGGCACCGCGGACAGCGTCGATCTCATGCTTGTTGTGACCACCGCTGACAGCAGGGCGATCTCTGCTGCCGGAACAATTGTCCGGATGGCAAAAGAAGCAGGCATCCCGCTCGTTATGCTTGCAGGAAACAGGATTGAGGGGGCGCAGCAAAGAAATCTGGTACGGGGATGGGCGAAGAAGAACACAATTCCCGTTCTCGGGTTTGTACCGTCTGACCGCTCTGTGGCTGATGCCGGAATTACTGGCAGCTCAGTCCTCTCCCTGCAAAAATCCCCTGCCATGGCAGCAATTGGACGCATGATGGCGGCAATTCCAATGACCGTAATAAAGACAGAAGGAAAAAAATCCGCGGGACCGGAAGGCGCATTATCATGAAAACGCTGGTGGTGACAGGCCGGGGGGGGACAGGAAAGACCAGTTTTGTTGCGCTGATGGCGAAATACTTCCGGCACCGCGGCGATGTCCCCCTCCTCCTTGTTGATGCGGACCCGGACCAGAACCTGGCCGAGATGGTAGGAGTTGACCTTGAACAGGAAGGGATCCGCACCATCTCCGAACTGGTGATGGAGACATTCATCAAAAAAGGCGGGACGACAACCGGCATTCCGCCAACTGAACGGATCGAAAACACGATCTGGCAACGGGGGCTGTACGAAGGGGATTCTTTTGATCTCATTGCGGTCGGGACCAAGTGGGTTGAGGGATGCTACTGCCTGCCCGATGCAGCGTTAAAAGGGGCGCTCGCATCAATCGTTCGGAATTACCGGTATGTGCTCATCGATTCTCCTGCCGGCCTTGAGCACCTGAACCGGAAGATCATGGTACAGGTGGACGATATTTTTGATGTGCTGGGGCCGTCCCATAAATCGTTTGAACACGTCAAACGGGCATACCGGATCGTACGCGAGGTCGGGACGATCTTTTCCAGATTCTCGATGGTAGGTGGCTGCCTGTTTCCCGAAGATCTGGGTCTGGCAGCAGAGCGGGAAACGGGTCTTGAGTACCTGGGGAAGATTGCCTTTGACCAGATGCTCCACGAAGCAGTACTCGCCGGAAGATCGGTGCTTGACCTGCCGGAAGATTCTCCGGCATACCTTTCTGTTGAGCGCCTCATGGAAAAAGCCGGTTATGCCCGTAAATGAGGATCCGGGTGGCAAAGGCGACTGGACCTGCATGTGCCGCATACCCTATCAGATAACCTAATAAATGCCACTGGTCAACGTAATCATTTGATATCCCGGTCGTGGATGTAGTGAGCAGGAAGAATGTCAATATCAAGATCAAGGAACTGCAGTCTGACCTTGGAAATATCAAAGACCTCGAACTCTCCATCGGCAGGATCTCCAGTGAGTCATGGGCTGAACCGGAAGGCCCGACCCCGTTTCCCTCCCTCACGTCCCTGCGGGAGTGGGACAAGAAACTCCTGAAACGGTACCAGCCCTTTTACCTGCCCTTTTGCGACCTCTGCTGTCTCTGCACATTCGGGAAGTGCGACCTGACCGGTAACAAGAGGGGGGCGTGCGGCATCAATATGTCCGCCCAGCAGTCGAGGATCGTCCTCCTCGCCGCGTGCATCGGTGCTGCCACCCATATCAGCCACGCACGGGAACTGGTAACCCACGCGATCCGGAAATATGGCGCGGATCACCCGCTGGATCCGGGCGGCCTTTCTATTGAGGTTGAAGCCCCGGTGATCCGGCTGGTCTGCGGGATTAAACCGAAGCATCTTGGCGACCTTGAACCCGTCCTCGATTACCTCGAAAACCAGCTCACCCAGCTCCTCTCGGTCACCCACACCGGGCAGGAGGGTGATAACCTTGATTTCGAATCCAAGGTGCTTCATGCCGGCATGATTGACCAGGTCGGCATGGAGGTGGCAGACATCGCCCAGATATCCGCCTTTGGCTTTCCCAAAGCCGACCCGGACGCCCCTCTCGTTGAACTCGGTATGGGAACCGTCGATACCCATAAACCCGTCATCCTTGTGATCGGGCATAATGTGCTCCCGTCTGTCAGCATCATCGACTACTTAAAAGAAAAGCACCTCTCCACTGAGGTCGAGGTAACCGGTATCTGCTGCACGGCAGTCGACGCAACCCGGTACTCGTCCAGTGCAAAAATTATCGGGCCCATGTCATGGCAGCTCCGGTATATCCGGAGCGGGGTCCCGGACCTGATCGTCGTGGACGAGCAGTGCATCCGCACCGATACCCTGAACGAGGCGCAGGCAATCCGTGCACCCCTGATCGCCACATCGGAAAAGAACTGCCTTGGGCTTCCCGACAGGACACAGGATCCGGCCGATGAGATCGTGACCGACCTTGTCAGCGGGCATATGCCCGGGGTCCTGATCCTCGATCCTGACAAAGTGGGGGAGGTGGCTGTCAAAACAGTGCGGGCGGTAGCTCCGCAGCGGAGGAAGATGCGCTCACTGCCGGCTTCCGATGCCATCACCGAACTGGCAAAGAACTGCACGCAATGCAAACTCTGCCGTCGTGCTTGTCCGAATGACCTCCATATCCCGGATGCCATGAAAGCGGCCGGCAAGGGGAAGACCGGCATACTCAGCGGGATGTACGAGGAGTGCACCGGCTGCGCCCGGTGTGAGCAGGCCTGCCCTCAGAATATCCCGATCCATTCGATGATCGTATCTGCCTCTGCAAACAGGATAACGGATGAGACATTCAGAATGCGGGCTGGCAGGGGGGCAATACAGGACATTGAGATCCGCAATGTTGGCGGCCCTATCGTGCTTGGCGAGATCCCGGGCGTCGTCGCGTTTGTCGGCTGTTCGAACTACCCCAAAGGAGGAAAGGAGGTTGCAGAGATGTGCATGGAGTTTGCCCGCCGCCGGTATATTGTCCTCGCGTCGGGTTGTGCTGCAATGTCGGCCGGCATGTACAAAAACGAGGACGGCAAGACGATCTATGAGCTCTTCCCGGGCTCGTTTGATGCCGGCGGGATCGTCAATGTCGGTTCCTGTGTTGCAAACTCGCATATCGCCGGTGCTGCCATCAAGATCGCAAGCATCTTTGCACACCGCAGTCTCCGCGCTAATTACGAAGAGATTGCCGACTATGTATACAACAGGGTCGGCGCTGTCGGTGTCGCATGGGGGGCGATGTCCCAGAAAGCAGCAGCGATCGCAAGCGGGTTCTGGCGGCTGGGAATTCCGGTCGTGGTCGGTCCCCATGGAACCAAGTACCGGCGGATGCTGCTGGGAAGGGCAGACCGCGAGCAGGACTGGTTTGTCAACGACCAGAGAACGGGGGAGAAGGTCTACACAGGGCCCGTGCCCGAACACCTGTTCTTTGCTGCCGAGACAAAGGAGGAGGCGATGGTGATCGTGGCAAAACTCTGCATGCGCCCGAATGACACGGGGAGGGGCAGGGCGATCAAGCTCACCCATTACATCGATCTCCACAAGCGGTTCTTCGGCACAATTCCTGACGATATCCACCGGTTTGTCCGCACGATGGCAGATGTCCCGGTGACCATGAAGGGCGAGATCGCAAAGATCCTCAAAGAGAACGGGTGGAAGGAGACCGTAATCCCGGATCCTACGCTGCTTGCCGTCAAGGAAAAAAAGGGGAGGAAGGGATAACCAATGCCGACCGTCGAACCTTGGCAGACCGCAGAAGTTGCCGGCCCGAAAAAAGCATCGGTCATGTTCAAGCCGGATGTCGCTGATGCAATAATCAAGCGGGCAAAGCGCCCGGTGATGATCATCGGACACCTTGCTGCAGAGATCGATCTTGACGACAAAAAGATGATCGATTACCTGATCGAGCTTGCAAGGAGGGGGAAGATACCGGTCATTGCAACTGCCCACACCAACCGTGAACTCCTCAGGCGCGGGTATACCAACGCGGCGATTATGCCGGCGGTGGCAGCCGGGCACAGGCTTGCAGACCCGGCGTGGAAAGGTATCGATGGCAGCGAGCCGTATGACCTTGCCATCTTTGCCGGGCTGCCGTACTATATGGAATGGACAATTCTCTCAGGGCTCAAGCATTTTGCCCCCCATTTAAAAACCATGACCCTTGACAATACGTACCAGCCCCACGCGAGCTGGTCATTTCCCAATATATCAGTAAAAGACTGGCTGGAGAACCTGAAAGCGATCATCGATAACGTTGAGGTGTAGGAGCCCTGTATGTTTGAGGATATCCCGGTGGAGGTCAGTCTCGTCCATACGGGCGAACGGATCCGTAAAAACGACGTACAGGTCGAGCTTGGCGGGCCGGATATTACCGAGAAGTTCGAACTGGTGCGGGTAAAAAGCCAGGATGAGGTGGAGGACGGCAGAATCACCGTTGTCGGCCCTGACCTTTCAGCAATGGAACTGGGAAAGAAATACCCGTTTGGGATCCTGATCGATGTTGCCGGCAGGGAGCTTGAACAAGACCTTGAGGGCGTTATCGAGCGCAGGATCCACGAATACAGCAACTACATTGAAGGGTTCATGCATCTGAACCAGCGCTATGATATCTGGACCCGGGTTTCAAAAAAGGCATTTTCCAAAGGATTTACCTCCCTTCTTTATCTTGGCAGGGTTCTCGAAGGGCTGCTGAAAAACGAACTCCCGATCATCGAGAAGCTGCAGGTCACATTCTATACGGATCCACATGAGATCACGCCCCTGTATCAGGAGGCAAAGGCGGCATACGAACGCCGGGACGCCCGCGCACGCGGGATGACCGATGATGATGTGGATGTTTTTTACGGCTGCGCCCTCTGCCAGTCATTTGCCCCGAGCCATGTCTGCGTGATCACACCGCAGCGGTATGCAAACTGCGGCGCCATCAGCTGGTTTGACGGGAGAGCGGCAGCACGAATCGATCCAAAAGGGCCGATCTTTCCTATCGAAAAGGGCGAGTGTGTGGAGGAGGTGAAGGGCGAGTACACCGGTGTCAACGAAAGCGCAAAGAAACGGTCGCTGGGAGCAGTGAACAGGATCTACCTGTACAGTGCCTTTACCTGGCCGCACACCTCGTGCGGGTGCTTTGAAGGGATCGCATTCTATATCCCCGAGGTCGAGGGCTTTGGTATTGTGATGCGCGGGTTCCGTGATCTTACCGTCAACGGCCTGCCGTTCTCGACCATGGCCGATTCCACTGCGGGGGGGAGGCAGATCGACGGCTTCCACGGGATCTCGCTTGAGTACATGCGATCGCCAAAGTTCCTGTCAGCTGATGGCGGGTACAGCCGGATTGTCTGGATGCCATCTGATCTCAAACAGCAGATCAAAGAGTTCATTCCTGCAGAACTTTTTGACTGCATTGCCACTGAAAAAGATGTAAAAACACTCCCCGAACTCAAAGATTTCCTAACAACACGGTCGCACCCGGTCTGCGAGCGGTGGACTGAGACCGAGGCACTTTCTTCACAGGAAGCACTTTCGGCATCACCGGTTCTTATCTCAGGCGACCTTCCGATCAGTACCGGCGGCTTTAAGATCATCTTCAAAAACGCCCGCATTTTTTCAGACAAGGTGACAATTATTCCGGTACGGCCAAAGAAACAGGAGAGAAAGGATACATCATGACCGGAAAAAACGACAAGTCTGGGAATGAGACCGGCAGGCGTGAACCGCTGGGCCGGCTTCTGGCACTGCTGGACGGGGTCGAAAAGCTGGAACTTGAGCATTTCGCGATGGAGATCGGCGACCTCGAACTCTGGATCCCGACCGGAACCGGAACCCCCGCTCCGGTCACCACCATCCCTGTTTATCCGGAGGCGAGGCTGAAACCGAATGCGCTGATCCCTGAGACGTTTGAGCCGTTCCGAAACCAGTATCCCGGTCGCATTCATGAGGTCACGATTGGTGCAACCGGAAGTGAAGGGGGGAGCCGCAGCCGCCACCTTGTCATCGGGGGTGCGGATGCACCGCCTTTTTCTTTTTTTGGAAGGTGCCCGAAAAATCCGCCGGTCTTTTCCCTCGATGTCTTTGACATGGAAGTCCCCCTGCCGCGTGCCCTGAAAGCCGGCATACGGGATGTAATGGGGGATCCCGCTGAATGGGCCCGAGTCAATGTCAATAAATTCGGCGCCGACATGGTAACCATCCACCTGATGTCCACCGATCCGTTGATCAAAGACACTCCGCCGTCCGTTGCTGCGAGGACGGTGGAAGATGTCCTGCAGGCCGTCGATGTCCCCATCATCATCGGCGGATGCGGTGATCCGCGCAAGGACGCCGATGTATTCTGTGAAATTGCACAGGTTGCATCGGGAGAACGCCTGCTGCTCAATTCTGTCACGCTCGATATGGCTGAGGCAAAGACGCTGGAGCGGGTGGCGCGGGCAGCACGGGATCACAACCATGCAATCCTCGGCTTCACCGGTCTTGAACTGAACAAGGCAAAAGAACTTAACCGGCGTCTGTACGAATACCTCCCCCCCGAAAGCATCGTGATGGATCTCACGACCGTCGCACTTGGGTATGGGCTCGAGTACTCGTTCTCCATCCACGAGCGTGCCCGCCAAGCCGCCCTGCTGGGAGATACCGAACTGCAGCACCCGACCATCTCAGCGTCCACAAATGCATGGGCGGCACGTGAGGCATGGATGCAGATGGAGGCAAAATACGGCTCACGGGATATGCGGGGCCCGCTGTGGGAAACGTTGAATGCCCTCATACTCCTCTTGGGTGGCGTCGACCTGTTCATGATGATGCACCCTGCTGCGATCCGGACGGTCAGGGACATTCTGGACGATCTCATGAATCCACGTCTCGTACCCCACGACCAGATGGCATTGTGGGCGGAGATGAAGATCTGAAACGGGTGAGTGTTGTGTCGGCACGCGAGATACGGAAAAATATCCGGGAGATCAGCCCGATCGATGTATACCGGCTCCTCCCGCGGACCAATTGCCGCGAATGTGGTGAACCCAACTGCATGGCATTTGCCACCCGTGTGGTCAACGGCGAACTGGATATCGGGACCTGTCCGCCTCTGCAGAAAGAAGAGTACAAGACCGCACATACCGATCTTTCGGCCCTCATGGCACCCATGGTCCGGGCTGTCTCGATTGGCACCGGGAGCAGGGCGATAAAGATAGGAGGCAAATACGTCCTTCACCGCCACGAATTCACGTACCATAATCCTGTTCCCATTGCACTCGATGTGAGCGATGACATGCCTGCAAAGGACCTTGCCGACAGGATACAGGCAATTTCCGATTTCTCGTACAATTACATCGGAAGGACTCTTGTACTCGATGCGATCGCAATACGGTCGGTACGGAATGAAGCCGCGGCGTTTGCGGCAACGGTAAAAGCGGTAGCCACCCGGACTGACCTGCCGCTCATCCTCTGTTCCTATAATCCGGCAATCATGGAGGCCGGCGTTGCAAAAATTTCCGACAGGCGCCCGCTCATCTATACCGCAACCCGGAATAACTGGAAGGGGATGGCTGATCTTGCCATCAGGTACGAGTGCCCCCTGACAGTCTTTGCTCCCAATGATATTGCCCTCCTGCGCTCGCTCTCCCATACCCTTCATGATTACGGAGTGTCAGACCTCGTGCTCGATCCAGGGACATTTGTGGATCCGGGCAATTCAGACACCCTGATCAATTTTACCACGATACGACAGGCAGTCTTCGGGAACAACGATGACCTGTTGGGATACCCGCTCCTTGGCACACCGATCACTGCATGGTTATCACCTGAGATGTCAAAAAAAGTGGTTGCATGGAAAGAGGCATGCATCGCTTCCATGCTGATCTCCCGGCATGCAGACCTGTTGATTATGCACAGCATCGACGGATGGGTGCTCCTTCCCCAGCTGATCTGGAGGTTCAATATTTACACGGATCCAAGGAAACCGGTCTCTGTTGATCCCGGAGTCCGGGAGTTCGGCCTGCCGGACAAACATTCACCGGTATTGATTACAACGAACTACGCGCTCACCTATTTCACGGTTGAATCAGACCTCAAGTCTGCAAATATCACGTGCTATCTCGTTGTCCTCGACACCGGGGGGATCAGTGTTGAGAGTGCAGTGGCAGGTAGGTACCTTACTCCCGAACTGATCGCGAGTACGCTCAGGGAATATCACGTTGACAAGCTGGTAAGCCACCGGCATGTCATCATCCCGGGCCTTGCAGCCCGCATAAGCGGGGAAACCGAGGAGGTAAGCGGGTGGCATGTGATCGTGGGACCAAAAGACTCCTCGGGAATTGCCCAGCTGATCATGGACCACTGGCCACCGGACGATGCGTGAACGCCAACAACAGGGTATCCGATCCGATGTGCGGTCTGACATGGTACCCGTCATCTGATATGCGGTGCCTACCCCTGGAAGAACCCTATGGATGAACATCCCGTTAAGGTGACGTTCCAGCCGATGAACAGGGCGGTTACCGCGCCGAAGGGAACGCCGCTGTTATCTGTGCTCCGGGAAGCGGGGATCCCCATCGAGAGCATCTGCGGGGGGAAAGGATTGTGCCGGAAATGCCGGGTGATCCTTACTCACGGGCGGTGTGAGACGGTCTTTCAGGAAGGGTGCTGCCGGCTATCGGAAGAAGAACAGAACCAGGGTTACCACTATGCCTGCCAGGTTGTGGTGACCGGTGACAGCGAGTTTATCATCCCGATCGAGAGTAGGATTGATTCGCCCAAGATCCTGATCTCTTCATCCCTGCAGGTCTGCCCGGTAGCACCTCCGGTCACACGGTATCACATTGACGTTTCCTCCTCTGTTAAGATGCCGTCGGCTCATTGGTCAGTACGGCTGGCCGGATACCATGGTGCCCGGCCGCAGATGAGTGACAGGATCTATGAACAGATCAGTGCTGCAACAGAACCCCTTGTGGCGACAGTCCTGACCAGCCACCTGCCCCCGGAGATTATCAGGGTGGAACCTGCATCGGCGGTGCAGCCGGCCTACGGCATCGCGCTGGATCTCGGGACAACAACGGTTGTAGGCTGCCTTGTCGACCTGAAAAACGGCGGGATTGTGGAGACTGCATCGGTCCTGAACCGGCAGATCACCTATGGCGAGGAGCTGATAACCAGGATCGGGTACGCAAAGGACCGCAGGGGGCTGTCCACCCTGCAGAAGGCCGCGTGCGAGAGCATCAATATGGTTGTTTCATACCTTGTGGAGGCTGCCGGTGTTGCACATGCGGACATCCTCGATATGACCGTTGGAGGAAACACGGTTATGAACCACCTGCTCTGCGGCATTGATACGGGATACCTTGAGACGGCGAATGCCGAGGTTTCCCGCCAGCCAATCATAAGGAACACGTCTGCAACCGGGATCCCCCTGTATCCGGATACCGTGATGTACTGCCTTCCCAACGTCAGCAGGTTTGTCGGCGGTGATGCAATCGGGGATGTAATCTCATCCGGCATGTTGCAGTCAAACGATCTTTCCCTGATCATCGATCTCGGGACCAACGGGGAGATCATGGTGGGCAGCAGGGACTGGCTCGCAGCGATCTCCTGTGCCTCCGGCCCGGCATTTGAGGGTGCCGGGATCACCGCGGGCATGCGGGCGATGAAAGGTGCAATTGAACATCTTAAAATTGATCCAGTAACATCGGAAGTGACCTTTTCAACCATAGGGGAGGGACTGCCCCGTGGCATCTGCGGTTCCGGCATTATCGATGCCGCTGCCGGCATGGTCGCTGCCGGCATCCTGGATTTTGCCGGAAAACTGGTCGGCGATCATCCGGATGTCCGGCAGGGGCAAGAAGGACTGGAATATGTCCTTTTGCCCGCAGCAAAAACCGCAACCAGGAGGGATCTGGTGATCACCCAGCGGGATGTGGATTACCTTGTTGACTCAAAGGCAGCCGCATGCGGCGGGATTTCCGTGCTGTTAAAACGATACAAAATCTCACCGCGGGATATCAGAAATGTCTACCTTGCGGGAGCATTTGGTGCCTTTGCTGACATGGGCAATGCCGTCCGGTTCGGGATCATCCCGGAGTTTCCCGATGCACAATTCCACCCGATCGGAAACGGGTCGCTGTCCGGTGCATATGCGGCACTGCTCTCGCAGGAATACCGCAGGCTGGCTGAACGGGCGGCACAGATGATGGTCTACATTGATCTCATTGTTGATGCCGATTTCATTGAAGAGTACTCTGCTGCACTCTATATTCCAGGACGCCCGGAACTGTTCCCGTCCCATCCCACGGGGGCGGGTCAGCACCTGACACCTTTTAGACAGTAACATGGCACGGATCATTATGAAAGACAAAAAAATTTGAATGGGGATTTTTATAACGGGTAAAAATACCCTTCAGATAACCATGACGAGAGGGAATGTTCACATTTTATACCTCCGCACATCACCCGCTCAACTGCGGCATGAGACAGGGAAGCATTTTCCGGCAGACAAGGCCAAAGAAGCCTTTTCTTTACCTCAGGAATAAGGACAGACGTGATAAGAGCCCCTTCGGATGGCTTCCGCGACCGGGATGCGATCGATGCTGCTTGGGCAAAGGAGCTGCCGGGAAAGAGGGGTGTTTAATATGGGCGGGTTTGGCGGAAAAATACGATTGGTGAGGGGAGGTGCCAGAGCCGTCACTCAAATCATTCGTTGCTGATTGCCGGCAGGCTTCGGATTGATTTCTGCAATGTTCCCGTCTGGAAAGAGGATTACTCGCGGCAAAAGCAGCTCGCGATCCCCATGACCGCGTGACCCCGTTCCATCACGTGCCGGAATTGTCACGGTCATCGCTCTTTTCTGGCAAAGACACGTGTTCACCGGTTTTCTTTGAGCTGCCCGGCGCCCCGCCGCCATGAGGGTCAAACTCCGTGCCGCACGCTGGACAGATAACGGTTTTTTCATTGTTTGGGGCGCACCGTTTCTGGATGCTCTCTGCAAATCCTGCAGCAAGGATGCCGGCAGGCAGCGCGAACAGCCCGATTGCTGAAAGGGCGACAATTGCACTGATAAATTTCCCCAGAGGGGTGATCGGATACACATCCCCGTACCCGACCGTGGCGAGTGTCATCACCGCCCACCACATGGCATCCGCTATACTGCCGAATTTAGCCGGCTGGGCTTCGTGCTCAACCTGATACAGGGCGCTTGCTGACAGGATCAGGATGATAGTCGCCATGATGATCGCGATGGTCAGTTCCTCTTTTTTGGACCTCAGGACATCGACAAATGTTTCAAACGCGTTTGAGAACCTGCCAAGCTTGAGGACCCGGAATATTCTCAATAAGCGAAGGAGCCTGAGCAGGCGGAACTCGATCGGGATGATCATCGGGAGGTAAAACGGGGTGATTGCGACGAGGTCAACGAGCGCAAAGGGTGATACTGCGTACCGGATCCGCCCTTTCACCGGCGAAGAATATTCGGGATTTCTGACGCAGACCCAGACCCGGAGGACATACTCAATGGTAAAGAGGATGACCGTGAACAGGTCAAACGCATTGAAATAATGTTGGTATTCAATGAAAATTTCATGGTTTGTTTCGAGGATTACCACCATGACATTGAGCAGGATCAGTGCCGCAATGAAATAGATAATAAATTTCCGGGCTTTGTTATCATCTGCCTTGGATTCAAGGAGGATAAAGATCTCTTCCTGTATCCTGTCATACCAGCCGGTCTGCACCCCAGATGCGGTACCCGTCATGAATGAGAGAAAGTGTGACTGCGCTATCGTATAAATACTCGGATCTGTCTTTTTTGTGACAGAAAGGGTGATGGAACCAGAAAAGATCCTCTCAGGTGACTTCCGTGACCAGAAAACAATCGCGGCATGGACGGGGGATCTGCCAGGGAAGATGGGTGCGTGAGAGGGGGGAGATCAGACCGGCACAGGAACCGGTTTTACAGGGCATTTTGCGACAGAAATGCCGTTGGCGGGGTGAGGGGCAAGAGGGAGTAGGATGGGGTGATTGTATAAAATGAAAAAGAAGGCAATGATATCGTTACTGGAGACTGAATTCCGGCGCTTCTTTTGACAGGAAATAGCCAAGGACAGTCCTGATGACGACGACGACGGCAAGGTTGATGAGGTCCTGCTGGGTCGGGGAGAGCAGCGTGGAAAGGATATCCCCCGCAATGAGAAATTCCAGCCCGAAGACAATCTTATCAGTAAATTCCCGCCGGATCTGGTTATAGGAAAACGCCGGCTTTGAAAATTCAAGGATGATGACCTTGATTATCGCCCGGAATCCCCCGTAGATGATCAGGACTGCCCCTGCAACCCCGAGAACGACAGCACAGATATGGATTAAATCGAAAATCGTTGGCAAATCCATACAGAGACAGGATCACAAGAGAGCATGAACCTTGGGGTTCGATCCGGCATAATTCTCCGTTATCACGAGAATGGTGGTGGAGCTTGCGAAGCCCCGTCCCATGGCTTTTACAACGGGGACGCGGTCGCGGCGTAAGGGAGAGGTGCCCTCACTGCGGGAAGTGTCAAGGGGTGTTCGATGCATGTGAAACGTCTTCCCAGTAGGACTGGGCAGGGGGGTCTTTTCACCTACACATTTACTTCAAACCTTTGAGAAGAAGTCCGTGTTTTTTGATTGCCAATAATCCTGGTGCTGGCATGTATGCCGTCATGGCAGTCAATTATCATTCTCAAGAAAGATTAATCATCTTATAAATATACCACGAATATAAAATCTGATTTCCTGAAGGATGTTTATGACCAACAATTCACCCGATCCGATAACGCCCCAAACCGGTTCGATCATCGTTAACTCAATACCGGCCGGGGCACCTATTCAGCTCGATGGCAAAGATACCGGGAAAGTCACACCAGCTACATTCGAGAACATTGAGAAAGGGCATCACAAGGTTGCGGTCAACCTGCCCGATCACCGTCTGATTTCAAAGGAGATAACCGTCGCAGGGGGATCGATGGTATCCGTTTGCCTGAAAAAATTTACACTTGAAGAGAGGGGGCGAATCCGTTTAATCAGCTATTACACAGCCGGCGGGGTTATTTTTCTTGTCTTGTTCGCTCTCATAAATCGCTTTTATTTAACAGCACTCGATGATTTGACCCAGATAATCATCTACGTGGCCTGTTCCGGCGGGCTTGGCAGTCTTGCCTTCAGTATATTCGGTTATATCGAACATCTCGGAAAAGATGACTTTGACCTGAACTACTTCTGGTGGTATATCTTACGCCCTATGATAGGAATCATTTATGGTACCTTTGCGTTCTTTTTTGTTGCAGGCGGCCTTATGGCATTGTCCGGAACAAGCGCACCCGTATCTGAAAGCCTGTTCACCACCAAGAGCGTCATGTTCTATTGTGCATTTGCATTCCTTGCAGGGTACGCTGAACATTCCTTCTCCCTCCAGCTGAAAGAACTGGCCGAGGCCCTCTTTAAGAAAAAAGAGAACAACCAGGAACCGAACGGGAAATAAACCGGTACCAGCCAGCCCGGGCAGCCACGGTGTGGCAATAAAAAAAATGCCCGGACTGGAACAACAACATTTTCTCATCCTACGCCTGACCCTGATCATGGCCCGGCAGGAGCACGTCCACATCATCACCGCAGGAGAGAACATCCACAAGGTCTATTCCGCAGCGATCCGCGACCTTGCGGACATCTCGCACACGTTTGTCTTTGCGGATACCGAGATTTACACCAATTCTGCCCGCGATGATGAGAAGACAAAAGCTCAGAAAACAGCGGTACGGGACGCGGTCACTGAAGTAAAATCCATATCCGCGTCCCTGAAGATCCCCTGCCCGCTCATCTACGTCACCCCACCGGCGTTCGCATCTGCGTGCGATACCGTGCAAAAGATCCGAAGGGAACATCCCGATGCGAAATATTCGTTCGATCTCTCCGCCGGCTCAAAAGACCTCGGAATCGCCCTCTTCTCGATCTCACTCTGGCTGGAAGGCGATGCGTACTATGCTTTTACCGACCGGAAGGGTGACGGGGGGCCGGCAAAACTTGCAGTCCCGAAAGTCCCCGCCCGGGACGTGTGGGCGAACCCGAACTATATGAAGATCCTCTCGGTCCTCGGCTCCACGCCGAATGTAAAGGAAGCGAAGCCCCGGGTGCTGCCCCGGCACTACCTCTTCACCCAGCTGGAGTCGTTCTACGTGCCGGTCAAAAAAAAGGGTGTGAAGATTGCAAATAATAAAGCCGGCAAGACCGATCTGTATACCGGAAAGAAAGCTGTGATCCCCATCCTCAGTCAAGGGACGTTTACCGATATCCTCTCCATCATGAAAGAACTGGATCTTATCCGGGAAGATTCCGGACAGGGCAACAACCGAGAGGAAAAATACTACCGGATCACGCCCGGAGGGGAGCTGGCTTTACAGCTCGTTGAGATTAAAACGCAAAAACCGTGAGCCAGATGTCCATCCGATAATCGGATGTACAACCGATATTCGGATGTACATCCAACAAAATTTCTGAATGCTCCGACGGAGACCCTGCTGCCGGAGGGGTGGAGGTACCCCTCCATGGACTTGGGTGGGGGACCGGTCATTTTTCAACTGACTGACGAGCAGGTACCCCCATGGGGGGTCACCAGTCCTGAGGGTGTGACCCACTTGCCTTACGTGATCACGTGCAATCGTTTCAGGAGTGGATTCTACGGGAAACGCAGGTAATAGGCACGGAAAAACGGAACGGGGGGTGGGGGGTACCCCTCAGCATGAGCGCCCCCATAGGGGTATGGCACGGTGATGGGGTGACCTCTTTCCGTGACCGATTACAATTTATCCAAAAGAGTAAAAAAGATTCGATTTTCCGGTTTTTATGGCACATTGATGTTATCAATTGAGGTAAGTACAGTACCTGTTGAATCTGTCACATAAAATTTATAAGTAGTTGAATTGTCTAAAACCCCAAAGACAATCTGACCGGTTTTTTTCGATTTCAGTGGGATAGTTCCTGATGTTAAGGGACTATTCAATCCACCGGGAATTTTATAAGTTAATGCAGTACGCCTATTTTTATTCAATTTATCATAAATTGCGAATGATGAGTCCGTATATTCGAAATCTTTGTTTTTGTCATTGTTTTGGATGGTGACATCCAATACAAGAAAGATATTACCAGGTAACGGACCGGAACTTCCAATTTTAATTTTCTTCACCGCCGAATTGAGTATGACACTTACACCATCATTCATCGGGGTTCCAGCCGTCGATATGATTGCAGTCGGAGCAGTTGTCGGCGCCAGAGTAGTAACTTTTGTTCCTGGAGCGGTTGTTGGACTCAGGGTTTGTGAGGTTGTTGTAATAGTCGGAGGATTACTTCGTGCAGAACTCTGAACACTTTGAGTTGATGTACACCCAGCGCTAATAATGCATGCAGTTACTCCGATGATCAATACAGAACAGATAACAAACTTGGTTTTCATCATCATTGATATCAAGTTATGATTTGATTTATTGTAAAATTTAAATCTTTTTTTTTGCGATTTTATAACATTCACCAAAAACCCGATTTTGCCCCACATCAAATCTACAAGGACCTTAAATAAATCCTGGTGATTGTTTTTTACCGCCGCAATTAATTAATTACACAGAGGGAGCCGTGGAATCCACATTCCTTATCCCCCTTCCTTCCCCACCATGTTCTATGGATCCGGTCATCACAAACATCAGAAGAGAACTCAAAGACAACATCGATCCCAAGACCAGGACGAACTTTCCGCGTTTTTTCAAAGAGGAACTCCTGTACTACGGTGTGAAGGTGCCGACCGTTGTCAGAATCGCAAAGAAGTACTGGAAGGAGGTGCAATTGCGGGACAAGAAAGAGATCTTTTCCCTCTGCGAGGAGCTGTACAAATCGGGCTATTGTGAGGAGGCGTTTGTGGTATCAACATGGGCTGCTCTTCTCTCACCACGGTTCGAGCCGGACGATCTCCCCGTACTCCGGCGCTTCATCGACACCTACATCACCAACTGGGCTGCATGCGACGGGTTCTGCAACCATGCGGTGGACGACTTCATCGAAAAATACCCAAAATACGTCGATGAACTGAAACGCTGGACGCAGTCGGAGAACCGCTGGATGCGGCGGGCGGCGGCAGTCTCGCTGATCGTGCCGGCAAAGCACGGGAAGTTCCTTGACGACGTGTTTGCTATCGCCGATCTCCTCATGACCGACACGGACGATATGGTACAGAAAGGGTATGGATGGCTGCTGAAAGAGGCGAGCCGGAAGCATCAGGACGAGGTTTTTGCGTACGTGATGAAAAACAAGAGGACGATGCCCCGGACTGCGCTGCGGTACGCGATCGAGCTGATGCCAGAAAAGCTGAAGGCGGAAGCGATGAAGAAGGACTGGTAACGGGCGGCAGGCACTTCCACGTGGGCATTATGCCGTTTATTCGCGGATTTGCGTGAGGCGTTGCTGTACCAGGCTGATGAGGTCTTCGAGTTGTGCACACCGATTGATCTCGTCCGTGCTGATGAAGAGGGTCAGGTCGTTACCGGTCTGCAGGAATGCGGCAGGAAAGGTTGCTGTCAGGGTTCGGAACTGGGATGAGAATTCGTCGCGGGACATAAACCTGACCGGTATGCCTAGGTCATGGACGAACCGCTTCCATTCCTTTTTCATGCCAATCGGGCTGAACGTCACCGCAAGCAGGCTGCAGGCATCTTTCCCGGGTACCGCCCCCCCCCTGCTGCTCATATCCTTCATTCTTGGCAGTATCCCGCTGTCGGCATTATAGACAAAGACAAGAGATCTGCCAGGTAGCATACTAAAACCCAATCTCTTTTTCAGGCTTTAAGCATTGGGATCGTTCAGAGAATGACCCCGGCATTCTATGCTGCAGATCCTAGTGTGAACGATCACAAATCCAGAAAAAATCCCTTCAGTAAACGACCCCTGCGGTCAGGTATCCCGTCCGGTTCCGAATGGGCGCCCACCCCGGCCCTCCATTCATCCCTTCCTGCCCGTGATCACCACAAAAATCCGGTTCCGGTACACGACATCCACATCGAGAAAGCCGGAGTCCCGCAACCACCCGAGCTGCACGGAGAGTTTCGCATTCTTATCCAGCGTGGTCCGGCGCTTGAGGATCTCCCCCTGCTCGTCCCTGCCCAGCGGACCATTCCGGATAAACCCGTCCCACCAGTGCATGTACTCCCGGTCCAGTGCGGGCGTCTCCCCTGCCGCCTGGTCGGCATTCACAAAGACGCCGCCCGGGTTCAGTGCACCGTAAATCCTGTCGTAGAGCTTCTGTTTGTCTTTATCGATGAGATGGTGAATCGAGAGTGCCGAGCAGATCAGGTCGTACTGGCCCCCGAGGTCCCCTGTACTGTAATCGCCGGTGATGTACCTCACGTCCGGATTTCCGGAGAACCGCTCGTGTGCGGCATTCAGCATCTGGTCGGATATGTCCAGAAGCGTGAGGGACGCGTCCGGGTATCGCTGCAGGAGCAACGCGCTGAGCAGACCCGTCCCTGCCCCGATATCCAGGATCGCGGGGCTGCTGCCGGGCCAGTTGGCTGCCCGGACCGCGGCCCCGTAGAACCCGTCAAGGTCGGGTATCACCCACTGCCGCTGGGCGTCGTAGCGGGATGCAGTGGCGTTGAACGCAGTGCGTATGTGTTCCATGGTGCCGGAGTCCTTTTCCCTGATCCGGTAGGGCGGGAAGCGTAATCAATACAATGACAGGCGGGGGTCTTTTGCCAGAGCATGCCCGGGTTTTTGTATCTTTTACGTTCCTTGCCGCCCTTACCAGATCCCCGGCACGAGCCGGTAGCGCACCTTCCCGCAATATTCCCGGTAGCCGGGTAATTCCCGTGCGAGCACCGTTTCTTCATAGCGGATCCGCAGCACGATCATCACCGCGAGGGGGACAAACACGACCAGTGCCAGGGACGAACCAAGGGCAAGAGGTGTGAACAGAAACATCAGAAGCATGCCCGCATACATCGGGTGCCGGACGACAGCATACGGGCCGGTCGAGATAACCTGCTGCCCCTGTTCAACTTCGATAATACGCGAGGCGAAGCTGTTCTCCCGCAAGGTAACGAATGTAATCAGGTAGCCTAGAAACACGATCGCGTCTGCCACAAGCACAAGCGCGACCGGTACTTCCGACCATTGGAAACGGTAATCCAATCCGGGAATAAGAAAGCCGACAAGGAAGACAACCGCAGAGAGGAGTACTATCCGTTTCTGCCCGCCTTCTTTCTCCCTTGTCCTCATACGCCGTTCAAGGAGACCCGGGTCGTTGTTCAGGAAATACACAACCACAACAATCAGCGGCACAAAAATGACTCCCATATAGAGCCACCCCTGCCAGTAGGAGAGCGAGCCTGCCGGTACAAACAGCATCAGCCCGACGACAACGGGCGCTGCGATCAGGCGGCGGTACACCCTGTTCCGTAATTCTTCCTGCCCGGTATCCATCACACAGGGAATACCTTCACTGATACTTAAATGATGGTTGTTTCATACCCGTGGTCGCATTGAACCCAAGTCCACCTGCTTCGTATTCGTCCGCACAAGGGATGCGAAGATCCCGATCACGCACAGGATCGTGAACAGGATAAATGCGTAGTGCAGGCTGTCGACAAACCGTGGATAATATACCGGTGTTATCTCCACCCTGCCGATGATGATGGCAAAGATCATCATGGCAATCCCCATCGAGAGGAGCTGTCCCAGCGTCCTCATCGTGGAGACCATGCCGGAGGCGACACCGTAATATCTCTTCTCCACCGCACTCATGATCGCATTCGTGTTCGGGGAGGAAAAAAGTCCAAACCCGAACCCGAGCACCAAGAGCGCGATGATGATAAACCAGAGGGGGGTGTCCTGCCCGAGGAACACCAGCAGGAACAGTCCCAGCGCGGTCAGCCCCATGCCGACGGACGCGATGATCCCGGGGTCGATGCGGTCCGAGAGCCGGCCGGCAAACGGGGAGACAACCATCTGCATCAGCGGTGCTGCGACTAAAATGAACCCGGCGTATTCAGGCGAAAAGCCGTGCGTGTACTGGAGGTCGAGGGAGAGCAGGAATGCAACGGCATAGGTCGCGCTGTAATTGATGAGGGAGGCAAGGTTCGAAAAGGCAAAGACCCTGCTCTGTGAAAAAAGCCCGATATTCAGTACCGGGAATGGCTGGCGCTGTTCGTACCATACAAAGGCCAGCATACAGAGACTACCGGTAATGATCAGGAAGACCCCCGTCGCAGCCGGCAGTACTGAGAACCCGTACATGATGGATATAAGGGCAACGCCATAGATGATGGAACCCGCAAGATCGAAGGTTTCCCCGCGGCAATCCGCCCATTCTCCCTTCAGTTTCCAGACAACGAGCAGGGCAGTGGCAATACCGATCGGGACATTGATGTAAAAGATGCTGCGCCACCCCAGGGTTTCTGTCAGCACGCCCCCCAGGAACGGCCCGAGCGAAAGCCCCAGGTACACCGACGTGATATAAACCCCGAGCGCCTTGCCCCGCTCACCGGCACTGAAGGTGGAGGTCAGGATTGCAACGGCGGTGCCGAAGATCATGGAGCTCCCGATGCCCTGGATGATCCGGACAAAAAGGAGCATGTCGCTGGAACGTACCATGGTCATAACCAGTGATGCCATGGTAAAAACAAAAATTCCGTACAAAAAGATCTTTTTCCTGCCGCGGATATCCGCAATCTTTCCGAACGGGACGAGGAACAGTGCCGACGAGAGCAGGTAGGCAGTCGCCACCCAGGAGAGGGCGACCGCATCCATGTGAAACTCCGCCCCGATGTTCGGCAGCGCAATGTTGACCGCGGATCCGTCAAAGGGCGTAAGAAACCCGGCCAGAACGGCGATGAGAAGGATGATGCGCTTTTCCGTTTCCGTTATGGGAGTGTCAGGGGTATGGCATATTTGGGGAACATCAACGGCATTACTGGTTGTGTTTGTTCCGTTTGATGCCATGGCCACCTAAAAAATTTGCAAAGATACTCCGGCGGGATGGTATTTACGAATTATGATCCTGCTGAGGGAACCCTCAACGATGCACAAAGGGACTTTTGCTTAGGGCAGGAATAGAGCGGGCAAAAACGCAGGCTTTTTCAATCCCAGACGCGGGACACAATCCGTGCCCCTTCATCTTCGTACAGCAGGACCCGGCTTTTTAAGTTGTTCAGCCTGCAGGACGTGATCAGGTTTCCGGTCATGATATGGATCTCCTGTTTTGTCTCAGGCGTTACCTCTTCGCCACGCCGCGGCTCCCAGGTGAGAATGAAATCATCATGGTTCTTCAGTGCGGTCGAGAGCATCTCCGTGATCGCCCCGAACGTGAGGGATTCGGTTTTTTTCCTGCGCTGTTTTTTGGGAGCTTTTTTTGGAGCCATAAAGGAACATGCATGATGGGGACAGATAAAATTTTCATCGATTGTCCAGATACCGTCATGCAGGATCCGGTGTGCCTCTGCGAGCGCCAGAAAATATACTTCCCTAACCATTGAACATTGCTCAATTTTAAAAAAACTGTCCAGGCTTCCTTTCCTGCCTGTCTTTTTGGATTAAATACCCATCTTTTGTAAAAACCGTTCGTGCAGCCGGGTATCACTGCCAAGCTCCGGGTGGAACGATAACGCCATGTGCTTCCCCTGCTCGACCGCAACGATCCCCTGATCGATCCGGGCAAGCACATGCACCCCGGCGCCAACCGATGTTGCAACAGGTGCCCGGATGAAGACCGCATGGAACGGGCCCCCGCTGACCCCATCCAGCACAATATCAGACTCAAACGACTCCTTCTGCCGCCCGAACGCGTTCCGGTCGACGCTCATCTCGATGAGCCCGAGCGGGCAAACCCGCAGGTCATCGACCCTAGCCGCCATAAGGACCATCCCGGCGCAGGTCGCAAAGATGCCTCCCGGGAACGTGCGGATCGGCGTATGAAGGTGGTTCTTCTCAATCAGCCGAGAGATCGTGGTCGATTCGCCGCCGGGGAGCGCGAGCGCGTCGCAGCCGGCAATCTCGCTGGCCCGTTTTACGGGAAAAACAGGTGATGTTGTTCCATGCCCCGTTGTTTCAAGGGCACGCTCGAACGCATCGATGTGCTCGCTCACGTTGCCCTGCAGGGCAAGCACGCCGATCCTAACGCCCACGGTACTGGAGCACCTCATCCTCGCGCAGTTTGTGGACATCGAGCCCGGGCATCACCTCGCCAAGCCCCCGGCTGACGGCTGCAATCACCTTCGCATCATCGAAATGGTTGACCGCTTCCACGATCGCCTTTGCCATCTTCTGGGGATTTGACGATTTGAAGATGCCGGAACCGACAAAGACGCCGTCGGCACCCAGCTGCATCATCATGGCCGCATCGGAGGGCGTGGCGATCCCGCCGGCGGAGAAGTTCACCACCGGCAGCCTGCCGCGCTCGGAACATTCGATGACCAGTTCGGCCGGCGCCTCTATTTCCCGGGCGTAATCGATCATCTCCTGCCGGTCCATCCCCTTCAGGGCACGGATCGACCCCATGATCGCACGCATGTGGCGGACCGCCTCCACAACGTTGCCGGTGCCTGCCTCCCCTTTTGTCCGGATCATCGCGGCACCCTCATGGATCCTGCGCAGCGCCTCGCCGAGGTCCCGGGCACCGCAGACGAAGGGGACGGTGAAGAGTTTCTTATCGATATGGTATTGTTCGTCTGCCGGGGTCAGCACCTCGCTCTCGTCGATCATATCCACACCGAGCGATTCGAGCACCCGCGCTTCAACAAAGTGGCCGATCCTCACCTTGCCCATCACCGGAATTGAGACCGCATCGATAATTTCGGCAACGATTGCCGGGTCAGCCATGCGGGCGACACCCCCGGCCTTCCGTATATCTGCGGGCACCCTTTCTAACGCCATGACCGCAACGGCACCGGCTTCCTCGGCGATCTTCGCGTGCCCGGCATTCACGACATCCATGATGACGCCCCCTTTCTGCATGGATGCAAAGCCGCGCTTGAGAAGCTCGGTCCCGAACCTCAGTTCCTCAAGTTTCATATGCCCATACTATTGATCCATGATCCCAATAAAATCAGAGTACCCCCGGCAGCGATCGCGGCCATCACGGTCACTGCACGGACAGCACGCACTATCTCCTTGCCGCCACCTCCCAGCGGGCGTTCGGCATCCCCGATGGAATAGACATTCGGTTTTTCAAACCGGATCCCGATCCCGCCCGCCATCGCCGCCATCACGATGCCGCCATTGAAGCCGGGGCGGTTCCTCCCGTCACGCCTCATCACCCGGTATGAGGGGGTAAACCTGCCCCTGACCGCGAAGTACAGGAGAAGGAACAGGACGCTCAGGCGTGCCGGGAGAAAGGAAAGCGCGTCATCCATCCGTGCAGAACACCAGCCAAGCCGTTCCCGCTCGTCCCGGTACCCCAGCATCGCATCCATCGTGTTTGCCGCCCGGTACACCGCCGCCCCGGTGAGCCCGAAGAGGGCATAGTAGAACAGCGGGGCGACGATGCTGTCGGTGAGGTTTTCGGTCATGGATTCATACGCTGCGGAGAGGATATGCTCATCGGAAAGCGACGAAGTGTTGCGTGATACGAGCATCCGTACTTCCTTGCGCCCTGCTTCCGTGCCACGTTCAAGTGCCCTGACAACTGCCATGGTATGGTCTTCGAGCGAGCGCCACGCAAAGCAGCACTTGAGCAGGACCGGTGCTCCGATGAGGAGTATGAACCACGGGGCGAATGTGTAAAAAAGAAAGAACGGGAATGCAAATGCAAATACCGTAATGCACCAGAAAAAAATCCCTGCAGCACGCTGGAACCGGGCCGGATACCGGGCCGGCCTTCCCCACCACGCGATACATTTCCCGACAAGGGAAACGGGGTGGAGGGGCGAGTGGGGGTCACCCACCAACCGGTCAAGGAGGAGGGCGGCAATAAGAACGTAGAGGGAAACGAGGATCAAAAACTCTGCCGGTACCATGTATAGACAGCCCCGATAATAAGCGTAACAAACGAGGCCGTGTTGAGAAGGTCAATCTTCAGGTACAGCCATGCAGAATACAGGATGAGGGCAATCCCCATCATCACCATGAGGGGATGGGGGTGGCCACGCGCAACGGGCTGGAGGGGAGGTTTGCGGATTTTTTCTGATAGCGGGTGCAGTGATCCCGGTGTCACGTCAACACGGAACGCCGCCCTCATCACGCCATACCCGGTGATGATCTCGATATCAAAGAACCCCTCGTGGCAATCCGGGTAGATGGGTATGGAGAAGTGCGTCTCATCGACAATATAGAGGTTTTCGTGAAAAAATGACGTGTAGGTCCCGGCATTTGAGGACGTGACGGTGATATGGATCGGTGAGCCGCGGTTCAAGAATTTCAGCCTTATGATCCCACCGGTTTCGACCTGTACCTGCCCCTTTGGGACTTCAATGGAATTGATCCCGCTCCTGTTGAGGAAGACCTCGTACACGTTGTCATGTGCACCCTGCCCCTGCACGACCGCGGCAACCGATAACGGGAACGACATGTCCATACACCCTGTTATATCGTTGTATTCTGGGGCAGGAGGTTTGGTATTCCTTCGTGAATCGGATAATCAACCCTGCAATGGGAGCAGGTGAGCATTCCTTCAAGGATCTCGTGCTCATTCTCCTCGCCAACCGTGAGTGCGAGATCCCCCTTGCAGACCGGGCAGCAGATAATATCGAGAAGCTTGCGCCTCATGAACGTTCACTCCGGATATCGATGATCTGGGATATCTCGGGCCCGGTGGAGATGAGGGTGACCGGGCAGCCGATATCCGCCTCCGCCATCCTGACAAAATCCTTTGCCTTTCTGGTCAGTTTTCCGTATTCGGTCACGCCAAAACAGGCCTTGTCCACGCGGTCAATCCCCGTGATCGCTGCCTGCGTGCAGCCGTTGACCATCGCCGAATACCGTGCCATCCCGGCGTCCCAGCCGCCAATCCTGCGCTTGCGGTGGGTGACCGTGCCAAACTCCTGGATCCCCATGGCATCCGACTTTGCCGCAGGCATCTCTGTAGAGAAGGGGCCCTCGCCCACGCGCGTAGGGTAGGCTTTGAACACCACGATGACATCATCGATCTTTGTCGGGCCGACCCCGTTGTCGGCGGCTATCTGGGATGCAGACGTGTCCTTGCTTGTCACAAAAGGGTAGGTGCCATAGTAGAGCGAGATCCCGAATCCCTGGGTCCCCTCCAGCAGGACAACATTGCCCCCCTTCAGCGCATCATCGATCGCCTTGGGCACGTCAAGCAGGTATTCGGCAAGTTCAGGTATGTCCTTTGCCTGGGGAGAGAGACGCATCACGCGATCCGAGTTTGCCGGCCCGCAGCCCGAACCCGTGCTCCCGATCTTCTTTGCAAGGTGGGCGCTTCCCTTGTCCCGGGCGATATGGTCCTCCGTTATGATACCGCAGCGAAAGTCAACAAAAACACGGCCTTTCACATCGAGGCGTTCGACCTCCTGCTTGAGCACCCGGGGATCGACAAGTACACCGCTCCCGATACAGAGTTTCGCATCCCTGTACACAAAACCGGAGGGGACCATCCGGACCCCGTATTCCTGAGTGCCAACCTGAACGGTATGGCCGGCATTCGGACCCACACCCCCGCGGGAAATGATGACCGGTTTATCCTTGAAGGCAACATGGGCAACGATCTTGCCCTTCCCCTCATCACCAAAAAAACCACCAACAATAATTGTACAGCTCATTGAGATATCAAGTAGTGTTGGTTCAATCGGGAAATAAAATATCCCTTATACCTGAAGCCACATCAGGGCGGTTCATTGCGGATTCTGTGTTGTATAAGGGGAGGGTGTGAAAAACTCCGGATGTTCAGATCCTTTACAACAAGGGGAGCAGGAAACATCGGCCCCTTACGATAAAGGAGGGGACAGGATCCCTTCATCCCCCTGCAGCAGGTTCAGAGCCCGGAAATGAACGTCTCCATCCGACCCAGCGCCTCGGAGAGGTTCTTGCGGGAGACGGCATAGGCGCAGCGGAGATGGTCCTCCCCCCCGACGCCAAAGACGCTGCCCGGTACGACGGCGACCCGCTGTTCCTTTAAGAGGCCTTCGGCAAAATCCACGTCAGAAAGCCCGGTCCCCTTTACCGACGGGAAGGCATAAAATGCCCCTTCCGGCACATGGCAGGGAAGCCCGATGCGGTTCAGCCCGGCAACAAACATGTTGCGCCGCAGCCGGTATTCATCCACCATGCGGTTCTTGTCGTCTTCCGCAGAACGGATCGCCTCGAGCGCTGCCACCTGGCCCATCACCGGTGCACAGAGCATCACGTACTGGTGGATCTTGAGTGCTGCCTCGCAGAGGGGTTTCGGGGCGCAGACATATCCCACACGCCAGCCGGTCATCGCATATGCCTTCGAGAACCCGTTGAGGGTGATCGTGCGTTCATAGAGATCCCCGACCGTTGCTGCCGCGACGTGCTGCCCCTCGTAGGTCAGCTCCGCATACACCTCATCGCTGATCAGCAGGAGATCATTGTCGGCGACGATCTCGGCGATGGGTTCAAGGTCACCCGTTCTCATGACCCCCCCGGTCGGGTTATTGGGGAAGTTGATGATGAGCGCCTTGGTTTTGTCATTGATCTTATCCTGCAACACTTCAGGATCGAGCTTGAAGTTTTCCTGTTCCGTGCATTCAACCGGTACCGGAACCCCCCCGGCGAGGGTGACACAGGGCGCATAGGAGACATAACTTGGCTGGGCGATGAGGACCTCATCACCCGGGTTGACAATCGCACGGATGGAAATATCCAGCGCCTCGGAGACGCCGCTCGTGATCACGATCTCGTCTTCGCTGTTGTAGGTGAGGCGGTAGTGCCGGGCAAGGTACCGTGAGAGCGCCTCTCGTAAAGACTGCAGGCCTTTGTTCGACGTGTATGAGGTCATCCCCTGCTCGATCGAGTAAATGCTCGATTCGCAGATGTTCCAAGGCGTAGAGTAGTCCGGTTCGCCGACACCCAGCGAGATGACGTCCTGCATCGTGAGCACGAGATCGAAAAATTTCCGTATCCCCGACGGCGGAATGACCTGCGCACGTTCTGAAATAAAGTCCCTCATACCCTCACCCTAAAAAGAATAGGGGAGCCGTTCCGCTTCCGGCTGTTCAAAGAGGAGGTTCCCGTTCTCCTTGTACGGCTTCATGATAATATGCGTCGCGGTCTCGCGGATCCGGTCCATGGGTGCCACATGTTCTGAGACAAAGCGCGAGACTTCCTGCATGGTCCTGCCGGTGACAAGGAGCTGGAGGTCGTAGGTGCCGGTAATGAGCCGGACCGTCCTGACCTGGTTGAACCGTGATAACCGCTCTGCAATCCGGTCGTACCCGAAATCGCGTTCGGGGCTGACTTTTAACTCGATGATCGCGGAAACCTCCCCGTTCCCGGCTTTTTCCCAGTTGATAATGGCAGTATATTTCCTGATGATGCGTGCATCTTCAAGCGCGTGGATCCTGCCCGCAACGTCATCTTTTGATAGTGTGGTCATCGTGGCAATTTCTTCTGATGAGATCCGCCCGTTCTCTTCGAGAATGCGCAGGATTTCGAGATCTTTTTCATCCATTCCACGTCACCTGAACCATGTCTTTAACCATTTTGTGCCCATCTGGGCGACATCAAGATCCTTTAACCCGTTCAACCTTGGATCCTTGAGTACGACTTCGCGGATCTTCCCTGTATTCGAGTCAAACCACATCTCTTTTGTCCTGCCGTAGCGCCCGCGGCTCACCACCCGGGTGTTGATGACCCCGAGCATGTTCAGCTCAGAGATCAGGTCGGTTATCCTGCGGTGGGTGAGGATATCGAGCTCGATGGTCGGCGCGATGTCCTGGTATACACGTGATACCTCCCCGCTCGTAAAGATATTCTGGCCCAGCTGCTCGAGGATCAGCATGGAATACAGGATCAGCTTGCTCTGCGTTGGCAGCGTTGAGATGCATTCAATCATGCTGTCGGTCTCGATCTTTGCCTGGGCCTGCTTGACGTGTTCCTCGGTGACCCTGAGCGATTCGTCGCGGTCTGCAAGTTCACCGGAGATGCGGAGGAGATCGAGTGCCCGCCGTGCATCGCCATGTTCCTGTGCGGCAAGAGCGGCACAGAGGGGGATGACCCCCTCCGATATCGCATTGGGAACAAATGCTGCATCGGAGCGCTGCGCGAGGATGTCCACCAGCTGCGGTGCATTGTAGGGGGGAAAGACGATCTCCTCTTCAGACAGCGATGAGAGGACGCGGGGGTCAAGGAAGTCCTTGAAGCTCAGGTCGTTGGAGATGCCGATGATGCTCACCTTTGAATTCTTGAGATCGGAATTGATCCGTGTCAGGTTATAGAGAGTGTCATCCCCGCTCTTTTTCACCAGCTTGTCAATTTCATCAAGCACGATCACGAGCACGCCGCCCCCGGATTCAAGCTGGTTTTTCAGCTCTGAATATACCTGATCGGTGGGCCACCCGGTCATCGGGATGTGGGTCCGGGACTTGTCGCTGCCTACCTCGCTTGCGTCACCCAGGCACTTAGCGATCTGCGCAAGGACACGGTACTGTGTGTCGATCACTTCACAATTGAGGTGAACGATCCGGCAGGTCGTCCCCATGGTGCTGCTTGCTTTTTCCAGTTCTGTGCCTACATATGTTGCGCACGCGGTCTTCCCGGTGCCGGTCTTCCCGTAAATCAGAATATTTGAGGGTGTCTCATTGCGCAGCGACGGGGCAAGGATGGAGGCGACCTCATCGATCTGGGGTTTGCGGTGGGGGAGGATCTGGGGGCGGTAGGAATGACGGAGGACCTCCCGGTCTTTGAATATTTTATTGCTTGTCAGGTATTTTTTAAAAAGTCCTGTTGAGGGGGTTTCAGTTTCAGGCATAATGACACTATGGCGCTGATACTACGTGGTATGATGTAAAAAATGTGATCGTTTGTTCTCCTTATAAACCCCCCTGTTTCCATTGGAACGCGCACGATTTGCAGTTCAATTGTTCGTTTCTCAAAATATACATAATCTTGTATTTCATATTTTAATAATAAAATCTAAATCAGTGTATGGATGGAGATAATAAAATGCGGGGGTTGTAATTGCACAGGGGTACCCCTTTGTTTCGCGTGGAACTTGAATTCTCCAGTCTAATGGTATTCTTTTTGTTTATCTCACAATCATTTGGTTACTTTATTCCTTCTACTATAAAATTTAATCGATTTTAATTTTTCGGGATACCGGGTTATTTTTCAAAATTGGAGGTTAATATAAGGAAAACACATCAATGCCAGAACAAAAGAGTATCCCGTATACCGGAGAAACTTCAAAAATAATAAACGGAAGGGATGCAATGGAAAACAGAGGTTCTTGATACGATCGACCGTGCCACCACCAGACCCACGGAAAAGAGATTCGGGTCTGACGAATGTTCCAGTGGAAACAAAGGGGTCGCCATATTTTGAACCGTGTTTTTAAAAATACCGGCAAACTCTCGATTTTATTAACAATCAATGGGCACTACATTTATTATTATGAAACCGGAGCACCTCATGCCTCTCACAGTCACGATGGGGATCATCACCGTCTCCAGCACACGTACGCCGGAAACGGATGCCAGTGGAATGGCGATATGCGAGATCGTGAAGGCAGCAGGATTCCCCGTTGGGTATTATGTGGTTGTTCCCGATCGTGTCGAACGTATACGGTCCGAAGTCGTAAAAGCTGCAAAGCATGCAAACTGTATCATCCTGAATGGCGGCACGGGTCTGACCAGCGATGACTGCACCATCGAGGCCGTCACCCCCTTCCTGGAAAAGGTGATTGACGGGTTTGGCGAGCTCTTCAGGACCAAAAGCTATGAAGAGATCGGCACCGCGTCCATGCTCTCCCGTGCAGTTGCCGGCATTTACCAGCAACGGGCAATTTTCTGTATCCCGGGTTCAACGGCAGCGGCAACACTCGCGACAAGCAAGCTGATCGTTCCGGAAATTGTCCATATCCTGTCGCACGCGACAAAATAATTATTCAATCCGGGCGAAGTGCCGTCAGGGGGGAGTCGTGTGAATCTTTTTATTTCAAAATTTCCCTGTTTTCTCGGTGGGGAAGAAGAATATCTTGCACAAAGGAGGATTATGAGCGCGACAGAATCCCCGGGGTCTGAAAAAAATGGACCACGTTGTACAATGCGGTTGAAAAAACCACAGCACTAACGGTATACCTCAAGGAGAGCAACACGCTCGAGGACCAGGTCAGCGAGCCGCGACTCCCCGGCCGCTGCAATCTCTTCATCAGAGATTGAGAAGAGCTCTTTGAGCCGGGCGCGGCGTTCCGGCGTGATATCCTCCCAGTCCCCGTCAACAAACCAGACCAGCGGCGTGAGCGCTTCCCACACCCTTTCGCACGCGGGATAACAGCAGACGTATGCACGGTTCTTCCCGGCATGAACCCCAAATGATGAGGCAACGGAGCACTGCCGGCTCCCCGAAGCGTACAGGAGCGCCTCCATCTCAGGTGAGTTTGCGATCAGGGTGCCCGCCGTCCATGACCGCAGCGCGTGCCGGAGTGCCGCTTCTGCGTGTCGTTTTCCGGCCAGGTTATCCGCATTAAAACAGATGATTGTCGTACCGGTGTCCGAGGCAATCGTGCGCAGTGCGTGCAGGAACCGCTCACAATCCCCGATGTCGAACACCGCGCCCCTGATCTCGCACGAAAAATCTGTCCTGTCCATCGGGTTCACCGGAACTGTAAGAGGGAGGACTGTGTGCCCGCAGGATCTTTTGGGGCATCAGCCGCGTGCCTGCCGGTTTTCCCCCTCAACTGCAAAAAGATCTGTTCTGTGATGCCGCGCCCCAGAATCTTTGTTATCTCCGGGATCCCGGCTGCCATGATCGCATCAGGGGTCTGTATCCCGTTGTTGAACAGCCTGCGGGCACGCACCCGCCCGATCCCCCGCAACCTGACAAGCGGGAGCAGTTCGCGGCGGATCCCGCTCTTCATGCAGACCTCATACTCGCGGATGGGTGTATAAAACTGCGGCCTGAACATCCGTGCAAGCTCGGTACCTGCGTGCAGCAGCCAGTTGATGCTCTCCACCATGCCATAGATATCGCCGGCTCCTACCGAATACCGTTCGCAGATCTTCTCTTCGGATAATTCGTTTGCCCAGTCGGATAAGAGCAGTGCTGTTTTCAACGAGCGGTAGAACGTTTCCGATTCATCGTTGTCCTCCGGTTGTGCGACCCAGAGCTGATCGGAGCTCTTGTCCAGGATCCGGTGTAGCGTGGGAAGATCTGCATTGCGGACATACAGTGCCGGCATGTCGGGAGTGCAGCAGATCAGGTGCAGCAGCCCAAGGTCGGTGTATTCCTGGCGTGCACGCATCTCACGGACCATGATATCGGCACTCCGGGGGTCGATATAGAGCCGTGAAACGATCATCCCGAATTCGGTTGCGCCAAGGTGTTCGCCGACTTCCACCAGCATGTCGGAGGATATGAGGAATGTGAGCGCCGCGTCAACCGACCGCTGGATCAGCCGGGCTTTCCTGTTCTCATGGACATAGAAGGTGCGGTCCATGAATTCCGCCAGCTCGCCACGGGTCCCGGCAAACCCCGACGCGATGAGGGAGAGGATATGGGTATACAGCGCAGCGGGATCGGCAGATTTCGAATGCACCTCTTCTGCCGGTGCGTCGATATACCATTCAAACAGTTCCTCCACCTGCCCCTCATCCCTGGCAATCAGGACTGCCTCCCCGAAGGGATCGAGGTGCGGGCGCCCCGCCCTGCCCGCCATCTGGTGGTACTCGCGCACCGGGATCGGCTGCATGCCCCCCTCTGTCGAGTACCGCAGGTAATCGCGGATGATGACCCGGCGGGCGGGCAGGTTCAGCCCCGCGGCAAGCGTCGGGGTGGAGGAGATGCACTTGATCAGCCCGTTGCGAAACCCGCCCTCGATAAGACCGCGGGCCTCGCGGCGCAGGCCTGCATGGTGGAACGCTGCGCCCTTTGACACGCACCCGGCAAGCACTTTATCCATCTCTGTCTCTGCAAGGGAATTCAGCCGCGCTGCCAGTTCCTCAAGTCCGGCCGAATCGCTGTTGATCGCCGATGCTGCCCGCCTGGCAAACGCCTCGGCATTGCGGCGGGACGAGACAAAGACGAGGCATTGCCCCCCCGTCGCAATGGTGTCAAGGCAGAGGTTCAGGTCGTCGTACTTTTTCGATACCGGTGTGACCGGGTGGGTGGAATCGTGGAAATGAATGGTATTATTGCAAAAAACCCCCTGCAGCAGGTCAACCGGGCGCCAGGAGCTTGTCACCAGTTCCGCATCGAGCCATCCGGCAAGGGACTGCGGGTTGCCGATGGTGGCAGAAAGGGCGACCACCTGCATCGAAGGGTTCCTGTACCGCATCTTTGCAATCACCATCTCGAGCGTGGGCCCGCGGTCAGCAGAGTCGATCAGGTGCACTTCGTCCACGATCAATAGTGAGATCTCTTCTAACCAGCGGGTGCTGTTTCGCAGGAGCGAGTCAACCTTCTCGCTGGTGGCCACAATGATATCGTTTCTGCCAAGGGAGTCATCCCGGCGGTCATAGTCCCCGGTGGCGATCCCGACCCGCACGCCCTTTCTGCAGAACTCATCATATTTCTCACTGGCAAGTGCCTTGAGGGGGACGATGTAGAGGCATTTTCCCCCTTTTGCCACATGGGAGTGCATTGCCATTTCGGCGACGAGTGTCTTGCCGCTCGCGGTAGGGATGGCGATGAGCAGGTTTTTTCCTGTAAACAGTCCCTTTTTGATACATTCTGCCTGGGGGGGGTAGAGCTCGGCAATACCTGCACGCTCATAGTGTTGTCTGAGCGGTGCCGGCAGGGTAAGTTCATTGATGAGCATGGAATTCCCCCAAAAATTCCACAGACAACACCACGCCGGGTTTATTACACCGGGCCCTGCAACGGCTGGGATTCTCGTCTGCAGACAGGGTGCAGGAATGGTGTAACGGTGGCGGGCAGCAGGGGGTCATCGCGAATTAATAGTAATAACTGATCAGGTTCTGCTTTGCCTCTTTCTTCTTCTTGTCTAAAAAGGCAAAGACGCTCTCATGGGGGACGCCTTCAATTAACATGTCAATCGCAGTCCGGGCAACCTTGAGCTGCTCGGGATACCCGATCAGCGCCACGGTCTTTCCGAAGATGGATATCTCCACGTTGGTCATATCCTCGATCTGCCCGCGGGCACGCCCGTCCCGCCCGATGATCCTCCCCCGCAGCCGGTCCAGGTGCCGGGAGCTATCGGCAAGTCCGGAGAGATCGATAAGATCGAGCAGGAGATCCTCATCATCCAGCAGCGTAAACGCACGTTCAGGGGAGAACCCGCGGTTGATCGCATTGACCGTCTCCACCGCACGGAGCAAAGGGACCGTATTCTCATCAGATCCTTCAATTTTTACGATCCCCTCTTTGCTGTCGATGGTAATCGTGGTGGACGTCTTTGTCTCGAGCTCTTTTTTTGTCGCACCTCCTTTGCCGATCAATGCACCAATCCTGTTTCCTGCAATTTTTACTTCCTGCATCATCTCAGTTCACCTCTGTTCTGCATCCCTCGATTTTTCTCTCATTCTCCCTTCAGCCTGCCATCGCGTCCTGAATCTGTTTATGTGAATTTAAGGTTCACGTGTATCAAGCCCGGTCACCGCGTGAAAGACCTCGATATCGCCCCGTACCTTGCAGCGGTGTGCAAAGAACCGGTTGATATTTTTGATATCCCTCATCAGGAACTGGAGCGCACGCGGGTGGTCGAGGGTGACCGACTGCCCCATATCGATGAGATATGGTTTGTCGCCGTATAATATATTGAACTCGCTTAAGTCCGCGTGCACCAGTTCTGCCGTGTGGTACAGGGTATCGATATACCCGATGATACATTTATAGACCGTTTCGGGATCGCTGATCTCTGCGTTGCGCAGGTGGGGGTACGGGCGCTCGTCTTTGCCGATGAACGACATGATAAGGATGTTCCTGTCCCAGACGAGCGGTTCCGGCACCGGTATCCCGGCGTCCCGCGCCCGTGCAAGGTTGGAATATTCTTTTTTTGTCCAGGCAAAGATCAGGTCTTTTCTGTTTTTTCTCACATTGGAAAACCGGCGGTCCCCAACGATATAGGTACTCATGGTATTGAAGTTTGCCGTGCGGATCCGGTAGATCTTGATCGCGATACCGGCACCGTCCCGTATCCCGTAAAAGACGTTGGCCTCTTTGCCGGTACTGATCGAACCACCGATCTCCGATATCCATTTTTTATGGACCAGTTTATAGAGGGCTAAAAGGGTGACCTCATCAAAGACATCTTCACGCACCTTGAGCTGGTCGGCGTCCCTGATGCGGATGCCCAGCCTCTCGAGATCGTAATCAAACCTCTCCTCTTTTCTCTCTATATTCACAGGATATCCACCGGATCTTTTCCTTTACTGAGTATCATCGGATATAATCGCGGACCGGGCCAAGGATCTCAATCAGGCAGTCGGCGCAGGTCTTTTTGAGGTCGAGCGGGTGGATCTCTTTGTTGCCATATGCCTGCTCTATCTCACCGTAACTGGCAAATGACCTGTCCCCCCCGAATTTTTCAGCTCGCCGGACGGTAATTTGGGGAAGTCGTGGGAATATGTGGTGCTGGAAGATCTGGAGCATGGGGTTCTCGGCAATTTCCGCAGGACAGAACGCCTTCTGGCACTTCTTTTGTATCTCCTCCTCGCTGTCAGCCACCGAGATGAAGTTGCCCTGCGACGAAGACATCTTCTTGCCGTCAAGCCCGTTCAGGATCGGGGTATGGATGCAGACCGGTGCCGGATACCCAAAGTTGATCAGGTGCTCCCGGGCGAGCATGTGGATCTTGCGCTGGTCGATCCCCCCCACCGCCGCGTCGACTTTGAGCATGGCGATATCTGCTGCCTGCATCAGGGGGTAGATCATCTGGGAGACCGTCGGGTGGTCCATCTGGCGCCCGACCTCGTCCATGCTCCGCATCGCACGGTTCAGCGTGACCTGCTGGGAGAGCTGGAGCACAAGCAGGTCATACTCACGGGAGAGCTGGAGGTCAGAACCAAGGATGTATGTCACGTCTTTTAAACCAAGTCCTTCAAAACAGCGGCGGTTATACTCCGCGAGCTCCCGCACCTGTTCCATGGTCCCCTTCCGGTTGAGGAAAGCATGGAGATCGGCGAGCAGGACGACGACATCGAACCCGGCTGCCTGCAGGTCGACCAGCTTGTTGACGGTAACAAGGTGCCCGAGGTGGATCTCCCCGCTTGGCTCATAGCCGGCGTACACTTTCTTTGCAGGTTGTGACAGGAGTGAGCGGAGTTCGTCGTCAGTGACGATCTCCACCGTGTTGCGGGTAGCCAGTTCGTACGCGTCCATCAAAAAGAATGGGTTATCGGATGTGTTAATGGTTATTCTGGATCGGAGAAAAGCCAAGGGCGTCGTTGGTCATCCTGATGGATCTCGCGCCGTCTTTTTCGATACCCGTCATCGCCCGGATCGCGTCAATGTTTTCGACGACAATATCTGCCTCCTGGTGGATCGCCTGGAAAAAGCAGAGCTCTTTTCCTTGTGCATAGACGGAGTCCTCAAAAATGCAGTTCTCGTAGAGGTCCGAGCGGGGCCTCCCGAGGTCCATGGCAAACTCCTTGAGCTCTGCAGTGCTCCTGATACCGGCGCTCTTCTTGATCAGCCCCATGCGGGGGTGTTTTGAGATCAGTTCGATCACGCGGTCCCGGGTCACGTCCTTCTTTGTCGTGATCTGGATTGCGTGCATGTGCATCATCGTAGTCGGGACGATCATCGCCATCGTGGTGATCGAGATATGGGGGAGTACGGTCAGGACATCGGGGCCATGGTGGCTCGGGACGCTCACAGGGTCGAGGACGACGGCATCGATCGGGCCCTTCTTGATCTCGCCGGGGTCGGATCCCCGCCGTACCATGACCGCATGCACGTGGGCAACGCCGTACTCCTGGTCAATCGCGTGGATGATCCGGCAGAGCCCGGTGGTATTGCAGGAAACGACACGGACGAACTTTTTGCCGATTGCATCCTTGTAATTGCAGGATGAGTTGAAGGAGAACCCGGCAACTTCGTGGTCTTCGCCCCCCTGCCAGATCGCCCTGATCCCGAGTTTTTCATACAGGGGCTTGTTCGTTGCGCCGACATCCCCGGGTGTCGCGTCGACGACGACGTCTGCCTGTCTGCACATGTCCTCAACCGACCCGGCGACAGAAAGCCCCACCTTTTCAAACGCCGGTTTTTTGGAGATGTCGGCAATATACAGGGGATAGCCCCGCTGCTTTGCCACAAAAGCCTCGGCGTTCGGGCGGGTCTTGGAGACGCCGACGACCTTCATGTCCTTCTGGGCGGCGACGGCGTCGGCCACACGCTTGCCGACGGTTCCATATCCATTGATGGCGACCTTGATCATACAATCGTACATTGCTCCGGCAGTGAAAAAGTTATCCGAATTGAGTATGCCCTGATCATGAAATATCAGGATTCTTCCGATACGGTGTATTGACGATCAGGGGGGCTTTGCCCCCGCCGCGTGGGCTCATTCGATTGCGATACCTGCAAAAAGCCGGATCTGTACTATCCTCTTGCTGTGATGAATGCCATACGTAAGTTCAGTCTGATTTTCTCTAAAAAAATGATCTTTCCAGTATCAAAGTATTCTCCACGCAAAAACGCTGGTTACTTGACCTTTGAGCACCCAGAATCATGGCAGGGAACCGTGGTGGCGCCGACAGTTTTTTTCCAGAATGACCGGCTTGAAATGATCAATGACGATATCCTCACCACCCGGCGCATGAAGGCTGGGAGCGTGGACCTTGTTGTCACCTCCCCTCCGTACAATGTCGATATCCGGTACGGCAGCCATAACGACGGGAGCTCCTATGAAGAATACCTCTCATTCTCAACACGCTGGATGGCGCGGTGTTACCGCTGGCTTAAGGATTCCGGGAGGTTCTGCCTCAACATTCCGCTGGACAAGAACAAAGGCGGCCAGCAGAGCGTTGGTGCTGACCTGACTGCGCTTGCCAAAAAGACCGGGTTCAGGTACCATGCCACGGTTGTCTGGAACGAGGGCAACATCTCGCGCCGGACCGCATGGGGGTCGTGGATGAGCCCGTCGGCACCGTTCGTGATTGCCCCCGTGGAGCTGATCGTCGTGCTCTTCAAAGGGAGCTGGAAGCAGCCTGCAGAGGGCAGGAAATCCGACATCTCGCGGCAGGAGTTCATGGACTGGACGAACGGGCTCTGGGCGTTTTCGGGTGAGAGCAAAAAAAAGGTGGGGCACCCGGCGCCGTTCCCGGTAGAACTGCCGCTGCGCTGCATGAAACTCTTCAGCTATGTCGGGGACACCGTGCTTGACCCGTTCATGGGCAGCGGGAGCACCCTTGTTGCCGCATCCCGGTGCAATCGCAGAGGTATCGGGATCGAGCTGGACGAGGTGTACTGCAGGATTGCGCTTGAGCGGATCAGGAAGGAAGCGGATCGTTAAACGGGTTTTTTTTCCAAAGAACGGTGTACCTGACAGCGTGGCTTTCATATTCAGGCACGTACCGGAGTCCCGGTACGATATGTCGGGACTGACACCTCTCCGTCTTCATGAGGTATCCGCAAAGCTGAGAAAACATGGGTATAACGGTCGTATCCCTTGCGGCAGAGATCAGCGGATGGTGAATATGGCAATAAAAAAGATCATTTTGCTCCCCGCGTATGCAAAGAACCGATGTGAGCATCACGGGCGTATCCGCGGGATCATCCGTTGAGAGGGGATATCGCAGGAAGAATACATCTCATGATCCCCACGATCGTTACAGATTGATCGTATCCGGCACCGCCTCATCCCCTTTCATGCACCACCCCTCAAGCCTGCCATTATACAGCACAAAAACCCCGATCTCCTCCCCCTTTTTATAAGCCCGCATCCGGTCATCGTAGACTTTCCGGATGTGCCGGAGGCCGTGCTCCGCGAAGTGATCGCACACGAACTCGTAGAACCGGATGGTCTGCTCTAAAAACGCAACCTCGTACTCCTTTACCTCCCGCACGATGGCGAGGCTCTCCGCAACGGATATTTCGTTATGGTAGGTCCCGTGTTTGTTCAGCCCGCTGATCTGCCGCCAGTCCACGATCCCGTCGTCGTCAGGCTCGCGGTGGAGCATGTACGGGTAGATCCGGCAGATGGAGAGCCGGTTGTCGTAAATCCGGCACCTCTTCCCGTCTAAAAAGAAGCATGTGCCGTCGGGTTTTGTCCGCAGGGCATAGCCGGAGTCGTAGAACCGGCCATGCTGGTCGCAGAGTTCAAAATAGGGGGCGGGGATGAGGGCGGTAGGGTCGATCGACCTGATTACCGCCGTGTCCTTGTCGAGCAGGAAGACATGGTCGTTGAAATCCTTCGTGCAGCACTTTGTGCAGCAGTCGCACGCAAATCCGACATCGCGGATGATCTCTGCTAGCTCCTCGTCAGGGTAATCTGACACGGAGAAGAGGTCCTGCCTGAGCGCGGAGATGCGGGCACTGATCCCGGGGATTATCCGGTCATTCCGGCAGTCAATACTCCCTGGTGCCGGACCGGCACCCGTGCGGGAGGGACCGGTTGGATCGGGGGGCATTGTCATGCGTGCTGCCGGAGGAATGCAAGGGACGCGGAGTTCATACAGAACCTTTTAAAAGCCGGCGGCGGTCCGTCGTCAAAGACGTGCCCGAGGTGGGCACCGCAGCGTGCGCAGAGCACTTCGATCCGCACCATCTCCAAAGCCCGGTCCGGTACTGTGGTGATGTTCAGGTGCGACACCGGTGCAGAAAAACTGGGCCACCCCGTCCCCGAATCAAATTTCTGGTCTGAACTGAAGAGATCGGTGCCGCAGCAGGCGCACCGGTAGAGCCCGTGCTCTTTGCAATCGTGGTACCTGCCGGTAAACGCCGGCTCGGTGCCCTTTTTTCGCGCAACCTCGTACTGCTCTGCTGTGAGGATTGCCCTCCATTCGCTTTCGGTCTTCTCAACCCTGTCAAGAGACTCAGTGCGACCGGTAAGGGCCGAGTAAATGGGGATTGTCTGGCCTTTTTGCATGGGTCATCACCACGTTGACGTTCAGGAATCAGTCACCGTTCACGAACCACTGGGGAGATACTGCCCCGCTCATGGTGATCAGACGGTTTTTCCATCCTTGCGGATCATTCCCGTTCACATCTCATCGCCGCAGTATTATTAATGCCTTTCTTCTGTGACACGAGCATGCCCGGGTCTTTTTTTCTACAACGGATTAAAAAAGATCAAAAGTCTGTCAGGATTATCCCATGAAGAGATCCTGAATCCGTACGACTTCGGTACTGTCATGTGCCGATGCATAGAGCGAGAGGGGTTCGGCATTCACCTCAAGAAACCGGATCCCCCAGCCGACCTTTGCAAGGATGGCATGTGCCTGCTGCTCTTCCCCGAGGATGATAAGCGCTGCGGCAAGCGCCTCAACCGAAGAGAGTACGCAGGGCTTGCCGAAGTTCACCGGGTTTGCCGCGACAAGGAACGGGAGTGCCCGCCGGATCCGCCACGAGCTCACCACCCCGGTATTCAGCACCTCCCACGAGCAGTCCAGCACCGTAATGGACTTTGCCCCCCTGTCCGCCGGTGAAAGTGCCTGTTCTGCCGTCGGGTCAAGCAGGAGGGTATTTCGTGGGATGCGGGATATGTTGTGTACGAGCCGGATCAACCCCGCCTTCTCCAGCTTTTTGACCGTGCATTTCCTTGGATCACAGCTGTTGTCCCGGTAGGCAACCAGCGGTATCATTGATGATCTGTAAGAACCAAGTCATGATCAATGTACGTGCTGGTGTGCCCCTGCATAAAGAACCCCGCACTGCGTGCGGAAGGGATTACAACACCATCGGATATTGAGGTGTTCAACCGTGCCGTTGAGCGCTGCACGCGCTTTGGGATCGGGATGGTGCCGCTCCCCTGTCCCGAGACGCTCTACCTGGGAGCGCAGAGAACGCCGAGCACCTATCTTGAACGCCTCAACACACCGGCATTTGCCGATCTTCTGGACGACCTCGAGTCCCGGGTGCACGCGATCGTGGCAGAACAGGGCCCCCCGCTCTGCATGATCGGGGTGAACTCGTCTCCCACCTGCGGGGTGACATCGACCTACTACGGGAGTGTCGGCAATGAGCCGGCAAAACGGGCGGGGCGGGGGGTGTTTCTCGCACGGTTCCCGGCAATCAGGGCGATCGATGTCTGCGCCTTCGCGCGCTACCGGATTTACCTTGCAGCGCCCCTCTTCTCCGAAGCGGAACGGTCCTACAATGCAGCGCTTGCAGACCTGCTCAGGCAGCACGCATTCGATGTCTATGTCCCGCAGGAAGCGGGTGATGATACGGCTCACCGGGATATGCCGGAGCACGCCCGGATCTATGAAAAGAACAAAAAGGCACTCAGCGAAGCGGACATGGTGGTGGCAGTTATCGACGGTGCCGACGCAGACTCCGGTACCGCGTGGGAGATGGGATACGCGGCGGCGCAGAACAAGCCGGTCGTTGCCCTCAGGACAGATTTTCGCAGGGTGGGCAGGGACGAACACGTGAACCTGATGCTGGAACAGTCATCGGCTGTCGTGAAGAGCAGGGACGAGCTGCTCGCACGCCTCAACTCCCCGTTCCTCTGACCGGATGGTGCGGTTGCCCGGGTGGCAAGGCTCATAGGATCCAAACGCGTACCTGATCCACCATGCCGAATCTCACGGTCGCCATGCTCGCGCCGCCGGGCTATGCAAAGGATCTCGGGAAGGCGGGAAGCTCCGGGTGGCAGGGACGCTCAAACTCCCATAATCTCTCTTTTTTTTGATTGCGATCAATGGCACCACATGGAAACGAAGAGTATTATTTGGCTCATCCTGCCGTTGTGCCACAACATCTTAAATAATAATACCCCCCTCTTTTTTCCTGATACAGTATGTTTGACTGGATCTTTCTGATCATCATTGGAATAATCGTCGTTGTCCTCATCGCGGTTGTGATCTGGGCAATCGGCATCTACAACCGGTTTTACACCCTGAAGAACTCGTCTGAGGCGACGCTCGGGCAGATCCGTGTCGCGATGAAAAAACGGCTGGACATGATCGAGCAGCTGCTCGGTGCGGTCAAGAGCTATGCCAAGTTCGAGAAAGAAACGTTCGAGAAGGTCACCGCCATGCGGGCCAGTGTCGCAACGGCAGGGCCCGGCGATTTGAATAAAGTCGAAGCAGAATCGCGTTCGATCTTCGGCAGGCTCCTTGCAGTCGCCGAGAACTATCCGGACTTAAAGACCAACACAACGGTCATGAGCCTCATGGACTCGGTCAAGGGCATCGAGGACGAGATCGCCCGGCAGCGGTATACCTACAACAACATCTCGCAGGAGTTCAATACCATGATGGACACGATCCCGTCAAATTTTGTCGGGCGCCTCATGGGTCTGCTCAGGCTCGAATATCTCCAGTTCGAAGATGCGATCAGGACTCCACCGAAGATCGAATTCTAAAGGGTAATTTCTGTGGGAGAAACAAGGCAGCTTGCGTGGCTTGTGGGGATTTCCCTCGCGCTGGGTATTATCGGGCTTGTCATCGTCACACTCGCCCCCCCGCTGTTTGAAGGCAACCTTGTCGTTGACCGGTACGAGGCGTCACTGCAGGACAACGGGATACTGACCGAGTCGTACACGTACGATGTGAAGAGCTCCGGCGAATACCGGATGTTATACCGGTCCTGGGAAGCCCCGCTCACCCTGAAAGGTTCCACGGTCCCCAACGTCCAGTTTGTCGCACTGCAGGCCCCTCAGGGGACCATCGGGTATATAAAAGACAACCGCGGGGATGTGACCATACCGGGTGCGAGCGGGACCATTCCCGCCCAGTACGCGATCGGCTCCCTTGCCGAAAGGAACGAAGCCGGGATCTATAAGGCGTCCTATTTTGATGCAGGTGCGTATACGGCAGGGTATTCCTACTCCCTCCACCCCCCGGTGGAGTACGACGCCTACCATTCCCACCTGAACCTGAAACTTGCCGGATCGAGTCATATCCCGTACCGGGAGGTCAGCATCGTGGTGCCGTCCCAGTCTGTTGACAAGGTCTATGCCTATCCCCCGACGCTCAGTGTCGAGGAAACAGGCACGACCTATACCATCACCGGCAGTGTTTCAGAAAACGAGATCCTTGCAGTTGAACTGATAACGGGAAATAATGCCTTTGTGGGAATGCAGGCGTTCAGGACCCCCGCCAGTGATGTACAAGGGAAGGCAAATTCCGCTGCGTTCTGGTATAACGTGCCCTATTACGGGGCGCTGGGGCTCAACCTTTTTGCCAAGGTTGCCGTCCTGCTGGTGCCCTGTATCCTCGTCTTTGTCTATCGCCGCTACGGGCGGGAGAGGGAGTACGGGGTACCGGCATACCTGAGCACGATCCCCGGCGCCAGCCTGCGGCCCTGGCAGGTGAACCTGCTGTTCAAGGACGATGCGCTGGAGTTTGACGAGGACGGGTATTATGCGACGCTGCTCGACCTCCACCGGAAAAAGATGATCGAGATCACGGAAAAGAACAAGGGGGCGGGCATCGAGGTCCGGCTGCTTGCCACCACCTCCCCCGATCCCTACGAGCAGCGGGTCCTCAATTTCGTTGGCGCTGTGTCGGAGAACGGGGTGCTCGATACGACCCGGATCGAGGCGCTGGCAAAGGAAGCCAGGACAACAACGTCCGCCGAGGAGAAGGCGCTGCGGTACCAGAAGATGCTCAAGGATGTCACGGAACGTGCAGACCCGAAGCTGCCGGTCCAGTACATTGTTGACGGCAGGGAGCACATCGTCCCGCTCCTGCTCTGTGCGATCGTGCTGCTTGCGGTATCCATCCTCCTTGCATTCGTCCTGCCCATGCAGCTGGTGACGCTCGGTCCGGCAGTCGTGCTCTTTGCGATCGTGCTTGTCCAGGCCATCCTTGCACTCATGGCCCCCTCCACGCTCTTTGGGCACTGGAAGGACGACCATTACAAAGAGAAACTGGAATGGGACTCCTTTGCCCATTTCCTCTCCGACCTTGCGATGGTGAAGCGGTATTCACCGGCGGACCTGTCGATGTGGGGCGAATGGCTCGTGTACGGCACGGCGCTGGGTGTCGGTGACAAGGTTGAACAGGCGATGAAGGCGCTCAACGTCAGCATCCCACAGACCGGCGTCCCCGTCGGGGTTGTCGGCATCAACCACGCATTTGTCCCGCTCATGTACTTCACCCCGCCGAGCCATGGTGGTTCCGGCGGGCATGGCGGGTTTGGTGGGGGAGGATTCGGGGGCGGCGGTGGTTTTGGCGGTGGCGGTGCGGGCGGAAGGTAATCCTCCGGCACATCATAGCCGTGGCAGCATCCGGAACCAGCACGCAAACCATATGAACCTTTGGAAGGGAACCTGATCATATGCAGTATGCGGAAGGGCAGGTCGGCAGGGTCTTTGTCGTGCGGATCGATGACGGGGAGGACTTCCTCGATTCGATGCAGCGCTTCATTGCCGAAAAAGGGATCCAGTCAGGCTCTGTCACCTTCCTCGGTGCCCTGATGAACGGCAGGATGGTCACCGGCCCCGAAGAGCCCGTCATCCCCCCCACCCCCCATTTTGTCATGTTCGAGGGCGGCTGGGAGGTGTTCGGGGTCGGCACGATCTACCCGGGCGAAGGCGGCCCCCACATCCACTACCATGCCTCCGTCGGACGCGCCGGCCATGCCCTCACCGGCTGCCTGCGGGAGAAGGCAACGACCTATCTCATCGTTGAGGCAGTCATCGTAGAATTTACCGGCCTTTTAGGAAGGCGGGAGTTCGACGAACGCACCCAGATGAACCTCCCGGTCCTTGGCAGCAGGGAAGAGCCGGCAGAGGAGCCGGCAGAGGAGAAGGCAAAGGAGACCGGGCAAACGGCACCGGCCGAAGAGGAGAAGAAACCCGAACCGGAACCAAAAGACGAGCTGCCGGACGGGCTGGCCGACATCATCCGCGACCTGACCCGGCGCTGATTACCTTTTTTTACCACTGGCATTTTAGTGCTGGTTCACACAATAATCACCACAGCATGATCCCCCAGCCCCCCGTTCTTCCGATGTCGATGAAGGAAGCCGCACGGCTCGGTATCTCCCAATTTGACGTCATTCTGGTGACCGGCGATGCCTATGTCGATCACCCGTCATTTGGGACCGCACTGATCGGCAGGGTGCTCTGGGATGCGGGTTATACCGTCGGGATTATCGCGCAGCCGGACTGGAAGGCAGACCGGGATTTTACCGCACTTTTGGCCCCCCGGCTCTTCTTTGGCGTGTCATCGGGCAACGTCGACTCCATGGTCAATAACTTCACTGCAAACCTCAAGCGGCGGAGCCAGGACGTGTATTCACAGGGCGGGATTCCCCGGCGCCCCGACCGGGCGACGATTGTCTATGCAGACCGGGTCCACGCCCTCTACCCGGACACTCCTGTTGTTATCGGGGGGATCGAGGCGAGCCTGCGCAGGTTTGCCGCCTACGATTTCTGGCAGGACCGCGTCCGGCAGTCGATCCTTGCCGATGCCCCTGCTGATCTCCTCGTCTTTGGCATGGGCGAGCGGCAGGTGTGCGAGATTGCACGGCGGCTTGACCAGGGGGAACCGGTGCACCAGATCCGCGATATCCCCGGTACGGCATACACAATGGACGTCTCCGAATGGCGGGGCAGTCCACGGGACGGCATCATTGAGATCCCGTCATTTGCGGACGTCTCCACCGACAAGACTGCGTATGCCCGGGCATTTGCCATCCACTATGCCGAGCAGGACCCAATACGGGGGATGGCGGTCGCCCAGCCTCACCCAAAGACTGTGGTCGTCCAGAACCCCCCGGCACGCCCGCTCACTACTCACGAGCTCGATTGCGTCTATGAACTCCCTTTTAGCCGGCTCGCCCATCCGTCCTACCGGCAGGCCGTTCCCGCGCTCGAACCTGTACAATTCTCCATCACCAGCCACCGGGGCTGTTTTGGCGCCTGCTCGTTCTGCGCCCTCACCCACCACCAGGGGAGGATCGTCCAGAGCCGGAGCATGGACTCCATCGTGCGCGAGGTGGAACGCATGGCAGCCATGCCCGGATTCAAGGGCACCGTGCCGGATGTCGGGGGCCCGACGGCAAACATGTATGGCCTCTCCTGCCGGCAGTGGGCAGCATCGGGGGCATGCCCGGACCGCCACTGCACGCCTGCATGCCCGAACCTTGTTACAGACCACGCACCGCAAGTTGAACTCCTGCAGCGGTTGCAAAACATTCCGGGCGTCAGGAACGTATTTGTGAGTTCCGGCATCCGCTATGACCTTGTGCCCGCGGATGATGCCATCTACCTCTCTGAGCTCTGCGAACACCACGTGTCCGGGCACCTCAAGGTCGCCCCGGAGCACATATCACCGGCTGTGACTGCCTGCATGAACAAACCCCCGGGAGAAGTGTTCGAAGTGTTCCGCACACGGTTTGAAGCATTGCAGAAGGGCAGACGGAAACGGCAGTACCTCCTCCCGTACTTCATGTCCGGCCACCCCGGCTGCACGGTTGCTGACATGATCCAGCTGGCAGAATACATCAGGGACAGGAACCTGTATACCGAGCAGGTGCAGGACTTCACGCCGACCCCGATGAGCGTCTCGACCTGCATGTACTACACCGGGCTTGACCCGTTCACCCTGCGGCCAGTGCATGTGCCCAGAGGGCGGGAGAAGAGGATCCAGCGGGCGATGCTCCAGTACCGGGACAAAAAAAACCGGAAGCTGGTGATCGAAGCGCTCCGGGACGCCGGGCGGGAGGATCTGATCGGGTCCTTTCAGGTGCGCTGAAAAAAGAACATCTGCAGCCAGAGCTCGGCACAGAAGATCCGGAAGATCTCGGGAGAATAGGCTGATTTTCCTGCGAGAAATGCAAGGTAGTTCTTCACAACTGCGTCCGGGTCCCAGTACGTGCGTGCATGGAACGCATCCGACGTGAACACGTCCAGCACAAACGGCCGGAGCTCCTCTTTCATCCAGACCTCTTCGGGCGTGACAAACCCCATCTTGTCCGTCCGGCAGCGGACAGGCTCCGGCACGAGCCCCTTGATCGCACGGCGAAGCACGTGCTTTGTCACACCGAAGCGGATCTTCTGGTCAAGGGGGAGTGATGCGATGTACTCCACCAGGTGGACATCAAGGTACGGGACCCGTGACTCGATTGAGAACGCCATCGCGTTGCGGTCCTCATAGTGGAGGAGGGCAGTCAGGTTGGTTGCAGTCAGTTCACGGTACAGCACCCGATCAAGGCTCCCGCCGTACCGGTCGACCTTGGGTGCCTCCCCCCGCAGCAACTTCCGGCGCCCTGCCCTTACCAAGAGTTGCCGGATCGAATCACGGATAAATCCGTGGTGGTGCCGGATCGCCCCGATCTTTTCACAGAGAGCCCTGTACCAGTGGAATGATCCGGCCAGCCCCAGGATATAACTCCATTCATATGCCAGGTAGCCGGCAAGGAGTTCATCGGCGCCCTGCCCGTCCAGCACCACCTTCACCCTTTCAGCGGCAAGGCGCATGACGCAGTACTGGGCGTAGATGGACAGTGACCCGAACGGCTCGTCCTGAATGGCGATGAGCGGGCGGAGGTCATCCCAGACCTTGCCGGCTGCCGGCTGGATGCGGTACCCGTCGACCGACGTTACCGCCACCACTTCGTCGATGTACCGGCGTTCATCGAATCTTACATCATCAAAATACGCCGAGAATGTCTTCTGCCGTGCACCGACGCTCTGTGGTGCTTCGTTCCGGATCAGTTCATTGATCAGGACGGCGAGGGTTGACGAGTCGATCCCCCCTGACAGGCAGGTGCCCACCGCCACGTCGCTGCGCAGGTGGATCCGGATCGCATCCCTCAGTAACGACAGGAACCGTATCTCGGACTCCGGGTCAGGGGTATCTGAGCTGACCGATGGGTTGACCGTGACATCCCAGTACCGGTACGGTGCCGGTTTGCCGGCAGGGGTCACCACCACCGCGTGGGATGGCCGGAGCTGGAAGATCCCGTCAAACATCGTCTTTTCGGAATGGTCAAGGACGCCCCACGCAAGGTACTCACGGAGTGTCTCATCATCCGGCTTTTTGCCCGCCGCAGGATGGGCGAGCAGCGCCTTGATCTCGGACGCAAAGAGAAACGACCCGCCCGCTTCGGTAAAATAGAACGGCTTGATCCCGAACCGGTCGCGGGCACAGAAGAGCTGCTGCCGTTTTTCGTCCCAGAGCGCAAATGCCCACATGCCGTTGAGGTGCGACAGGCATTCGGTGCCCCATTCCTCGTACGCGTGCAGGATCACCTCGCTGTCGGTCTTTGACCGGAAGGTATGCCCTTTCCCGGTCAGCTCAGCCCGCAGCTCGACAAAGTTGTAGATCTCGCCGTTGTAGACCAGCCACAGCGACCCGTCCTCGTTTGCCATGGGCTGACGGGCATCGTCCGAGAGGTCGATGATGGCAAGGCGCCGGTGGGCAAGCCCGATGCGGTCGCTGACATACGTGCCCTGCCCGTCAGGACCGCGGTGGGCAATCCGCGCCGACATCGTTTCCAGCAGGCCCCGGTCCGGCAGCGTGCTGCCGTAACAGAACTGCCCTGCTATCCCGCACATTACCTATCAGGTGAGCACGGGAGGTTAAAAGGAAGTCGGGTGAAGGACGGATAGAAAACGAATGAAAAACTGATTGAGAACGTACGGTTTGTTAATGAAACTGCACCTCATGGAATGTAAGAAGAGGGATGGCAGGAGGATCGTCCTCCTGCCTGCTACTTTTTCTGTTCTCCTGTTCCTGACTCCATGTGGTCGAGCACCCGGTCCCAGATAACGAGGAGCCCGGGAATGATTACGTAGGCGAGCAGCCCTGCTCCTAAGAAGGCTGCCATGATGAGGATCTCGTTGTCCACCATCATTCTCACCTCAGCGAAGATTTCCAATCTTCTCGAATCTCATGCTCCGCACCTCGATTCAGGACAATGCTGCCACAGTGTCAGCCCAGGTCTCGACCCGGCTGCGGATCGCTTCATCGGTGTACGAGCTGAGCCGGACCCGGTCGCGGGTGAAGTCCACGAAGTAGATCTCCCCGTTGGCATCGTGGCACCTGACCGTTGTCGAGAACTTCTCATTCTCCACGTCGCGGACCGGCGTGCCTCCGAGTGCGGTGGCGATCTCCGTATCGGCAACGATGTGGTTTGCTACGGCCGTGAAGGCCGCGATGCTGCCAACCCGGATCGTGATGAGCCCGACATTTTTCGCACCGGTATCCTGGTAGATGACCCGTGCGGTGTAACTCTGCCGGTTGCGTTCAACCGGAGGGTGGTTCACTCCCTGTGCGTTGT
>Ga0315279_10000400_pt1 | contig 88917 bp, 60 predicted proteins | sample YL17G06_20_MG_FD_203694 | JGI IMG/M metagenome (GOLD analysis project Ga0315279, IMG submission 203694) | Sediment microbial communities from Yellowstone Lake, YNP, Wyoming, USA - YL17G06_20 | ecosystem: Environmental > Aquatic > Freshwater > Lake > Sediment | place: USA: Wyoming | collected...
GCAGGCTGCTGCGGGCTTTTATTTTTTGGCTCTGGAGAGTGCTATTGTTTGGACGTTTTTGTCATCGAGGTGCCCTGACGATTATGACTGACAAACGATTTTAACCGACTTTTTCAGGGCCGACTAATTAACGTTTAGATTGTTCTTTATCAAACCAATTCCCCCTTTGATGTGATAATTAAGTTCCTATGATGTTATCTGGCTGCTCACGCAGCGATAATGGTTTGCCTAAAATCTCATAGTGCAAAATAGCTCTTCGCAGCTCATCCGGGTCAGAATAATTCGATACAATTTCAGCTAAATATACTGGCACAGGTGCTTCAGCAACTATCGGAACCCCTTTTTGCTCTACCTTAACCACAGGCTTTGGCGTAAACTCTGGCGGTTGCGGAGACCGCGGCTTAAGCTCAGGCCGGACTTGAATTGCTTTTGGAGCTGCTTTGATACTCTTAAAAGATTCAAGCACGCCAACCTGACCCGTCTGTTCAGCTATGAATTCAAGCTTCTTACCAATAATTTCTGCGACCTTATCCATAAACGTGGGCTGAATCGTAACTCGGCCTGACAACGCTGCCGGCTTCGATTCCGTCCCGCGACCTTCTGCAACAGCTTCTTTTTGCAACTCCTTGTTTATTACCTGAAGACTTTGTCTCGCTTTGGGTGGACCGCCCGTGGCGGATTCTTTTTCTCCCCGCTCAGTTATGACTTTTTTCGCCTTGAAAATATTGCCCAGCGCATAGATAACCACCATAATGATGAACACCAGTATTTGCATCCACCCGCTGTCTTCAATATCCATCCTGCCAAAACCCCAGACTACTTGTGCCACAAGCTCATTCATTTTTTACTCACCTGCTCATTTACGCATTTACTCTTTTTTCTTCGGCTGCGCAATCGACTCCCGCATTGACGTATCAGCCACAATGTTCTTCATCCGGTAATAGTCCATTATGCCGAGATTGCCTTTCTTGAAGGCCTCGGCCATAGCCAGCGGCACCTTCGACTCATTTTCGACAACCATCGCCCGCATCTCTTGCTCGCGTGCCACCGCCATTGCCCGCCGTTTTTCCGCCTCCGCCTTTGCCTTGCGCATATCAGCCTCAGCCTGGTCGGCCTGCAGCTTCGCTCCAACGTTCTCACCAACATCCACATCAGCAATATCGATAGACAGAATCTCAAAAGCCGTCCCCGCGTCCAGTCCCTTCTGAAGAACCGCCTTGGAGATGCTGTCCGGGCTTTCCAGCACCTGCTTGTATGTTATCGCACTGCCGATAGTCGTGACAATCCCTTCGCCAACACGGGCTATAATCGTCTCTTCAGTCGCACCGCCTACCAATCTTTGAATATTGGCACGCACTGTCACCCGTGCTTTTGCTCTCAACTGGATGCCGTCCTGCGCAACCGCATCCACGGTTTCTTTACCTTTTTTCGGGTCAGGGCAGTCAATCACCTTCGGATTGACGCTTGTCTGCACCGCTTCAAGGATGTCACGACCAGCTAAGTCGATTGCGGTAGCCGTCTTCAGCGTCAAAGCAATATTTGCCCTGTCGGCTGCGATTAACGCACGCACAACATTTGGAACCCTCCCGCCCGCCAGATAGTGGCTTTCCAGGTCCCGCGTCGTTACTGATAAACCAGCCTGAACAGCAGTTATCTTACTTATAACTATGATTCTGGTATCGACCTTTCTTAGCCACATCCCGATAAGCTCGGAGAACTTGACATCGGCCCGCGACAATTTCGCCTGCAGCCATAGCCTGAAGAACTTCAGGAACAATAAGAAAAATGCCACCGCTACAAGTATAAGGATGACTAAAATCGCCACCCCAATCATCCTCATCGGTCCGTCCACTGCCAAAATTGTATTGATTAAGTTAAGCATCTTTCTATCCTTTCACTGTTTTCCACAGGTCTTAACCTTAAAAAAACAAAATCAAAAACTATTCCACAATTTTGCATTTTTACTTTTTATTTTTAAGTTTCTTCTGTAACACGCACTGTTACTTTTGTGCTTTCCACATCAATAACTTTAACTTTGCTGCCCTTCTCAACATAACCGCTTTCCGCCACACATTCAACCCTTTGTCCCGAAAAATCGCACATCCCAACCGGCCGAAGCGCCGTAAGCACCACACCGGCAGCCCCAAGCAGCCCTTTTAGCTCCATCGTATCAGGTATTGCATCGCCCTGCTGGCGCTCGGATGGTGTAAGCGTAACACTTTTACCGAATCTGGTCTTTGGAAATATCTTGTAAGCAATGGCCAGAGTTGATGGTATCATTACAAGGGCCACACCTATCCCGACCCACCCTGCAACCATACTGTGCCGAAAGAATATCGCCACCCCCCCAATTAAGCACACAAGTGCAAAGATGCCTAATAGCCCGCCGCTCGGCACAAACACCTCTGCTATTATCAAGACTGCACACGCAAAATACAAAAAAATTGCAAACGCCAGCCACCAACCCATCGCCTATCCCTTTTCACTATAAATCCGTCTAACCGTTCTCGGTTCTTACCACAACCCGGTTACCGTGAATCTCCGTTATTATAACCTTGGCGCCCGTCTCAACAAATGCTGCCTCTGCAACCACATCGACGACTGCATCGCCGAACTTCACCTTCCCCGCAGGCCTCAGCGTTGAAACCGCCACTCCAGCATCACCTACATTTACGCCTATACCCTTACTTTCAGGTGAAGTTGTCATACTCACCTGCACCTCACCCCCCTGCCTTACTATACTCGGCACAAGGATAAGTCCGCTGAGGAACTGCAGCTTGGGCAAGTGCTTTCCTAATAGCCACGCCAGAACAATAAATCCCACAAATCCCAGCGAGAGTCCCAATGCTCCCGTCGTAAAGATATGCCAGTCAAAATCGCTCTGCGGCCAGGGTAATGTATCGGGCGAATTTCTAACCAGCATCCCGAATATGCCGACTAATATGCATATTATCCCTAAAATACCGGCGATGCCAAATCCCGGCAAAACAAAAATTTCAATTATAAGTAATAGTATCCCGATGCCGAATAGCGCCACCTCCACCCAATTTGCCATTCCCACCAGGTATTTGCTGCCGATAATAAGCGCAAAGCAAATCGCCGCCACCAGTCCTGGCAGTCCTATGCCAGGCGTATTGAATTCAACATAGACGCCCAATAGCGCAAGCATAACCAGCACAGCCATCACCGCAGGAGAATTTAACCATCGCACCATTTGCTCCGACCAGTTCGGCTTAAGCACCACCGGCTCGCCGACAAATGTCACCCCATCACGCTTCGCTAAAAAATCCAGCACCCCTGCAAGGTCCTTAACCTGCACCCTCGCTATGCCATATTCGTATGCCTTAGAAGCCGTTAGCGCCAGCAGCTCATCGCTTTTGTCGATTACCTCTTTTTTCTCAAGCTCATATAAATTGGCATCGGTCGGAAGCTGTCCGCCCTCAAAAAATTCATATCCGCCGCTTTGTAAGTTTTTCACCCTGTAAACCTCCGTCTGCATACTGACCATTGCCTTCAGCAGCGCAGCCGGATAGCCATTTGCCTCCGCAGCCCGCATAAACGCCGCGCGAACAAAACTTTCGGCCTTCTCCCGTTCCACACCTTCGAGCTTGCTGCCAATCGAAATCGGAGCGCAGTCCCCTATCGTCGTATTTTCTCGCATTATTATGTCCTGGCAGGATACGCTAATCATCGCTCCAGCCGATATCGCCTCGCTGGTTATGTATGCCACCGTTCGTGTCTTCTTACCAATATCAAGTATCAGATACTTCGATATGTTGTCAGCCGCATCCAAAAATCCGCCATACGTCCCTATCTCATAGATGAGATATGTTGCCCCCACATCGAGAGAAATTGTGGTTCTTCGTTTGATGGACCTGAACAGCCCATCGTCAATCATCCCCTTGCAGACAATTACCGCCGCCCTTGCTTCTTTTTGACCGACCTCTGGACTATTCGGCTCGGCGGCCAGGCCAGTTACGCCAAACAAGAACAAACACATCAAAATAATCAGCACTATCCGCAGCGTATTATTCATAATAATGTATTATATATCATTTATACCTGTATTGTTAAAGGAACAAATCACGACTTGAATTCATAGTTTAGCTGTCGCCGGCAAGGCGATAATCTCAATTCGAGTTCTCCAATCCGACTTATATCTTCACACTAACAGGACGCCTTTGGTGAATTACTTTATTATTCGTCCAGAGCGGGCAATCCTGTCTTGGTGTCCAGGCCATCTAAAATCTTCGGCTCAACATCGGCCCATTGCAGCCCCCCTACCGCTGCCTGTGCGATGTTTGTCAGGTGGTCTCCAATTTTCTCAACATTATCAACTAAGTCGATAAATATCAAACCTGTTTCGGCTGTGCAGGCCCCTTCGCTCATCCGCTGGACATGGCTGCGGCGGAAGTCCACCTGCGCTTTATTTATCTGCCTTTCAATAGCCAGCGCCGCCTTCGCTGCCCTGTTGTCGGTATTCTCAAGTGCTGCTATGACATTGTCAAACATCTGGTCTGCAGTTTTCCTTAGCTTCTCCGCCTCAGCCATTGCCTGGTCGCTAAAGGAAATTTTCTGGTCAATTTTTCGCTGTGCAATTTCCACGATATTAACGGCGTGGTCACCAATACGCTCGAGGTCATTTACCGCGTGCAACAGAACCGGCAGCTTGACAGATATCCCATCAGACAGAGGTCTGCTCGACAATGCCGAAAGATACGATGTTATTTCAAATTGCAGCGAATCGATAACATCTTCTATCTCCATTGCCGAGCTAAGTTTCTTTCTATCATCTTCCATAATACCTTCGATAGACTGCCTGAACGCTCTTTGTGCTGTTTTCGCCATATGCACGATTTGACGCTTTGCCTGCTCAATTGCTATTTCCGGCGTGTCAAGAAGGTGTTTCTCGAGCACCACGGGCGGCATTGCTACTTCGCTGGACTTTATTGGCACCAACCAGGTTGCCACCCTGGCTAACACCGGTGATAACGGCAGAAATATACAGGAGTTGGCAATGTTAAAAAAGCTGTGACCGACCGCGATAGACGCCGCCACAGTACTGCCTCCAAGTTCCCATGGACATACTGCAAGAACAAACCTGCTGTACAAGCCTGCGCTAACCAATGGATAAGCGATGACCGAACCAAAAACGTTAAACATCGTATGTGCCCAGGCAGCACGTTTACCGTTGCGGTTTGCCTGCAGTGCTGCGAGCTGGGCAGTGATTGTCGTACCTATATTGGCTCCTAAAACAAATGGTATCGCCGTATTAAGTGCCGCCATCCAGTTGGTGCTGAATGCCCCGCCCATCGCCAATAGTTGCACAATCGCAATCGATGCCGAACTGCTCTGTATAAGCATCGTTAATCCAAGCCCGGCTAAAAGAGCTAAAAACGGCTTATCACCCAAAGATATAAAAATCTCGTGGACCTTCGGGCTTTGCTCTAATGGGGCAAACCCATCTTTCATAAAACCAATGCCAAGAAACAATATCCCGAATCCCAACATTATCTCGCCGATGCTTTTCCATTTTCGCGTTCTGCCGCCAATGTAAAGAAGAAATCCTAAACCTACCGCCGGCATCGCATACATTGAAATATCAAGAAACTCTAATCCCGAAACAGACACTAACCAGGCCGTTGCTGTTGTGCCAACATTTGCCCCAATAACCACACCTATCGCCTGCTTGAGTGTAAGTAATCCCGCATTAACAAGGCCGACAACTATCACAGTGGTAGCGGAACTGGATTGAATTACACTTGTAACGCCCGCCCCAACAAAAAACCCTCTAAGGGGCTTTTTTGTCATTGATTCAAGAATGGTTTTGAGCTTTTGGCCTGCGGCTTTCTTGAGGCCCTCCGACATTAACACCATCCCGAACAAAAACAGCCCCAGCCCCCCCACCGTCCCAAAAATCATTTCCTTAATCATATCAATCCCTTACAAAATCAGCCGGTAATTGCAGAATCCTATTTGCTGGGAGTTCTATCCGCTTTCGCCCAAACGGTCAAGAAAAAACCAAATAAATAAAAAACTATCTCAAAACTGTCACCCTGAGCGAAGCGAAGGGTCTGGCCTGTCAAAAAGAGAGATTCTTCGCGGAGTTTACCCTTGAGCGCAGCGAAGGGCTCAGAATGACTTTCTAAGCCAATTTGCACAAAATCTCTACCCCCTGCCGAATCTTTTCGTCGCTGGTTGCGTAACTTATCCTGAAATGCGTATCCTTTTCGCTGAATACGTTGCCCGGTATGACCAGCACCTTATTCTTAATCGCATTTTCCACAAATTCAGTCGCCGATTTGCCCGGCGCTTTAACGAACGCATAAAACGCCCCGCTCGGCTTAATAAGTTCAAACTTGTCCTTCAAACCATCGTAAAGAATGTCACGCTTCTTTCTATATGCAGCAACAAAACTGCTTGTGTCATAATCCATCGCCGCAATAGCCGCCTTCTGAAAAGGCGTCGGCGCACAAACAAACGTATATTGCTGAATCTTGGTCATCTCTTCAATTACATTTTTAAGTGACTCGTGCGCCGCCGCATACCCAAGCCGCCACCCTGTCATCGCATAACTTTTACCGAACCCACGCAGCAAAAGTGTCTTATCATAATAGCTGGCTAAACTCTTGCACTCACCATCATAGTTAAATTTCTCATATATTTGGTCGCTTATAACCAGAATATCTTTCGCCGCTGCTATCTCCGCCAGCTCTTTTATCTCCCGCTCCGAATATACCACGCCTGTCGGATTGCAGGGCGAATTGACAATAATCACTTTCGTCCTGTCCGTTATCGCCGCCGCTATTTTTTCTACGGGCAGTCTAAAATACGGGTAACTATCAACAAAAACGCACCTCCCGCCTAACATATTGACTACGTGCTTATAAATCACAAAGTATGGGTCAGGTATGATGGCCTCATCGCCCGCATCAACAAGTGCTAAAAATGCCAGAAGCAATCCCCCGCTCACGCCGCTTGTTACTATTACCGCAGGATTCTTCCATCCAAATTCTGTCTTAACCTGTTGAGCTATTTTTGCCTTCAGCAGCTCATCCCCCGCCGTCTGCGAATATTTATTGAACCCCGCCTTAATTGCCTTTATCGCCTCTTGTTTTAACTCCTCCGGCGTATCAAAATCCGGCTGCCCAATCGAAAAATCCACCGGATCCTTTAGCGTCGCCCCTAAAGCAAATACCTTACGGATTCCGCTTGCGTCTATCTTACTTGTTCTTTCTGCGATTATTTTTCTCATTTACCTTCTATCATACCCGCCGATTTTGATAAATCCAACTCGAAAATATCATTGCTAACGCAATTCACTAACGACATAAACCGATTACCTGATACCCTGATGTCCTGCTTAGCTACCCCCATCCCCTGCTCCTGGCCCCCGACAACTGATTACTGTTCCCTGCTCTTTAACCGCCGTCGCTATCGGCTCGATAAATGGCTCAATCGATTGATAGTCGCTATTCTGGGTCTTATTTAGCGACTTTCCTGCTCTGGCAGCCACAATATCAAGACTCGGTATCACCACAATTAAGCTGTCATATAAACCCCACGACCAGTAGGCATCTCGCGGCACTTTCTTCATCGTCCCATCGCTGTTATTCCACCACAGTAAGCCATAATGGTCTGAAGAATTAAAATATGTCTCCGGCTTTACAACCGGCAGTCCCCCTACTTTCTTTGGAGTAGTCCTCACCGATTCAATAAACCATTCCGGAATGATTTGCTCCTTCCCCCACCGCCCTCGCCGCAAATACAGATACCCAATCCGTGCCATCGCATCAACATTCGCACTGATTCCAGAACCAAATTCTCGTCTTTTTATGTCATCAATTTCTTTCGGCCGATACGAATTCTCCCGCCACTTCAAATCGGATGGCTTGATACCAATCGGCCCAAACACTCGCTCAAGCATTAGCTCGTTCACATCGCGCCTATAGACAAGCGTAACACACTCTGCCAGCCAGTTTGGCCCGCCATCACTATACGACCACTTTGTCCCCGGCTCAAATAAAAGTTCAGTATATCCACCATTCTTATCAAACCCTGCTGTCTGCGTCGCAAGATGAAAAAGCGTTATCTTATCCAGCCATCCGGTATCAGCATTGGACTGAGGTGGAACACCAAAATTCGGATGATATTTTTTAGCCGGCTCATCGAGACTCCTGATTTTCCCATCCTTTAGCGCCAACCCAACCGCAGTAACACCTATCGATTTAGTCGTTGACTTCAAATCATATAGTTGCTTCTGGTCTCCCCACTGCATAATAAGCCGACCATAACGAACAATACATCCCGACCCCCCGCCGGTTAAAGCATAGTCCTTTGCCTTCTCTAATGTCCCTCCATCCACCCCGACCTCTTCCGGCTTCGCTCGCTCCCACTCTCCTTCCGGCCAGACCTCACTCCCCTTCTGAATCGCAGCTAAAGTCTGCTGACCTCCGGCGAATCCAACCACCGCCACCAACACTATTGCTACCACCAAAATCCACCTTCTCCTGCTAATACCAATTTTATTCGTTCTATTTGCCGGTATCTTTTTCATTTATTGCATACTAACCACATAGTTCGCCAATCGCAACCGCAAACCAGAACAACAGTATTAGCCCGGATTTCCCAAGTATTTCGTGACAAATGGACATAATTTTGATAGTAAACTCCGTTAGAAAGAAGCTTTCTAACGGAGTCAGGAGTAGATATTTTACCCCGTGTTGAAACACGGGTCCCGTTACAAAACTTCTTTGTAACGGGACGGGGCTTTCTAACGGAGTAAAGAGCTTATGAAAACCATCCAAGCCAGTTTTAACGACACGATACTGGAGAACCCAATGGGTGAAGCGCACAATGACGCCCGGCACCGGATGACCAGAAGTATTGAAATGGAACGGGCTATTGCGGTAGAATAACGTGTTGTAGCGTCCGGGAGTAGCATCTATGGAGTCAAATGGGAAATCTTAACACAAATAATGTATCAATAATTTTGGATTGCAGCGTTGTGTCTGACAGGGCTGTGTGTTTTACAAGGTGACAAGATGACATCACGAGCGTTAGCCATTAGTTTGTTGTTGGTATCTGTCCTCGGAGCGGCAGGATGTTCGCTCAGCGACAGGCCCAGACCCAGGTTGGGGCACTTACCATGCCCAATAATAGGAACAACATACCTCGACCCTGATAATTTGGGGATGCATGGATACCGGTTTGGCCTGGGAGAAAAGAACGGTACAGTATATACCTGCAAGGCCGGACACATTGATATCTCTCACCTCAGGATTGCTGCCGACTGGACGAGGTTCCTCGCGAATAAAACTTTTGAGCATTTGCAGAGAAATGATACCGCCTTTACGTTCAAGCTGAATGTAGAGCCATCGGTTTATTTTGTGCAGGTTACCTATCCAAAGGACTGGAATACGTTGCTGCAGAAGGATAAAGAACGGCTTGCGCATCTGGTCTCGGTCAAGCTTGGCCAGTATTTTGCTTTTACTGCGGTCTCCTGGCATGAGATTCTCACGTGGTTTGGTTTCAAGTGCACAGGGCTGATTCCGGAATTTTCGTCCGCGTTCTCCTGGGAAGATTCGTTTTCAAATCTTCTCGGCTCCCATATCGCCGCTAATGTGCTTTTGGATAATCCGCTTGATTTTGACCTGTCGATGACATTGGCTATCGACCAGGAGCTTAGAGAGCTTGGCATTCAATCGGCAGCCATCGCAGCATACGCAGCCGAGAAAATGAGAGGAAAATGGTTTTCAGGTCAGGTTGGATTCTCTGTTGATATGAAAAAGAGAAATTTCGATATTGGGGTCGATGACGGCTACATAACACCTACGCTTGTGCCATCTCTTTATACCTGTGATGGAGTTAAGCCACAGCCATATCCTGTTCCTGACCTTAAGTCTCTTTCCGAATATGGGTTTTCTGTTCGGCTTGAAATTGAGCCGAGGGAATGGGAAAAAAGCGAAATCCTCAGAATTGTATATCCCGACCCGGGCCAAAGAAGAAACCGAATCGAGCCGGCCATCCATTTCGCACGGATAATTGAATACATCAAGGAGGACGCGGTAAAACGGCTTGGCTACGATGTGTCTTCCGTAGATTCCAACGACGTGCTAAAGTAACCCCCGGCTAACCACAAGGCGTCTCCGTGCAAGCGACTTTACCAAACCCGCCACACGAATAGCGGGTAAACTCCAGTGCACAAGGCAAAAGTGAAAAGGCAGAATTAAAAAGAATAATAAAAATATTAAAAAAATTGAAAATTAGAGGTTTTTTTCGAAAAACTTTGAAAATGAGACGGTTGGTGATAGATAAAAGTGCGATTTTATAGGACACATTCGTTTTTAGCTCAAAAATGAGGGTAAAAATGAGCACTTTTTTGCATCTTTTTGACAGAAATTAACAAGTTTTTGCTACTTTTTGCAAAAATGAGTTACTTTTTGAGCTGTTTTGAGCAGTTTTTGCCACCAAGACACTAAGGCACAAAGACAAGAGTCAGACACTGATTTACGCAGATTAACACAGATTATTTTCATCACAAAAGGCACAAAAGTAACCACGAATTCACACAAATAAACACAAATTTTTCAGACACAGATTTTACGGATTCACACGGCAAATTTTAGCCACAAAAAGCACAAAAAGTATAACCACGGATTAACACGGATTAACACGGAAAGAGTTTTGGCCAAAGAGGAAACAGAGGGCACAGAGGGGCTTCGCCGCAGGCGTTTGAAAACGCCTTATGGGTCAGAGCCGAATCTGTCCTCGATACGGGTATCTGCGGTCAGCTTTTCGGCTTTGCCCCTCGGCTGGATGTTACCAGCCAGCGGCGAAGTCATAGTTCAAGTAGAGAATGATGAGTAGTGAGTGGATTCCGCCTTCGGCGGATAAATGTTGAATGCAGGTTTTGAGCAGATTTTTTGACTACTACTTTTGGGGTAGGGACGAAGAGCGAAGAGCAAAGGACGAGGGTCGAGGGAAGACGGAGGACGGAGGACAGACAGCAATGCTGGATACTTCCACCTTCGCTGAATCTTCCGCCTTCACCAAAGGTTACGGCGGACAGGACGGCGGACAAGCGATACTGGATGCTCAATGATAGCGGATGGGGTTTGAGGGGATAGGGGGTAGGTCAGGGGTTATTGGCTATCCCAAAAAAGTTTGTTTTTTTCTTGACAATTTAGGTTATTTGTGTAAACTGGATAAAAGCGACTCGAGAAACACCCCAGCAGGAGGACTCGTCTCGGCGAAGGTGCCGAGCCGTAGCCGGATATGCACCAAGTCGCATTCGTGTTCTTGTCCGCCTGTGGCGGATTGGATGGGAGAAATATATGTATAAATCAGGAGGTTTTGCAATGAGACGCTTATTTGCTGTCGTATGTGTCCTTTCAGTTATTTTCAACATAACAAATGCCTTTGCCGGCTCGCTGGTCGCCTGGGGTTCTAATTATTATGGACAGTGCACTGTCCCATCCGGTAACAATTTTATAGCCGTTGATTCAGGCGGAGAACATAATCTTGCCCTAAAATCAGATGGTTCGCTGGTAGCTTGGGGTCGGAATGATCATGGTGAATGTGATGTCCCTCCAGGTAATAATTTTATAGCCATAGCTGCATGCGGTTGGAGCAGTTATGCTAAAAAATCTGATGGCTCATGGGTCGCCTGGGGCGATAACAGTGACGGTCAATGCGATATACCTGAAGGCGACGACTTAATTACCATCTCCCCAGGTGGGTATCACTGCCTTGCCCTGAAATCCGATGGCTCACTGGTTGCCTGGGGCAATAACAACTATGGTAGGTGTAATGTCCCGGCAGGCAACAACTATGTAGATGTCGCCGCAGGTAGTGAGCATAGTCTTGCTCTGAAATCCGACGGCTCGATAGTCGCCTGGGGCCATAACGGGACTGGTGAGTGCGATGTCCCTTCAGGCAATAACTTTATAGCCATCGGCGCAGGCGATTGGTATAGTCTTGCTCTGAAATCTGATGGCTCGCTGGTCGCTTGGGGCAATATATGGGAAAATGCTCCTGCAGGCAACAACTTTACTGCCATCTCTGCAGGCTACTGGGATAGTCTTGCCCTTAAATCCGATGGATCACTTGTCGCCTGGGGGCAAAACGCTCACGGGCAGGATAATGTACGTGCAGGCAACAACTTTATAGCTATCTCTGCAGGCAAGTATCATATGGTAGCTATTAAAAACGTCGCATCGTTATCCTATATAGAAATCAGTGGTCCTACTGCGGTCAATGAAAACTCCGGTGCTCAATACACCTGCACTGCTCATTACAGTGACGGCAGCACGGCAAATGTAACCACCAGTGCCGATTGGAGTGAAAATTCTTCTTACGCTTCGATAAGCAGCAGTGGCTACCTCACAACATCGTCTGTTGCTTCCGACCAACCCTGTAAGATAACAGCTACATATAGTGGCAAATCGGCCACACGTAATATCGTCATAGAAAAGGCGATTTCAGAAACATCGGGCTACATCATTGCCTGGGGTCATAATCTTTTCGGTCAGTGCAATGCACCCGCAGGCGACAACTTTACAGCCATTGCCGCAGGCGTGTCTCACAGTCTTGCTTTGAAATCCGACGGTTCGATCGTCGCCTGGGGAAATAATGATGAGGGTGAGTGTGATATACCTGCAGGCAGCAATTTTACTGCCATTGCTGCAGGTGAATGGCATAGTCTTGCTTTGAAATCCGATGGTTCGCTTGTTGCTTGGGGCAGTAATTATGATGGCCAGTGCAATGTTCCCGCCGGCAATAACTTTACTGCCATTGCTGCAGGTGGGTATCACTGCCTTGCTCTTAAATCCGACGGTTCTCTGGTCGCCTGGGGTTATAATGCAAATGGTCAGTGTAATGTCCCCGCAGGTAATAGCTTTATGGCCATTGCTGCTGGTGGGTATCACTGTCTTGCCCTGAAATCCGATGGTTCACTGGTCGCATGGGGTGATACTTCTGTCGGTCAATGCAATGTCCCGATAGGTAACAGCTTTGAAGCCATATCCACAGGCCACCAGCATAATCTTGCTTTGAAATCAGATGGCTCGCTGGCTGCCTGGGGCGATAATATTTTTGGTCAATGCAATGTTCCAGCAGGCAATAACTTTGAATCCATTGCCGCGGGCGAGGACCACAGTATTGCCTTGAAACAAGATGATTCGTTAGTCGCTTGGGGCAATAACAAATGGGGTCAGTGTAATGTCCCTGCCGGTAACAATTATATGACCATTGCCGCAGGCATGTGGCACAGTCTCGCCCTCGTTTCTTCCTCCGCCAATCTGACCGATGAGTTTGGCAACGTTGATGGGAAGAAAAGCGTGAAGAGAACTTTAAAGGATTGCAGCTATAATGACGTTACGTTCATGCTCGCAGGTCCCGGTTATGGGGAGATAGACTGCGATGATTGCAATTTCTCGAGCATTGTCTTGTATGACACAACAGAGAAATCGATTTTAACAATCAAGACCAAAGGCAAAATTGAAACCAACATCGGCGATATAATTGTAAACGGCTCGCTAAAGGCTATTTCGGCCAGGAACGTCAATCTGCGTGGTAATATCACAGTAACAGGTTCGCTTGGCTCATTAACTCTCAATGATGTGTCCGACGACTATACAATAACAATCGGCACATCCTCAAATCCTAAGGCAGCGGTAAAAATGGTGTTTGACTTAGCCAGCGACCTGTCAATAAATAGCGAAATGCCAATAAAGTCGATTTCAGCGACGGTATGGCTCAGCGGCATAGTTGATGCTCCATCAATAGGCAGTATTACAATCAAGGGAGACAAGAAAAGGGGTATGCCAGGCGATTTGGTCGATGTCACTGTATACCTAAGCCAAGAGCCGGACGCCAAGATATTTGCCCTCGGCAAGCTTACCGTGAAGGGCTGGATAGATTCCAGTCAAATACTATCACAAGGTAATATCGGGACAGTTACCGCCGGGGCCATAATCGACTCAAGCTGTTTCGCAGGTGTTACCACCACAAATGATTCAGACGCAGACGGCGTTCTCGATTTGCCCAGTGCCATATCTACCAATTTTGATGGAGCGGCTACGATAAAGAGTATTACGGTAAAGGGTATTAAAGACGAACAGTATTGTGTCATCAACAGCAACATTGCGGCAGCACAGATTCTAAGTGCTTCTTTGGCTTACCCAGAGAACGAAAATGACGGCATACCCTTTGGACTGTCTGCCGGTTTTATTAAGGCACTCAAGATCAAAGACGCAGAAGGGACTAAATCGTGGAAGAATCTCGATAAGCCGAGCGACTCTAAAGAATTCGGCGACGCAAAAGTCCTTCTCTATTAGGAATTAACCGATTTGGTTTTTAGATAAGTACACCGCCTATTGTAAAAATTATTCGAACGTTGGCGGACAAAGGAAGACAAGCGGAAAGCGGATAAACTCCACAAGGTATCTACGTCAAAAGGAATGGCGGGTAAACTCCGGCGGACAAGGGCTAACCGCACAAACATTCGCTTGAGAGGTTTTTATGAGGTATATTGTTAGTTCAGCATAACACCCTATAGACCTTAGGCGTGACAAATTAGCCAATTAATTTCACGACTGTGGACGAAACAGTGAATGCTATAACTAATTTAATGACAAATACTTATATCTCTATGTCTCCTGTGGCCTTAAAAAATATAAAAAATCTTCAAAATTCTCTTGACAAAACAAGTCTTATTGTGCTATAATTAAAATAGAGACAGGTAGGTTACGAAGTGTTATAATTTAAGATGTAATTATATCCGTTCTTTGTTTCATATCTTAAAACCTGCCTGCCGCTAAAAGCGGTTCTTTTTTACAATTTAATTTTGCCTTTGAGCGCGGGGTCGCTGGCCGAGCAAATTTGCGCCCAAACTCTCGAAAATATGCAGGCATAAGAAACTTGTCATAACTTAAGCCATTATCATATTTCGTTCTCATCCTTTCCTTGCCTGCGAAAATTTCCGCTTGTCAATTCTGCTCGTCCTATCCGGCCGATGCACGCTCCGGACAAAAACAATTGCGCTAAAATTGTTCGCAAAACAGGTTTTGCGAGCTTTCTCCGGTCGTTCGCAGGCGAAAAGAAAATTAACCAATGGAGATTCACAAAAAAAATGTTTGGCGCTGTGGCTCTCTCTTATGCAGGAATAGGTCCCCTGCATGGCATTGCAGCGCCTGCCACGAAAGCTGCTTGTAGTCGTTATTTTAGATAATGAAAATGTGCCTGAGCGGCCGGCCCTGTGAATCTCCGAAAAACGGAAAGGACAGAATTATGAAAACGAAAGCATTCACACTGGTCGAGCTATTGGTCGTCATAGCGATCATAGCGTTATTGATGGGCATTTTGATGCCCGCTCTGGCCAGGGTAAGAGCCGTTGCCTACCGTATGGTCTGCGGGGCGAACCTGTCAGGCATCGGAAAGGCTATGCTCATCTACGCCAACGATTACGAAGATGAGCTGCCACGGGCAGGAGGCAGAGAAAGCGTTTTAGCCGGCCCGGTTATTTGGAATGCCCCTGACAGAAACCAGGCCTACGGTATAACGCTGACCGGTGGCGGCGGGCACGCCACTATTACATCCTGCCACTATCTTTTGGTAAAGTTTGCTGAGGTAACACCCAAGTCGTTTATCTGTAAAAGCGACACATACACCTCTGAGTTTAAGCCCTCCAACCATGGTAGCACCAAGGAGCTTATCGACCTCTGGGAGTTCGGCCCCACGGTTAGTGGGAGTCAGTGGCCTATGAAGTATTGCAGCTACGCATATCATCAGCCTCTGCCGGGAAGTGGCACAGCCTATGCTTACGCCCTGACGACATCGAGCGAGCCTGGTATGGCTGTTGCCGCCGACCGTAACCCCTGGATAGCCCCTCCTGTTCAAGGTGGAGCGGCTAAAAGTCCTACTGGTACCAACCCACCTCCTCCTTATACCTTTAACCCTAATGGCACGTCAGAGGAGCAAAAGGCAGGAAACTCTCTTGCCCACCAGGAAGATGGGCAAAACGTGCTGTTCCTGGATGGCCACGTGTATTTTGAGAAGAGGGCTTTTTGCGGCATTGATGATGACAACATTTATACGTACTGGGCCGGGGCTGCCCCTAATTGGGAAAAGCGAAAAGGTTTTTTGCCCCTACCTTCCACTACTGGGTGGTCGCCCAAAGGAAGAACCGATTCGTTCCTTGTGAACGACCCACCAAAGGCTATTTGCTTTTCTGCTGATACGCTCGTGTGGGTAGATGGCTCGCTTATGCAAATCTCAAAGGTCATAGCCGGTCAAAGGGCAGGCAAACATAATTGTCTTACTGCACCCTTGGAGCAAATCGAAGCAGTCCAGGAGCACGAAGGAATATATGAATGTCGCGACATTGTCCTTGAGAATGGAAATTGCATCAGCGTTGTAGATGCGCATCGTTTTCTGCTCGATAGCGGACAATGGCTTGCAGCGCAAGACCTAAGAAGCAGCTTGAGGCTGCAATCGTTGAATGGCCCAATTGCCATAAAGTGCGTTGTAAAGAGAGCAACGCCTATTGTTGGCAAGGTCTATAACTTAAAAATTAAGAACTCCGACCGCTATTTCGTTGGCAGCGATGCCGTAATTGTCCGCGACTATTAAGCTTCCGCGATTCGTAGTCGTGCATTAGCAATTCCTGCTCCCCGATGGGAAGTCGGGGAGCAGGAATCCGTTTTTCTCTTGCAATTTTGCATTGATAAATGGTAAAATAATCTTATGTTTGCCCCAAAGGCAGCGAAACTAACGAATTGATAAGGAGGATGAAAATGCTAAGATGCTTCGGAGTAATCGAGCAAAAATCAATAGCCATATTATTGGCACTTTTTCTATTTTTGACAGGACAGGCCGCAGGAAAATACAATGGCGGCACGGGCGAGCCAAACGACCCATACAGAATCGCAACAGCAGAAGACCTAAACGACATCGGCAATCACCAGGAAGACTGGAACAAACACTTTGTCCTCGTCAACGATGTTAATCTGGCTGAATACACCGGTATAAAGTTCAAGATTATTGGATCCAACTACAATACTTCCTTTAACGGTGTTTTTGATGGCAATGGCAAAAGAATTTGGAATTTTGCGTGGAACTCAATCGACACGTATTGTTTCGGTTTGTTTGGATATGTAGGGAGCGATGGCCAGATAAAAAACCTCGCTATGGAAAATTTGGATGTCAACGCCGTAGGCGGGTGGAATGTCGGCGGCCTGGTGGGAGAAAATAGAGGTCATATAACCGACTGCTGCTCGATTGGCAGCGTCGTGGGAAGCTATTTCGTCGGTGGACTGGTGGGAGGAAATGGCGGCACGATGACAAACTGCTATTCCATAAGCAGTGTCTTGGGAGACCAGTATGTCGGCGGACTGGCAGGATATAATGCAGGCGATGCGGGCAATATAAACCATTGCTATTCGACAGGCAAGGTTTCGGGGACGCAGTATTATATCGGCGGCCTGGTTGGATATAATTCTGAACATAGTAAGGTAATCAACTGCTATTCTTCAGCCACCGTCTTAGCAGACAGTCATGTTGGCGGACTGGTGGGAGAAAACTACGACGGCACGATAATAAATTGCTATTCTACAGGCAGCGTTTCGGGAGGATATGATGTCGGCGGTCTGGCGGGTTCTAATTACTGGTATGCTACAATAACCAACTGCTATTCCACAGGCATTGTTTCGGGAAATAAGAGCGTCGGTGGACTGGTAGGATGGAGCGTAGACAGCACGATAACGAATTGCTATTCAACAGGCAGTATTTCGGGAACTACGTATGTCGGTGGATTGGTAGGATATGATTCCCGCAGTATGGTAGAGGCTTCTTTTTGGGATATTGAAACGTCAAATCAATCAACAAGTGCCGGGGGGACACCAAAAACCACAGCTGAGATGAAAACAATCAGCACTTTTACCGAAGCCGGCTGGGATTTCGCAGGCGAGAGCACAAATGGGCCGAGCGATGAATGGGCTATGCCAACCACAGGTGGGTATCCTGTCCTATGGTGGCAGTTGCCCGAGTTTGAACTGCCGCCATTGCCTCCTTTTTCAGGAGGTTCAGGAACGCCTACCGACCCTTATATTATCGCAAGTGTTGCTGACATCAACAACATCGGTCACAATCCCAGACTTATGAATAAGCAATTTGTGCTGGCAGAAGACATAAACCTGGTGCAAGAAGATTTTTATATTATTGGAAATAACGCCTACCCCTTCACGGGCGTATTTGATGGTAACGACCATAGTATTTGGGGCTTCACCTGGACTTCTGACGAAGATATAGACCTCGCCGGCCTATTTGCATATATCGGCGAAGGTGGCGAGATAAAAAACATAGGGCTGAAAAATGCGGATGTGAACGCCGTAAATGGAGATTATATCGGCGGGCTGGTAGGAGATAATCGAGGCACGATTATCAACTGCTATTCGACAGGTAGAGTTATAGGAAGCAGGCGTGTTGGCGGGCTGGCGGGCATAAACTCCGGCAAAATAACCGAGTGTTATTTTTCGGGCGGCGTTTCGGGAATTCATGATGTTGGCGGACTGGTAGGATGGAATTCTGACACCATAACCAATTGCTACTCCACATCCTGCGTATTGGGAGATATGGGCACCGGCGGATTGGTGGGAGCCAATTATCAGGGACAGATAACCAACTGCTATTCGACGGGCAGTGCCTTGAGAAGGTTACATGTCGGCGGTCTGATAGGGTATAACGGGGGCACGATAGCTGACTGCTACTCGACAGCTACTGTTTCAGGAGAACAATGGGTGGGCGGGCTGGTGGGAACTACCTCTATGAGCAAGATATCTGACTGCTATTCAACTGGCAGCGTTTTGGGAACATCTAATGTCGGCGGGCTGGTAGGAAACAATAATGGAGGCTCAGCCGTAGCAGCATCGTTCTGGGATACTGAAACAAGCGGCCAATTAAAAAGTGTCGGCGGAACAGGTAAAACCACATCTGAGATGAAAACACTGAGCACCTTCCTCGGTGCTGGCTGGGATTTTGTGGATGTATGGGACATCGGCGAAGGTCAGACCTATCCGTATCTTAGATTTGGTCCGGCTGGTGACTTGGACTACGACAAAAAAGTTGACATTCTCGACCTTGCAATTCTGGCCTCCCACTGGCTGGAAGGCAAGATTCTATGTCCACCTGACCAGGCAACCAATCCAAATCCAGCTAACGGGACCGCAAATGTCGGTATAAATGTTGTTCTAAGCTGGGTCCCTGGTGCAAGAGCCACGTCACACGATGTATATCTCGGCACCCAGAGCCCATGCACTTTCCAGAGAAATCAAACGGAGAATACTTTTGCCCCCGGTACTTTAAGCAGCCGGACAAAATACTATTGGCGTATTGATGAAGTCAATTCTAATGGTAAAACTACTGGCATTGTATGGAGCTTCACAACAGATGGTAAAGTGGTCTGCTTCCCAGGCGATACCTTTGTTTGGCTTGATGGCACACCTGTAAAAATCTCAGAAGCCCTCCCATCGCAAAAAGCCAGCATCTTTGCAAATATACTACCAAAAATTGACTCAGAGCATATCGAATGTGTAGAAGAGCACGAAGGAGCCTTTGAATGCTATGATATAATGCTTGAAACCGGAAATTCCATAAGTGTTGCAGATAATCATTTCTTCCTTCTCGATTCCGATAGATGGGTCTCCGTGCAGGAATTGACACGTGGCTTGAAGTTACAATCGTTGAACGGCCCAATTGCCATAAAGTGCGTTGTAAAGAGAACAACACCCCTTATTGGCAAGGTCTATAACTTGAAAATTAAGGACTCTGACCAATATTTTGTTGGCGAAGACGGCGTCGTTGTCCGTGATTATTAATGGTAATCGAACATCGTAGGCGAATTTCATTGTTGGAGCGTTAAGCCCCTGGCCTTATGCCAGAGGCTTTTATTTGGTTTGTCATTCCCGCAAGTAGTTAGCGGAAATCCACAATACTTGCCCCCCTGCCCCCTGCTCCCCTGATTCCCTGATTTCCTTCTACCTGTTACCCTGATAACCTCTACTCATGGGTATCGAGCATCCACTCACCATTTAACCACTCACCACTCACCAATTCACCAATTTTCTCCATTTTTCTCTTGCTTTTTAACTGCCAACTTATTACAATTCTGATTAAAGAATATATGGCGAGGAGCCAATATGATGCGAGTAATCAAACGCAAGGTCTGTATGTCGTTTGCAATGCTTTTGCTGACGGTGGCATCAGCAGTTACGGGAAGAACCATTTACGTAGATGACGATGGACCTGCCGATTTTAACAACATCCAGGCGGCTATCGATGATTCCAACGACGGCGATATTATCGAAGTTCGACCTGGCACATATACTGGTACTGGTAACCGCGACATTGATTTCAAAGGCAAAGCCATCACCGTCCGCAGCATTGACCCAAACGACCCTAATATCATCACCGCGACAATAATTGACTGCAACGGGACAAAGGCCGAACCGCACCGTGGATTCTATTTCCATAGCAGCGAGGGGCCGGATTCCGTCTTGGCAGGAATAACAATAACTAATGGATATGGACCTTACAAAAAGATTTATACACAGATGCGGTCCGTTGGTGGTGCAATCTATTTAGAAGGTTCCAGCCCGACAATAAGGAATTGTTTCGTGACAGGCAACTCGGCGTATGCGTATGGCGGAGCATTCTATTGTGTCAGTTCGAATCCTCTGATTAGAGAGTGCGTTATCTCAAGGAACTTTTCCGAAAACGGTATTGGAGGTGCCATCTACTGTGAAGATTCAAGTCCGAGTATTATTGACTGTAATATCACAGGTAACTCGTCTGATGGGAGTGGTGGGGGCATCTATAGTTACAACAGTAGCCCAAAGATTTTCAACTGCTCGATTACAGGGAATTCAGCAATCAACGGTGGAGGTTTTGCTTGCTATAATGGGAGCCCTATGCTCAGCCGTTGTAAAATTATGAATAACTCATCTACGTATTCTGCTGGCGGCATCGGGTGCACTTATTATTCCAGCATGTCTATTGACAACTGTATCATAACTGGCAACATTGCACATTCCGGCGGTGGTATTTATGTTTGGCAAGCAAGCGCCGATATTATTCATTGCACAGTTGCGAATAATTTGGCCGAACACGGAGGTGGAATCTATTGTGGTGCCATTCAAAGTATAGTGACGATGAGTCACAGCATATTATGGAATAACAAATCAAATAGTGGCGCCCAGGTCATGCTAAGTTATAGTTCCGAACAATCGCATTTTACCATATCGCACAGTGATGTCCAAGGTGGAAAGGCCAATGTATCAGTAGAACCTGGTTGGATAATAAACTGGGATAAGAGCAATATCGATTCTGATCCGCTTTTTGTTGATGAGTCTGATTATAACTATCATTTGTCTGCCCACTCGCTTTGCATTGATGCAGGGGATCCTGCTTACGCTGTTTTACCCGAAGAAACAGATATTGATGGCGGCCAAAGAGTGTTAGGTATTAGGACAGATATAGGAGCTGATGAGAGTATTTATGTCACCGAAACACCTGTTATTGGGTTTTCGCCTGCAAAGTTTGTTTTGTATTCGTATGCAGACGGCCCAAGTCCAAAAGACCAGACTCTTTTCATACGCAATATCGGAATAAGCACTTTGACGTGGCAAATCGGAGAGGACTGTTCGTGGATTGAACTTTTTCCCGCAAATGGACAATCTGTTGATGAAATCGATGAAGTTACTGTGAAAATCGATACTACCAACTTTTCGGTGGGGTCATACCTTTGTGAACTGAAAATAATTGGAGAAGGAGCATTTAACAGCCCGCAGGTGATTCCAATAAATGTTAACATTGTTAATAGAGAACTACACGTCCCTTCTGAATATCCGACAATCCAGGCAGCAATTGACGCGGCAGTGGCAGATGGTCAAGCCGTCATTGTTGCAGATAATATATATACCGGTGAGGGGAATCGAGATATTGATTTCAAGGGTAAATCAATTACGGTTCGAAGCAAAAATGGCCCAGAGAATTGTATTATTGATTGTCAAAAATTAGGTGGTGGTTTCTTTTTCCGTAGCGGTGAAGATGCAAATTCCATTATAGACGGGTTCACTATAACCAATAGTCAGTGGAGTGGAATTTCTTGCCGAGAGAGTAGCCCAACTATTTCCAACTGCAATATCTCAAATTGCAGCGGATACCAAGGCGGCGGGATAGAATGTAAGGACAATAGTTGCCCTGCTATAAATAACTGCATTATTACTCGATGCATAGCTGGTTGGGGTGGTGGTATCGCCTTTTACAAAAGCAATGCTGTTGTTAATAACTGTTTGATTGTTGGAAACGAGGGAGGGGATGCTACTGGAGGAATCTACTGCGTAGATAGCGTCCTAACAGTCACCAATTGCACAATCAGCGACAATATGAGCATGAGCAATTACTATGGCGTCATCCTATGCAGCCGTTCCAGCTTAACGATTACTAATTGTATTTTGTGGGGCAATTCGCCTGGGCAGATTTCAGATCGGTATAACGATAGCGTTATATCAGTTAACTACAGCGATATTGAAGGTAGCTGGCAGGGATTAGCCAACATCGATGTTGACCCCTGTTTTGTTCGGCCAGGATATTGGGGAGATGTTAATGACCCTAATATCGTTGTCGAGCCAAATGACCCAAATGCTATCTGGGTTGACGGTGATTATCACCTGAAATCCCAGGCAGGCAGGTGGGACCCGAACAGCCAAAGATGGGTTAAGGATAATGTAACAAGTCTGTGCATAGACGCAGGCGATTATGGTTCGGATTGGACTGCGGAATTATGGCCGCACGGCATGCGTATAAATATGGGTGCCTATGGCGGAACGCCGGAAGCAAGTATGTCCTTGTCAGATGCAGGTAATATCGCTGATTTGAATACTGATAATATTGTCGACTTCCAAGATTTTGCTGACTTTATTAAAAGTTGGCACAGTCAAAGAGTTCTTTCGCCTGAGGACCTTGACAGGAATGGAATTGTCGATTTCAATGACCTTGTTATTTTCGCCGAACATTGGCTGACAACTGTGAAAATAATACCACTGCCTGGCCGAGCGAGCAATCCAAATCCGGCTAATGGCGCAACAAATGTCAACATAAACGTTGTTCTGAATTGGACACCTGGTGCAAGAGCCGCCTCACACGATATATATTTCGGAACCCAGAGTCCAGGCACCTTCCAGAGAAATCAAACAGAGATTACCTTTGCCCCAGCCACTTTACGCAGCCGGACAAAATACTATTGGCGCATTGATGAGGTCAATTCTGCTGGTAAAACCACCGGCACCGTGTGGAGCTTCACAACAGGTGGTAAATTAGTCTGTTTTCCTGCAGAGACTCTCGTTTGGGTGGATGGGACACTTGTGAAAATCTCAACAGTCATTCCAAACCAATGTGTCGGTAGGCTTTACAACAACACTCAAATACAATTCTCGAGAGAAATTGAGAAGGTTGAAGAGCATGAAGGCACCTTCAACTGCTACGACATAATCCTCGAAAGTGGGGAGTGCATAAGCGTTGCAGATAATCATTTCTTCCTTCTTGATTCTGGCTATTGGATCTCTGTGCACGAATTGACTCGCGGCTTGAAGTTACAATCGTTGAGTGGCCCAATTGCCATAAAGTGCGTTGTAAAGAGAACAACGCCCCTTGTCGGTAAGGTCTATAACTTGAAAATTAAGAACTCCGACCGCTATTTCGTCGGAAGCGATGGCGTAGTAGTGCGTGATTATTAAATGCCGCGAAAGTCGCGGTCAGGATTCATTGCTTGATTATTTAGCCGTCGCCGGCATTTATCCGCCGAAGCATCTGCGAAGGCGGACGGCGACATATCATCTTCTGCTTGAATTTTATTCTTTCTTACCCTCCGGCTTTTTGGCTTCACCCTTTTTCGCTTCAGGTTTTTTTGCCTCCGGCTTCTTAGCTTCACCTTTCTTGACTTCACCTTTCTTCGGCTCTGCTGCTGCTGCCTCAGGTGTTGCAGCCACACCTTCTACCACAGCAGCTTCCTTCGGAGCTGCTTTTTCCTTCTTGCCGGCGTGACTCTTGCGGTGTGCGACCTTAGGCAATCCAAATACAGAATCGTCTTCAGCCCATCGCTCTTCATCTTTTAATTTCATAACGCGTTCCGCCCGTGACAACACGTTGCGGTGTCTGCTCAACGCCCCTTTTATCTTCAATGAATGGTCAATCGACATTCGATATTGCTCCCAAAACTACTCTGTTTTTTTGCCATAAGCATCTTTGAAAAAGTTTGGTGCAAAGGTCTCGTAGCCTGCCGGCGCCTTGCCCTTATATTTCGCACCAACATCGATAATTTTCTGTTTTATGGCGTATCCATCGGTGCCGGGCGTGTTGGGGTTATCGTATCTATTTTTTGTAACCACGAAGTATCGCCCGCCCTCGGTGACAATCTCGGTCTCGATGCCGAACTCGGCAAAATGCGCCTGCACCGGCACCAAATCCGCCCGCGCTTTGTATTCAACTATCACAATTATATTTTTGCCGGTCGTTTGAACTGGCACACCTGTGCCGGTAATCGGCGTTACATCTTTACTTATACGCGGCAACTCCGCCCTGCCGCTCGGTGTCTGTATCTGCGGCTTAGGCAAATTAGCCTGCGGTTTGACTGTAGGGACATCCGTTGATTGTTCCTGACCTACATAAGAATATTGGCCAAGCCGAAACGCTACCAAAGTCACCAGAATAAACCCCAAAATAATCGCAATCGCAAGCTGATACGGTATCGAAAATTCGAGTCGGCCTGCATTTAGCTGAACAAGTTTTGGTTTTCGCCACCATTGCACAGTGTTGCTTGGCATCGACTCAGTGACATTCTCTTCAACAGGAGCGTTTTCTACAGGAGCGTTTTCTACGACGGGCGGCGTTTCCTCAGATGGCGGCGGAGATTCGACACCTCTTTGTTCACGGATTTTTTCTAAGGTGCGGCCGAAGCCCGGCCTAAGACGAGCACGGCTCATAACCTCATACAAAGACATTCTGCCACGTTTATAACGAGCCATAGCAAGACAAATTAAAAAATTAAAAGTTAAAAATCAAAATTAAATTTTTTTAGTTTAGCCAGCTTAAAAAAATCAATTTAGGATTATTATAACGATATAAGGCCAGAGAGCAAGCAAATCAAAGTAAGAAATTGCCCAATTTATATAATTTTTGCGGCGAAATTTCAACATCGAACTACCAGAATTTATGACTAAAACGGTGGTGTAAAAATATCAGTTTGGACACTTGGAGAGGTGGGAAAATACTCCAAGAAGGGTAGTTGGGTTTGATTGGGTTTGTTTTTATTGGTTCATTGTTCATAGTTATTTGTTCATAATCCTTTGTTAATAAGAAGGTTGTGTTCCTTTTGTTGCTGCGGAAATTGGGTTTGATTGGGTTTGTTTTTCACCGCGTCTGCAAAGTCGTTTATTTTCATAATCCTTTGTTTTAACGGAGCTTACGTTCATTTGAGTGTCCAGCAAATTGGCTTTGTTTTGCATAAATCGTTCGCTTTTGGTCTATCGGAGCTTCCGCTAAAGGTGGACAACAGCGAAAAATCCTAAATCCTAAACTCTAAATACTAAACAAATCCTAAAATCAAATTTTCAAATGCTATAAACAAGGTTTAGTAGATTATTTGACCGGAACTGCTGTTCCTTAGCGTGCGGGACTCCGCGAGCTTGCCGTTCCTGACGGGAGTTATTCTCTCCAATCGCGTATATATTATACCAAATTCCTTTTGTATTTTCAATAAAAATTTTGACACCAAAAAGGATAAAAAATTAGCCACGAATTCACACAAATAGACACAAATTTTTCAGACGCGGGTTCACACTGTCTTTTTGAGATAAAATTAGAGTTGGCCCTTGGAGGCCTTGTCGAGAGCTTTTTTATTTTATGACCTTGGATTTTGGGAGATTGGGAATGGTATTATCAGATTGGGGAATTTTGCACAGAGACATAAGTATATAAGTATATGCGTATATACTTATGGACTGTCGTTCGTATTTTGTAGGGCTGATAAATAAGTTTAATGAGAGCGGGTTAGTCGCTATGCCAGGAGGCTTGCCAGAGCCAGTTTTGGGCAAGTTTTTCGAGGGTGGAGAAATCGGCCTGGCGGTTCTTCCAACTATCAGCGAGAATGGCAAAGTCAAAGAAATCGATTCTGCCATCGTCTGTCAGGTCGGATGATTTGCCGACCTGAACGGAGGCGAGGGCGATATTATTATTTTCGTTGAACTCGGCGATAGTATTAACATAGTCTGCAATTGCATATACCGGGACTTCAACATCGTTGAAGTCGATACCGGCGATGTTCCAGTTGTGCCAGACATCGTAGAAAGAGCCGGGCTTAAGTTCAGAGATATTGAAGGTAGCGAGGGTCTGACCTGTCGGTGAACCACGGCGGAGACAAACGCCGATGTTATGTGCGGGGAGTGTGCCGGAGTTTGCAATGCGTGTAGTGATGCATCGCATCTTGGGGCCGATTCGTTCGGAGGTGATGCCAGCAACGGTGAGGTCAGGCGCCAACACAAAAGATGAGGTGATGTTGTTGCTTCTGTCGGAATCCTCGAGAGAGAACTGGCGGTCAATAACGACATAGATTTGCTGAGGTTCGTTGGTATCAGGGACGAGCCAAGAAGCAGAAGCGGTAGCAGTCGCGCCAGCGGGGATTGGGCCGGTGATGATTGAATTCTTTATCAGTAGGCCGCCTGAGTCCGGGTCGCCGTTGTAAAAGGCCACAGGGACATTAACTTCGGCGACATCGCCTAAGTTATGAATGACAGCGTTAATATCAACAGTCGAACCGGGCAAAGGATTAGGAACGCTGAAGGAAATATCGTTCGAAAAGATTGCAAGGTCGGATTTAATCTTGTGTCTTAACACATAGAGGTCAACGCGGTTTGGTTCGGGGACGCCGTTGTGGTCGATTATTTCTACTTTGTTATAAGCGAGAGCCAGTTCGTTGGCACCCGCGTAAGTAGCGGCGATGGAACGCTCTAAACTTTTGTCGGAGGTCAGTTGATATGGGGCGCTCCAAATAGATAACTGTGAATCATAAGTTGTGGTGAAGATGTCCACGCCGGTAACTGAGGTATCTGTCCAGACAAGAGAGATTTGACCGGTAGGACTTTTTGCGAGGCGGAAGTCCATCGAGCCGGATGAGCCAGAGGTCAAAAGAATCTGCTGAAAGGTATTGGGGTCGAAGTTGCGGCAACTGACGAGGTTTGCATCGTGATACCAGACGAGCAGGATGTTGCTATCGTCATAGACCACCTGCGGATTTGCATCGATTAAATTGTCATCGGTTATCCGATAAGGACCCGACCAATCTTCTCCATCGTAAATTGCGGCAAAGAGTTCGCGGTCGGCATCGGTTTGCCAGTTGTGGTCGAGGTCGAGAGAATAGACATAGGTTGCTTTATTGCCGTTGTATGTTAGGGCGGTCTTAATGATTAAACCGACACCGGTGGCGACTGTGTTTGGTTCGGTCCAGGTGGAACCGTTGAAGGTGCTATATCGAATTTCGTTTAAGGCGTTTGAATCCTGGCCGAGGAGGTCATCTTTGTCGTTGTAAATCCAGACGGCGATAGCGGAACCATTGTCGGCAGCGGCGATTCGGGGGCTGCGGTCAAGGTGGTTATTGTTTGACAGGGCATAAGAATTCCAGGTTTCGGAGGAGCTATTGTAATAAGAAGCAACGACTTCCATTGCTCTCGCCATTTCAGTTAGATTTACATCATTGGGAAGCGATTGTTTAGCATTTTCCCAGACACAGAGGGCATCACCATTGGGAAGCGCCACAATCTGCGGAGAAAAGTCGGCGGTGCCATCGTTATCGATTGGAATAGGGCCACTCCAGTTGCCGTTCCGGCAACTGCTAAACAAAACTTCGGTGCGGTTGACGCTGTTTGGGTCGCCCGGGTCGCGGTTGGGGTCATCGTAAATCCAGGCCAGAAGCAGGTCGTTGCCATCTGCTGCGAGAGTCGGCTGAGACTGACTAAAGACATTATATTGGAGAAGTTTTTCTTCGTTGGGTTCGGGTGGGGTTTCAAGAGTGATAAAACCTTTTTGTTTTGTCTGGTGGGTGGGCTGCCAGATTGCATAATCGGGGCCGAGATAATCGCGATACATAATCTGAAAGTTGCCGGCATTGAATCCTTCGAGCCCAGTGACACCAAGAGGCATAAGTGCAGGTGCGTCTTCTTTGCCAAATAAAGACCACTTGTAGTTTGCAAGGTTATACTCTTGGTGAAATATCCATACCACCCAGGTTATTTTAACATTTACCTCAAAAGATAATTCTTCAAGAGGATTCTCGTTAGGAAATATGAGAAGCACGTGTGCCTTTGTTTCTCCACAACCCTCAATAGCAAATACGTCGGCGACCCCCACACCACCCATAAGAGCAAAAGAGGGGTCAAAGATAATAACACCTTTCAAAATTGGTTTCCCGTCGTGTGCCCAATCTTCTAAGGAAAACCCAGAAGACAAATCAAGTTTGAGCGCACCACGCAAATAAACGGGAATTGGCGGAAAGATTGGAATAACAGCATAATAAGGTGGTGTGGTATAATCTAATAATACACCAATTAAAAATGAGCCACCTGACAGCCATTTTTGCTGTTCAGATGAATATTGCCATTTAAGACTACCCGACATCTTTGGTTTAATCTTGACCCCGGCTAATTTCATTCCATCCCAGTCAAGAGGGACCTCCACTATGGCCGAAGCTGTGCCATCGTCTGAAACTTCCACGGAAAGAGAAACCATGGTAACGAACTCGAACGCGTATCCGCCAAACCCCCAAACTTTATCAGGGACCACCCCTTCTTCCACACCCTCTTTTACGAACCCTACAGTATATTTTGTGGAGTATCGAAGACAATTACCACCAAGGAAATTAGGGATAAGCGCACCACCGGGGAAATTAGGGATAAGCGCACCTACTGGGATACCTGGTGGCGGAGGTATGACCTCAAAGTTCGCCTGTTTGGGGGCGGATGTGATGGAATCGGCGGCGATGGCGGTGAGGGTAAGTTTGCCGAGGCCGATATTGCCCATATCAAAGATGCGGGAACAGGTATTGCCGGGGACGGGGTCGGTGTAGGTGGTTCCATTTGGCAGAAGCCATTTGATTTCTTTCGGGGTTTTTCCCTTCCAATCAATAGTGGCGGTTATGGTTTCGATGACTGTGGGGCCGTTAAGGTAATAACAATGTTTTGAGGGGCTAAAGAATTTACCCTGAATCTGGGCAACTATTGGGTCGTTGCCTGCGGCCTGCGGAGTTACAGTAATGGGGGCAAAGGAAGTAGAGTTCTGGCCAGCCGTGATTGTCTGGGTGACTGAGTAATAGCCGGCCTTGGTGATGGTGACTGTTATTTGGCCAGCGGTCACATTAGAGAAACTGAATCGACCATATTGGTCTGTCTGGATAGATGGTTTGCCTGCGATGCTGATGGTAGCACCTGCCAGGGGTTGGCCGGTCTTTGAGTCGTAGAGGACGCCGGTAAATTCGCCGGTCTGCTGGGTTGGAGGTGGACCCTGATAACTGAATGCGAAAGCAAGAGAATCGCCGTAAGTGCGATAAATCCCATGAAGGTCGAGGTTAAATTCAGGACTATCCTGGTAATCGCACGCTCCACCTTTTGGAAAAGTGAGCAGGTCAACGGGAAACAGGCCGGAATCCGACCAATCAGTCTCAGCGGTTGCCTGGCCCTGATAGAAAAGCAATAAAACCGCCGCTGACAAAAGAATTATCCCCTTTATCTTATACATCGAGTATTAAAACCTCACGGAGAGATACGCCCGTCTGTCGAATATCGGGGCCAAATTCCTTCATATCGCCAAAAAAATCTCTCATTTTGAACATAATTGAACCACAAAGAGCAAGCTGCTACTCTGAAACACGGACGAGACGAAATCCCACCTCACCAGTTCGAGAACTACTAGTATAGTAGCTGGAACCTACCACCCCGCAACCTCCTGAGTTCCACGCGCCTCCCCCAATGTTGCACCGCCAGCCGAAGTAGGGGTCATACCCCGGGGTTCCTACCCATTCCCAGACGTTTCCGCTCATATCGTAGCAGCCATAATAGCTTTTTGAATCGTGGCGACCACCTGTGCCGTTGTAATAACCTACGGCTGTCGGCGCTCCAACATAATTATTGAAGTTGGCCCAGGTGTGGGGGTAGAGATCGAGAGTATCACGATGGAAGCCATACGCATAAAGGTGGCTCTCAATAGGGTCCCAGGCCGCGGCTTTTTGCCATTCCTGTTCGTTAGGAATTCGGTACTTCATACCTTCGACGGCACTTCGCCAGGTGGCAAACGCATTCGCATCGTCCCAATTAACGAAGCGAACCGGATAGTTCTCCCTGTCTGGGTAGGGTGAATACAAATAGGTACCCCAGCCACCCGATTGAGATATTTCCATCCGCGAGTCAAAATAGTACCCCCATAGGCCGACCCGGTTTAGAAACTCGCAGTAAAATTCGTTGGTTATCTCGTATTTATCAATCCAGAAGTTGTTAACAAACACCTGGGTTCCCCCGCCATAGGGGAACTCGCCAGCGGGGACAAAGACCATAGGATAGCCTTTACCATCATCAGCATAGACGCGGACCTTAAAGCTGCCGACGTAGCCCGGGATATCGGAGCCGGCGTCCCAGATGATACGTTTTTGCCCGCCCGGGGTCACACCTGGGCCGACAGCACCGGTAAATGTCATAGCAGGGACTCGCCAGGTTGAGCCGCCGTCGCTGCTGGCGACGACCCAGATTGTGCAGGAGTCGCCGTCGGCATCTGCGAGGTCGTAGTAAATATCGACCAGTTTTGAGTTGTCCGCCCTCTGGGAGGCGATAACGTTGCTTACTACGGGGGCGGAATTGGAGAAAGCAGAAACGGGTAAAAGAACAAGCAATATGGCCGTGCAGAAGAAAACTATCGGTTTCATAAGAATATCTCCTCAATAAAAAATAGCTTTTTGAACTCTAAAATCCTCAATTTTTATAAACGCTTGTAAACATATTACCATATCGGATAGAAGAAATGCAATAGAAAAATGGCAAAAATCCAAAAATACGTATTTACCACAATTGTTTAACTGGCAGAACGCTCTAAAAATACAAAAAAATTAAAATTGGCAAGAATTTGCTTGACTTTAGTAGTAGAAAAAGAGATATTTAAGATAGATTTCCTGCCGTTAAGGAGACAAAAGGAAACATTGGACATCGGCTTTGTAGTTGCAGTTGAGGAGCGAAAAAATAAATAAGCGCCTTCAGAAAACAAACCTGTGAACAAGGATGACAAAGAGGAGTCTCTATCTTTCCGCCAGGTATAATTCTATTGATGACTTGCGATGTAGATAGTCTGTCTGTATAGAAGAAAACGATAGCGTCTATCGGAATAGGTTTTATTGACATATATTATTCAGAGGAAAGAAAAATGAAGAATGGGAAATCAACCAGGAAATCGAACAGAGGATATAAAGCGTTTTTGAGTTTTATGGTGCTGCCGGCACTTTGTGCGGCCTATTCCGGATGGGCTGCGCCCCAGGCGCCTGAGGAAATATCAAAAATCGCGGAGTCTAACTCACGCCAACCAGAATGGACATCAGCACCTGTTTTAGGTGTCAGCGCTTTCGAAAGCAAGATGAGTATAGAATCAAGGGTTGTAGAACCTTCCGGAGGACCGGGACTTAGCAGTGCTCCTCGGCCCGCCGTTTTACGAGAGGCTGGGGGCATTTCACGTAGGACAGGGGAGACATCCATCAAGCAGCCGAAAACCGGCGTATCGGTAAACTCAGCCACAGTTGGACCACGTAAGCTGAGAATAAGTAAGCCACATATAGTAGAGTACCGCTTGCGTGTGAATCTTGCAGGTGATGAAGATGTTCGAGCAGCGATGGCAGCCCGCTTGAGAGACCCGCAAGCTGGAAGCCACTTATATGATGTTACCCCGGATGTTCTACGGCAGTTAGACGCAGCAGGCATTAAGACAAATGTGGTCGGTGGGGTGACTGAGTTCAGAGTCGAGCCTGCGGGAGAAAGAGTCCTGAGCGATGAGAGTGCCCAAGCTACAGCGCAAGATAGCATCGCATTGACCCCTGCCAACTACGATTCCGGTGAGGAACCATTCAACGATACGAGAGAATTGACCCGAACCGCTGCGGGGACGGGAGTTATAGAGCTCTACAGCGGCACAATCAATATGTATATAGAAGACAATACCGGTTATGCCCAATATTACAGGATGCGTAACGAGATTGCACCGCCGGGGTCCTGGGTTACCAACCTCGAATATCGAACGCGCATCGATGACGAAGGTGACGGAAACTTCTATTGCGGGGATTATGAGCTCTGGCTTTTCTCGGGTGATGCAGCGTGGGAGACCTGCATATACGCCAACCTGGGGGGAGCTACTGACGGAGGATACGATGATGATGTTGATGATGACGCGGATATTTATCTAAACTGGCGGAACACCCACTACTTCGACGGTGAAACACCAAACCAATGGTGGGGCATAATATGCTATGACAATTGGAGTGGAGATGATGGGGAAATGAATTACATTGAGCTCAAGGTTCATTGGCAGTCCCCGTCTGAGCAGCATGATTTTGCCGCAATCGACTGTTACCCAGCCAGTCCGGATGATGTGTGGACACCATTGACTACGGTAACCGAGGGTCAGGTGATAAAGTATTGCTTCAAGTTTAGTTATAGCGGCCCGGGAGCCACGGCAACTGTACGAGAACAATTAGACAACGACACTCCCATAGAAGGGAGCACTAATTTTTCCACGGGCGAATGGACTCTTTCATCTCCAGATTGGACAGCTACTGCGGGTAATCACCGCGTGCGAGGATGGTGTGATGTTTACAATGGTGTTACGGAAACGGACGAGAATAACAACAACCGCGATGAAAATCCATGCTTCTATGTAACACCGGGACACGATTTTGCCGCGATTGACTGTTACCCAGCCAGTCCAGATGATGTATGGACACCATTGACTACAGTAGCCGAGGGTCAGGTGATAAAGTATTGCTTTAAGTTTAGTTATACCGGCACAGGAGCCACGGCCACTACACGAATACAACTGGACAGCGACCCTTCGGGAGAAATGCCCTACGACTTTTCCAATGGTCAGTATGTCCTCTCCTCTCCAGACTGGACAGCTACTGTCGGCAGTCACCGGGTGCAGGGATGGTGTGATTTTTACAATGACGTTGCGGAAACAGACGAGAATAACAACAACTGCGATGAAAACCCATGTTTTGAAGTAGGTTTCTGCCCGGATCTGACACCATACCAGCTTAGCCATTGGAACGACACGATTCCGATAGGGATAACGCAGCTTCCGTGGGACGAGGACCATACTTACGATGGTCCTTTTAATGATACGCAGACTCTCTATTTTAACTGGTGCTCTCTGAATCGTGGCAACGAAACAGCCTCGAATTATACTGTGCACTTCGAGGTGTCCGGCACAGGCGGCGGCAGTTGGGATTGGCCCAACCTTACCTCAGAACCGGGTAGCGGTGTTGTCCTGACAAATGACCAAGCTGTGGGGCCACTATCTCTTGGACCACACACGTTCAAAGTGTGGGTTGACTATAACAATAACGTCGCGAATGAATGTGATGAGACCAATAATTACTACGAGCGAACGATCGATGTTGAAGAAACAGGTGAAATTCATGGCTGTAAGTGGAACGACCTGAATGGTGACGGTGTCTGGGATGGCGATGAACCGGGGCTTGAGAACTGGAAGATATACCTGGACGAAAACGGAAACGGCCAGTGGGACAACGGAGAGCCGTACGAATTGACGGGAGCAGACGGAAGTTACTCGTTTACAGGTTTGGTAGCCGGGACTTATGTGATTGGAGAGGTTTTGCAGGATGGCTGGATACAGACATACCCCGGAGGCAGTGCCAGGGCGGCAGTTCAAGCTGGAACTACGACTTACGGCGACTTATTAACCCCCGAAGATTTAGCCAAGATTGTGCGAATGGACATGAATAGCCCACCGACACCACCGGTGGGAGTCGAGAGGACCGTCGTAAGGAGCATTCCAGCGTCGGTTGTTATGCTTAACAATGTTCCGACATCCATATGGACATACGGTTGCTCTGCAACATCAGCAGGGATGATATTCGGCTATTATGACCGGACGGGCTATCCAAACATGTACACCGGGCCGGCTAACGGTGGTGTTGCTCCTCTGACCGACCTCGGACAGGGCATTGAGACACCAATCCCGGGTTCGTGCTCCATAATCGCAACACAGGATGGATTTGACGGACGGACAGTGAGGGGGCACGTTGATGATTACTGGACGGGCTATCTGGATCCGGGTCCTGACCCGTGGGAGGGTCATTGGGATGAGCATGCCTGGGCAGACTGCACGGCAGACTATATGGGAACTAACCAGTGGAAATGGGACTTTGAACCCTGGCCTAACGGTGACGGAAACCGGGACAATAATGTGGACGGGGCAACTTCTCTGTTCACGTATGGCAGCGCCGACAAGCTCCATGACTTTGTCCCTCCTGCAAACTGTGGCTTGCCGCAGACTGAGCTATGTCATGGAATGCGTTTGTTTGCCGAGTCACGCGGCTATACAGTCTTAGAGAACTATACTCAGAATATTGACCCCTGCTATCCCGGAGGTTTTTCGTTTGCCGACTATATGGCCGAGATCGATGCGGGACGCCCTGTTATGATACATGTGATAGGACACAGTATGGTGGGTGTAGGTTACGAAGCTGCGACTCAAACCGTATATATTCACAATACCTGGGATAACAGTGTTCACAATATGACGTGGGGCGAAAGTTACAGTGGTATGAACCACGCAGCTGTCACGGTGTTACATCTTGCGCCTATTCATGAGGGAAGCCATACAGTAGTGCTCAACCCGGGCGAAGTCGTCAGCAATATCAACTTTGGGAATCAGGCTGTTTGCACACCGCCGGAGATTACCGACCATCCGGACAGCCAAACTGTTTGCGTTGGGGATTCAGTTGAGTTCTGCGTGAGTGCGACGGAAAGCAGCCCGCTATCGTATCAGTGGGAGAGGGACGGAATCCCGATACCTGAGGCGACCGACTCTTGTTATCTCATTGAGTCTGTGAAGACCAGCGATACAGGAGCAAACTACACCTGCGTTGTTTCCAACAGTTGCGGGACTGCAGAGAGCAACCCCGCGACGTTAACGGTGGTTCCTTGCAACGATGATTTTGATGATTGTGAGGAGATAAGTGGCTCATCAGGAAGTGTCACCGGGACAAATGTTAATGCCACAAGCGAACCTGGTGAGCCGGACCACGCGGGGGGAACCGGTGGTAATAGCAAATCCGTATGGTATTGCTGGATAGCTCCCCGTGGTGGCACCGCAACTTTCGATACAAACGGCAGCGACTTTAACACGCTTCTGGCTGTATATACAGGGCCAGACGTTGCGAACCTTAATGAAGTTGCCAGTGATGATGATAGCGGCGAAGGTCAGGCGAGCCTCGTTTCCTTCTGCGCAATCCCTGGGACAACGTACCATATTGCTGTTGATGGTTATCATGGAGCTTCTGGTAATATCGTTTTAAACTGGAGTCAAGAATGCTTCCCGTGCACCTACACGACTTACAACGATTGGAAAACTCTGGGCAAGCCCAACTGCTGGTGCGGTATCTACGGCAATCCACCGTGCCCGTATCAATGCGATGGCGATGCAGACTGCTCCACTCAGGGTATTCCGAAGTACCGTATCTACACTAACGATTTCAACATCCTGGTTGCCAACTGGAAGAAGATCATAACCGACCCGACTCTCAATCCGTGTGCCGACTTTGACCACAAGCCGCAGGGTATCCCGAAGTACCGGGTCTATACCAATGATTTCAACATCCTGGTTGGCAACTGGAAGAAGACAGACGCACAGCTTCCGGACCATTGTCCAAGACCAGAGTAGCTGTAATTCCGATTGACGATTGAAGAATGAGATTCTTCGTCCGGCACAACGGCACTGCCTGACTCAGAATGACAAGAGGGGCCGTCGATGAGATTGCGGCGGTGTCCCGATGAATCGGGTCAAAAAAGCCTCCCACCCCCGACACAAAAATGTCGGGGGAGACTCTCGGGTCGGGGCTAAGCGTTTTTTGTGTTGTCGTTTCCTTCGACGGTTCGACTGCGCTCACCGCAGGCTTTGCTCAGGGCAGGCTCAGAGAAGGAAAATCCTAAACTCGAAATCCGAAATCCGAAACAAATTCGAATGACCAAAACGTAAAATTCAAAACAAAAAGCAAACGTGGATTCCCGCTAACGACGTGTGGGAATGACATTGTGTCGCCGTGCGGGAATGACACACAGAAACCCCCCGCCCGCCACACGGACCCGCCACACGAATGGCGGGCAAGTGGCGGGTAAACTCCGGTCTGGGGGCTAAGCGCAGATTATTCAATTATCAGAACGGTGTCAGAGCCAGAGAAGAGCTGGCTGGATTTGAGTCGGCCGGTGACGTGCAGCTCGACGGGGCCATTTTCGGGGACGGCCCACAGAAATCCTGCCTTGTCAAAGAAGGCGAAAATGGTCGTATAAGCTGTGCCGGCGATGTCGGTCTGGTAGATGTAACTGTCTATTGCTTCGATGCGGCTTGGGAAAAGCAAAATCGGACGGCCGGCATCAACCTGGTCTGCGGTGATGCCCGGGGGCAAATCCAATATAGCCACTATTGCGGTCGGAAAGGGATTACCGCGCGCGATTATATCCGGAAATACATCCAGATCGGCTTGCATCGAGCCAAGGACGGTAATTACGACCCAGTCCGGCTTTGAATCATCTATGCCATCGCTGACGACCAGGTGAATGACGTGACGGCCTACGGGAAGGATAATAATTGGGGTCGGGCCTGATGGTGCGATGTCGAGGCGTGGGTCCCAGTTTGGCGAATCGGGGGTGCTGAGCCAGGCTTGTGCGATGAGCGAGAGGTCCATAGGACCGATGCGGCCATCGCGTGCGAAAGGTTCGGAGTCGGCGAATGGCAATTCTGTTTGAAGCCAGTTTTTAGCAAGTGCAGCGAAGTCACGGATATTGATTATGCCGTCACCGCCTGATGTAGCAAACATTCTGTCACCGATTCTCCAGGTCCATTTGTAAGTGAGCGGCTGACCATCCTCATCGTAAGAGGCGGTGCCATCAAGCATAACTTTTGCTTTGCCATCGAGGCCGGCATAGACGGTCTGGTCCGGGCCGGCATTGGCAACGGGGATGTGGTTGAACTCATAGGCGCCCATATCAACGGCCCTGCCGATTATTCGTGGTTTGCCATCGAGGTCGGTTTTTACCAATGGCGGGAGAGCAGAGTTATCACCGGCGTTGATGCAGGGTGAGCGCAGGCGCAGATGGAAGTTAGCATCGCAAGGGTCAACAAAGAGCGGGTCAGCATCTATGTTGCCCTCGCCGGACCAGCCACCCTGGATGTCACTATAGGTGGCGGTGATGGTTGACTGGTCTTTGGCTGCTATTTCATTGCCGCCATCCCAGAGAATGGAGCTGGATATTTGAACATTTGATGGGCCGGTGGGCGGCTCACCGTAACAGCCGACAGCGCGTGCTGCAGGGGCTGAATTTTCAGCAAAGGTGCAGTTGATAATTGCGGGTCTGGTGTAGTTGCAGTTGTCTATGGCGCCGCCAAACACGCCGGCTTTATTGCCGATAAAGAGGCAATTGACAATTGTGGGACGGCTGTAGGTCTGGTTGTCTATTGCTCCGCCGTAGTTTGTGCCTGTGTTGCCGGTGAAGATACAGTTGGCGATTACCGGGCTGGAATTGCAAAGGCATATTGCGCCACCGCCGCCGCCAGTTTCATCGGTCCGGTTGTCACTAAAGGTGCAATCAATGATTGTCGCATCGCTGTCGCCCTCGCCGTAGAACCCGCCGCCGTAGAGTCTGGCCCGGTTGTTGATAAACGTGCAGCCAGTTATCTTGGGGCGGCTGGACCAGTTATACACTCCGCCACCGCGATTGTCAGCCCAGTTATCGGAAAAGGTGCAGTTGTTTAGTGTTGGACTACTCGACTGCCAGTTGCAGATTCCGGCGCCGAAGTATGCAGCCGAGTTTGCTACGAAGGTGCAGTTGACTACTGTCGGGCTGCCGCCTTCGTTGAACATACCGCCGCCGTGCGCGTATGGAGAAAGATAAGGATTGACCTTATTTGCGTTACCGGCGGTGATTGTGAAACCGTCCAGGATTGCTGTGCCGTCAGTTCCGCTGCCGGTAACAACGTGCAAACTATTATCAAGTCTTGGGTCAATAGGACCTACACTGGCATCATTACCTAACAGGTCGCCGCTGAGGATGGATTCGTAGGTATTGACATCGCGGATATCAGGCCTGGGTTCGGTGACACCTGCGTAGCCGCCCTTAATCATTATGCCGTTTTTAAGCTGGAATGTTGCGGTCCTGCCGCCAGACGGAATCAAGGAGGTGGTCTGGTCGGGCTTGTATATGCCCTGGGCGACCCGGAGTTCGCAGCCCTTTGAGGCGATAGATAAGGCATCCTGCAGTAATTTATAGGCATTGGTCCAGCTTGAGCCATCATTGGCGCCTGCGGCATCATCATCAACAAATATAATCATTGGGCCCTGGAATTCGTAGGCGCCCATATCGACGGTGCGGAACATTATACGCTCATTGCCGTCGAGGTCTGTGGTGATTGATGGGGGCACAGCAGAATTGTCGCCCTTATTGATACAGGGGGAGTGCGGCCTGATGTGGTAGTTGCCGTCGCAGGGGTCGGCGAAAAGCGGGTCGGCGTCGATGTTGCCTGTGCCGGACCAGCCGCCCTTGATGTCACTGTATGCGACTGCAATTGTTGAGTCATCGCCCTTCCATATTTCATTGCCACGGTCCCAGAGGATGCAGCTCGATAGTTTCGCATCATTTACAGGCAAGTTGGTTGCAGATGCGAAAGCCAGAGCGCTTCCATTGGGGGCGGAGTTGGCGGCAAAGGTGCAGTTAATAAGAGTTGGGTAGCTGCTATAGCTATATAGACCGCCGGCGTGTGTGCCTGCCGAATTCTGGGCAAAGAGACAGTTTATCACGGTGGCGTTGCAATTGACCCCTATTGACATTGCACCTCCGAATGAGCCGGTTGAGTTGCGGATAAACTTACAATTTATAACGGTGGGGTTGCAGTTCTCGTAACTGTGGAGTCCGCCGCAGGTTCGGGCCGTATTTTCCACAAATAGACAATTGGTAAATGTCGGGCTGCTTGCGTACCAGTTGGAGACGGCGCCGCCGTTGTCGTCGGCTTTATTTTGGGTGAAGGTGCAGTTGGAAACTACCGGACTGCTTGCGTTGTTGCACATACCACCCCCGCCATAGTCGAGTAATGCCCGGTTGCGGGTGAACGTGCAGTCGCTTATGGTTGGATTAGCGTTTTCTCTATTAAATATACCGCCGCCACCGCCGAAGCCCGCGGTATTGCCGATGAAAGTGCAGTTGGTTATGGTGGGACTGCTGACTCGGTTGGCAATTGCGCCGCCGGCGTTCCCGGCTGAGTTCTCGGCGAATTTGCAGTTATCTATGGCTGGGTTGAGGCCATCGCTGCTGAAGCCGCCGCCATTGTGTCTGCATTTATTACCGACAAACTCGCAATTGCTTAAACTTGAATTGCCGCAATTATACATCCCACCGGCATCACTGCCGGCGTTGTTTTCGATAAAGGTGCAACCGGTCAGTTTAGGGTGGCCCCACCAGTTACACAATCCGCCGCCATCTTTCTGCGCGAAGTTTTCCCTGAAGGTGCAGCCCTTCAACTCCGGTTCGCCTCCGCAGTGGGACATTGCGCCACCGTGGTTGCCTGCTGCGACATTGCCAATAAACGTGCAGTCAATAAGTATGGAGTTACTATCAGCCTCTGCTATGGCGCCGCCGTCTCCGCCGTCATGGTCGCGTATGGAGGCGTCCGCAGCGTTGTGGATGAATCTACAGTTTATCAATATCGGGCTGCCATCCTCAATGTACAATCCTCCTCCCGCACTGTACTCTACGGCAAAAGCAGAGTTTCGCAGGAAGGTGCAGCTCTTAATGGTTGGGCTACCACCGATATTATACATACCGCCGCCGTATTCACCGTGGCCTGCGGTAATGGTTACGCCGTCGAGAATAGCGGTTTTGTTCGTCCCGCTGGCAGTAACGACGTGGAGACTGTTATCTATCCGGCTCGGCTCCTTTGGTAAATTGCAAGGTTCGACCATATTTCGGTCGTCGCCGTTGAGGTCACCGCTCAATATAGTCTTAAATCTTTCAATGTCTCTGGCGTCAGGAATTGGCGCACCAAAACCGGCATAGCCACCTTTAATCGTTACGCCGTTTTTGAGCTGGAAGGTTTCCAATCGGCCCCGATTGGGTCGGTCGCTCAGAGCGAACTGGTCAGGTTTGTAAGTTCCTTGTGCGACGCGGATTTCAGCGTTGTCTGTTGCAACATGGAGCGCATCCTGCAAGAAGTTATAGGCGTTTTCCCAGCTCGTGCCGTTATTTGCACCTCCGGCAGTATCGTCAACATATATGATTCGCAGTGGTTTGAGTTCATAAACACCCATATCGACAGCTCTGCCTTGAATGCGAGGATTGCCATCGAGGTCCGTTGTTACTCGCGGTGGGATGGCGGAATTATCGCCAGCGTCGATGCACGGTGATTCTGCCAACAAATGGTAGTCTTTGCTCGCGGGAGCACGAAATAATGGATTTATGCTGATGTTACCAGCTCCGGGGTAGCCTCCAGCGATGCATGAATATGAAACATTGATGTCGGCATCAGCCCCAAATATTTCGTCTCCGTCCCATTCTGCCGTGTTGCCCCACATAATGCAGTTAACCGCACTTAACGAACCATAGGAACAGCATAGGCCACCACCAAAAGTCGTAGTATGATTGTCAACGAGCGTTGAATTCACAATGAGAAGTGAATTATAGGAGCTATTGATTGCGCCACCGGCATTATGGGTAAACAGACTATTTATGACTTCGATGACGTTGCCTGTGTAACTGCAGTCTATAGCGTGCCAACCACCATAATTATTGTCAAAGACACAGCTCTCGACCTGCAATTCACCGTTGCCGAAACAAAAGATTGTGCCATCCGCGTTATTGGTCAGGACGCATCTGGTCAACGTCAGGTGGCCATTCAAATTCACCAGAGCACCACCCTGAGATGCATGATTGGCCACGAATATTGATTCGGACACGGCAAGAGTCCCACCAGAATTGAAAATCGCACCACCATTTAAAGCTGCGTTTTCCTCAAAAGTGCAGTTCGCGACTACAAGCCTGCAATTGTCATTATACAAGCCACCCCCCACCCCGTAACCGCCTTGGAATAACCCGTTGGCGTTTCCGCCGACAACGGTGAAACCTTCCAAAATCGCGTTATCACCACCCTGAACGATATGATAACTATTGTCTGAAAAGTCTGCCACGGTGCCGATATCGCCACTGAGGATTGTCTCATACGCGACAAAATCTCTGGCGTTTGGGTCCGGCTCACCAAACCCAGCATAGCCGCCCTTAACAGTAACGCCATCTTTGAGCTGAAACGTGGCCGTTCTATCGCCGCGGATTTTTCCGACCCCTTGGTCCGGCTTGTATATGCCCTGGGCAATGCGGATTTCATCTCGGCTGGATGCGGTAGCAAGGGCATCCTGAAGGAAGTTGTAGGCATCGGCCCAGGAAGAGCCATTATTTGCTCCGGTGGCACTATCATCGACGTAGATAATGCCAAGCTGTTGACGTGAATACTCGTAGGGACCTCTGTCAACGGTGCCATTTATGATACGCGGCTTGCCATCAAGGTCGGTTGTTAGACGAGGCGGGACGGCGGAATTGTCACCTGAGTCGATGCAGGCTGAGCCCATCTGCAAATGATAGTCACCATTAGCGGGATTAACAAAGAGCGGGTCAGTGCCGATATTGCCGACGCCGCCAAGCTCGCCGTTCCAGCCCTGGATACAGCAATAGTTGACGTCCAGCCCTGCTGTATCTTCTTCTGCCATAATTTGTGTATCCTGACCTGTGGTATCATCGGCTAAGTTGCCCCATAGGATGGAGTTGGTCAGGGAGGAAGTGCTGTAGGAGGAGGCGTATAGTCCGCCGCATTCCTTTGCGTAGTTTCCGGATAAGGTGCAGTTTGTCAGCCAGACACCGTAGATGTTACCCCAGGTGTAGCTGTCATAAATAGCGCCGCCGAAGCCTCCCGCCGTGTTGCCTGTAATGATGCAGTTAAATAGTTTGGATAGCGAGGCGCCGGTGTGATAGACAGCTCCCCCGCCCGATTTAGCGCTATTGGCGATGATTTTGCAGTTGTAGAATTGCGGGTAACTGACCATACAGGTGTCGCAGCCGTTTATGTAGATTGCGCCGCCGCTGGTCCTGGATGAATTGCCGGTAAATATACAGTTTGTAAGGATTGGGCTGCAGGAGAACATTGCAAAAGCGCCGCCGTTGTAGTAAGCACTGTTATCGGTGAATGTGCAATCGGTTATTTTTGCGTGCTGGCCTGTATAGATTTCTATTCCGCCGCCGATGTATTGAATTGCCCTATTATTTGAGATAACGCAGTTGGACATTTCTATAAGGCCATAAACACCGCCGGCAGCGGCTGCGGCATTGTCGCTAATGATGCTATTGTATATTTTTCCGCCATCCCTATATCCGCTGTAGTAATCTGTGGAGAAGTAGATTCCGCCGCCGTCTCCCCAGGCTGAATTGGCAATGACCCTACAGTTGGTTATTGTTGGGGTTCCGAGGTATATTCCACCGCCGTTGTATTCGTCGCCAGGATAGGCGTCATTTGCATTGCCGGCGGTAATGGTTAGGCCATCCAGAATAGTCTCCTGCTCACAGTTCGTAGCTGTTACCATGTGGTAGCTATTTTCGGCTCGGTTTGGATGGTTGAGCAGTTCGCACGGGTCAGCAACAGGGACATCATCGCCGGCAAGGTCGCCAGAGAGGATGGTTTCATATTTAACAACATCTCTGGCATCCGGGTCGGGTGCATTGCAGCCGGCATAGCCGCCTTTAAGGATTAGGCCATTTTCAAGTAGGAAAGTTGAGGCTCTGCCGAGGGATGGAATCATCCTTATGGTCTGGTCGGGTTTGTAAGTGCCCTGAGCGATGCGGATTTCACAGTCGTTTGGGGCAGCGGCGAGGGCATCCAGTAAATAGGTATAGGCGTCGGCCCAGGAGGAGCCATTGTTTGCACCAACGGCACTACCATCAACATAAATGATTTCTGCAAAGGCTGTGGGGACAAACGCAAGGATTAGGGCGAATACGATGATTTGGAGGCTTTTAGTCATTGACCTGGGCATTTTTTGTCCTTTCCGAGAAGGTTGTGCCGAATATCTGTAATCCTCTTGAATACCATTCCTATGGACTGACTGTCTGATAAGTTGTTATGTTGAGTCAGCCCTTATATATTAGGACGTAGCTGACGTAAAAACTGTGACTGGAAATTTAGTCCAAATTCTTGTTTTTTTGCCTTAAAGGCATCCATTTTTTGAGTATGCACAAGCCGGCGTGCCGTCAGGCATCTTGACGATAAAACGCCGGGCTAAATATACGCAATACCCTAATGCTCCTCCAGCCAGTGGAAGGCCATAATTGCGAAGTCATTGAGATTGACAATGCAGTCGCCGTTTATGTCGCCAGCAATAATGGTTTCGCAAGGCGGCTCTCCAAAGTATGATTTACTGGCTTCTACTGTGCCGCCGAAAGAACCCATATTGATAATGCCGCCATTAGGAAATGGCTCAAGGCCGATTGGACTGCTCATGTCGCCGGCATCAATGCAGGGACTTGTCACGTTGTCTTTCGTCCACTGTCCCTCGTTTGCATCCCAACGACCTGCTTGGGATTTCAAGTGATAATCACCACCGTTAGGGTCAGCAAAACAAGGGTCAGAGTCGATGTTGCCAACGCCACCCTCTGTCCATCCACTGATGAGGTTATACTGAATCAGGCCGTAGCAATAAATCAGCCCACCGTAGGGTGAGTTGGCAGAGATGATGTTATTTCGGATTGTGGCCTCATCGCCCCTATATATCCCAGCCGCGTTGCCACTAATGGTGTTGTTCTGGATTATGCCGTTACAATAAACTAAGCCATAGCCCGAGTTGCCAGAAATGATGTTATTCTGGATTATGCCACCACACTCAGCCACCGCAGTCACATTGTCGCAGATGGTGTTGTTCTGGATTATTCCATTACATCCAATCAGGCCAATGGGATTATCGAGAATGGTATTGTTCTGAATGATACCCTGACAATCGAAAATTGCTCCGCCATCACATAGAATAATTGTGCCAGAGACCACGTTGTTCTGAATTGTGCCATAGCAATAATCAAGTGCGCCGCCATACCAAAGGGTGTTTGCGGCAATCATGTTGTTGCGGATTTCGGCGTGGGTTTGCTTTTCCCATGTCCCTCCGCAAATTCCAGCGCCATAATTAGCATATCCATTCCGAACGGTGAAGCCGGAAAGGACGCAGGTCCTGTTTTCTGTTCCGGCAAAGGTTACTACCGAGTCGAGATTGTTCCCATCAATAATTGTCGCGGCGACTACGGTGGGGTCCTTCGGGTCGGTGCTTGTCAAAATGATATTCTTGCCTCTAAAATTTATATTTTCAAAGTATATGCCCTTTTTAACAATAATAGTATCGCCATCGTTGGTGTCATCAGTCGCCGCCTGGATGTTGTTGAAATCCGCAGGGCCATCGTCATCGACGTAGATAATGCGTTTTGGGCAGGGCCAGGGGCAGTTGCAATCGCCGTCGCAGGACTGTGGAGAATTGCATTTGCGATAGAAAGACCATTCTTCGCATTCGCTGCCATCGGGGAAGACGCAGACGCCGAATTGACCGCCTTGCGGGTCGGTTCTGATTTCACAGCAGTAGCCACAATTGATGCAGAATTGTGATGCGGGGTTTGGGATGGCTGACGCCAAGGATACGATTGTCAGCAAAGTTACGAACATAAAAGCTGGCGTTTTCATTTTCAGTTTCATTCTATCTTTCCTCCAGCCAGTGGAAGGCCATAATGGCGAAGTCATTGAGATTGACAATGCAGTCGCCGTTGATGTCGCCTGCGACAATCGTTTCGCAAACCGGTTTGCCAAAGTATGATTTACTGGCTTCTGCTGTTCCGCCATAAGCGCCGATATTGATTCTGCCGCCATTAGGAAACGGCTCTAAACCTATGGGACTTTTTGGGTCGCCCGCATCTATGCAAGGACTCGTCACTTCGTCTTTCGTCCATCGTCTCTCGTTGGCATCCCACCTACCAGCCTGGGATTTTAAGTGATAATCACCATTGTTTGGGTCGGTAAAACAGGGGTCGGTGTTGATGTTGCCGGCGCCCACCCAGACCTCGTTACAGACATCCGAATAGTTGATGTGAATGTCGGACGCCAGATACGGCGCCTGCACGTTGACGGGGTCGGTAGCAACAATAATCGAATTATTTACGTTGTAGATGATGATTCCGTTTTTGACACCGGTTTTGTTATGCGATTGGATGCCGATATCGATGTGTCCCTGGACCTTGGATGTGACTATCGTCGTGTTGTTGATGTTGACGACAGCGGTTGAACCCTCAGTTGTCTTGGCTGCAATGGTGGCCACAGTCGGGTCCTCCGGGGCCTTGTTATTGCCGACGACCAGGCAGTGATTGATGTTCACCTGGCCATCGTAGATGCTGACGCCTTTGTCCTTAGCGTCCCGAATTATCTGGTCCTCAATGGTCAGCTCACAACCGAGCGTATCGATGCAGTCGTCCTTCACATTGGCAACCACACCTCCTTTCATCAGGCAGGTCTGTTGTGCTAATTGCTTGCGGACATAAATGCCATCGGAGTCGTCCGGAGCGAGCATCTCTGTAATCCAGCTATCCTCAAACAAAAGCGCCGTGCCCTCAATCTCCGGACCCATAACCGACCGTGCCCAAAGGCAGTTGCGGAATGTCAGGTCAGAGCCGGAAGAACTCTGTATTATCTTTCCGGCGTTATCCGTAATACTGACGTGGTCGAAGACAATCCTGGAGCCCTCCGGCCTCACCGCCGGTCCTGCGCCGGTATGTCCGCCGCCGGGCGAATGGCCGGCGACAGTTATATCTGTGTATAGATAAGAGGATGCAGAGGCATTCTGATGGTGAATCTCGCCCCAGGCCTTTGCCGGGTCAAAAGCGGTGAACGTTACCGGTGATTCCGCAGTGCCCAGTGCCTTTATCGCACCTAACACATCTAAATCTATCCCGCCTGATCCGGAGCTCACTCCGTTAATCAGCACAAGCGTGCCGGGCTGGATAGTAAGTGTCCGGCCCGCAGGCACAACAACATCGCCGGTAACGTGGATTATACCGCTCCAGACCGAATCACCTGCAAGTGTGCCGGAAACGCTCGTAACCGGCTCGCCGGCCAAGTCAGTCAACAACCGGCTAACCTCTATCCCATTGACTTTAGCCGTTAGCGTAAAATTGCCGCTGCCGGTGAACCTCACCAGAGTGCTTCCCAAACCGTTATATAATACGACCTTATTTGCTGACAAATTGACATTCGGATTATCGACCGAAAGACTCGCCTCCGCATCCCATAGACCTCGTTCGATTTTACCGCTGTCATTGACGACCTCAACCCGCACCAGCACAGGAGTGCCGCTTAGATAACTTCCGCGGACGATAAGCTTCGCGTGCAAAGGTCCTGCTGCATTGATATCAGCTTTGGATGCCGATGCCGGCAAAATAAATATTACGAGCAATTGCACTATCAGGATTAATCTTTGCGAAAACATAATCTAAATCTCACTCCCAAAATCAATATTCTTCCAGCCATTATAAGGTCACTGATTTTTGCCACAGAGGCCACAGAGCACACAGAGAAATATCAAAATTGAAAAAGTAATTTTGTTTTTAATGCTCCTCCAGCCAATGGAAGACTATTAAAGCAAAGTCTATAAGATTAACTATGCAGTCGCCGTTTATGTCACCTGCGACAATAGTTTCACAAACGGGTTCGCCGAAGTATGATTTGCTTGCCTCTGCTGTGCCGCCGAAAGAACCCATATTGATAATGCCGCCATTCGGAAATGGCTCAAGACCAATAGGACTTGCCGGGTCTCCGGCATCAATGCACAAACTTGTCGCTTCGTCTCTCGTCCATCGTCCCTCGTTTACATCCCATCTGCCGGCCTGTGATTTCAAATGATAGTCGCCATCCACCCAGAAATCATCATTCGAATCATCTGGAGTTCCATTTTGGTCCCAATAGCCCGGCTGGGCAAAACAGGGGTCGGTGTCGATGTTGCCCTCCCCTGGCCAGCCACCCTGCACATCGTTATAGGTTATAGTCATCGGTAAGGGCCTTTCGATCCATATTTCGTACCAACCGTCCCAGAGGATGCAATTGGTTAACGTTAGCCAGATATCGTAGCTGTATATCGTAGAACCAAACACAGCCCGATTGCCGCTGAAGGTGCAGTTGGTCACCGTCAGAATGCTGAAGTGGAAGATGGAAATTCCGCCGCCAACGTCGTTTGCTGAATTCCCCACAAAGGTACAGTTGGTCAACTCCAGGTTATTGTTAAAGTTGTCAATCCCGCCACCGATGATGGCTGAGTTGCCGCTGAACCGGCAGTTGATTAGTATGGGACTGTTGAATGAGTTCTCCATCCCCCCCCCGCCATAGCGTGCTGAGTTCCCACTGAATGTGCAGTTAATCAGCGTGGGGTCAGCTTCTGCATTGCTCATCCCGCCACCACTCCAGTCCGCTGAGTTCCTGTTGAATGTGCAATTGGTCAGTGTGGGGCTACCAACCCACCCGTTGTTCATCCCGCCGCCCTCTTCTGCCGCGTTCCCTCTGAACGTGCAGTTGGCGATTGTGGGGCTGCCAGAGTCATTGAGCATCCCCCCACCGCGGTGGTAATGCTGCTCCGACTGGCCGTTGGCATTGCCGGCAGTTACGATGAATCCGTCCAGCACAGATGTTTCATCGGTTCCGCTGCCAGTTACCACGTGGTAGCTGTTCTCCGCCCGGGTTGGCTCGTCCAGCAGGTCGGAAGGACCATTTACATCGATGTCATCGCCGTTCAGGTCGCCGCTCAGAATAGTCTCGTATAAATCTATATTTCTGGCATTGGGGTCTGCCCCCGATAAAGACATTCGGGGGCCGGCGTATCCACCTTTGAGAGTTACGCCGTTTATTAGATGGAATGTGGCTTCTCTGTTGCCAGTGCCGTTCGGCTCAACAGCGCTTTCATCTGGTCGATATATACCCTGCGCTACGCGGATTTCTACAGGCTTTGCGGACAAATTGGCATCATCTAAAGCATCCTGAAGATAGTTATACGCATCTGCCCAGTTTGTCCCACTATTTGCACCAGTAGCATCGGCGTCAACGTAAATGGTTTTCCCCAATGTTGCAGACACCATAGACATTACCACAAGCAAAAACACAGGGATTATTAAGCGGATTTTTTGTCTTTTTATATTTCCCATTTTCTTATCCTTGTCCAACAAGATATAATACGTCATTTTGAACTTATTAAAAGCATCTAACAAAATGAATTTTCAACTGGCTCAAGACTTCTGGATTCCCGCTTTCGCGGGAATGACAGAGGGCAGAATTTCCTTTTGTTAGATATTCTAAAAGTATCTGAACCTATAAGGATTATACTACAAAAAGAGGGGGAATTGCAAGGATTTTTGACGTTTTTGGGACTTTACGGAGAAAAAGGGAGTCAATTACGCAATTTCACTTGACAAAAGGCGAGTAGTCAATTATTAAAGCTAATTTTTAATGACAAGAGATTTTGAAAATGTCTGAGGTAATTGAGTATGCTACCGGCAAAAAAGACGAGTAAATGCAGGACGCGGACACGGCGAAGCCATAGTGCGTTAAAGGCAGTGAATTATGTGATTTGCAAGAAATGCGGGAAGGCGAAGCTGCCGCACGCGGCCTGTGAAAATTGTGGGTATGTCAACCCGAAAATCACATTGAAAATTGCCAAGGAGGAAGGCCAGTAGATATGAGAATCGCGATTGACGCAATGGGAGGCGATAATGCACCGGATGCGATTATCGCAGGTGCGTTAGAAGCGGTTGGCCGGCTGGACAAAGATGACGAGGTGATACTGGTTGGCCCGAGGGATGTGATTGAGCAGCGATTGGCCTCTATGCAATCCAGCGGAAATGGTGTGAGGATAGCCGATGCGCCTGACGTCATTGGGATGGACGAGCCGCCTGTGGAGAGCCTGCGGAGGAAGCCAAGAAGCTCAATAGGGGTGCTGGCGAAGTTAGCCAAGAGGGCCCAGGCGGATGCGGTGATTTCGGCTGGGAATACCGGTGCGTGCGTGGCGGCCTTTCAGATGAGGATGAGAAATCTGGAGGGTGTTATTCGGCCAGGGATAGCGGTGGTGTTTCCGACATTTGAGGGGCCGGTAACGATATGCGATGTGGGGGCGAATATTGCGTGCAAGCCGATACATCTTTACCAGTATGGGGTAATGGGCAGTGTCTATGCGAAGTATTTATTGGGGATTGAAAATCCACGCGTGGGGCTTATGAGCATCGGGCAGGAGGATGCAAAGGGCAACGAGGTTGTTAAGGCGGCACGAGCGCTAATGAAATCGGATTCCCGTATGAATCTTGTCGGCAACATTGAGGGAAGGGACATTTTCAGGGGCAGATGTGACGTTGCGATTTGCGAAGGCTTTGTGGGCAATGTGATTTTGAAGCTGACTGAGGGTCTTGTTGACGGATTATTTAAGGCGATAAAGCACGAGCTGGTAGAGGAGAACGTGGCGCTTGCGATGGAATTCGGGCCTGTGATTACAAGGATTTATAAGAAATACGACTATAACGAGTATGGGGGAGCGCCGCTGTTAGGTGTCAACGGTAATGCTTTAATCTGTCACGGCGCCAGCGAGAGCAGGACGATAAGAAATGCGATTCTGGCCTCCAAAAAATATCACATCGAGAAGATAAACGACAAGATTGCTGAATATCTATCGAAAACTACCGTAAGGACGGCGGATGCAGAAGCAAAATAGCGAATGGATTTCGCCCTATCGAGCGGTTATCGCCGGTCACGGTTCATTTGCGCCGGCAAAAATACTGACCAACGCCGACCTGGAAAAGATGCTGGATACATCGGACGAATGGATAATGACGCGGACCGGCATCAAGACTCGACACGTTACCACCGACCAGGAAAGCACGGCGTTTTTAGCAACCCAAGCTGCTAAAAGGGCTTTAGCCGAGGCAAATACCGATGCTAAGGAGCTGGAACTTATTATTGTGACGACCATTACGCCGGAGATGGTCTTCCCTTCAACAGCGTGCTTCGTGCAGAGCGCTCTGCATGCAAAGAACGCGTGGGTCTTCGATTTAGCCGCCGCCTGCAGCGGTTTTATATACGGGATATATGTCATCCAGCAGTTTATAGAAACCGGCAGAGTCAAAAAAGCACTTTTGATAGGCGCTGAAACCCTGACCAAAATTACCGACTGGACAGAGCGGGCAAACTGTGTCCTTTTCGGAGATGGTGCAGGGGCGGTTGTGCTTGAGCGAAGTGAAGACGCCGGTCGGCGGGGTATTATATACAGCACTGTAAGCTCGGACGGTGACTGCTGGGAGCCGTTGCACTGCGAGGCGTATGGTTCTCGTAATCCATCGCACAAAAAGCTGGACGACCCAAAGAAAATCTATATGCAGGTTAAGGGTAGAGCAGTTTATCAGCAGGCTGTTCGGCGGATAGTTGAGTCGGTCACAGACTGTATGGAGCATTGCGGATTGGGCATTGACGATATCAAGATGGTTATCTCACACCAGATGAACGCAAGGATTATCGAGTCTGCGGCGAAGCGGTTAAATTTGCCCGATGAAAAGGTTTTTGTAAATATCCACGAGTACGGCAATACCTCATCTGCTTCGGTGCCGATTGCCTTTGACGAGTGCGTCAGGAAGGGGAAAATCAAGCGGGGCGATATTGTTATTTTTGTGTCTTTCGGTGCGGGATTGACGTGGGGGGCGAATATACTCGAATTTTGACCCGCTGAAGGCGGGTAGTGAGTGGTGAGTGGTGCGTCCATTAAGATGGCATTGCCGGATCAACTAATTACGCAATTAACCATTTAACCAATTAAGCTACCTTGAATAAATTTTTAGAGAACAATTTGGTTAAACTCTCATATCAGGCCGTTTTTTATGGATTCCCGCCTTCGCGGGAATGACAAATCGGCTTGATTATCTAAAAACTTTGCAATACCAGCTTAACTAATCAACTACTTATGAAGACAGCTTTTTTATTTCCCGGGCAAGGTGCTCAAGCCGTGGGGATGGGAGCCGATATTGCTCAGGTCTATCCTGTAGCGGCGGAAATCTTCGAGAAGGCAAACAGGATTGTCGGATTCGATTTGCGAAAAATTTGTTTTGAAGGTCCGAGCGGGCAATTAAATACAACGGCCATTTCACAGCCGGCGATTTTTGTAACCTCTGCTGCTATGTTAGAGGTTCTAAAGACAAATCCCGCCACGATTGGATTGAAGGCCGATGTTACAGCGGGATTGAGTTTAGGCGAATATACTGCGCTTTATGCAGCAGGGGTGATTAGTTTTGAGGAAGCACTAATCTTAGTGCAAAAAAGAGGGCAGGCAATGCAGCGGGCAGCGGATGAAACAAACGGTGGTATGGTCAGTATCATCGGACTTGATGAAGAGAAAGTCAGACAGCTTTGTGCGGAAGCAAGCGAAGGAGAGGTTTTGGCGCCGGCCTGCCGTGAGCTTGTCGAACCGGTTAATTTCAACTGCCCGGGGCAGATTGCCATAAGCGGCAGCAAAACCGCCTGCGAGTGGGCGGAAAAATTGGCGGCGAAATACGGCGCGATGAAGGCCATCCGGCTGGAGGTAGCCGGGGCCTTCCATACGGAGATGATGTCCAGCGCCGCTGAGACGCTTAAAGAGGCGATAGCTGGGTGTAAGATTTTGGAGCCGAGCGACACCAGGGTAATTGCGAATATATATGCTGAATATTACCAAAGCGCTGAGAAAATTGCAGAAGGACTGGTCAAGCAATTGACTTCGCCGATTCTCTGGCAAAAATGTATGGAAAGACTTTTAACAGATGGGGTTGAGCAGTTTTATGAAATTGGGCCGGGCAGGGTCCTTACCGGCCTTATGAAAAGAATCAATAGAAAAGCAAACGTTATCAACGTGTCCTCGGCGCAATCATTAAATGAAATTTTAATGCGTTGATTACTAAACGTCTCGCCGTTTAGACATAAATCAGCTCCAGCTCAATGTATTTCATCGCCATAGAACTGACCGCTCGGCTCGACACAAGGTCAACGGACACTCCGAGCAGTTTCTCGATTCTTTCAGCCAACGTTACAAACTCCAGACCTATTGACGGGTCAACCTCGACGAGAATATCCACATCGCTACCGGCTTGCTGGTCTCCTCTTGAGTATGACCCGAACAACGCCATTTTGCTGACCTTAAACCGCTTCTGCAGCTCCGGCTTGTCTTTGGCTAACGTCTTTAAGATTTCTTCTTTTGTTATCACGGCTTTGCCTTCTGCAACGTACCACGGCCATCCCTTCGACTATACTCAGGACAGGCCTGGCCGTGGTATCACGGGCTGGAAGCCCGTGATACGCCGCACTCTTCGCCCAGCATTATAAATCCTCTCCCCCATCCGGTCAATCGACCTTTGCCTACCGTTTAGGGCGAAGTGGGATGGTTGTCCCTTATGAAGCCCACGAGAGCGTCAACTTCTTGTGCGAGTGGACACATTGACGAAGGTAAAGATTAACGAGGTTCTGATATGGTATGCCGGTTTCGCTGGCTAATTGCTTGAAATACTGGATAACATCCACTCCAAGACGCAGTGTAACCTGCTTCTTTAGAACCTTCGCGTAGGGATTCCTGCGACCCTTCATATTTGTAAAATCGTATTCTTTTCTCATAGTTCGCCTTCAATATATACTTTTCGTTCTTTACTCGTTGCTTTCGTTGGCATTAAAAATTCTCTCCCCTATCCGGTCAAAAAAATATAGGGCGGGGCTTGCTTGCCCTGAGCAAGCGCAGCGCCGCTGGCGATGCGTCCCTCTCGATTTGGGGGTTAGATGACCTATTCTTCATGACGTGGCCACACTCTTTCTTGCCTTCTTAACCCTTGCCCTCACTCGCTTACCCACTGTGAGGTTGAGCGCGGACGGGAAATCAGAGAAGTACTTCTCTGATTCATCGACTGCTTCTTGGATTCGACCAACCTTAATTAAGCAAAGCGTAAGACGGTCAAGGATATTCGGATTTCCCCAATCCGGCCCAACGCCCATCTCAGCTACCAACCCGCGCTCTTTAGTAATGACTTCGTACCCGCGCATATTCACAAGAGCTTTGCGGTATCGATCAATGTCTCGGTCCGGGTCCGTCTTTTCCAGCGGCCGCGTTTCGGCAATGAACTGTCGATTGGCGTCGCGCAGCTTGTGAAAGCGATCAAGTGCCTGATAGTCGAACTCTCGGCCGGGGTTTATCCAGTTAATGAGTTGCTCGCCAAATTCAGCGATAAGGGACGCCTCAAGGTTTTCTGCCTCGGCTTCAGTTAGACCTTCTCGATGAATTTCGACGTTATAAGCACCGTTCAGCCGCTCCGTGACGTACTTTGTCCACACAGGGTGCCGATCCGTTGACCAAGCACGGCACCCTGTTCCCTTACCAATATAGAAAACTTGACCAGAGCGGTCCTTGTGAAAGTAAACGTAAAAGTCTTTGCGCACCATTTCGAGCCGCCTGTCTTGGCCACCTGACAATGATTATACAGTTTTATACGCCTCTGGCGTACTGCATAAAACGGGCCAAAACCCCCCATTTTCTTTGTATAACGTTAGAGTTAAGCGGCGTGCGTCTTTTTGAACGTCCGGCGACCGTAGGGAGCGTACTTGAACGATGGGTTATGTGTATTTGCTCAAACAGCGGCAATACCTCGCTTTTCATACACACTACGTGGAACCCTCTCGTAAATGCCCCACATATTTTCTTTGTCTCCAGTACTTAGAAATATTCTTTTATCAATACTACAGATATGACGCACACGATCTTCGGTTAAGTTATTCCAACTCGCTATAGTCCGAGTTGACCTAAATTGCTCACCTGGCTCATCAGTGGTATTTTCTTTGAGCCACTTGTAAATGCGGTTGCTTTCTATTATTACTGTAACTTTATTATGAGCATACTGGACTAACCAAACTGTTAGCCCGGCTATTGCACCACCTGCGCCACCTATAACTATTCCATCTAGTACTGTTGTCATTTGATTTATCCCTTCAATGCACATAACAATGCTTATACGGTTTTATACGCCTTTTACCCGCCTCAAGCGAGCTGGCGTACTGTATAAAACGGGAAACACAGACTGTTTCTTTCTGTATAACAAGTTCCTGTTGCTTCTTTAATACTTGTCCAATCTCTCGCGTTTCAACGAATTACGTCCTCTTGTCCGCCGAAGCCCTCGACGAAGGCGGAAGAATCGAGAATCATTCTACTCCTAAAATCCGCCAAACAAAAGCAGAAAGTTCCCTTGTATGAAATTTTTGTTGCCTTGCGGGAGTTGTTGGGGTAAAAAAGTGAGAAAATAGAAGGACAGAAGACAGAAGACGGAAGACAGAAGTTAGAATATAGGAGAGTAAAAGGATGTCGGAAAAAAGATTGGCGGTTGTAACGGGTGCGGCGAGGGGGATAGGACGAGCGATTGTGCTGGAATTACTCAAACAGGGGCGAATCGTTGCGGGCCTGGATATAAATGCCGAGCAGCTCGGTGAGCTTGAAAGGATTGTAAAAGAGGCTGGTTTTACGGTTTTAACCAGATGCGTGGATATAACCGATACGAGCAAGCTTACGGAAACACTTGAGGTGCTATCTGCGGAATATAACGGGATAGGGATTTTAGTGAATAACGCAGGAATCACCCGCGATAAGCTGATAATACAAATGAACGAGGAGGACTTTGATAAGGTCATCAACGTGAATCTGCGTGCTGCTTTTATGGCGACGATAACCGCATCTAGGTCAATGGTCCGCAATAAGTTCGGACGGATAATAAACATAAGTTCTGTTGCAGGAGTAATGGGCCAGGCAGGCTCAAGCAACTATGCAGCGAGCAAGGCGGGCATTATAGGGATGACAAAATCGGTGGCGAGGGAGCTTGGCAAAAAGAACATCACAGCAAATTGCATTGCACCCGGCTTTATAATGACGGAAATGACGGAGGTGCTTCCGCAGGCGGTCAAAGACGGTGCGATGCAGGTAATTCCCGTTAGACACTTTGGCACGGTTGAAGATGTAGCACGGGCGGTAGCATTTCTGGCGAGTGACGAAGCCGGCTATATTACCGGCCAGGTGCTTTGTGTGGATGGCGGAATGGCGATGTAAAGGCCGTTAGAAAGCTCAAGATATTTTTCCAAGCGTAGAAATGCGGGGCTTTCTAACGGGGTAAAAAAATAAAAAAACATTTGTAGATTGGGCTTTTAGTGGGTAATATACCCGCCAATTGGTGGTCGTTAGTTGATAGTGGTTAGTTGTTAGTCCTTTGAAATTGATTTGGTTAGCTCCATTAAGTTATTGTTTTAGAAGGACTTAAAGAACAGGATTTTGATGTTCGATGGCTCTGAGAAATGATTTTTTTTGAAAATAAGGACCTAAATTAAATTAGGGAGGATAACAAGTGAGTGCAAATGAGGTAGATGTTCAGGCGATTGAAAACAAGGTGATTGATATAATAAGTGAGCAAATGGGCGTTGATAAGCCAGAAATAACGCGAGAGACTTCATTTATTAACGATTTAAATGCTGACTCGCTGGATACCGTTGAGCTGGTGATGGAGTTTGAGGACGAATTCGATATGAGTATTCCGGATGAGGAGGCAGAGAAAATCCAGACGGTCGGGGCTGCTGTGGATTATATCGTCAACGCAATGCAGTCAAGAAACAAAGAGTAGCGAACAAGTCTGATGAATAAACGGCGAGTTGTTATTACCGGCCTGGGCTGCATAACGGCCTTAGGTGAGTCTGTTGACGAGCTTTTTACCGCACTGTGCGAGGGAAAAAGCGGAGTTTCCACAATACAGTCGTTCGATACCGGTGCATATCCTGTGAAATTTGGGGGGGAGATAAAGAATTTTGACGTAACGAAATATGCTGAGCAGCGGGAAAGCAAGCGGATGGATCGGTTTAGCCAGTTTGCAATGGCGGCGGCGGCACAGGCGATAGAAGACAGCGGGTTGGATTTTTCTAAGGAAGACCCTTATCGCGTGGGTTCAATCGTCGGGACGGGAATAGGCGGCATTAAGGAGATTGAGGAGCAACACATAAGACTTTTAGATAAGGGGCCGTGCAAGGTGTCGCCATTCGCTGTTCCGAGACTTATGTCGAATGCGGCCAGCGGTAATATTGCGATTCGCTACGGGCTTCGGGGGCCGAATTTTTGCGTTTCGAGTGCTTGCGCTACGGGTAACCACGCCGTTGGTGAGGCGTTTATTAACATCATAAGCGGGCGAAGCGATATTATGATAACCGGCGGTTCTGAGGCGGCACTTACGCCGATAGCTTTGGCGTCATTTTGTGCTGCCAGGTCGCTGAGCACGCGAAATGATAATCCGCAGGCAGCTTCGAGGCCGTTCGATAAGGATAGAGACGGGTTTGTTTTAGCTGAGGGGGCGGGGATTGTGATTTTAGAGGAAAAAGGGCACGCGGAAAAACGCGGGGCAAGGATATATGCCGAGCTTTTGGGCTATAGTGCGACTGACGATGGTTATCATATTACAGCCCCCCTGCCGGATGGGAACGGTGCTGCAATAGCAATGAAGCTGGCATTGATGGATGCGGAAGTTGAGCCGGAGAAGGTTGACTATATAAACGCACACGGGACGGGGACTGAGTTAAACGATATAGCGGAAAGCTATGCGATAAAGTCGGTGTTCGGCCAGCACGCATATAAGATACCGGTAAGCTCGACGAAGAGCTGTCTGGGACACATGCTTGGGGCGAGCGCTGCGGTTGAGCTTATAATATGCGTTAAGACGATTATCGAATCGGCTATCCCCCCTACTATCAATTTAGACAATCAAGATGAGCGGTGCGACCTGAAGATGGATTATGTGCCGAAGAAGGCACGACAGGCGAAGGTCAATATCGCATTGAGCAATTCATTCGGCTTCGGAGGGCACAACTCGTGCTTAGTCGTGGGAAAATATAGCGGGTAGCTTACTTGCGCGCAATGAAGCGCACGCGATACCTGCAGGTGTTATTAGCCCTGTCCTGTCTTACGCAGGCACTTTGCGTCAAGTTTGTCTTTTTCTCTGCCTGTTGACTCTTTATTTTTAATAAGGTCCTTCTTGGATATGAAAGGCACCTTAATATTGTTTATCAGAACGTTCTGCCGGTTAGAATAAGCACGCCTGAAATCTACACCATCTATCAAAGTAATGATATCAATCCTTCTTGGCGCAATACCGACTTGAAAAACGATACCCTTTTCAGCAAAAGTATCGCAGGTAACCTCGGAGAGCGGAGCACCGAATTCAGAGAGTAACCGATATATTTTTGGGGAGTTTGCTGAAGAAGCCTCGACCCATATATCCAAATGACCTGTAGCACGGGGATAGCCGTGCGCGCCCATCGCGTAGGCACCGACAATAAGGAATTTAACCTTGTTTTTTAACAAGATTTGTAACATTTCTTTGTAATCTTCGTTTAACATTTCGGCTGTCTCGCAACGACCATAACTCAGCGGTTAATTCCCAGACAAAATCAACACGCTGCGCGGGTGAAGCACTTACGAAGCTATCGTCTTGCTGTGTCATTTTTTTTTACGGTTACATGGTTTCGCATTACTCTCATACGTTCCATTATACCACAAGATGGCAAATATATCCCATTCTAAATTATTACTCGTGATGACCCATTTTTGAGGCTTTTCAGATTGTGAACAGCAGTTTGTCGGTAGGTTGTGCTGTTTTTAAATGTGCTGTCAACGATGTAAAATAGAAATTTTGTTGCTCCGTCCACATTCGCTGAGGAATGGCTGACGCCAAAGCAAAACCTTTACCGCTGAATCAGCACCTTTCTGCTCGTAAAAAACCTAATTGATGCGTAGATACTCCTCCTTTTAAGATGCTAAATTTCACCCTTTTGTGTTAAATTCTAAAATAATACGCAAGCTTCTTAATACGCAACACTTATATCATTTTCAAAGGAAGAAAAATACTTTCAATCCAACGATATTTTACCTATTTTAACTCAAGATTTTTTGAATACCCCCCCGATACTAATATAGACCATTGTATATATTGCCTATATTAACATATTTACATAATTATATTTATACTTCTGATAAGACAGGTAAAAATAGAATTAAAAATCGACAAAGGAGACCTATTTATGGTAAAGCAAGACATTCTTGAACGCTATTTAGAGCCCCTCCTGCGTGGAGATAGAAAGGCCTGCAGGGCCGTTATTGAAGAAGCCCTTCAGAGTGGCATACCTGCCAATTCCGTCTATGTCCACATAATCTGGCCAATAATAGTCGAAATCGAAGGCTTGCTGCGCACAGACAAAATCACCCCTGTTCAAGAGCACCTGTCGGCACGTATTAACCGCACTATCGTTGACCAGCTTCAGAATAAGCTGCCGCACAGGCCAGCCAAGAGCAAAAAAGCAGTTGTCTGCTGTGCACCGAATGAGCTTCAAGAGCTCGGTGCACAAATGATGACGGATTTATTTGAAAGCGATGGCTGGGAGGTGAGGTTCTTAGGCGGCGGTCTAAACAATGATGACATCCTTGCCTTTGTGCACGAGTATGCACCAGACATTCTACTAATCTACGGCACTGCACCAAAGCAAGCGCCAGAGGTGCGGCGGCTAATAGATACGGTAAAGTGTGTCAACGCCTGGCCAAATATGCGAATAATGGTGTCGGGCGGCTTATTTAACAGGGCTGAAGGACTGTGGGAGGAAATGGATGCCGACCTATATGCTGCGACTCCTTTGGAAGCCCTGCTCGTAGCTTCAGAAGAGAACAGAATTCCCCGCTTTGAGCGCCGGACAATTAACCGACGTAGGAAAAGACGGCAGCTTATGCCTCAAAACAACCTGTTAGCGTTGGAAAGTAGTGCCTAAAGAATAGATTTGAGAGATAACTAAGACCAAAGACCAGGCGGATTGGGTAGTATAGGGGTATCAGGCAAGAATTCGGAAAATCAAAACCAGTAAAGCGGACTTTTTGGAGAAAGATTTCCTGAATTTACCATATTCATAAATGTTATATAATACCAGTTGCACGTAAAGATTGCCAAAAGAACCGGGTATAATAATTATCTGGAAGGGCCTGGATACCCGCTCCCTCAACCGCGGGAGCCAGCTTACTTACGCAATTTGTATTCTATTACATCTATACTCTGGTCCTTGTACGTAATAGTTATTCTATCAGATGCAAATTTTATGTAGATGTCTATTGTGTTTTGCTTGTATGCATCTTTGTCCGTGACCAGTTTTCGAACTTCGCTCAGCGGAACCAATAAAACGCCATCTCGGGAAACGAGAAGATAATCCTCACCTTTTTCGAGAGAACTGAGAAATCGGTCTCTAAAAGTAATTTGCCATCCCTTTTGTTTAAGACTACCAGGCCGGATATAAGCCTTTTGACCACCGATTATCGCTTCATAAGCTGTCAACTGTTGAACTTCTTTCCCTCTCGCCGTCAGCAGTTTCTTCAATTCATCTACGAACACTTCCTCAAGACCTTCTTCTTCCAAAGTTTTTGTAATCAGGTTTTTCTTCAGCAGAAAATAATTGAGTTCTTCTATCAAGGAACTAACCAAATTCCTTTGCATTGCGTTAAGAGTTAGTTGTCTTCCTTGACAGACAACCTGATATTTATTTGCTCTTAGCAGTCTGATTAGATGGGACTCGATAGCTTGTCGCACTACTGTATCGTTGAAGTCAGATTGCGTGGCTGGGCGACCATCACTAATTATCAGAGCATTATCCCAATTCTTTATCTTGTCCTCTGGATTTTTGAGGTGGGTTCTGAGCCGTTCGTAAATACTGCTGGCTTCACCTATATAAACTTTTTTCTGGTCGAACAATATGTAATTCCCAGGAAAGGGATTTTTGCCCATTTCCTCATGCAGTTTTTCCAGAGTTTTCTGAGAGCGTGCTATATGCCAAGACCTGATTTGCTTGGTTGTGCGAGCCCTTACTATACCGTTAGAATTCTTTGGGTCTTCATGATACCCTATCTCGGTATCAGCCATAAAACTACCTTTTCAGAAGAGTGATTATTGATTCTCTCAACTTGTAACTTCGTATTTGGCCAGAGCGTCTTTCTCTTGCTTTTTCTACCTTTTCTATTTCAAGCCCTAAGTCCAACCCTATTTTCGCTATGAGAAGGTCTGTGGGAACATATACATCCGCTATCAGGCTGTCTCCAACAACCAATATAAACCTGGCGCCGGATTTAAGACCGGAGATGGTGTTTTTCATTACCCTATATAAATCATCGAAATATTTGTGAACGATGTATGGCATATCCTCTCTTCTGTACACGCCCCTTCTACGAATATTTTTTTTGATGTTGGTTTTTATTTCCTCAATCCAATCGTTAGTATAGGTCGAAGAACATCCGTCGAATTTACGAATAAGCCCTTTGGAAACGTTATCGCAAACAACCATATCATCTTTAATTTTCTTTAAGTCTCTTTGACTATGAACGAACTCCAGCCAACCCATCTCTATCTTATAATTCATAACGTAATCCAACCCATTCATATATGGCGGTGATGTAATAGCCAAGTCAAAATTCGTTTTGTGCCTGAAGTTAATCGCATTGGCACAAATAACCTGACTTTCTGTATGTATGTAATCTTTATATTGAGACTGGATTAACCGTAAGTCATCAGCCATTTGGCGAACTTTCTGGTCAAAGAGCACAAACGGTGCTGCATCGTCAACTACTTTGTTTTTGACATATCCCAAACAGGGCGTTCTTTTAAGGTTACTGCAATCAACCAAAATCGCAGAAAAAGCCAGCCGCAACAGGTCTCGGACTTTTTTCTGCTTTTCGGTAGATGCTTCTATCGCGGAAATACCCCCATTGACAAATTCCAGATTATGCAACACTTGTGCCCTGAATTGTGAAGCAGATTTTAGAAAAGAAGGCGCAGGACGCACCCTGTTTATAGGCATCTCACTAAACATCTTAAGTAAATAATTTGGAGAAACATCCCAGCAGTTAAGCTTCGTATTGGCGATAAAATGCAGGAGAGGATTAAGCTCGGTTCCCACCGATTTGAAACCGTTGAGCTTTGCCTGAACTAAAACCGTTCCACAGCCCGCAAAAGGGTCGAGAACAACCGGATGCTGATAAATTTTACGATACCGATGAAAAATACTCTGGACAAATAAAGCTGAAAATCCCTGCACATACGGGGCCCACCTGTGTATGTGCTCATTTACATTCGGCGTAAACTGAATGGGTTGGGTGTTTTCGACTATCTCGATACCAAGCTCTTCAAGATAAGGAACAGAATCGGCAGTCGAAGACCCCCCTTTCTTAGGCGAGTTCAGGATGTTGCGTTTCCTCGCATCAAGCTCAATTTGCTCGAGTTCTGGAAAAAGAGTTTTCATTTTCACCGCCACGGAACAAGCAAAACTAACCAGTCCAAATCCTTGAATAAATTCCTATTTATGATTATTGGTTCTCAAATAGAAGTTGTCAAATGCTAATTTTATCAATTCCTGTTTGAGATTTTAGTTTTGACGTTTTTGCAGGTGCAAAGTAGAATTTCAAAAGAGCATCCGATAGAGATGATACCATTGCTCTGACTTAGATGTTTTGGAAAGATTAGATAGGTGACCAAAAGTTATGGAGGTCAAAAATGCAATTAATCAAAAAACACAACGACTTTGATTGTCACAAGACAAACGAACCTGCAAAATTGAAAACCAAACATCGCCGGCTTCGTTATATATTTCCTGTTACAGGCTTAGCGGCGCTTGTATGGTTTGTGATACGAGTGTTGCCGAAGCCGTCGCGAGCGACGTATCCGTGTCAGCGAGTGGCTTTTCCGCTTGCCTCGGGTTTTGTCGCCTGGATTTTAGGTCTGGCTGCCTCGGCAGCAGTGATTAAAAAAGCCAGATTAAATTTTAGTCGCAGGCATTATGTGGTAGGTTTGGTTTGTATTGTCATTGGCATCGCTGCTATCTGGCTGGCTATAAGCGCCACCGCCCAAAAACCGGCGATAGCGGAACCTCAAGCGGCGAATGAACCGATGGGAACAGCAAAAGGGATTTATCCGGGTCGAGTTGTGTGGGTGCACGAACCTGAAGCAACAGACTGGAAAGGTCCTGGAGATGGACATCCCTGGGAAAGCAACCATACAAGCCAAGAAAGAGTGTGTCAGATGATGTCACGAGCGATACAGCAGCTCACCGGCGCAGATAGTGACGCACAGGCGTGGGACAAGCTATTTCGTTACCATAATAAAATGCGAGGCAAGTCAGATACCGGCTATAAACAGGGCGAAAAAATTGTTGTCAAGCCGAACTTTGTCGGCTTTATCTGGACACACGGCGGAGTCAACGCGGAAAATTACAATCTGGAAAGCAAAAAGGACTATATGAACACCTCGCCGCAAATGATTATAGCTTTATTGCGGCAGCTCGTTAATACCGTCGGTGTCAAACAGTCGGATATCACAATCACCGATACTCTTGCGTATTTTGCAAACGAATACTACGAGATTTTCAAAAAAGAATTTCCGGACGTCCAGTATGCGGACTGCAAGGGCAAATTCGGGAGAATTCAGGCAAAGCAATCTTCGGTCCCGCTATACTGGAGCTGTCGGCCAAAAGATGTCAAGCAGGATTATGTGCCGACCAGTTTCACCGAAGCAGAGTATGTAATCAATTTTGCGAACCTCAAGGCCCACACCGGAACCGGCGTAACATTGTGCGCTAAAAACCATTATGGCTCGCTGATACGCTGGCCCGCACAGGAAGGTTTCTATGACATACACAAAAACTCTTTTTCTAAAGAGGTCAAGATATACCAGCCTATGGTGGACCTGATGGGACATTCGCATCTCGGCGGCAAAACGGTGCTTTACCTGATTGATGGCCTTTACTGCGGCATCCATCCTACGGATATGGATAAAGGCCCGCGAAGGTGGAAGTCGCCCCCCTTCAATGGCGACTGGACATCGAGCTTGCTTGCATCGCAGGACCCTGTGGCAATCGATTCGGTTGGTTTCGATTTCCTTTATGCCGAATATGAGGACTATCCTCGCAATAAAGGCGTCGATGATTATTTGCACGAGGCTGCTCTTGCGGACAATCCTCCTTCAAGGACATTTTATGACCCCGACCACCAAACCGAAGTCAAAAAACTTGCCAGCCTCGGAACACACGAGCACTGGAATAATCCTGAGGAAAAAAAATACTCTCGCAACTTAGGCACCGGCAAGGGCATCGAATTTGTAGCAATAACACCGGGTAGTTCCGAAAAGCCAAATGTTCGGTAGAAAAAACGCACAATAAAAACGTGAGCTTTAGCGATTATGAATTGCAATTTAATTTTCTTGTTTATGTTTTTTGTGGCCCCGGCTCACCAGCCAATCGACGCCACACCCATAACTGCTGAATTGGCCGGTGTCCAGAAAATCTGGGACCAGTCCCCTCACAATGCCTTCACGGACCTTGTCCGGTGGAATGACCGCTTCTACTGCGCTTTCCGTGAAGGTCGCGGCCACGTCTCCACCGATGGCAAAATACGAATACTCGAATCAAAAGACGCAGAAGAGTGGCAATCAACAGGATTGATTGCGCTGGAAGGCTATGACTTTCGTGATGCGCACCTTTCGGTTACGCCGCAAGGCGAGCTGATGCTTCTCGGCGGAGCCGCCCCGCGAAAACAGAATAATCAAAGTGCCCCCACAGGGACATTCGTATCTTTTTCCAAAGATGGCAAGAGCTGGAGTCAGCCGCAAATTGTTATAAAACCAGGACGATGGCTGTGGTGCGTTACCTGGCACAATGGAAAGGCATACGGCGTCTCTTATCCAGCCGATGACAATGTGCCTTATCTCGAACTGCATACAAGCTCCGATGGCGTAAATTGGCAGTCTTATGTTACCAAATTATTCGGCGAAGGTTATCCAAATGAGGTTACGCTGCGCTTTGACGATGACCAAACTTGTTTCGCCCTTGTTCGCCGCGACCAGGTAGAGGGAAAACCAAGCAGCGCCTTTCTTGGAGTAAGCAGACCAGATTACACAAAATGGCAGTGGCATGACCTCGGAGCTCAGTTTAACGGTTTTGGCGGCCCAAATCTTATTAAGGTAAGCCATAACCACTGGATTGGCGCAGGCCGAATGCACGATGGCGGTTCCCATACCGCACTAACTTACATCGACGTCCAAAATGGCACGATGACCAAACTATTGAAGCTGCCGAGCGGCGGGGACACAAGCTACCCAGGCCTGGTCTGGTATGATGGAATACTCTACGTCAGCTACTACTCAAGCCACGAAGGCAAGACAAGCATTTATCTCGCCAAAGTAATAACAGTTCAAACGCCCGCTGAAATACCGGCATTGTCCGCACCCGACGCAAACGGCGTCTTCAGTGCACAGATAAATCCAACCAAAGAACCTATCGGCGGAGGCAAAGGATACAGCCGGATAGTTGCGAAGAAAGATTACGTCGTCAAGACGTATGATGAGCTGCTTTCTGCTCTCAAACAGGCAACTGGCGGACAGGTTGTATATATATCTGATGATGCCGAGCTGGACCTTACAGGCAAAGACAAAGTTGTCATCCCAGAGGGCGTTACTCTTGCAAGCAGCAGAGGAGAAGGCAACTTACAAGGCGCACTTCTTTTCACCAATGATCTTGCTGCATCGCCGATGGTTCAGGCAGACGGTAATAATGTGCGTGTTACTGGCCTTCGTTTGCGCGGTCCCGACCCACAACGCCGCACAGAACAGATGAGTCAGCTCCACGCACAGGGCCGCTATTACAGCATTCCCAACTCCGATGGGATAATCTGCGAACACCCCGGCCTTGAGGTGGATAATTGCGAGCTTTGGGGCTTCAGTCACGCAGCAGTGTTTCTTAAAACCGGCGCATCCGGCGCACATATCCACCACAACTACATCCACCACAACCAGCGAAGCGGCTTAGGTTATGGCGTCTGCCTCGACAAGGCAGATGCACTTATCGAGGCCAACCTATTCGACTGGTGCCGGCATCACATTGCCGGCACAGGCAGACCCGGCACAAGTTACGAGGCACGATACAATCTTGTCCTCGAAAATGCCAACAGCCACAGCTTCGATATGCACGGCGGCGCCGACCGAAATGACGGAACCGACATCGCAGGCGACTCGATTCTCATTCACCACAACACTTTTATGGCAAGCAGTGTCCCCGCAATCGTAATTCGCGGACGCCCCACCAAGAGCGCCGAAATCCATCACAACTGGTTCGTCCATCAAAACATCCAGCAGGCAGTTATCCAAACCAATGCTACCGGCAATGTGAATGTCTATGAAAACAAGTTTGGACAGACCACCCCAGCCCAAAAGTAATATAGCTTAAAAGACTCGCTGCCAACCGGACTTGCAATTTTTATGCGAATATTGATATAATGCAAACTGTGATTGTAAGAAATTGTCAGTATTACAGTAGTGTTCTGTTACTCGTCAAATGATGGGTGTCATTCTGAGGCGCAGCCGAAGAATCTCACTTACGAAGGCCATATCCTTCGCTTCGCTCAGGATGACAATTCATCAAATCAGGTGTAACAAAGCAGTAGGTCTTTGTGGAGTGAAAGGAGTCTCAAATGAAAATTAAATTGTATGGCATAACGGCGTCTCTACTTATTGCAGCGATAACAACATTCGGACAAGAAGCCGGTCAAGATAAGAAAACTGCTGAAGAACAAACAACCCAGAAGCGAAGCGTTGTCGCGGAAGGTGCGAAGGTGGAAAAACTTGCCGGCGATTTCAAGTTCACCGAAGGGCCGGCATCTGACGCTAAAGGGAACATATATTTTTCGGATATCCCGAATAATCGAATCCATAAATGGTCGCTCGATGGTAAGCTGTCAACGTTTCGCGAAAACTCAGGCGGAGCCAACGGGCTTTTCGTTGACAAAAAAGGTAATCTCTTAGCCTGTGAAGGAGGCGGCAGACGACTGGTATCTATCGACCCAAAAGGTAATGTCACCATCCTCGCCGATAAATATCAGGGCAAGCGGTTCAATAGTCTAAACGACATCTGGATTGACCCGAAAGGCGGCATCTACTTTACCGACCCCCGTTACGGTCCGAGAGATGATATGGAACAGGATGGTGAACACGTCTATTACCTGACGCCCGACCGCAAAAATATTATCCGCGTGGTCAACGATATGGTCAGGCCCAATGGATTAGTTGGAACCGCCGACGGCAAACTGCTCTATATTGCCGACCACGGCGGAAACAAAACCTTCGTATATACAATCAATAAAGACGGGACGCTATCGAACAAAAAACTTTTTGCACCGGAAGGTTCTGACGGAATGACTATTGATAACGAAGGCAATGTTTATCTGACGACAAAGGTCGTGGCGGTTTACAACTCAAAGGGACAAAAAACTGAAACAATCGAGGTTCCGGAGGGACCTGCCAACGTCTGTTTTGGCGGCAAAGATAAAAAGACGCTCTTTATTACAGCTCGCTCGTCACTGTATTCATTGCAGATGCGAGTTAAAGGCATCGGCAGCGGGTAAAAAACACATCAATACAGAATGCCGTCACTTGAAACGCATCCGCCTAATACTATAATGTCGCAGCATGAGATAGACTGATGTTTATTTTCCTATCTGAAGGATAGGAGACCTTGAGTCAGAGGTATGTTTATGCGTGACTCTGAGGAAAAGAACAATATCCAGCACGGTGAGGACAAGGCTTTTGTGACCGCAAGCTATGCCGCAGGGGCAGCGGGACCAGGCGGCCAGGTTGGGCCATACAAGCTGCTCTCCATCCTCGGTGAAGGCGGCTACGGCATAGTCTATCTGGCGGAGCAGCAGAAACCGGTTAGACGGCGGGTCGCTTTGAAGGTCATCAAGCCGGGTATGGACACCAAAGAAGTCATCGCCCGCTTTGAGGCCGAACGCCAGGCCCTTGCCCTTTTAACTCATCCCAACATCGCACAGGTATATACCGCAGAAACGACCGATGCCGGCAGGCCGTACTTCGTTATGGAATATGTTAAAGGCGTCCCCATCACAGAATACTGCGACACCGAAAAACTCACAGTTGAGCAGCGCCTCAAATTATTTTTGCAAGTATGCGAGGGAGTTCAGCATGCTCACCAGAAAGGAATCATCCATCGAGATATCAAGCCCTCGAACATCCTGGTGTGCACTGAAGCTGATAAGGCAACACCGAAGATTATTGATTTTGGAGTGGCCAAAGCCCTCAGCCAGCCGTTAACTGACCGCACGCTTTATACCGAGCAAGGCCAGTTCATCGGAACTCCCGAGTATATAAGTCCTGAACAGGCGGAAATGACTCACCAGGACATAGACACACGCTCGGACATCTATTCGCTGGGTGTGGTGCTTTATGAACTCCTGACCGGCGTTTTGCCCTTTGATGCCAAAACGCTCCGTGAAGGCGGGGTTGACCATATTCGGCAGGTTATTCGTGAAGAGGAGCCGAAGACACCAAGCACAAGGCTAATCACTCTAAGTGGAGAAGATTCAACGAAAGTAGCAAAACACCGTCATGTTGATTTCGGTTCGCTTCAGCGGAAGCTTCGCGGTGATTTAGACTGGATAACGCTTAAGGCCCTGGAAAAAGACCGGACTCGACGGTATGGTTCGGTGAGCGAGTTCACTGCTGACATCAGTCGCCACTTAAACAATGAGCCGATATTAGCCAGACCTCCAAGCACGCTTTATAAGATTCAAAAGTTTGTTCGGCGGAATCGAACCGTTTTTTTCGCTCTAGCAGCAGTAGCCGTTATCTTGGTTCTTGCCACGGTAATAAGTGTTGTCTTTGCCATTCGAGCCGGGATCGCACGGGACTCTGAGACAAAGCAACGTATTGCAGCCGAAAAGGCCGAAAGGGAAGCAGAAAATGCCAGAGACGTGGCCGAAGAGGAGAAACAGAAAGCATTGACCGCGTTTCAGAATCTCCAGAAATCAAATTATATAGCTAATATCAGACTGGCGGACCACTATATCAGGACAAATTATTCCTATATGGCAAAAAGTGCTCTTGATAAATGTGATAAAGGGTTAAGGAGCTGGGAATGGCACTATCTCAATAATATCACGGATACTAGTATTCTAACGCTCCCTGGCCATATAGGCGGTGTATTATCTGTGGTCTTCAGCCCGGATGGCAAACAGATAATTTCGGGGGGTCGGGACCAGACTGTCAAGATTTGGGATGCCCAATCGGGCAAAGAACTCAGAATCCTGAAAGGACATGAAAACTGGGTGACCTCAGTCGCTATCAGCACCGATGGCAAACGGATCGTTTCGTGTAGTCTGGATAAAAACGTTAAGATTTGGGAGGTCGAATCGGGTAAAGAACTGATGACTCTAAAAGGGCATCAAGGAGGTGTAGAGTCAGTAGTCATCAGCCCGGATGGCAAATGGATCATTTCGGGTGGTGACAACGCGGATAAGACAATCAAGATGTGGGATGCCGAATCCGGTAAAGAAATACGCTCTCTAATTGGACATCAGGGCGGTGTGAGATCAATGGCCTTCAGTCCGGGTGGCAAACTGATCATCTCGGGTAGCCTGGATAAAACAATTAAGATATGGGATACCGAATCGGGTAAAGAATTAAGGACCCTGAGGGGACATAAAAGGGGCATAAATGCAATAACCCTCAGCCCGGACGGCAAACGGATCATTTCGGGTGGTGAGGATCAGACCATCAAGATATGGGATGCCGAATCGGGCGAAGAAGTAAGGACCCTAAGAGGACATCAAAGCTGGGTAATCTCAGTAGCTATTAGTCCGGATGGCAAGCGGATCGTTTCGGGGGATGGGGATAATTGTACCATCAAGATATGGGATGCCGAATCGGGCGAAGAACTACGGACCCTGAGAGGACATAATAGCTGGGTGGCCTCAGTAGCCATTAGTCCGGATGGCAAACGTATCATTTCGGGTGGTGACAATACAATTAAGATATGGGATGCCGAGTCGGATAAAGAACGAAGGACCTTGAGAGGGCATAAAGGTGCAGTAGTATCGGTAACCTTCAGTCCGGATGGCAAACGGATCATTTCAGGTGCTCGGGATAAGACTATTAAGATTTGGGATGCCGAATCGGGTAAAGAACTAAAATCTTTGATTGGACATGAGGACAGTATTAGATCAATAGCTATCCGTCCGGATGGCAAACGTATCGTTTCGGGGGGGGATAATACCGTTAAGATTTGGGATGCCGAATCGGGTAAAGAACTAAGGACCCTAAAAGGGCATACAGGTGCAATAATGTCGGTGACCTTCAGCCCGGATGGTAAACGGGTCGTTTCGGGTGCTGGGGATGAGACTATTAAGATTTGGGATGCCGAATCGGGTGAAGAAGTGAGGACATTAAGAGGACATCAAAGCTGGGTGTTTGCAGTAGCCGTCAGTCCGGATGGCAAACGGATCATTTCGGGTGGTGGGGATTTTTCCATTAAGATTTGGGATGCCGAATCTGGTAAAGAACTAAGGACCCTAAAAGGGCAGGGAGGCCAGGTAAACTCAGTCGCTATCAGTCCAGATGGCCGACGGATCATTTCGGGTGCTTGGGATAAGACCATTAGAATTTGGGATGCCGAATCAGGCCGGGAACTAAAAACTTTAACCGGGCATGGAGGCTCTATAAGCTCCCTGGCCCTCAGTCCAGATGAAAAACGCATCATTTCGAGTAGTAGTTGGGATACAACTGTTAAGATATGGGATACCGAATCTGGTGAAGAACTAATGTCTCTTTACAAAGGCGAACATAGTGGAAATTCTGTGGCCATCTCCCCCAATGGGAGAACAATTATTTCTGGTCATAGTGACGGAACAATTATCATTTGGGAAATACAATCGGACGGATCAGATTAGCCGATAATTCAGGCTGACGCTGTAGCTGTCAGGGAGTTGTCAGCCAGTTATCACAAAGTATCGCCAGGTCACGCCAGTCGATATAATCATCGTGGGGGTCGCTAATGTCGCATACTCCATCCCAGCCGGGTTCTCCTTTTTGTGTCATCCAGGTCTGCGCTAAGATAGATATGTCTCCGAAATTCACGCTGCAATCTTTATCAAAGTCGCCGAAGTAGGACAAGTCAAACTCATAAGCGCCCATATCAACCACATCGATATTGTTGCAATCGCCAGCCTCGACCCGCTTGCGGCGGATACGTTAGCCACCAAAGTAATGGGCTTCGACCCGAAACAGATTATTTATTTTTCTGCTATGAATGAAGCCGGTATGGGACAGGGAGATTTAGAAAAGATAAATATCCTCGGGACTCCTCTCGACCAGTGCCTGTATCACTTCAAGCCGCACGACTATATGGGCAAACTTTATGGCCTTGGATAGAACCGCCGGCTAAGGCCAGAATGCGGCAATCGCCACGATAAACCATATTATAATGCCGAGCGCAAATTTACTGGTAATGCCGAAGAATTCGCCCAGTCCCGCTCCTACGCCGTAGCGAATAGAATCCTCTGCCTTTTTGCCGCGGGCGAACTCCAGCCCCCACACGCACAGACCCGCACCGAGGCAGGCGCCAAGTAATGTCCCGAAGAACGGAATGGGTATCAGAAACGTTCCGAGGACAGCGCCTGTTACAGCTCCCAAAAGTGCCCCGATTGAGCCGGGCCAGCTTGCCCCCGACTTCTTAGCTCCTATCATACCGGCAAAAAACTCAAAAAGTTCACCCAAAATGGCCAGAGCCGCTATCGCAATCAGCGTATAAATAGAAAAAATTTTATCTTCCCACCGCCACCAGGCAAACAGGCAGGTGGTTATGACGATGAGCCAATTCCCCGGCAGCCCGAATACCACCAGCGCCAGCCAGACGGCATTAACTAAAATTAACACAGTTGACAAAACGTAAAGCATACAATAATCTTAAGGCAAATAGAAAAAGAGATAAAATAAAAAGTAACAAGAATGAACAACCAATTTTGAAGGGACGGTAAAATGGATAACTTACAATCGCAAAATAAACCATCGGAGGCGGTTAAAACGTCTGGTCTGGCGATAGCAAGTCTGATTCTGGGTATTCTGGGTTTCTGCACTTTTGGCCTTGCAGGAATTGCCGGCTTTATTCTCGGCATCGTTGGGCTAATTGTGATAAGCAAAAGTGCCGGCCAGATAAAAGGAGGCGGACTGGCTATTGCAGGGATTATTGTTTCCGCCGTCAGTCTAATTACATTGTTTATATTGCTTTTAATGGCGATTCTTATGCCGGCACTTACACAAGCGCGAGACCAAGCCAGGGATGTAGCATCAATGAGCAATGTAAAGCAGTTGTGCCTGGCAACTTTGATGTATTGTGATGACAATGAACAAAGATTTCCTCCTTGTGACAATTGGCCTGATGCGTTGAAGCCTTACTATCGTGAACCCAAAATTCTCAGTTCACCCTATGCTTCGGATGCAGGCCGCTCTTACGCAATGAACGCCAAACTAAACGGACGGCGAATATCCGATATTAGTAAGCGAGGTCAAACAGTTCTGCTCTTTGAAGCACGCTCCGGTAGCGCCCCTGCCGGTGGTCGTGAACTACTGCCCGACGAGCCACGAGGACCAAGAGGTTATATTATCGGCTTCGTGGATGGCCACGTAGAGCGCGTCCCACCAGAACGATTGGAAGAGCTGATTTGGGAACCTTGATAAACAATATCTGTTTTTACAGATTGCAGGCAGAGGAAAAGAGAGATTGCGATTATAGCTCGGCCTTTATAATCCTGGCGTTTGCCCAAAGCTCTTTGTATCAGCGGTTCAACCGTATATAATGTTCTCACTCCTGCAACAGTTGTTTGATTTGCTTCTCGAGGACAGGAATGTCGTTTTCGACGACAGACCAGACCGCATTAATGTCTATGCGGAAGTAATCGTGAACAAGGATATTTCGCATGCCTATAATCTTATACCAGAGAACATCAGGATGCTGTTCCTGGAATTCATCGGAGATTTTAGCTGCTGCCTCGCCAAGTATTTGCAGATGATGCAAAATCCAGGTTTGCACAAGCTCATCGTTCCTGAAAGATTCCTTACCACGAACGGCGTACTTCTTTATCTCCTCAATGGCTTCCTGAATGTCAAGTAATCTTTCCCTGTCGTTTCTCATATCGGAACAGCTTCCTTGAGAACACGGTCGCGGATACGTGGCCGCAGGCCTTCTGGTGTAACAATATCTACAGAACGTTCAAGCAAATCCTGCAAATCCATCAGCAGACCACCGAGGTCAAGCAAGCTGCGACCCTCTTGGAGCTCAACCAGAAAATCCACATCGCTCTTTTCGTCCGCCGTGCCATTAGCCACTGAGCCAAATATTCGCACATTGTATGCGCCATATTTAGCTGCGATAGCAAGAATCTGCTCTTTTTGATTAGCGATTATTTCCTGTATTCCCATAAGACATAGTGTAACTCACACATTAATCGGTGTCAAATTAAATTCTGCGCAAAGGCAGGAAGGGTATCTTCTGCGGATATGGTCCACAGATGCTATACGGAATTCGGGATAGTTACCTTCGATGGCGACCTGGAGACTGAAGGTGTTTGATTTTAGAGAGCAGGTCCCTGCGATTCACGGATTTCAAAAAGTCCGCCAAAATCTTTTCATATTTCGGCTGATAGTATTGCAGCAGCGCTGCCTGAAGGCGTTTGTCCTTGCGGCCGCGAGGGACATAGATATTCTTGCCTTTTTGGTCCGTTCCGCAGACATACATAGCTGTCGATAACGTCAACGGAATCGGGACAAAGTCCTGAACCTGACGAGGACACCAGGAACGAGACACGAGATACTCAGTCAAGACAATCGCATCCTGAGTTGTGCAGCCCGGATGAGAGCTTATAAAATACGGCACAAGATATTGCTCTTTTCCAATCTTGCGTGAGACTTCGTTGAAGCGGGCATCAAATTCTTCAAATAATTGGAACGTCGGCTTGCCCATAAGAGACAGCACTTTGTCGCAGTAATGCTCCGGCGCAACTTTCAGATGCCCGCCGACAAACCGGCTCACCAAAAGGTCGATATAGTCTTTACTTTGAAGAGCCAGATCGTGACGGATACCTGAGGCTACATAGACATTTACCTTCCTTCCACCCCCCTGCCGCCAGCGCAAAAATGATTCCATCATTTCTAATAATGGCATATCGTCGAGCTTTAGATTTTTGCAGGGCGAAGGCAACAGGCAACTTACCCGACTGCACTGGTCTTTCTTGCTGCACTGCATTCCATACATATTTGCAGTCGGGCCGCCAAGGTCAACAATGGTGCCGCGAAATTGATGGTGACATCGAATTGCATCGGCCTCGTTCAAAAGAGACTGAATCGAACGCGAGGTTATGTGCTTACCCTGATGAAAATTGATGGAGCAAAACGAGCAGCCGCCAAAGCAGCCGCGATGGGTGGTTATTGAAAACTGCACTGGCTCCAGAGCAGGCACACCACCCTGCTTATCATATCCCGGATGCCAGCAGCGCGTAAAGGGGATGTCATACAGCTTGTCCATCTCTTCAGTAGTCAAAGGTCTTGCCGGCGGCATCACGACAATAGCACCCGGGTCCTGCTCCTGCACTACCGGGCAACCCTGTGGATGCGCCTCTCGCTGATACTGCAATTGTGCCGACATAACTAAGCTGCTATCGGCTTGCTGCTGCGATAGAGACGGCAGCGCGACCGAATTATCAGGAGCGCGGATGTTACCGACAACTCTATATGCTGTGCCGTGTATGTTCACAAGGTCGGCAACGCTGCTGCCCGCACTGAATCTTTTTGCGATTTCGAGTATCGCAAGCTCAGCCATTCCGAAAACCAGCATATCTGCTTTCGCATCAATCAGGACAGAACGTTTGAGCTTGTCCTCGATGTAATCGTAATGCACCAATCGCCGAAGACTTGCTTCCAGGCCGCCGAGTATTATCGGGATACCTTTATAAGCCTCGCGTGCCCTCGCTGAATAAACCAATAACGGCCTGTCCGGCCGCAGTCCCAAAGCGCCGCCCGGACTATACACATCCTGCCTGCGTCGGTTGCCCAGCGAGGCGTAATCGTTAAGTCGTGAATCGACACAGCCGCTGGTTATTCCCCAGAATAATCGCGGAGGCCCCAAAGAGCGGAAGGCATCGACGCTGCGCCAATCAGGCTGAGGCAGAATCGCAACACGGAAGCCCTGCTTTTCAAGCCATCTGCCAATCAGAGCTACGCCAAACAAAGGGTGGTCAACATACGCATCGGCAGTAACAAGTATGACATCTGCCTGTCCCCAGCCTTGCCGTTTTATTTCTTCAAGCGTTGTCGGCAGGAACTGATATAAATCTATGTTTTTTGGATTCATAAGTTTATTTTACCACAAAATACGTTTTTGTTCGCCATTTAAGGAGCAATTCGACTCGCTTTTTCGCAGTCAAAATGATATTATAAAGCTTTATAAACACAAAGGAATAGGTCACAATGCCCGATACAAACGAAAAAATTGTGCTGCCACTGCTGACCGAAGATTTGGCCGGCATCGGCGGAGTTATAAAAACGCGAGAAGAGGATTTTATCGTCGAGGAGCTGCCCTTGTATGAGCCGTGCGGGGAGGGGACACATATTTATGCTCTCATTGAAAAAAAGGGTATCTCCACGATGGATGTTCTTGTGAAAATCGCAAAGGCGCTACATATAAAGCGTAAGGCTATTGGCTTCGCCGGCCTAAAAGATACTCAGGCTATTACCCGCCAATGGATATCAATAGAGAATACCGAACCTGACATTTTAATGCGGTTAAATTTGTCCGGTATAAAAATTCTTCAACTTGCACGCCATAACAATAAAATCAGACTCGGACATCTATCAGGCAATCATTTTATCATCCGGATTAGAAATTTCAGATTGCCGCTGCAGCAGTCCATCAAACAGACTGAAGCTATATTAGCTGTTCTTACAAAAAGAGGAGTCCCCAACTATTTCGGACCTCAGCGATTTGGCAGTCGTAACGATGGACATCTATTGGGTAAGGCGATTATATGCGGGCAAACCGGTGAATTTATGGATATTTTTTTGGGCAGACCGAAAAAAGATAAATACACTGCCTATTCTGCCGCCAGAACCTTTTATGAGCGAGGTGATTATGAAAAGGCATGCAATGCCTGGCCTAATACCTTCGTTGACCAGCACCGTGCTCTCAAGGAATTGCTCAAGACAAACGGCGATAAAAAAGCAGCATACAACAGGATTGATAGGAACCTGGCACGGTTTTACGTTTCAGCGTATCAATCACACATTTTCAACAAAGTCCTTGCCGCGAGAATGCCTCTGATAGATAAAGTCCTCGAAGGCGATATGGCTTATAAGCATGATAATGGTGCATGCTTCAGGGTTGAAAATCCACAAGCCGAGCAGAGCCGCTGCGACGCCTTTGAAATAAGCCCAACAGGGCCGTTATTTGGCCGGAGAATGACGGAGCTTATCGGCTCTGCCGGCGAAATTGAAAATCCCATTTTACAGGAGGTCAGAAAACTGACGCCCAGCTTCAACCACCTTGATAAAGGTGCTGCGAGAGGCTGCAGACGGTCTCTGCGATTTCAGCCAAAAAATGTGCGGATTTCTTCAGGCCAGGATGACTTAGGCGATTATATCGAACTACAATTTCTGCTCGATTCCGGCTGCTACGCCACAACGCTTCTACGCGAAATCACCAAGTCCAAAATTTCATAAAAAATGTTGTACATAGCACGCCTACAAGTCTTGGTTGAGTGTATTATCTGTTGAACGTCTGTATCACATCTTCTTTTCTCATAAATACCACCAACAGGATTGGATATATAAGCCCGACAATACCACCGCAAAATCCTCCGATTACTCCTGGCATCTGTTGGGACGGATATCCGTAACCGCCGGTTGATATAAAAATGATATTCACAATCATCCCCAAAATTCCCCAGCCGATTGCAAACAATCCATATCTAATCGTCCAGACCCTTGCCCATGGCTTTAGTTTTAACAGGCCAATACCTGTGACGATTAACAGCACCGCGCAGGCAAATCCTATAACGCTGCAAAACATAAGCCACGCCTTGTAACCCGCGGATAGATTCATAGTTCTCAGACCAGCAAACATCATAATTATCCCTAAGGGTGCGGCCAGAAGACCCATCGCTCCAAAAACGATGTTTAGTATTCCGAATACTGTAACGGATGTAGGTCTTGCTTGAGCCAGCGAAGTCCCCGATTTTTGCAGGGTTGAAAGCGGTGACAAGGCAGGTGAAATTAACCCTTCGACTTCTACGGCCCTTGTCCAGTTCTTTAATTCTGCCGTCCACACCTGAGTGTCCGGGCCAAGCTGGCCTTTTTGAAACATAATAACCAGGTCGGTTTCCGCTATTGGGCCGACCTGCCGGCCGGCAGATATGTAGTACCATTGTCTATCAGACATCTTAATTCTCCTTGTTCTAACTGTGCTTTATCCTGCTTCTACAAAAACCAATTTGCTCTGCAGGCGATGCGTTTACAAAAGAGTCATCTTCGCGATTCATCCTTGCAAGTCTGGCGTGATTTCTGATTACCTTCATACACTTGTCAATATAGCTTAAATGCCTCCTTGACGCAAAGAAAAAGGCCGAAGTATCTGTAATACTCGGCCTTTATAAATTTTATCCCGAGCCCGTTCGACTACGCTTAGGGTAAACTCTGTCGAGGGACCTGCTTGCCCTCCGAAGTTAACAAGCGAAGCCGAGGTGATGACCTACTCTTGCCGTAAAGCGACTACTATCAGCCAGAATGAACTGTTTTTTTAGTTGCTGACCTGTGGGGTAAACGAGGCTTTGTTCTGTCACCAACGCCCATGACCAGCGACTTTACACAGATATCCTCATCGATATCATCCCAGTGCAGACCGGTGCCGCCTCCACTGATTGTGTAGTTTTTGCGATGTCGAGGCGTTGCATGCAACAATCTTGGGAAATAAGCAAGAGGCACACCGAGCTTCCTGCCATCAGCCAATTCGACCCACATATTGTCGGAATCGAAGGAAACACCAGTTGCAATGGCCTCATTCGCCAAAGTATTCGTACCAGGTTTTTTTGATGAATTTCGCATTGTTCTCTACCATCTTCTGCAGCTTGTTTAACTCTCGCGGGTTCATACAATAGGATTCTGCAAGAACCACAATAGGCTCTATCCAAAACTTAGCCACATTTCTATCTTTACGAACATGAACATGCACTGGCTCAATATCTTAACGAATTTCAAAAAATATTTGAATCCAGATGAAGAAAAATCCCGACAAGTCGGGATACAAATCCTATCCTGCCTGTCCCGCACAGAATAGGCGCAAGCCGTAATTTGGTGCGGGGGCGATGACCTACTCCATATTTCATGCTGAAATAGACTCTCTCGTTTTGGCTCGCCTGCGTTTAATACCTATCAAACCATCAATTGACAAGTCCTCGTCTATCAATGGCCAGTATATTCCGTATCCCGATGCCGATATTTCATATTTTTCCCTTTTCTCCGATGAGGCATTAGCAAGTCTTCTCGAAATATCGGATAGCAGAAACTTATATTCTTTGCCGTCAACTCTTAATAAAAGATTATCTTTAACAAAATCGATACTTTCGACTTTATGATATTTTTCCATCACTTTACCCTTCTTTGAAATTTGTTCCATTCATGTTCGATAAACTCAAAGTATTCAAAAATAATTTTCTTTACCTCTCGTTTGTCCTTATTATTCATATTGTAACTGTATGCCTCTTCAAGAGCAAAATTATTTATATCCAACCAATATTTACATTCCTTTTCCGCCTTTTGACAATGAATATGAATCGGCTCATTCTTTTCATTTGAATAAAAGAAGAATCTCCAGCCCATCACAAACAAAATAGTCGGCATAAAATCCGTTCTCCCTAACAACACTTTTTTCGCTTAACAAGGTAAAGGCCGGATGGTTTACCACCCGGCCTTTATAAATCCTGGCGATGACCTACTCTCGCCGCAAAGCGACTACCATCGGCTCCAGCGGGCTTAGCTTCTGAGTTCGGAATGGGATCAGGCGTTTCCCCGCGGATATGGTCACCAGGAAGCTTATTTTATCAGGCAATAGCCTGATAAATTCAAAATCCTAATATCTAAATCCTAAACAATATCAAAACTCCAATCTCAAATGTTCAAAACCTCGTGTTTCGGATTTCGATATTCGTGCTTCGAGCTTTTCTCAAAATATGCAGATGCGCACACAAGCATGCCTTAATCAATAGCGCAACCCTTCAATCAATGATTGATATGGTCAAGTGATTGAGCGTTAGTACCGGTTAGCTGAAGCGATTTCTCGCCTTACACACCCGGCCTATCAACCTGGTAGACTACCAGGGCTCTTCTGCCACCCGAAGGTGACAAGGAATCCTTATCTTGGAGGGGGCTTCCCACTTAGATGCTTTCAGCGGTTATCCTTTCCCGACATAGCTACCCGGCGGTGCCCCTAGCGGGACAGCCGGTACACCAGCGGTCGGTGCTTCCTAATCCTCTCGTACTAAGGAAACATTTCCTCAAGATTCCTGCGCCCACGGCAGATAGGGACCGACCTGGCTCACGCCGGTCTGAACCCAGCTCGCGTACCGCTTTAATGGGCGAACAGCCCAACCCTTGGGACCGCCTTCAGCCCCAGGATGCGATGGGCCGACATCGAGGTGCCAAACCTCCCCGCCGCTATGAACGCTCGGGGGAGATAAGCCTGTTATCCCCAGAGTACCTTTTATCTGTTGAGCGATGACCCTTCCACACAGAATCACCGGATCATTAGGTCCTGCTTTCGCACCTGCTCGACGAATGGGTCTCGCAGTTAAGCACACTTATACCTTTACGCTCTAAGCGTGATTGCCAACCACGCTGAGTGTACCTTTGAGCTCCTCCGTTACTCTTTAGGAGGAGACCGCCCCAGTCAAACTGCCCACCTAACACTGTTCTGCGCCCGGATTCACGGGACGCAGTTAGGTGACTAACATAGCAAGGGTGGTATTTCAACGTTGGCTCAGCCCCGACCGGAATCGGGACTTCATAGCCTCCCACCTATCCTACGCATGATATGCCAGGCATCAATATCAGGCTACAGTAAAGGTTCACGGGGTCTTTCCGTCTTGCCGCGGGAATGTGGTATCTTCACCACAAGTACAGTTTCACCGAGTCCGTCCTCGAGACAGGGCTCCAGTCGTTATACCGTTCATGCACGTCGGAACTTACCCGACAAGGAACTTCGCTACCTTAGGACCGTCATAGTTACGGCCGCCGTTTACCGGGGCTTCAGTCGCCAGCTTCTCCACCTTGCGGCAGATGACCGGCTTCCTTAACCTTCCGGCACCGAGCAGGCATCATTCTCTATACATCCACTTTACGTGTTAGCAGAGAACTGTGTTTTTGGTAAACAGTCGCCAGAGCCAATTCCTGCGTCCTCAGCATGTGCTTAATCGAAACTAAGCACATCTGGAGGAACCCCTTATTGCAAACTTACGGGGTCATATTGCCTAGTTCCTTAAGGACGGTTTTCTCGAGCGCCTTAGGATATTCTCCTCGCCTACCTGTGTCAGTTTTAGTACGGATATGCACCGTTGTCCTGTTCGAGGTTTTTCTCGACAATGACTTGGGCTGCTCAGGCATCTTAAATCGGCCCTTGCCGTCCTTTGGCGCCTTTGTGTCGGTTTTCGCCCGACGGCGCCTCAGGCAGGATAGCCACAACTAGTCGGCTTCCAGCCGTTGTCACTGCGTCACCCCACAGTTCAAACCTTCGATACATAGTGCAGGAATATTAACCTGCTGTCCATCGTCTACGCCTTTCGGCCTCGACTAAGGTCCCGACTAACCCTGGGCGGATTTACCTTCCCCAGGAAACCTTAGGCTTTCGGCGAACAGGATTCTCACCTGTTTTATCGTTACTCGTACCGGCATAATCACTTGCTGCCGCTCCACCGCTCGTTTCCGTACGGCTTCTACGCTGGCAGCAACGCTCTCCTACCGCCCGCAGGCAGGCGAACCTGCCCGCAGACCCGCAGCTTCGGTATCTTGCTTATTCCCGTTCATTGTCGGCGCCAAACCACTCGGCCAGTAAGCTATTACGCACTTTTTAAATGGTGGCTGCTTCTAAGCCAACATCCTGGCTGTCACAGTGATTCGACTTCCTTTTGAACTTAGCAAAATTTTGGGACCTTAGCTGGCGGTCAGGGCTGTTTCCCTTTTGACCATGGACCTTATCGCTCACAGTCTGACTCCCGAGATAGTCTTTACGGTATTCGGAGTTTGGTTGGGGTAGACAGGCTGGTGGCCCTCTATCCCCATTCAGTAGCTCTACCCCCGTAAAGTAGTTACTCAAGGCTAGCCCAAAAGCTATTTCGGAGAGAACGAGATATCCCCAGGTTTGATTAGACTTTTACTCCTCCCCACAGCTCATCCCATAACTTTTCAACGTTAACGGGTTCGGTCCTCCTCCCGATTTTACTCGGGATTCAACCAGGCCATGGGTAGATCACCTGGATTCGCGTCTACCAACTGCGACTTGGCGCCCAATTAGGACTCGCTTTCGCTACGGCTGCGCAGCTTAACTGCTTAGCCTTGCCACAGGCGGTAACTCGCCGGTTCATTATGCAAAAGGCACGCGGTCAGGCATTACGCGTTGCAAGCAACGCGTCATAGCCCTACCACAGCTTGTAGGTGTATGGTTTCAGGTACTTTTGACTCCCCTAATAGGGGTTCTTTTCATCGTTCGGTCGCCCTACTTGTCAACTATCGGTTGCCGAGTAGTACTTAGCCTTGGAGGGTGGTCCCCCCTGCTTCGCACAGAGTTCCACGAGCTCCGTGCTACTCTGGAACGCCGGCAATATCGCAGGGCTATCGCTTTGGCATACAGGACTATCACCTTCTATGGTTCCGCTTTCCAGCGGATTCTGCTGGCGATGCCTTTGTAACTGCTTACCAGCGCCCACAACCCCAATCCCGATAAATCGGGACTGGTTTGGGCTCATCTGCTTTCGCTCGCCGCTACTAACAGAGTCTCGGTTGATTTTCTTTCCTGCAGGTACTAAGATGTTTCAGTTCCCTGCGTTCGCCTCAGCCGGCCTATGCATTCAGCCGGCGATGACGTCATCTGGTTGCCCAGTGACGTCGGGTTGCCCCATTCGGAAATCCCGGGATCAAGAGTTGTTCGGCACCTACCCCGGGCTTATCGCAGCCTACCACGTCCTTCATCGCCTCTCGGCACCAAGACATCCCCCATACACCCTTAGTAACTTGACCATATCAATCTTTGATTGAACTGGTCCGCGTCTTACTTAAATGACACGCTCGTATTTGCGAACCGCTCGATTCAATCGAGCAGCTCGCGGGGGAAATTTATCCCGCGCATCTGCATATTCACTTGTCAAAGAACATAAACACTGCCCTTCGATTCGTTCGCTTATGCGAACTCACTCAGGGCATTAAATTCGCCAGAAGCGAATTTAATGGAGACGACCGGGGTCGAACCGGCAACCTCCGGCTTGCAAAGCCGGCGCTCTCCCAGTTGAGCTACGTCCCCGGGCTCGCTACGCGGGAAATCCTGAAATCTAATATCTAAATCCTAAACAAAATCTAAATTCTCATATTTAGAATTTAGTATTTAGAAATTAGAATTTCCTTTGGCATTTGGCCAAAGGCCAATGGGCCCGGGCTGATTCGAACAGCCGACCTCACGCTTATCAGGCGTGCGCTCTAACCAACTGAGCTACGAGCCCAATATATTACTGATTTCAGATTGTTGATTGAAGATTATCATTCCAAATCTAAAATCTACAATCTTCAATCGCAAATTTTTTAGGCTCGTAACAGTTTAACTATTAACTTAAAAAAGAGCAATAAAAAAACCGCTGCTCAAACTGCCAGCGGTTTCCAAAATCAAACCACTCGTGCTCGTTAGCAGTTTAAGGCAAAATCTTTAAGATTATCAGCCTTTTCTTCAAAACCCTATGCCTCGACCTTTTCAACTGGCTGTTTACGCTGCAGCCAATATCTATACATAAAGTCTATTACCGTATCGACACATAGTCAAGCTTTTTTTACGGATTTTTTTGTTTTTCCCTTTTATTATATTACTTACGGCAGATTCCAATAATTGTTCGGCTATCTACCTGCCAATCTGTATTTTCGTCCCTTTTTCTATAAGTCAATACCTGCACACATTTTACGAGCGAAAATTTGATTGGTTTTAGTCAAAGAGACCAGAGAAGGGAAATTCTAAACTCTAAATCCTAAATCCTAAACAAATTCAAATAACCGAAATAAAATTCAAAAATGACCACAGATTTCACAGATTCACACAGATTTTGTTCACCGCGGAGACCGCAAAGAACGCAGTAAAACTTTCGCCTAATTCTGACAAGCAGACAAACTGCTGTCGCTATTATCTCCCAGACAATTGGTGTGCGGAAGCACACCCTATGGAACTTGTTTCATTCAGGGATGCTCAATAGCCGCCTCAGTTTCCTGTTCTGCCTATGTTCTCTGTAGGCGATCAATACGAGAATCAGAGGAAGTCCGATGTACAAAATAATAGTAGGAATCCAAATAAATTTGACAAGTGGGTCGAGCACAATCTTGGGAACAATGTCAGGGGTCTTGAAGAATTGCTCCGCAGGGATGCTCTTTTGATAGGTTTTATCCTGAATACCTTTGACTCTCAACATGCTACCGGCACGTGCGCTGACCTTTACTTCTATGGTCTGCCCATCGACGGAGGGAATCAAGAAGTGTAGTTCCCTTGGCAATCCAGTAAACCATAGGAATATGATGAGGGCTATTCCGGCCACAATGGTGATACAGGGGCCGACAAGGCGCCTAAAACGTCTCATTCTGTAGTCCGGAGGTGGGAGTTCCTTCTTTTTGATCTTCTGGGTGTCAGCTATTCTGTGGTGTAACGTCAAGCTTTTGATTAGTTTCTTTTCTATATTACTTTGTACTTTCTTGTCCTGCGTATCTTCGGTTGGCACTTCAGCTAATGCTTCGAATCGAACATACTCGCGACATCGGAACAAACCCGTTTCAAAGAGAATAGATCGGTCCAATATTGCCACTTGAGATTGGACTTTGGGCGAGGCCGAAACCACTTTGGCGGTCAGCCATCGGAATTTCTCCGGCAATGAGATAGAGATCCTCTCTTCAATCATGTCTTCTGTAATGTCTTTTGAGCCGGTGTTCAGAAAAGACCCTTTGAGAAGAACTAATCCCTCTCCAACTGGTGAGCCCTTGTAATGTACCGCAAGCTCCGGCATGTTTTTGATAATCGAATCGAAGAGACCTAAGCAGGATTCCTGTATAAACGTAATCTGTCCGGGGTACCTTCGCTTTATCATAAGGTAGATGCCACACAGTCCCAGAACAACAGTTGCCGCTATTCCTATGATTGTAAGTATTGTGGTATTCATCTGCAACCCAACTATAGATCACATGCTTTCCGAATAATCCCAAATTCTTTGTCGTTCAAAGTCGCAACGAAGAGGTTACACTATTTCGCGGCGATTTACAAGGGGAAAATTGCATAATTTGGGACCTGATTTGTTGTTTTTTTGACACCGATTTACACAGATTTACGCTGTTTTTTTAATTCTTAATTAGCTACCGTCATCTCAAGTCTCTACTGTGTTAATCTGTGTTAATCCGCGTCTGTTTTATGTCGATTATAAATCCTCATCAAGGATATGGCCGAGGCGATACTTTTTGGTTCGCAAATAATCGATATTGTGCTCGGTCGGCTCGGCTTGTAGCGGTATCTGCTCCACAATTTTTATGCCATAGACCTCAAGCCGGCTTATCTTCTTGGGATTGTTAGTCAGAATCCGTATCTTTTTTAGCCCCAAATCCCGACAGATTTGAGCGCCAATTCCATAATCGCGCCTATCAGGGATAAAACCCAGCTTCAAGTTGGCCTCAACGGTATCGAGACCCTGCTCCTGGAGCTTATATGCGCGAAGTTTGTTTGCCAGGCCGATGCCCCTGCCCTCCTGCCGAAGATAAACCAGGGCTCCTTTGCCGGTCTTTTCAATCATTTTCATTGCGGTTATCAGTTGGTAGCCGCATTCGCAGCGCTGCGAGTGAAACAGGTCACCGGTCATACACTCCGAATGGACCCTAACAAGAACTGGTTCGGGATGCTCTATCGGCTGGCCATTTTCGTCGAGCTGACCAACGCTGCCCTTGCATAATGCCAGATGCGGCTCAGGCGAAGTTATGCTCTGGTATGCGATGAGCTTAAATTCACCGTAGTCGGTCGGCAAATTGACACATTCAAGACGCTTGACCTGTTTTTCACGCTGAAGACGGAATTCTATGAGCTTTGCGATTGAAACAATCTTGAGGTTGTGCTTTTCGCAGAACTCCAACAGCTCCGGCACTCGCGCCATAGAGCCGTCATCGCTCATAATTTCACATATTACCCCTGCCGGTTTTAGTCCTGCCAGCCGCATCAAATCAACTGCCCCCTCGGTCTGCCCTGCTCGCACCAGGACGCCGCCGTTACTGGCGCGTAAGGGAAAGATATGGCCCGGTCGAACAAAGTCGGAAGGCTTAGCACCATCGGCAATTGTCGTCAGAATGGTCTTTGCCCGGTCAGCCGCACTAATACCGGTGGTTACGCCCTCAGCCGCATCGATACTTACGGTAAATGCTGTTCCAAAGCGAGCCGTGTTCTCAATCGTCTGCGGATAAAGACCGAGTGAGTCGCACTTTTCGGCAGTGAGCGGCAAACAGATAAGGCCTCGGCCGAACTTTGACATAAAGTTGATAGCTTGCGGTGTTACTTTCTCGGCTGCGCAAACTAAATCCCCCTCGTTCTCACGGTCTTCAGCATCAACAAGGACAATCATTTTGCCCAGTCGGAGATCTTCAAGAACTTCCGGTATTTCGCTAAATTGCACGGCCATATTTGCAATCTCGTATAGAAACCAGCATTGATAATTTGAGCCTTCCTGGTTTGTCCGCAGCTTTTAGTTTTTACTTTTCAACTCTTTGTTTTGTTCACCAGAGTTTGGTCGTATTCTGCAATATAGCGACTTCCGTATCGGATGTAAATAAGTATTGCAAGAATAGCGCTGCCGGCAGCCGACCACCAAAGGGCCCGCAGAAACCAAATCCAGCCGGGCAAAATGCGGGAAACCTCGGGAGCAATCAGAATCCCCCCAACCATCGAAAGCTGCAGCACGGTGGCAAGCTTGCCGATAAAAATGGGAGTGATACGAATCTGGGAGGTGAACATATACACAGTAACAAAACCGATTAACAAAAACAGGTCTTTGCCTATTATTAAAACGACCACCATTGGCGGCAGCACAAAATTCCCCACCCGGCCTCGCTGGGAGGACAGCAGCAAACACGCAGAGGTCATAAGCAGTTTGTCGGCAAGGGGGTCAAGAAATGCACCGAGCGTAGTAATCTGTTTTTTTATGCGGGCAAAATAACCGTCAAGGGCATCGCTAAACGCCATAAATAGAAAAATCATAATCGCAATATATCGCAGTATAGTGCCAAATTCGCTCTTGATGGATGGGTCGTTTATCTTCAGCATACAAATGACAAACGGCACTATCAGCAGAATCCTTAAAATCGTAAATCGTGTGGCCCAGCTCAATTTCATAATATCCCAGCTATAATCAACCTCCCTTGTAAGGGTATTGGTTGCTCGAAGCGGTAGTAACAGTATCACTCACTTGTGATTCTACCAGTCAACATACTAAATCAGCTTATAAAATTTAGCAATAGAATATTGCTTGATGTGTGCTGAGGCAGTGATATAATTGCAGCAATTTATGAGGATAACAAGATGGCGCTTCTAAATGTCAATATCGACCATGTTGCGACGGTTAGACAGGCGCGCAGGACTGATGAGCCTGACCCCGTCTGGGCGGCGGCAGAATGCGAGCTTGCCGGTGCGAACGGAATCACCGTCCACCTGCGAGAGGATAGACGCCATATATGCGACCGTGACGTTCGGCTGCTAAAAGAAACGGTGGCCTGCAAGCTAAACCTCGAAATGAGTATGGCTGAGCAGATAGTCAAAATCGCCGAAGAAATCAGGCCTGACCAGGTTACTTTGGTTCCTGAAAGAAGAGCCGAGCTAACCACCGAAGGTGGACTCGATTGCGCTAAATACCAAAAACGCCTTGCCGAGGTCGTTAGAAGAATGCACAAAAAAGGTGTTCTGGTCAGCGCATTTATCTTGCCTGAGAAAGAGCAGATAACCGCTTCAGCCCAGGCCGGCTGCGATGCTGTTGAATTGCATACCGGCAGGTATGCAAACGCCAAAACACAAAGGGCTATCGAAAAGACATTAACAGAATTGACAGTTGCCAAAGACTTCGCAATGGAAAATAACTTAATTGTTCACGCAGGACACGGCCTGACATACCGCAACATTGCCGGCATGGCAGGCATAAAGGGTCTTTGTGAGCTGAATATCGGCCACAGTATAATAGCAAGGGCGGTTTTTGTCGGTATAAGGCAGGCAACCGTCGAAATGATAGAATTGATAAATAGATTTAGCAGAGGTGGATGACAGCGACAAAAGACTATCAGGTTACCAGGATATCAGGAGGTGGTAATCAGGAAATCAGGGTATAAGGTTTCCTGGTCTCCTGATACTCTGTTACCCTGCATCCTGATATTCTGATACCTTGGTATCCTTTATTCCTGGAGTCTTCGTGGCAAAAAATCTAAATGGAGGTTAAGATGTTCACAGGTGCAATGGTGGCGTTGATAACGCCTTTTCAGGATGGCAAAATTGATTTTGAAACATTAGATGAATTAGTCGATTTCGAGATTGAGAGCGGCATAGATGCAATAGTTCCGGTCGGCACAACCGGCGAATGTCCGACCTTAAGTCACGATGAGCATAAAAAGGTTATCGAAAGGGTCGTCAAAACCACCGGCGGCCGGGTGCCGGTAATCGCCGGGGCCGGCTCAAACAGCACCGCCGAGGCAATCGAGCTGACTACGTTCTCAAAAAAGGTCGGCGCCGATGCAACGCTGCAGGTCTGCCCATATTACAATAAGCCGACGCAGGAGGGCTTCTATCAGCACTTCAAGGTAATAGCCGAGGAAGTTGACCTGCCGATGGTACTGTATAACATACCGGGCCGATGCGGTGCGGGCTTGACGCCGGAGACGGTAGCACGCTTAGCACAAATCGAAAATATCGTGGCAATCAAAGAGGCAACAGGCAGTTTAGACCAGGCCAGCGAAATCGCAATGCGCTGCGATATAACCATTATCTCCGGCGATGACTCACTCACGCTGCCGCTTGCCTCCGTAGGCGGTAAGGGCGTGATAAGCGTTGTGGCTAACATTGTGCCTGCCGATGTAAAAGCAATGACCGATTTGATTCTTGAAGGCGATTTTGTCTCGTCCCTGAAATGGCACAAAAAACTGTTCACTTTAAGCAAGAATATGCTCGGTCTCGCAACCAACCCGATACCCATCAAGGCGGCAATGGCAATGCTGAATATGGCCTCTGAAGAGATGCGACTTCCGATGACGCCGATGGAAGAAAGCAAAAAGGCCGTCCTGCGACAGACCCTGAAAGACTACGGCCTGCTTAAATAAAGGAACGTAATTGCGTCATTGCGAGGCCACCGAAGGTGGCCGTGTCAATCTACAAACGTTGTTTTTGGTGTTCTTCAACAGACGCCTCTGTCCACATTATCTTTCCCTAATTCGAGTATTAACCGTTAATATTTGTATGGAAAATCTCTCCAGGTATTCGGGTCATTTGCATCTTTGAGATAATCTCTCGTAAATAAAGATAAATCATAAGCATTAACATTTTTGTCGGGTAATCCATTTGGACCGGAAATATCTGCGACAGAGTTTACATCTGTTGCAGTCCAATCTTGAGCAAAATAAGCAAAGTCATCTAAGCCAACTTTCCCATCTAAATTAAAATCTCCAGCAAGCCTATCAAATCTTATTTGAGCATACATGTAAGGGACTTCAGATCCATAAGTTCCGTTTAGGTCTGGAAGAGGGATAACTCCTGCATTCTTTTCCATAGCTTCTCTAACATCTGCCATAAAAGAGAGTGTGTAATTATTTGGGTCATTAGGATTTTCATTAGAGTCTATGATACCTCTTTTCCATAATGTTATTGGCTTTTTGCCAAAATCATAACCAGACCCAACAAGAGGCAAATAACACCATAATTCATTTGTAGAATTAAGAGTTATAGGGCCGCCTGATTGAGAGTGTAAACTAAGCTCTAAGTTAATAGAGGAAGTACTATCTTCAGGTCTGAAATCTGCTTCCAACTCCTTTTCCTCAACAATCGAAACAATCTTCGCTTTAATCCCATCAGGGCTGAACATACCAAAATAAATAGAATCCCAATAATCCATCCCCTCAGAAGCATCCGGGAGGTTGTCCCATTCGTAGTTGAAGGTTGATAAAAAGCGATGGCTACTTCGGCCTGATGTAGTGTAACATCAGGCCAAGAAATACTCAACCTTTTTGAAAGGAAGTAGCCATGCAAAAGACAGAT